>Ga0123335_1000321_pt1 | contig 80501 bp, 75 predicted proteins | sample BiotimSIPDNA_2_FD_89707 | JGI IMG/M metagenome (GOLD analysis project Ga0123335, IMG submission 89707) | Anaerobic biogas reactor microbial communites from Washington, USA - Biogas_R2 time_0 SIP DNA | ecosystem: Engineered > Bioreactor > Anaerobic > Unclassified | place: Washington, USA... | reverse complement strand
TAATTCAAGCTGTATTTCCTGGGAAAAAGAATCACTCAAATGAATTGAACAGATTAAAGCTGTCATGATAATTTTATATGCTAACTTTTTCAAGGTCATTATCTCCTCCCCTTGAATACTGAATCGTTTAAAGAACATTCTAGTACCATAATATAAGATAAATCTAATTAAAAATGTAAAATAGAATGAACATAACGCTGTTGGCCATGTAGTTAAAATCTACTTTTGGTATGGACAATATAGTGAGTATATTTCAGTTAATTTAATTTATTGTAGAACTTGTTTTCCACACCCGGCACTATCTTTATTAACCATTTTGTATAGTTGCACGATCTCCTCAGGCCACAATGTTTCATCAATAGTTTCAAGTATAAGAGGTATCTCTTCAAAACGGGGGTCATTCATTATGTAACTGAATGTTTCGAACCCCAGCTCACCTTTTCCTATGCTCTGATGACGATCCACTTTTGACCCTACTCCAGTTTTGGAGTCATTGAGATGTGCCCCCCTGAGATACTGGAATCCTATTATTGAATCCAGTTCTTTCATGGTTTTGCAGTAACTTTCAAAATCCCGAATATCATATCCTGCAGCATAGGTATGACACGTATCAATACAGAAGCCGATTCTGGACTTGTCATTTACCTTATCGATTATACTGGCAATATGTTCAAACCGGTAACCTACATTTGATCCTTGTCCCGCTGTATTTTCCAGAACTATTGTAACTCCTGATGTCTCATCAAGGGCACGATTTATTGATTGTGCGATATTATCCAGACACTGTTCTTCAGAAATCTGATTAAGATGACTGCCCGGATGGATATTAAGATAAACCAAACCCAGTTGACTACATCGTTTCAATTCATCTACTAACGCATTGTAAGACTTCTGCCTTGCTTCTTTTTGAGGGTGACCGATATTAATAAGATAACTATCATGAACCAAAGCATGTTCTGGAAGATATCCTTCAGATTCCATATTCGACCTGAACTGTTTTATAATATCAGAACTGATCGGTTTTGCATCCCATCTTCTCTGATTTTTTGTAAAGAGCCCAAACGCAGTTGCACCCACAGACCTTGCATTAAGCGGAGCATTCTGGACTCCTCCTGTAATATGAACATGCGGACCGATTCTTTTCATGTTATCTCCTTAAAAAACACTTATCTCATTACCTTACTGAAAACAGATCTTGACAAAATCAATATTGATATCCTATGTCAGTACCATAAAGCACACTCTGTTCACCTATTCTGTAATCATCCTCGTCTTTATTAACATAACAGGGGTCAACGTTCATAAACGGAATATTGTGCCTAAGATAAATTGAATCTGCCTGCATGGCCTCATTGTTTCCAAAAAAGTTTGTACCTGATGTCGTAAAAAAACCGATTCCCTCTACGGATGATTCTCGTCTGATACCAAATGATGTGTTATAGGTAATAAGCGAATTGGAAATTACAGAGGGTTTATTTGGCACTTCAAGTCGTATTCCACCCATTCCATTATCAGAAATTGTGACTTTATTTAAATTCAGTCTGGCAGATATTGTATTTATACCATAAGCTCTGTTGTGAACAACCAGAATATTTTCGGCACTTAAACTATGATCATTTTCCTCTCTGCTCTGAACACGAATTCCTGTGCCGCTGTTATGATAAATTTTGCAGTTTATCATTGTAACACTGCTTTCAATTATTTCCAGCCCGTAATCTCTGTTGTTTGTAAAAACACAGTTTTCAAAACGGATTCTACCAGACCCGGATTCAAGTTTAGCCCCGGCAGTCTGACTACCCGAAAAGGTTAGATTGTGGAACTCGATATTCGTACTTGCAGAAATAAAAAAATCTGCCTGATCAAAAACGGTATTACCAAATGGAGAGCCTACTATTACAATAGGTTCAGCAAGTGAATCACCCATATTGGTAAAACGCAGCTGAGCTACAATTGTAACGTTATCCAGATAAATGGTATCACCAGGAAGCAGTTCCGGAAGAAGAGCTTCAAGAGTATCAGGATCTGAATGTAATTTATTACTGCAATATAACATTAGTCTGGAAATTGATCTGTTATAAGACCGGATAATTTCATTTTCTTCATGAATACTGCGATTGTACCCGGTTATTAGCAATTCATTGGTATCAGAAACTGTTCTATTGTAGTTTTCCAATTCATTAAACAGTGAATCCCACATATTTATGTTTGAACTGATAAAATCAAATACAGAATCAATAAAATACGAATCATAAATACCTTGTGGACTACACCTTTCGTTACCTGAAGCGATTAAAGATGCTACTCTCAAGGAATCAACCTTTATACTTTTTTTATAATTATCGATCTCGTTTATATCAGTAAACAGATTATAATATTGCAACGTGTCAATATATTTTTTAAAATCTATATCACAGCTATCACTGGAATCGTTGTGTTGTTCTATTGAGTCATTCAATAAGCTGATTGAATCTATGGAAAGGATCGCTTTATGGTTAAGATTCAAGATGGAATCATTATATTTCCTGATATTATCAAGGATACCCTCATAATCTTTTATAATGGCTCCATATCTTCTGATATTAAAGATGCAGGAATCAATAACCGGATCAATCTGATCATGAAGCTCTTTACGAAACGGAGCCGGGCAACCATTAAGTGGATCCCAGGGATTATTTCTTTCGATACATTTGAGCAAGAACAGAAACAATACAATTGATAAAGATCTGAAAAACCAATACCTGTGCCCCATTCAAGCAAAATACAATGATTTTTTTAATACGGCAATTACCTGTTTTCAAAAGTGGAAAATATAGAGGTCATGTAAGTATATTATTCATTCAGATATTCAATTATTATGGAAATTAATCGATTAAATAATTATATCATATTTTCGTTGGGCTGTTTGCTGTTTTTATGTTTACACTCTTTTTCAAATACCTGTAAACCAAACAGTAAAACTCTCTATTTTTACTGTGATAAAGCAGTTCGTACCTCAACTGACCCTGGTTTTACAACCAGAATTTACAATCAATTTCTTGAACCTCTGGGTGAAATCGGATACTGCCTTGATTTACTTAACCGAGAAATACTGTCAGATACTATAAATAAAAATGATATGATACTGTATATTACCATGGAAAACGAATCAGACCATCATTTTGGTATCACCGATTCTGTTTTTTTCATGATCATCAATCTTATCAGTATTGAAGACTGGAATTCTGGAAAAAGAGGTAAATTATTCAGTCACCCTCTTATATCTTTATCATATGAACCTGAAGAGCTTTCAACATTTGAAACAGTATTAATCCGAAAAACTATTGAAAATCTTAGAACTCAATATGTGTGTAATTTAAGAATCCACTCCAGCCCACAGGGAGCACTTATACAATCTGAATCGGGACTGGAAGGGATTACTCCTCTGGAATGGGTTTTACCTGTAGGTGACATTTCTATTGAAGCGTCTCTTGATGGCTATGAGCAAATCAGAAAAAAACTGGATATTAATGATCCGGGAATACATACTATTTTACTTCAAATGAATAAACGTCAATTTTACAACTCTAAATTTATCTATCCTTCAGTTGTATTTGGACTGGCAGCAATAACATGCTTTATTGCTGAAGGGCAGTACTATTCAAAATATACCAACCTCGGAAAAGGTGATTACTATGACAATCCTGAAAAATTCAACAAAGTTTTTAAAAGAGCAAAAAACTGTGAACGTATCGCTATCGCATCAACAATCCTTTGTGGGATCTCATTCGGATTAACATTCATTTTTTGAATCTATCTTCTTATCCTGCAGGTCAAAAATTTCGAAAATAAGATGATATTCAAAAATTACCGAAGCGTATTTTTCAAATTATATTTTACTAAAATATACCGAAAAAAGTGTACTCCTTTTTCCGGTATATTTTGAATTGGAATGATCTTGTTATCCTTTGATTTCGATTTTTGTTCCCTTCTTCTCCGGTTCTCCGGTTTTAAGAAGAGATAGCTCAAGCACACCGTCTCTGTAACTGGCATTTACCTTTTCTTTTTCAATATTTTGCGGTAAGGTGAATGATCTTTGAAAAGAACCGGAAGATCGTTCCAGATGAGTATATCCCTCTGTTTCTTTTTTGTATTCTTCCTTCTTCTCACCACTTATTATCAGCGTATCTCCTTCGATAAAAACATTTATATCATCTTTATTCATCCCCGGCATATCAGCCCTTACAAGATATCTTTCCTTATCTTCAACAATATCAACTTTCGGAAAAAAAGTGGGAATTTCACGATTAGCCAACATGAATGGTTCATTGAAAAAATCCTCCATCAAATTACGAAATGATGAAATTGGATTCATCGTTCTCAAAGAAGGCATAGCCATATAAACCTCCTGATAAAAATTAGGCTTATTTAAAGATTCCTTATCGAAACAACTGCACAAAATATTAACAATCAAAAAAAGTACCTGTACCGAATAATCCTCTCCAAAACCGTAGAATCACTTTTTCATCATTGGACATATTCATACATAGCCTGTATCGGGGCATCTTATTTTCCAACAGCCAGTATCAGGAGGTCATGTTTGATAGTCTGGAAGAGGTCGGATCTTTTTCTTAAATACTCAGAACCATTTTTGCAATAAGGAAATAAATAATAAGCCCTGATGCATCCACCAGTGTAGAAATTATAGGCGCGCTCACTACAGCAGGATCTATTCCAATTTTTTTTGCTGTCATAGGGAGTAATGAACCGGCAAAAGCTGCAAGAACAGCAATGGAAAACAGGGATAATGAAAGTATTATTGCCATATTAATCCCAAAAACGATACTCACAAAAATGAATCCCATTATTCCAAGAACCAATCCAAGCAAAGCACCTACACGAATTTCCCGAAATAAGACAGCACCGGTATCGCCGAAACGAATCTCACCTAAAGCCATTGCCCTAATAATGATTGTTGCAGATTGAGACCCGATATTACCGCCAATTCCAATCAAAAGAGGAATAAAAAGAGACAAGGTAAGAACAGATTCAAGAGTACTTTGAAAAAGATTAAGCACATTGACCGTAAGGGTTGCAGCCAGCGCAAGCACCAGCAACCATACAGCCCGTGTTTTTGTCAAGCGCAGCATTGATGCAGTCAGATACGGTTCACGAAGTGGCTCCGAGGCTCCAGTACGCAGATAGTCTTCAGTATCACTTTCCTGGAGAACTTCCATGGCATCGTCAAAAGTCAAAACACCAGCCAGTTTTTCTTCACTGTCTACCACAGGAAGAGCAATCAGACCAAGATCCAGAAGAAGTCTGGACGCCTTTTCCTGAGACTCATCAGCCTTAACAGAATATGCTTCTTCGGTTAAAAGTTTTTCGGTTGTTATGTTGCAATCTGCCAGTACCAGATCACCCAGATCAATGGTTCCAATAAATTTGTGATTTTGATCTATTACCGGGAGCGAATAGATAGCTTCAACACCCCTTCCGGAACTTCTGACCCGTGCTATTGCTTCGTTGGATGTCATATTAATTTCGAGGTCCACAAATTCCGGACTCATTATTCGGCCCACAGAATTTTCCGGATATCCCAGAAGAAGAGATGTAAGTCGCCGCTCCTTGAACGATAAACCCTCAAGCAGCTTTTTAGCCAATAATGGAGGCATTTCATCCAAAAGACGAGCCCTGTCGTCCGGTTCAAGCTCCTCAAGAATTTCACGCACCCGCGGTTCTCTAAGTATATTAAGGATCTGTTGCTGAACTGAAGGATCCAACATCTCGAATACATCTATAGCTCTGGCTTTAGGAATGAGCCGGAATGCTATTGCTCGCTGTTCCGGATCACTCCTTGTAAGCTCCTCAACTATTTCGAGAGTTCCATTTTCATGAAACCATTGACGAAGTTGTTTGAAATTCTTTTCACTAATTAAATGAGAAAACTCTGACATGAAAATAACATTTTCTAAAAAAACATAGTATCTGTGAGTAATACCATCCTTGTTTAAAGATCTGTAGTATCCTGCTGAGCCGTATCCTGCCCATTTCCAGTATCCTGCTGAACCGTATCCTGCTGCATAGTATCAGATGGAACTGCCCCCTCCTGCTGCGTATCACGCTGTTGTTGCTGACCGCCTCCACAGTTAAAAAATACTGTAATTAATAAAATTGTTACCACAACAACACCTGCTCTTTTAGCAATAGACATGAGCCCACCTCCTTTGAAGGGTTTTAAGATAATAGAAAAGTTCTGATTAATCCATACATAATTAATTTTTTTTTATTATTACCTGAAATGGCCAGTATTCTCATTTTTGCATCTAAACATCCCGACTGTAATAAATTCTCAAGAAAAAACGATCTATAATTCTTTTGGTATTATGAAAGAGTACACTAAACAATTTTAATCCTTGAAAATGTATCAAAAATCATGCCTAAAAAACATGATAACTGTTTCAGGAATATGAAATTACCTGTATCCGTAGTATTTATAGGAGCAAAATGATGGAGGCTAAAAATTATGAAAGAAACAATACTCGTTACCGGAGGAACAGGTACAATTGGCAGAGAACTGATAAAACAGTTACGATCAAAGGATATTTGTGTAAGAATTGCTGTAAGAGATCCACAAAAAATACTGGAAATAGATACCAGCGGGTGCCCGGTAGTTTATTTCGATTATGAAAAACCGGATACATTTTATCACGCATTTGAGAATATAGACAGCCTTTTCCTGTCGGCACCTCTTAGATGCAAACATTTAGACCAATTGCTTCTTCCTGCAATTCAAACAGCAAAACTAATGGGTGTTGACCAAATAGTTACGATGGGTGCAATTGGTGTAGAACAAGGAACAGATACCCCCCTGTCCATTTTTGAAAAGTGTATTATAAGCTCCGGTATTAATTACACAATTTTGAGACCAAATCTTCTAATGCAAAACTTTATAAATCTTGCTGGTGATTTTATTCGAAAAACAGGAAAAATCAATCTCCCGGCAGGGAATTCACGCATAAGCTTTGTAGATGGTAGAGATGTAGCCGAAGCTGCCCAAATAGCCCTGATCGATCCTGAATATCGTAATCATATCTACACTTTAACCGGGAAAGAATCTCTTAATCATTACCAAATAGCCCGGATTCTCTCAAAAGTTACAGGTCGGGATATAACTTACACACCGGTCTCTCATAACGAAGCCAGAAAAAAACTTGAAGATGCAGGGTGGGACTGGGAAACAGCCGAATTGATGATAGGACTTTATGAGATTGCACGTCATGGATGGTGTGAGGAAATTCGAAATGACCTCAAAGAGATTCTAGGTAGAGACCCGATAGCATTTGAAAGTTTTGCACTGGATTTTCGAGACTACTGGATAAAATCTGACACACCTGAATAGTAACAACTTTTTTTGGAGTCCTTTTCACTTAAAACGTCATTATATGATGACTGAGGACCAGAAGATTAGCCCGATAACAGCGGCTCTGTCTGTGAACGCCCCTGAAGCATGCGGTACTATGTCATATGGCTGGTTCATACAATAACATGCATATAGTAGATGAATGCCATTGTAATTTCGGCAATGATTATTTTATGGCTGTGAAGATCATATCTACCTGACCAGTTATCAAAGCAATAAGTTGTTACCTCACTATCGAAATCTTTTAACACCAATCTTTTATGCGGAACCGCTCTCGCAGTCTCATCAAAAAATTAATCGTCTCCATTCAGGTAATATTAAGAACTTACCTGATTATTTGAATGTTCAATAATTTTTATTGCGGCTTTAGCGACAAAAAATCATTTTTTCCAATCACAGTCATAAAGGAAAATTATAATGTTCAAACTTTTTATTGATGGGCAGGAGGGTACAACAGGCCTTCAGATCAGGGACAGGATTAAATACCGTGATGATATAGAGCTTTTAGAAATTCCTCATGAAAAAAGAAAAGATCCACATCTTAAATCACAGTACCTGAACAGTGCAGATGTAGTTATATTGTGCTTACCGGATTCTGCTGCTCGTGAATCTGTTTCAATGATCAGTAATAATCATACACGTATTATTGATGCAAGCACAGCATTCAGAACCGCACCTGATTGGGCTTACGGAATCCCGGAACTGGACAAGAATCAACGAAAAACGATACGTAACAGCTCACGGGTTTCCAATCCGGGATGTTACGCAACCGGTTTAATAATGCTTCTAAAGCCGCTGATAGCTAATAGTATTGTACCTTCGGATTACCCGGTGAGCATTTATGCAATATCAGGATATAGTGGGGGCGGCAAAAAACTGATTGCAGCTTACGAAGACGAAAAAGGCTGCTTTAAAGAACCTCGTTACTACGCATTGTCTCTTAGCCATAAACACATCCCGGAAATGACAAAGCACTCAGGTTTGTCCAATCCCCCCCTTTTTGTTCCAATTGTCGGAAATTATTATAAGGGTATGGTCGTGTCAGTTCCGTTACACCAGAAATTATTGTCAAAAAAAATCTCTGATCATGATATAATATCTTTGTATATGGAATACTATGATTCTGAACCATTTGTAAAAGTAATGGATGGTAGTCCAGAGCAGATTCTTGACAATGGCTTTTTATCACCAGTAGAATGCAACGACACTAATATGATCGAATTATTTGTATTTGCAAAAGATGAGCAGTTGCTGACTATGACCCGGTTCGACAATCTTGGAAAAGGTGCTTCTGGCGCTGCTGTTCAGAACATGAATATAATGATGGATGTAGAAGAAACAAAAGGTTTAATCTGAAACAATTGTAAACTTTTTCAAATATCACAATTATCATGAACTTTTTAAAAATTATCGGTGTTTTCGTTATTATAAATACCTTATCTTTTCAGGTTTATTCCATTGAAAATGAAACAGGTTATTCTTTTGAATACGGAAAAAGACTCTTACTTGAAACAAGAGACAGAATCTACAATTTTGATGTCTTTGACACCTCTGTCAACCTGAATCTGGCCAGATGCAACTTGATATTTTCTCGTCAATCAAACAAACAGCTCGGTCTTTACTGGAACGCAAAGGTTAGTTATCTTTGCGGTCTGGTAAACATGGGAAAAAATGACAAAAAAATCGCACTTTCATATTTTGAAGAAAGTCGCTCGATATTAATAAATATCATAAAAGAATATGGAGAGATCAGCAATGCCTACACTCTGCTGGCTGATGTTTACGTTCAACTTCTTTGGTGCAAGGGATTGGGGTACAAACTGGCGAATTTGAGGAAACTCAAAGTCTATCCTGAAAAAGCACTCTCTTTAGATCCCGGCAATGTAAGAGCCAACAACTCACTTGCCCTCTTTTGTATCAAGGCACCACAAACTCTGGGAGGAAATATTGACCGGGCAATAGAACTCTTAAAAAGTATAGATAGTGATGATAAAGCTGAAATGTTTACAACCTATTACACTTTAGGTACAGCATACTGGCAAAAAAATGATCTTGATAATGCTATAAAATATATGCATTTAGCCCTTGAGCTTTATCCAAATAATAAATGGGTAATTGATGATCTGAAATTAATCACAGAAAAATATTCATCAACTCAATCTACTCCATAAAACCTCCTCAGTACAGCACCTGCCAAATAAGCCAACGCGGCAGCTATTCCACCTGTCATTAATGTCTGTACGCCAGATTTAATTACAGGCGTCTTGAGAATAATCCCCTTTACCAATCCTATTAAAAGAAAAGCAAGGGCAGTTATTACTGAACTCATAATAAAGCGTGTGATGTAATTAAAATTCCCAAACAGAAACGGAATCAGGGGAAGAATTCCAATTATTAGAAAAGCCCAAAATGTAACCATTCCAGCCATTATTGGCGATGCTCCCTTGAGAGGTAATCCATACTCCTCTGTTACCATCGTCTCAAGCCACAACTGCTTATTATTCGTAATCTTCTCAACTATCTTTTCCAGTATTTCACCTTTAAATCCTTTATTGCTGAAAATCTGGCGTATTTCCTGTCGCTCTCCTCCAGGTATTTCCCTTATTTGCTGTTCTTCTTTTTGCCAGGTTTTATCAATCTTTTCCCGTTCACTTTTTGAACGAAGGTAATTACTTACTGCCATACTGAATCCATCAGCAATCAGATTTGCAAATCCTAATACTATTATTACAATCCTGTCAAAATTACCACCTGTTGCTCCGGCAACAACAGCAAACGTTGTAACAGATCCATCTATCCCACCAAGAACCGCATCTCCCAGATAATTGAAACCTTTATTTTTCCTTATTCTGCGAGCTATTGCTTTTTCATCGTGCTCAGCTTTCAGATCATTTCTTTTCTTCCAGAACAAAAATACTACCCCCCCCACATTATCTCACATTTCTGATAGCAAATCTGTATCCATTATTGAACAAATTTCAACAGTGGTACTCGATTGTTTAAAACAATTAGGAAAGCAGTATTATTTATTTTTCCAGAAAACGAAACTGGAAATTCTCTCAAATTCGATAATGCTGTTTTGAAATGATTTACGAATGGCAAATTTTGAAAAAGTCTATTATTTACCCTGGGCTCTTTCAATTAATGACTGAATCATGTTTTAGACAAATAGGAGTGTATTAAAAATAAAGCAATAATTTATTTTAAAAAAAAGCACAAGAAAGGGAGGAAAAAAAATAGGGCAAGTATTAACCTCATTATTGAAATCAATTTGATTTCTTCCGGAACTGAATCGATCTCTTGAACAACTTGCCCCGCAGAACTCTACACGGGAATTAATCAATCAGATTAATTTAAATGTATACCGGAAAAGTTTAATATCTTTGACGATCACGATTTCCAAATCTGTTGTTTCCACCACGGAATTTCCCGCCGCCATTACTACCAAAACTTCTCTGTGTACGTTCACGTGCAAGATCAACTTTCAAAGGTCTGCCCTCAAATTCATGATTATTCAACGCAGAAACTGCCTCATCAGCATTTTCCATTTCTACGAAACAGAATCCACGAGCGCGACCTGTCATACGGTCTGTAACAACGTTAACTGATGTAACTTCACCATATTGTGCGAAAAGATCTCTAACTGCATCTTCAGTAGCAGAGAAAGAAAGGTTACCAACAAATAGTTTTTGAGCCATTAAAGCCTCCATGAAATAAAATTAAAAGTAACAATGACGATTGCTCGTCGTTTATTAAAAAGTTATGTTCTATTATTGTTTTGAATATACGAAGCCTTTTGCCTGGGGTCTAATTATTCACTACCATATATGAGGATTTTACTTATCGTGGTTATTTCTCTGTGGATTGATTAATTACGACTGTTCACCTTGAATATGATTTAACTTCTTTAAAGCTAGTATATAATAAGCGCAAGGAAATAGTCAAATTTTTTTTTAATCTGTTTAAAAAAACTTAACCCGGTCTTCCATTCATTATATACAAAATACGGTTTAAAACCAGTAACATTTAAATCAATATCTGATCAATTATTTTTTTTCTTGTACCCACCCTGGCAGACTCATCATCCTCAACAGAATTGCAGACAGCACATGGGTATAGCTGAATTTCAAGATGCAACCGGACCGAGAATGATTGAAGCGATACTTAAATAGATAAGCACTCCGAGAATGTCAGCCACCGAGGTTACAAGCGGACCACTTGCTGCAGCCGGATCCATTCTAAATTTACGAAGAATGAATGGCAGAGACAAACCGATCAGGCTTCCTAAAATTACTATAATACTCATGGAAAGAGCAGTTACTACCCCAACCAGTACCCCAGAACGCCAAAATGCAATAAAAAAAACCGCTGTAGCCATAGATAAACCAATTACAGTTGAAACCAGAAGTTCCCGCCACACTGCTTTGAAGTAATCATTCAATTTTAATTCTCCCAGAGCCATACTTCGAATAACAAGAGTAGCAGTCTGAGAACCAGCATTTCCACCGCTGGCTATAAGCAAAGGTAGAAAAAAAATGAGCGCCACAGCAGAAGAGATAAGATTCTCAAATCTGGCAATGCCTGCTCCTGACAGTATATTTACAATAACAAGTATTACAAGCCAGGGTATTCGGCTGCTGTAGATAAGCCTCAATGGAGCTTTCAGATATGTAACTCCAATTGGCTGTATTGCGCTTCCTTTATGGAAATCTTCCGTAGCCTCTTCTTCTGCAACATCCAGAATGTCATCATTTGTAACAATACCCAAAAGAATGCCGTCCGAATCTATTACTGGCAGAGCATACAGATCATATTTTTTAAATATCCGGACTGCATCTTCACGATCCTGAAGAGAATTGAGGTAAGCATAATGCCCATCCATTAGTTCTGATATCGGTGTTTTTGGTTCTGAAAGTATCATTTTCCTTAGAGTCAGATCATCTTTGAGAACTCCCTTCTCGTCAGTAACATAAATCATGACCAGTGTTTCTGAATCAGTTCCAACTTTTCGTATATGCTCCATTGCCTTTGCAACAGTCCAATGCTGCCTTACCGCAACATACCTGTTAGTCATTAATCTGCCAACACTGTCTTGTGGATAACTCAACAAAGCGAGTGCTTCCTTACGCTCCTTATCACTTAACAGATTTAGAAGTTCCTGCATGACACGGGCAGGAAGTTCTTCAAAAAGTGCAGTACGATCATCAGGAGGCAAAGCACTTATAACCTGTCTTGTTTCCTCCCTTGCCATATTCTCAAGCAAAAGGTTCTGTGAATCAATGTCAAGAAGTGAAAATACCTCGTCAGCCATCTGACGAGGTAAAAGCCTGTAAAGGACAATCCTGTCCATGTCTTCAACTACGGTAATCAACTCAGCTATGTCAGCAGCATTCTGTCCCGAAATCAAATTCCGAAGTTCATTTAATTTTTTCGATCTTAGCATCTCGATTATTTCTGGACGCAAGAGCTTGCTGAGAACAGGAATTGATGCAGATTCACCATGCAAAGCTGGAAAAGAATACATTGCATCTATCCATTCATATAATCGCCTCTTGACTTCTTCAACATCTTCAAATTTGTCCAGTTCACGAAGGTCTTCCCGTTTTTCAAGGATTTTGGCTATTGAAGCTATCTCGTCAAGATAAGCTTTTGATGCTGTTTCAGGAATATAATAAAGAAAAATCAGATTAGCCTTTATCCCATCAGTATAGTCGATTCCGTTTCTGCTCCATCCAATGACACAAACCAGACCACCACCTGCACTGGATCTGGCATGGGGAAACGCTATTCCATAACCAAGATACGTATCTCCCATAGCTTCTCTTTCATGCACCTGATCAAGCAGATTTATATCAGAGTAAAATCCGGGTGTTTTCTGCATAACATCAGCAAGTTGGGACAAGGCACTCTCTTTATCCGAACTTTTAAGTTCAATTATCCGCTCGTCAAGAAGTGCTTTCAAGAGATACTGCATATTGAACCTCGTTTACGGATTATTATAATTAATAGAGCATGAGATTGATTCTGAAAAATACTCAGCACAAACAGTTTAATCAATAATTTACCAGCTTTTATTATACTTTATATACCTAAGAATTGCATTTTAATAAATGTCTGATAGAAGAATTTCTAATAGTGTTATTGAAGAGATTAAATCAGTAAGAGCTTCTTTTGTAAAATGCAGCTCTTTATTCAACAGTTTGGTTTTTTGGCGCGGGTTTCCCGAGAAACTGAATTATACACATATTTTAAAATTCATAAAAGAAAGCAGCACACATGGTCTTCATAACCATTTTTGCGTGCTGCCAGCCGCCTCTGTTAAAGCGATTCTAAAAACTCATCAAAAGACTGTAAGTATTTTTTATTACCGGGAACCACCAGATGTTTCCTTGCATAAGCTCTTCCACCTGAATGCGCATCTCCCATATACACCTTTTCACTGTTTGCCATTCTGTTAGCCAGGCGATGAGTATTTTGTGCTCTTTTTGATGCATCTTTATAAGCATTATCAAGAACGGTACGTATTGATGGGGATCCAAGACGGTAAATATCTGATACAGCCCAGGTTATATGCCATACATCAAATCTTCTTAAACTATCTACATAATTAAAATACAGGTCACTGATAGTTTCGGCCTGAGATTCATTGAAAAACTGATTGCGCATCGCCCAAATTGTAAGTGATGCCCCGGTTTTGCCACGATCAAGTTCATATTCGGCCACCTGAAGAGACTGATCTATATCAATCCCCTCAAGCAAAACATCATTTCTATTGTGTGTCAGATATCTCATACATCCACTTATTAACAACAAAAATATCCCACCTGTTAAAGAATAAAACATCCACTTTCTTCTATTCCAGTTCATAAACATTCTCCTCTCTCCCTTAAATATCGAGGTATCATTTATGCATACGTCATGCCATAATATGATAAACTGGCTAGTTATCCCGAATTCGTCGTAAAAACAGATTTTGGCTTTACTCAAAATTTGAAGGTGATTACTGAAGTGTATGAATATACAGATATGTCCTGGAAAAGAAATCAATTACATTCCGGATTTTTACACTAACCCAGAAAAATTGTAATTTAGAGTAATCTTGTAACTGGATCACTTCCGATCAGAACTGTTTCCTTGCTCCTGATCAGAAAAAAAAGTATGTTATATATTAATTCTTGTCCATATAAATCAGTGCACAGTCGCACAGATTCTGATTACAGGGTAAAAATGTTAAAAGCCGGGATTTAAGTCTGTTGTTTCGGGCTTTTTAGAAATGAAGTTTCTAAACTAAGCACGATTCATCGATAATGTATGATAAGAACCGGAAAATTGTTTTTAATCCTATTTTGACAATAGATACTTATTATAATTACAATAGCCGGGAGAAATTAAATATGTTAGATAATGAATTACTTGATATCCTTTGCTGTCCGGAAACAAAACAGGATCTTAAACTAATTGATGAAAAAACCAAGCAAAAGATTAATGATAAAATTAAATCTGGTGAATTAAAAAACAGAGGTGGAGAAACCATAAAAGAAACAATTGATACCGGACTTCTCAGAGAAGACCATAAATACCTCTATCCGGTCCGGGAGGACATCCCGATTATGCTCATTGATGAAGCTATCCCCTTCGAACAGTTCGACGCTTCTTCTGAGTAACTCTTAGTATTATAGTTGTAAAAGCATATAATAATAGTGAGATTAAAACGATACGGATATAAAATCCTTTAGAAAAGAACTCGTCCTTTTTCTTTTTACTACCGATCAGAAGCATTGAAGAGAGGGAATCTCCACATTCGCTTTTTGCTGTTACTCTAACAGAATATACCCCATCACTGTCGACTTCCATAGATTCCCAGGGCAAAACCCACTCAAAAGTTATCAGCTTCAAACTGTCATAAGCCTGATAATCAAGACAATAAAATTCGCTTGCTGTATCATAAGGGATCCGGATATTAAGTGGAGTTGTCTCACCATACGGATCAATTGTAAAAACCCATGAAGAACAGTTAACAGCATTTTTCGAACGTATATACCCCGAAACTCCATCAGGCGTATTAATTGCATCCCAGTACCATAAACTGTCTCTGTACCATTTTTTGACAGTTTTACTGCTCCACTCCATTAAAAAGCCATCAGTTTGTATCCTTTTACCAAAACCACTGATATCAAAATCCTGCTGTGCCCCTGTTTTCAATGCTGTCAAAATCATTAAAACTAAAATTTTGCCAATAATAACTGTTTTCATAATAATCATCCCTGAGAAACTTGAAGTTCCTTAATATGAGAACCCGAATCAGACAATTCAGGTATAAATTCGTTATGGCTATTCAAAATTATATGTTTTTATTAGTTCACTATTTCTTTGTACATCGAAAACCTATACTCACCTCCGGATATGCCGGTGAAAACCAATGGCGATTTGTAATTCGCAACTGTTTTTTACCGCTATACCATCCTCCACCTCTGATAACCCTGTATAAACCTGCCTGGGGTCCCTGTGGATCTCTCTTTTCTGAAAAAGAGTAATAATCCCGTTCATAAAAATCTGAAACCCATTCCCAGACATTACCGGTCATATCGTATAATCCCCAACTATTAGGTTTATATGAACCCGTCTTTTGTGGATGTTTTTTTTCAGAAAATGGGCAATTTTGTGAAGAAGGTGGTGAATCGCCCCACGCATAAGTATATTTTTGACCGGCTTTTGCAGCATATTCCCACTGTGCTTCCGATGGAAGAGTCTTTCCTTTAAATCTGCAATATGCCTGTGCCTGATACCACGTAATACACACTACCGGATAGTCAGGATTCCGATAACTTGAAGGTACTTTTACAGACATAAATTTTCCCCTGCTCCATACCATACAGTTGTCATAATGAGCAGGTGTGCATTTTCCAGCACGAACACAAGAATCGTACTCTTTTTCAGTTACCTGATATCTGTCTAAAGAAAATGAAGAAATCGCAACCTCATGTTCCGGAACCTCGTCAGCTTCACCATTATTATCACCCATGGTAAATGATCCTCCTGTTATCTGCACACTTTGCCCTGCCAAAGCTGTAGAAAACCACAGAATAATAGATACCAGGATAGTTTTAAGAGAACTGGATTTAAAATTACTCATTTCTGTCCGAAACTCTCTATAAAAAGCAAAACCAGTCCAAAAAGAGCAAATGCACTAGCGACAACAATGGTTTTAATCTTTTTTCCGTTTTTTTCTTCGGTATTCTGAACTGATTCAATTGTATCGGAAACGGCCACTGATGGTTCAAGCAGAAATTTCAGAGTATCAGATCTACCACTCGAAACATTTATTTTGCGTTCTACAGGTTTAAAGCCCGATGTCTCAACACGAATATTATATTCTCCGGGCTTGATGATTGAATCGAGAAAAGGGGTTTTTCCTGCAGATCTTTCATCAATGTAAACTTGTGCACCTGCAGGTTCACTTGTAAAAAATATGGAACCCGGTCGGTTGAGAACGAACCTAAATGTAACAGAGGAATCGATCTGAAGTCCGATTTTCCTCATATAATACCCTTTTTTCTTTAATATTAGGGTATGTTTTCCTACAGAAACATCTTTAACAATAACAGGACTTAAACCTATAACAGAATCATTAAAAACTACTGCAGCTTCCAATGGTTCTGTAATAATTGTTACATCAGTTGATCTATTCAAATTGGTATCAGTAGATTGAGAATCCGGATTTTTGGTTGCAGAATCAATACCGTGATCGTTATTTAATCTATCTGAAGCAGTATTATTTAACGAATCATTGTTGTTGTTCGAACCTGGATTTCCCGATCCGTACGAAAAGGAAAATGAAAAAACGAACAATACTGTGCAAATAAATATTTTGCCCATAAAAACCTCAATATAAAACTATTTTAAAAATAATTTTAATCTGATAATAAACAGTTTTCAAGCCTTGAATTTGCATAAGTGATTTAAAACCATGCATTTTCGGAGTTTCTATACTGCTGTTCTTTAAACAAGGAGTATCCTGGCAGAGAACAATTCATTTATATAACAGTACACAGGAATATACAACAAGGTAAAACCTTTTTATTTAATAGAGTTAGCTGTTATGTTCCAGGGTACAGGAATTATTTTTAAAGTGAATGGAAACGATTAATTGGCAATCCTGTTGTATGGTGCCGGTTTTGAAAGATTGAACTGCACGAACGCGCATTGCCAAAAAACAGGTTTATGGCTTCAATTAGTTGTATCTACCCGGGTATTTATCAAACGCAAAGTATCCGGATGTGATTATTGTCCATGCCGGGATACGATTATCGAGGCTGGTCGGGATATGGCTGCATCGCAAAGAAACTTGCGTAAAGAATCGTTCCTTTTTAGTTAAATACGTAATCTGAGCAAATTTTTTTATAAAAGTTCACATCAGTGCTTTATCAGTCTGGATCATTCATTAATGTCCTTAATTTTTCAGCGAATCGTTTCGCTTATTTTTCTTACAGGGTTACTTTGTTTTATCAGTATTCATACTGCTTATTGTAATGAAACCGATACGATTGCAATTGCAGAGGAATTCGATACAACAAAAACAGATCGTAAAAGTAAACAGGGTATTACAGATACTGTTTTTTATGAGTCTGCTCACATTCATTATGATGCAGAGAATAAAATGCTTCGTCTGACCGGTAATGCCAAGGTAAAATATCAGAAAATGCAGTTATTTGCAGACACTATTCTGTATCAGATCGACCAGAATATCTTTACAGCTTCAGGAATGCCACAACTTGTAGAGGGAAATGATACTACAGTTGGCGATTTCATGATTTACAATGTAAAAACCCGCAGAGGCAGAGTTCGGTATGCTTCTACATATGTCGATGGCAACCATTTTCATGGAAGTAAAATCATCAAATCTGAAAAAAACGAATTATATGTTGATGAAGGAGATTTCAGTTCATGTGCCCTGGTAGATACTCCGCATTACTATTTTTACGGAAAACAGATTAAAGTAGTTCCAAATGACAAAATAATCGGTAAACCAGTTGTCCTTAATATTGGAGATGCGCCCGTAGCAGTTCTCCCTTTCTTCATTTTCCCCATTAACCGTGATCGCAGGAGCGGAATTCTTACTCCGGCATGGGGTGGCAATCCTTCATCCGGAGGTTATGTCGATAACATTGGGTACTATTTTGCCCCAAATGACTATATGGATTTCACAGTCCGTGGAAAAGTCTCTGAATTCAAGGATTTTGTTATTGAAGGTTCGAGCAGATACAAAATTAAGTACCTTCTTGATGGTGGAATAAGTGCACGGTATGCCCTGTCTTCCGATTTTTTGAAACGTAATCAATTGTGGGGTATTGAGTATCACCACAACCAGGATCTCACACCTGATGGGTTAACAAAACTTAGCGGCTCCGGAAAGCTTGTTTCACAGAAAAACTTTTATCAGGAGATTTCTGAAGACAACCGGGACCTGCGCGAACAGGAGCTTACTGCCAATATGTCGTTGTCGCGCCAGTTTCCTAAAATCAACGGCAGTTCAAACATATCCTGGATGAGACGGCACAATCTTCTTGGAGATTCGATTACTGAAGACCTTCCATCGGTTTCATTCACTCTTGCAAGCAGACCACTTATCTCTCAGGATGAAGATCAGGATTCGGCAAGATGGTTCAATAAAATTTATTACAGCTACAACGCAAGAGGCCTTGTAAGACATCATGAATACCGCAACATCAATGAAGAGTACTACTACCCGGGTATTACCAATTCAGTTTCAGTGAATTCACCGCAAACAGTATTTAAATGGTTCACAGTCAATCCAAGATTCAATGCCAGAGCGTCAACTTTCTACGGATATATGGATACCAGCATTTCATATTACGACACACTCCGGGATGAAGTATCCTATTATCTCCAGGGATCCGAAAAAGACTACATGTACCCGGATTACGAGGAAATCTTGAGGGATACTGTTTCGTATGATAATCAGGGTTTTCCCGACAGTATCAGAATTGTTAAAATCAAGGAAACAGAAGTCGCACGATACGATACAACCAGAAATAAACTTATTACAGATGCCTCATGGAATGCATCTGTAGATTTGTCTACCACACTATATGGAATTTTTCCTTTTAAAATATTCAATTTCACAGGGTTGCGTCATACCTTAACACCCAGGATCAGCTACTCATTTATACCTGAACATAATCAGGACAAAAGGTTTTTCCTTAGTTTAAATCAGAGTTCTGGTCACAAACGGCAACAAATAATCAATCTGAGCCTGGACAATCAGTTTCAGGGAAAAACTGCCAAAAAAGCAGGAGAAGGTGAGAAGCCTGTTGAAGAGAAGTTTTCTATAATGTCAGTCAATTTATCAACCAGTTATGATTTTGAAGGTGAATCACGCAAATGGAGTAACCTTCAACTAAATGCATCTACATCATATAAAATGGTACGCCTCTCCTACAATTCTTCTTTCTGGATGTATGATGAGAATGATGCATTAAGTTTTCCGATAATGAACCAGATGTCTTTGGGAGTAAATGTTGGTACACTGAGTGCTAAAGGATCTTTTTGGGGCGGCGATCTCCTTGTATTAGATTCTCTTCAACCAGACGACCCTGTAAAGTATATGAACTCAGGTAATCAAAGCTGGGACATTAGTCTTACACCAGCGTACAATTTTCAACTTTCCCGCTCCAATCCTACCGATATGTTCGAACCCAAAAAATCATTTAATCTCAGCGCATCTGCAAAAATCAATTTTACACCTAACTGGTCAATAAGCTGGAGTGGAAGATATAATTTCAATGAAAACCAATGGACCGAAAACAGTTTTAACCTCTATTGCGATCTTGAATGCTGGGATATGAGATTTCAGTGGAGACCAGAAAAACTCAATCCTGGTTTTTACTTTCTGATCAATATTAAAAAATTACCCGAACTGAAATGGGAAAAAAGAAGTTGAACCTTAATTGGAAACCGAATAAGAGCCCGCCCGGAGATCAAAATCAAGCTGATCAAATCAGTTATACAGAAAACCAGTTCCCAAAATAGTTTAATTACTACAAATGCTGCTTCTTAGATCGGAGCCGCATAATCTGAATGTGGTTATCTGTAAACGCATCCAGGTAAACACTTTTTTTGATATTTTATGAATCAGACACATGATATTGATCGGGAGAATACATTTTTATTGTTTTAGAATCAAATTCGCGATTTATCACAAAAACCACTGTCTGCTGGTTTGACTGTAATCTCCTCCTCTTTTCCTTTATATATAATTTTTACATTAACCGAATTTTCATTACGTGCTTTTGAATAACGTGCAACTATTGAAGCTGCCAGGTTTTTAGTATCGGTGTCAATAATAGAATCAGTAATCCCAAATGGACCGGCAATATCTGAAATCTCGAAAAAACAGGTTTTTTCATTATGGAATTTTTCGAGAATGTTATTTTCAGATTCATTTCTTGATACTACAAGTTTATTTCCGTTGATCCTGAAATGTCTTCCGTATGCCATGAGCTTGAAATCAAAAAGTGAAAGCTTTTTGCTTTTTGACAACATCTCATGGAAACGATTAGCTGTGTGAATATTCGTAAGGATACAACCTCCTGCAGGAGTTGAATGAATCAGATTATGTTTTTTAGCATACTCAAGTTGTCTTTTTCTGCTCTTACCACTAATATCAAGTAATTTCTCACGATCAATCAAGCCTTCAATTTCAGGTTTTGTTGGTGAAAACAACTTTGCAGAAAGTGGACGAATCAATATTCCTTTTAAATCTGCACTTTTCTCAATTTTATGAAGACAATCCATACGCTGGGACATTGGTCGCTGCCCAACCACCTCTCCTGTAGCTATAAAAGAAGCTCCTTCTTCAACCATAATTTTAAAAGCTTTTTTCAATCGATGTATTCTGCAATCAATACATGGATTGGCATTTTTACCAAATCCAAATTTTGGATTTTTGACCATTGAAAGAAACTCCTCCCCCTCTTCCTCAATTCTGAGAGGAATTTCAAGAGCATGCGCATACTCTTTAATATTTTTATAAGAAAAACCAATACCGGAATAAAATGGAAGAACAAAATGTAGTGCCTTCAATGATATTCCTTGTCTTTTTAAAAGGTGAGCTGCAATTACACTATCAAGCCCTCCCGAAAACAATACCAAACCTTTAACCATAATTTCAATAAACCTTCAATTATCTTAAAGAATCCATTATCACAACACATAAAAACATCACCAACTAAACGGTAAAACTTGTTTTTATGTTCAAATATAATAAAATAACTTTATCCTTTTGATACGAGACTGAATCAGGATTATTTTTAGGGTTAACAGAAATTCTCCTTAATCCGGCAGCATTTGTTTATCTGCAGATATAAAATGAAAAAACACAAAAAATTCAGCCATTTTGTCGAGTATATAATTCTTCTATCAATAGAAAATTTTTTACATATTCTCCCAAGAAAATTTGCTCTTTTTTTGGGAAGTATCACAGGTGGAATGATATACAGATGTGGCTTTTACCACAATATTGTTAAAAAGAACATGGAGCATGTCGGGTTATGGGACAAGAAACAAATGGAAGAGATAACCTGTAAACTATATCGTAATATGGGCAGGTATATGGTCGATTTTCTTAAATCATCAAAAAACAAACCACCCTTTAAAATTTACAATCTTGACTTAGTAGACAAATCATTTTCCCGTAAAAAGGGTATTATGATACTGCTTGCGCATTTTGGTAACTGGGAACTTCTTGCAGATATATTTGGAGAAAAAATCTCTGATCTCAATGTAGTTGCGAAAAAGATGAAAAATTCAAGAATTGAAAACTGGCTGGCACGAAAACGTTCTCAAGCCGCCGTAATAACAATCTACACAGATCGTGCGTTGCGTAAAATACTCGAAGTTTTAAGGAAAAATGGAATTGTCGCCATCCTTATAGATCAACATGCAGGTAAACATGGAACAATGGTTCCTTTTCTTGGCAAAGAAGCAAATACAGTTCGTACTATGGCAGGAATAGTTTCAAAAACTGGATGCAGCGTTTTATCCACTTACGCTATTATAGACGAGCATAACAATTATAGTATCGTTATTAATGAAGTACCTGCTGTAAATACTGAAGATATGAACGAAGATCAGAGAATATATGAATACCAACGAATTCATAATGAAATAATATCCAACTGGATACGTGAGCACCCCGAACACTGGTTTGGATGGTTTCATAAAAGGTTCAGAGGAATAGTAAAATACAAAAGCCAAGTGTAAACAATCCCATATCTCGTTCATCCAGAAAATAAAATAGATTTTTAATTACTGGTTACCATTGAAAAAGATTGGTTCAAAATAATTCTTTGAACACACATAACAAATATTATTAGTATATATAGATAGATGGATTAAAAAAACGGGCTTTTAAGAGCGTAAAATAAAACTGCCACCTGCAAACTGGCACAAATCCGAAGGCGGCAGTTACATTTTAGTTTACACTCTGTTATATTGAACCCGCATTGCAGTATTCCGGGATGGTTCTACCCTGTCCCGTGCTTTACTTATTCTGAGATTACGACCACCAAACATTGTATCACCCAACTCACTGATAGCTGCATCAACATGTTCATCTTCCAGCTCAATGAAACCAAAACCTCTGGATCGTCCGGTTTCTCTGTCAGAGATGAGTACAACAGAATGAATCGGTTCAAACTTTGAGAAAAATCGACGTACATCAGTTTCTGTAGTTCTATAAGGTAAGTTACCGATGTAGAGCTTCTGAGACATACTACTTCCTTTGAAAATGGTGAAAAATATTAAACAGAAAACAGGTCTGTTCGAGTTCATGAATTTATTTACTCTTCGGATTCGAGATTGTAAATAATTGCTATCCCCGCGGCGGAAAACTTACAACTAACCTGTTTGCGCTTTGGAAACATGCAATTTCCATGCCTTTTTATTTTTTGGTTTTTTTAAAGAGACTCGCTACCCCCAAAGAAAGCATTCTCAATTTTGAGAAAATCTTTTTAAAAATGAAAAAACTGCATATCTCAATATTTTGCATTGAAATTCACACAAATTGATTGTCATAAGAAACTATCAACTTCATCACTGTTTCTCAATTGTCACCAATTATTCCTTGTACTTACAAATTGGCATACCGGTTGCCTTAATGATGTTAGGAAACAAGCAATTGAATAATCAGAATTATGTAGTACTAAATTGCTGACCCATTTTGATATTATTGTGATCAATAAAAAGAGGAGTTGGTTGTGGATTTATTTACCGAAGACGATCTCAGAGATCTTGTCTCAATACACTACCCTAACTGTGTTTCAATATACATGCCCTCATTCAGGACCGGCTCCGAAACACAGCAAAATCCAGTACGCTTTAAAAATTTAATTGCTGAAACGGAAAAGCGTCTTACTTCACAGGGTATGCGCGGTGTTGAAGCTGCAGCACTACTGTCACCAGCAAGAAGGATTTTAAAAAATGGATCTTTCTGGCAGCATCAGGCAGAAGGTCTGTCTGCTTTTATCGCTCCCGGAATTCTCAAAATATTCAGACTGCCAACCACATTTCACCAGACAGTTATTATCGGTCCACATTTTCACCTCAAACCACTCCTTCCCTTACTGACAGGGAATACCCGTTTTTATCTGCTTGATCTCAATATTAAAAATGTTCGTTTTTTTACTGGTGCCCGATTTATGTTTAGCCGAATCAATTCAGAAAAGATCCCATTAAGCCTCGAAGAAACTCTTCAGTTTGATATACAGGAAGGCCAGCAGCAATTCGCAAGCAAGCCTCAAATGCAAGCTGGTAATCAAACAACCGTTTTTGGGTATGGGCGACAAACAGATAAAGAGAAAGTTAACATTCTTAATTTTTTTCACCGGGTCAATGATGCAATCTCTGATCTTCTTAAAAACAGCAATGCCCCACTGGTTTTGGCAGGAGTCGAAAATCTTCATCCAATATATAAAAAGGCAAACACTTACCCTTACCTTATTGAAGATGGTCTGAAAATAGATGTTCATCACTTAACAGACGAGCAAATCCATGCAAGTGTATGGCCGATTCTCGAAAATTTCTTCTCCCGAAGAAAAAACAAGGATACAGCATTCTACAAACGCCTTAATGGCGAACACAGTCATCTAGCTGCAAATGATCTCAAGACAATAGTAGCTGGTTCAATACACGGAAGAATTAATACACTGTTTGTTACAAACGGACAATCCAGACTGTGGGGAAAGTTTATCGAAAGCAATGAGGAGATTGAAGTTCACAATGGTGAAATGCCCGGTGATGAAGATCTTCTTGATAAGGCTGCAATCAATACGATGTTAAGGGGAGGTATCGTGTACATTGTCGATCCTGAAGATATGCCGGATAAAACTCCAGCTGCAGCGATTCTGAGATATTGATCTGAATACAGATTATAGAGTCATCCTGATCATTTCTTTTTTAATGCTTATAGCAAGGTTTGAACAGTTCTGTTCAATATATAAGGCGTATGATATTGATTTTATAACATATCAAAAAAATCACGCTTCAAATCTTTAAGAATATTCTCCCTCTCTTCAGATAAACAGGATTTTTCATTATGAAGATAAAACTCTTTGAAAACCCGATATTTTGAATTTTTAAGAAATTGTGAATCTATAGAGTTAATGGTTTGAATTGCAGTTTCATTTTTGCCTGCTATTCTATAAATTAAGCACAAGCCGATATAAGCATCCAGATTTCCTTCTTTTCTTATTTGAAGTGATTTTTCGAACTCATGAAGAGAATCAAGAAGTTTACCTGTTTTCAAATGGTATTTACCTGCAATATTATGTATTTCCGGCCGGTTCGCAACTGAGTTAAGAGCATTTTTAATTGTTTCTTTGGCCTCATCATACATCTGATTTTCAACCAGTATTCTTGTTAACCGTAAATATGCTTTTATACGGGTCATTCTGAAATCAACACCGACCTGCCCTACAACAGGTTTTAATTCAGGTATTTTTTTTAAATACTCTATTGCTTGAGGTATTCGTTTGCTACAGTTGCAGGCAATAGAAAGACTGTATAGAATATCTGGTCGTGAAGGCAAAAGGGTTTTAGCTTTTTCAAGTACATTTATTGCATCATTAAACTTTTCTTCTTTATTGAGAATATTCCCTAATCCAAGATATGCATGGGCAGTTATTTCAGAGCTATTTTCTGAATTTTCTGCGATTTGAAGCACTTTATTATACCAGATCCTTGAATTTGAATAATCTTCAACAAGCAGGTACGAATCAGCTATCTCAACAGCCATAACCAGGTCTGGCCCAATCAATTCGTACTCCTTAATGAGCATTTTGAGATTTCTATGGGCTTTTTGTTTTAACAGAACAGGGTTACTGTACCCATGGTGATAAATTACTATATTCTTTTTTTCAAGTTTCATCCCAAGTCTGAATGCACTTGGTGTTATCTGTTCGTGAATACTGCGTTCAAATCGTATTTGGGGATGATTGGGAAACATTCGGGCCTGAAAAAATTCGGTCCCGGTATTTCCGGGATGTTCATTCCGTATAACAAAACTGAAAATTCTGTCCGGTTTCTCTTTTTTCAACTTGCTCAAAGTATCAAGCGACTCGGTTGGAATACTGTCATCAGCATCAAGCCACAGAATCCATTGGCAAGTTGCATTCTGAAGCGAAATGTTACGAGACCACGAGAAATTTTGTCGCCATGGATCGTAAATAATTTTAGCACCAAACTTCTTTGCTGTTTCAACAGTACTGTCTGTAGATCCTGTATCGACAACAACAAGTTCATCAGCAACAATATTTAGATTTTGAAGTGATCGTTGAAGATTTGCGCTCTCATTTTTTACAATCATGCATATTGAAAGAGCATCTTTGCGAATGGTTTTTTTTTGAATATAATCAGCTTGCACAAGTTTTTTTCACTATCTCACTAAATTGATCAAGAGAAAACGGTTTGGATATAAAAGGCATGGAACTAAATTCAGGTGGAATTGACTGCGATTTGGAATCTGAAAACAGAATTGTCCTTTTAAAAATTTGAGGAAACTCGGAACAGATTTTTGAAAATAAAGAGCTATTCTGATCTTTTTCCATTTCCCAATTATACAACACCAAATCGTATTGGGGCTCTGCTTCCTGAATTTTTGCCAGGAAACTTGTTGAACTAAGAGCACGATCAATAACTACATCCCTAAAATTAATCTGAAGAATATCACGAATGATCTCGTGTGATTCCAGATCATCATCAGCAATAAGAATTTTCATAAGTCGACTCCTTTCAAAGGAACCGCATTTTGGGACAGTTTTTTGCGGCACAATAAAGATAGTTGAATTGATGAGTTGATGCAAATTTTAGAGTTGAAAAGAAACTTCAATTTGGGTGTTTTTCAAATTTCATTCTATATAATTCAATGAGTTATGTATAACCGCATCGTAAACATGCTTAAACAGAAAAATTACAGAAATTTACGAATCCAGACTGTTTCTACTTCCCGCATGCAAAGATGAGACTCTTCAAATAACCAGATTATCGAATACCTGCAGCAAATTTTCATCACTTCTTAAACAACTTACCTTATACTGTCCTTCTCTTACAAGCCCATCAAGTAACAATCTGGATTTCAGTTTTTCATATGAATTGGGCACAAGATTGTACAATATTGGTTGTTTCAACCGTCTGGATCCTCTTTTGGCAGAATATTCAGGGTTTATAAATTTCAGGTGTTCATCAACAGATCTTATAAAGGCCTGCTGAGTGATTCCAGAAACCTGATCTGGAAATTCAACATACAATTTGTAAATATAGTTTTTTGGGTCACAAAACATGGTATAGAATTCAACATGAATTTGACTTGCTCGTTCAGCAGCATCAATAGCCTGCATTACCTGCGATTCGGAGAGCTTTTCTCCTGTAAGATTTGTAATACCTTCACCTTTCTGAATAAACTCAAAAAGCGGGAACTGATTATAAAACCCTTTCACACACACAATATCATTAATATTATACCTGTATAATCCACTTCCATTGCTAAAGATGATGTAATAATTCCTGCCGATTTCAAGCTCATGAGGGCCTAGTACATCCGGATTCTCCTTATCTATCGATTCCTCAGGTATAAACTCAAAGTGATATATATGAGCAAGCAAGACTGAATAATCCCATTCATTTTGTAAAGCCAGTCCAGCCCTTGCCTCACTGGCTTGATACCCAAATTCTCTGATTACAGTACTTTTTGGAAAAAAATCGGCAAGTTTAGGAAGAATTAATGAGCAATTGCCTTTTTTCCATGTGTTAACACATACAAGATCGGGCCAGTAATGCTTAGGCTTCAACTTGTCTCCATATTTTTCGAACAACTTTTCCAGCCACTTGGCTCTCTTAGAATCGGGCTTGAATTTACTTAGAACCATTTCACGAGACTTCGGCTCGATTTCATTTAATACATCCAGCCGCATACAACCATCACTAATATCCCTGATTAAGTCCTCACCTTCCTGAAGCACAGTTTTGTGGAATTGGAGGAGTGTTGAGGGATTAACTGTGATTATATAAGTAATATTTGTTCCCAATGCACATCTAAGCATTGCATAATATTTTTTCTGATAATCCTTTATGCAGATCACCGGATATGGTGTTGAATAAAGATCTTTTAGAATACCCGGTATATTTCTGTATATAACACCCGAAATTGAACCATAGGGTGTTCCATCATCAACATATCCCTCAACCGCCGGTGCCACAGCAGATAGATTCTGCCCATCAAAAAGTTTGGGATTATCTCTCAAACAGGTATAAAACCATAACCTGCTTACACCGGTGTAGGCCTGCTCAAAATATGGCTTAGAAACAGGTATAAGCTTTGGCAGATCACTGGTACCACTGGTCGTATTATAAAAAATTGGTTTACCCGGAAACAAAACATCCTGTTCACCACTACACATCCGGTCTATGTACTTACGATGCCCTTCGAAATCCCGCAGTGGAACGGCATCTCTGTATTCGTCAACTGTTTTTATTTTATCGAATCCATGCTCTTTTCCGAAAACTGTATTTTTACACGATTCAATAATTTTATTCAAGACTCTGTCCTGAGCACTGCGAACATCACGGCTCTGTTTTTCAAGCTGCCTCATTAACGGAAATGAAGCAAAAAACAGTGCCAGTTTCTTTATATTCGGATTAGTAAGCATATATTCATCCTTGAAATTGATTTTTGAACATAGAAAAAATGAAAAAAATGTGCAATTTTTATTTTCCTGTATTGAAATATAAAAAAGGATTATATTTATACAATGTTATAAATTATAAAATCCTGATAACATTTTTTAACTTCCGATATTGATATAAAATATTTAAAGAAAACAGACCCGAAATAGCCTGGATTGTAGATTTGTTTTATTAGTTGAGTCTTTAAACACTTGCAATGAAAGGCCACTTGAAAAAGAATCAAACTACCGAAAATAATATTCAATATAGTATTATTCTAATGTCATTGGTTACGGTAGAATCCATACCATCAGTTTAGTTAAATAAACCTTATAAATGATAATTTTCATTGTTTAGTATTCTGAAAAAGTTGTATTATTTTTTAAAAACATTCAATAAACAGGAATTAAATGTCTGAAACCAATTTTGAAAAATCGGAACAATCCAGTGAACTGGCTCATATCATAAACTGCATTGCAGACTCAATCATTATAAAAAACCGTAAACATCAATGGGTTCTTCTCAATGATGTATTCTGTAAATTTATAGGGTACTCCCGTGAAGAACTCTTAGGTAAATCAGACCATGATTTTTTTCCTAAATACCAGGCAGACTTGTTTCAATATAATGATAACCTTGTATTTGAAACAGGGCAGGATAATTATTGTGAGGAAGAAATTACCAATAAAAACGGTATAGTACACACCATTTTTACCAAAAAATCCCTTTTTTTTAATGAGAAGGGGGAACAGTTCATTATAGCTGTTCTTTCTGATATCACATCGCAAAAAGAAAAAGAAGAACAGATTAACAAACTCAACGCAGAACTGGAACAAAGAGTAACCCAGAGAACAAAAGCTCTTGCTGAAGAAAAAGAGTTACTGGCTGTTACATTGGCAAGTATTGGTGATGGTGTTATTTCGGTAGATATTCAGGGCAATGTCGTAATAATGAATCCTATTGCAGAGCATTTAACAGGATGGCAATTAAAAAATGCCAAATCAAAACCGGTTGAAGAGGTTTTTGTAACAGTAGATGAATTCTCAAGAAAAAATGCCAAAAATCCAATATGCTGTATATTAAATTCTGATCCAAAAATTGAAGAAAAAAATCATACAATACTTTTGTCCCGAAACGGCTCAGAGTATATAATTTCAACTAATACAGCACCGATTCGAGATAGTCGTGGTAATTTGATAGGTGCAGTACTTGTATTCAGGGATATTACAGAAAAAGAACGCATTGAAGAGAAACTTAATAATTCTCAAAAACTGGAATCAATAGGTGTACTGGCAGGTGGAATAGCTCACGATTTTAATAATATCCTTACAGGTCTTTTCAGTAATATTAACCTTGCAAAATTAAACCTGGACAGTAATACGAAACCGGCATCATATCTAGATGATGCATTGAATGTGCTTGAAAGAGCAAAAGGGCTTACACAACAATTATTAACATTTTCAAAGGGTGGTGCGCCAGTCAAAAAGGTCATCTCTATCGAAAACCTCCTTAAATCCAATACTCCTTTTTTCCTCAGCGGTACAAATATAAAATACGAATTTGATTTTGAAAAAAAACTGTGGAACTGTGAAGCCGATGAAAATCAGATCGGACAAGTAATAGACAATCTAATATTAAATGCAAGGCAAGCAATGGGTTATGAAGGAATGCTTATTTTAAAAGCAGAAAATATTATTACCAAAGAAACCTGCGCATTACCATTACCCAAAAACAAAAAATTCGTCAAAATCAGTATCAGGGATTTTGGCCCAGGTATCTCATCAGATATCATTAATAAAATTTTTGACCCATTTTTTACTACCAAAAAAGAAGGCAGCGGTCTGGGGCTGGCAACTGCTTATTCAATTGTGAAAAAACATGAGGGTTTCATCGATGCTGTCTCATCTCCTGGTAAAGGCTGTACTTTCACCATTTTTCTCCCTGCGATAGAAAAAAATATACAAATTGAAAATTCTCATCACACAAACCCAATAACAAATAAACATATTCTTCTAATGGACGATGAAGAAGTTATCAGAATAGCAACTTCAAAGCTTCTTACAAAAATGGGGCATCGTGTTAAAACAGCAATTAACGGCACAGACACAATATCTATTGTAAAAAGTTCATTCCAGACAGATGACCCTTTTGATCTCCTCATCCTTGATCTTACAGTCCCGCGTGACATCGGTGGATTCCAGACATTACAAAAACTTAAAAACCAATTCCCGGATCTTAAAGCTGTTGCAACTAGCGGTTATTCAGAAGATCCAATCATCGCCAATCCTCTGAAATACGGTTTTGTTGACGCTATCAGAAAACCATATGCACAAAAAGAACTGGAATTTATTCTTTGGAAACATCTAAACCATTAAAAATTTATCATATCAGGTAGGAGAAAGATCCTTTAATGGATCACATGATAAATTCTGAGCATTATCAATAATTTCCTGCTCAATTTTTTCATTAGAAACAGTATAGGCTTGTTTTTCCTCTTTTGACAACCGATCGATTTTTTGTCCAATCTCATCAATGAAACTCTTTCGAGTTTCCGGATCCAGTTTATCAAGAATTCTTTGAATTTCCAAAACCCCAGCTAAATTCACTCTCTTTACACAAGTAAGGTAATGAATATAAGAAAGGACATCAATATCATTAAGAGAATAAAGCCGCCGATTTCCTATTGTACGTGAGGGTTTAATCACTCCCTTTTCTTCATAAAATCGAAGCATACGGGGTTTAATTCCAAGATACTGAGCTACAGCACCTATTGTAAAAACCGGTTTTTCGGGGTTCAACATATTATGCATATATAAAAATATACTTGTTTTATTTATCTAAGGCAATACACACCTTACAATACGGCGTAAAATTATTTAACAATTTTTTGGTAGATTTATTACAAAAATGGTGTTACAATTATTATATTCCTGAATAGAGCAATTAAACAATTTGCCAAAAAAACAAGTACCTGTCAGACAGACCTGATAGATATTGCGGTAGATGTAGGTTAATGAGATTATAATTGAGATTCGGCTATTAAACATAAAGTTATGATGTGTCTAAACCAAAAAAAAACGCATATATGACACATTACCATTCAGTGATTATTAATACTTTGAAACATTAATCGAATTCATTAAAAGCCCTTATCGGTATATTTCATTTTTTTTAATCTGTGAGCGAATTCTTCGGTATCAGTCATTTTTCACAGAAAATTCTGCTTTCAAACTGTTGGTTGCGGCCGAAACATCCTTTTTTGCAGGTTTAAACCGGATTCTGAAAGAGCAGACCTGAAATTTTCTACAAAAGTTCGATAATATAATTATAAATGAAAGAGGTATTTATGAACATTACACCAGATGAAGTCAGGACTGATTTATATGTTGAAGATCTAAAGCAACGTCAGCAGGAGATATACAACAATATCGGAACAGGAAATGAGAACTCATGGAAAGACTGGAAATGGCAAATGCGCCATGCGATCCGAACGATAGATCAGTTTGAGCATCTTACAGGAATAATTCTTTCGAGTGATGAAAAAATTCGACTTTCTAAAGTTGTTGAAATTTTTCCTCTTTCAATAACTCCATACTATTTGTCGCTTATAGATACAGAAAATTACAGTACAGATCCGGTTTTTCTGCAATCCTTTCCGTCTGTTCATGAATTGAATATTGATTCCAACGATATGAGAGATCCACTTTCTGAAGACCATGACAGTCCGGTTAAAGGAATTACCCACAGATATCCAGATCGCGTGCTGTTTCATATAAGTAACACATGTTCAATGTATTGCCGTCACTGCACAAGAAAAAGGAAAGTCGGCGATATTGATTCAATACCGGATCGGCAATCTATTGAAGAAGGGGTAAATTATATCCGTTCGAATTCAAATGTTCGTGATGTCCTTTTATCAGGAGGTGATCCGTTTTTACTCTCTGATGAATATTTGGACTGGATTCTTTCGAGGATTCGTGAAATACCGCATGTTGAGGTAATCCGAGTCGGGACAAGAACCCCGGTTGTACTTCCGTACCGGATTACTGATAACCTTGTTGGAATTTTGAAAAAGTATCACCCTTTATGGATAAATACCCATTTCAATCATCCACAGGAAATTACCTCATCATCGAAAACCGCTCTGAGCAAACTGGCTGATGCTGGAATACCATTAGGAAACCAGTCAGTTCTGCTTGCAGGAATAAACGATTGTCCGCGTATTATAAAACGTCTCGTTCATCTGCTTGTAAAAAACAGAGTACGCCCTTATTATCTGTTTCAGTGTGATCTTTCGGAAGGGCTTTCTCATTTCCGTACACCTATCGGAAAAGGTGTCGAAATTATTGAAAGTCTAAGAGGACATACAAGCGGGTTTGCAATACCTACATATGTTATAGATGCACCCGGTGGTGGTGGAAAAATTCCAGTAATGCCTAACTATCTGATCTCTCTTTCAACGAATAAAGTTGTATTAAGAAATTATGAAGGAGTGATTACAACTTATGCAGAACCGGACTCGTATATTTCACCAACATGTGATAGAAATTGTGATGCCTGTTCATTACAACTTAGGCTTAAGGAGGGCAGTGAATATAAAAGTGAGGGTGTTTTCAAGCTTCTTAGCGATTTTGACGATACTATAACATTGACACCTAGTGATAATGAAAGAGTTAAACGCAGAGAAAATGACGATTCAGATGAAGAATAGAAAAAGAATAAATCCAAATGGAGACGATTAATTTACCATGAGCTGCATAGCGGCATTAAGCAGAAATGGTTGGCTGCCTGGGTCATATCTCCTGGTGATACGACCCAAGCAGTCATAAACCTTATGTCATTGTTCCCGAAAAAGAATCGCGTAAAGAAATCGCCTCCATTTAGGTAAAGATAAAAATGAGTTTCACATTACGCTTTTAATCTCTTTTATTTCAAGCTGTTTTCGAAAAATGCAAAATTATATAATGACTTTATGCTGGCTTAAATAAACAATGTAAACAGTCTTCAAGAATATGATTAACATAGAGAAAGAGTTTTGCCTTATGCAAAAACCGGATTCTGTAATAACCATAGGTCAATCTATAGTTCAACACGGCACATACAATGATCGTGTTTATCTTATTAAATTACATCTTTCTGATTATCCGTTTATTATTAATGAAATCAGAGAACTAGCTGAAAAGCACAATTACTCAAAAGTTTTTGCAAAAATACATTCTTTTGCCAAAGATGGTTTTATTCAGGCAGGATTTGAACAGGAAGCTTCAATCCCTGATTTTTACAGTCCCGGTTCACCTGTATTATTCATGTCTCTGTTCAGGAATCATAAACGTAAGGAATATGCAAATTATTCTCTTCTGTCAGAAATAATTAAACAGTCAGAAACATGGCCCAAAGAAGCCAGGTCTCCTCGATTACCTTCAGGATGGAAATCTTTCAAATGCTCTTTTGATGATATAAATGAAATGACAGAGATCTATAAAGAGGTATTTCCTACCTACCCGTTTCCAATACATGATCAGGTATTTATTAAATCAACAATGAAATCTGGTGTTTTTTATTATGGCATAAGGGATAACAATAATCAACTTGTTGCCCTCTCGTCGGCAGATACAGATTTTTCATCTTTTTCTGCAGAAATGACAGATTTCGCAACACGCCCCTGTGCACGCGGCAACCATTGCGGACTGCACCTCTTATCAAGAATGGATGAAGAAATGCAAAAAAAAGGTATTAAGACTGCATTTACAATAGCCAGAAGTGCTTCGTATGGAATGAACAAAATTTTTAAACAACGAAACTATCTGTATTGCGGATCTCTGATAAAGAACACAAACATTTGTGGTTCTCTGGAAGATATGAACATATGGTACAAACAGTTCTGATATAATAATCAAGGATTCAAAACCATCTTTTAAAAATTCCGCTCCATGCATCATAATCTGGAACACCTGTTTACAAGTGTATTCTCGGACGAATGTAATAATTTTCCCAAATAGAAGGAAACAATCAGATACAAATCAATTCGTCTTGATACGTTCTTGTCGGAAATAATCACTGTTTTATTTTACATCAACAATCCTGAAATCAACAACAATATCTTTCCCTGCCAGTAAATGGTTAGCATCAATTTTAATTTTTTCTTCAGAAATTTCAATTATTGTTGCAAATAATGAATCATCATCTCCGGCGAGCTCAAGTTTTTGACCAATAACCGGTTCGAACCCTTCAGGTAATTTGCACCGATCAAGTTCCTGCACCATTTCATCAATACGCGGTCCATATGCCTCATCACAAACCAGCTTTACACTTTTTGAGTCTCCACAAACTACTCCAACAACTGCTTTTTCCAATCCCGGAATTAAATCACCATTACCGACGATAGCCTCTACAGGTTCATTATCAAGAGTTGAGCCCATAACGGTACCATCTTCAAGCCGCACAGTATAGTCAATTTTTATTAAATCTCCATCTTTTACGGTAGTCCTGTTCATATCATCTCCTGTTATTCGATTATTACTTTTTAAAGAATCCCTGTCAATCAACCCTTTCATGTCAATTTACCTTTTTGCCTGTTGCAAGTAAAATGTATTGTGTAATCATAGGGCAATATTTATGCCATTTGTTAGTAATTTCATTTTTTAGAATCAAACGGTATCACGATAAGAAATGTGGATCTTTTTTGAGAATTTTGAGATTTTATTCTCAAAGAGAACATTCTTATAATGCTTTTAAAAATATTCTCGATCGCAATTAACTTTAACCTAAATTACTGATTTACGTATGCCTTAAAGATATGTTTAGAAGGTGTATCCAATAGAGAAATGAAAGGCCCCTTTATCTTCATCTGGCTGAGGATCAAGTTTCCATCCATACAATACTCCAATAGGGCCAATTGGAGTTATATATCGTAATCCGGTTCCAGCAGAGAAACGGAATTGATCAGGTGATATTGACGTGAAATCATTTTCGAGCCGTCCCATATCGGTAAAGACTGCAATCTCGATATTATATCCAACAGTGATTCTTGCTTCAATAGTTGCAGACAACGTTACCGTACCCCCACTGGAATCAAGCAGATTTTCCTGAAAGCCACGGACATTTCGCGTTCCTCCCAGATAAAATCGCTGATCAGCAGGTACATTTAATACACCTCCATAAGGATACAAACAACCACATCTGACAACACTTGCAAAAGTTAATGCAGTGAATGGTGTAAAAAATCCCCTTGTCTCAGCCTGCAATTTTATGAAATTATCCAGTTCAGCTTTGATACTTTTTGACATGTCAATATTGGTACTCAGATATATTCCTTTTTTTGGTCGTGTAAAAGAATCCCTGCGGTCATAAGAAAGTGATGGCGTAACAACAACCCTGTTACGAGGTCGTTCATCTCTGAATGTTTCATCATCCATTTCCTCTGAAACTCCATTGTCAAAATAAAGCCGGCGACGTTCATAACCGGTTACCAGACCATAAATCAGATGCTTCCCTTTTGTTGATGTCAAGCCAACTGAAAAGCCATACGATGTAGTACTCCAGTCCTGGTTTAATTCTGATTTTTTTTCACCAAACAGATTAAACAATGCACTATAATCATATCCGAATAACCGCGGTTCAAGCAAACCGAATTCACCCCGTCCACCAACCTGGCTGAGTTCTGCTCCTACCCACACCTCTTTGTTAAGACCAAACAAGTTTCGATCACCAATTTTTGCATTTAAAAACGGCCCCTTGTCCGACAAATAACCACCTGCTGCTTCACCAAAGAATGGCGGGTTTTCCGAAACCTCTACAAATACGTGAACAGTATCCCACTTTTCCCGTAATCCTATTGTTCTAAATCGAACTGAATTGAACAAACCAAGATCTCTTAGATTTTTCTGGCTATCAATTATTTTTTTCAATGAAAGGGGTTCTCCTGGTGAAGTCTTCATTTCTCTATGCAAAACTTTTTCACGTGTTCTGAATACACCTGTAAAGTTGACTTCACCCATTGAAATAAAGGGTCCTTTATTAACTTTAAATTCGATATCAGCAACAGTACTGTCATTATTAATTGTAATTTCCGGAATTATTTCTGCATGTGGATATCCCTTTTCTGCGATTACTACCTGAAGTTCTCTGGCAATTTTATTGATTTTATGATTGTTGAAGGCATCGCCTCTATTTACAGAAATTATACTCTTTGTATTAACGCTACCGAATTCAGATGAGTCAATGGCAACTTTTCCGACCCTTGTCTGCTTACCTTCATCAACCTCAATGATAATATCTGCCGAGCTGCTGTTTTTTTCAACATTTTCTGATACAGACGCATTGAGAAACCCATGCGAACGATATAACATCTGAATAGCAAACACATCCTCTTTTAGTTTATCCGGATTATATGCACGTTTTTTTCTGCTGCCCCTATCAACATGAAGCATTTGACCAAGCACAAGGTTTTTATCTAGCCCATTTACTCCATTTACATTTATTGAAGACACAGTTGTACGTTTTCCACTCTTTACAGAAAAATGCACCTGTTTTTCGGTATATTTTCTTTTTACCAATTCATTATCATCAATTTCAACCTGAGCATCCAGGTACCCTCCCTTTTCCAATCGCTTCTGTATCGCTTTGACAGACCTTCTAATCCCCATATTATTTTTATTGCCAGTTTTGTAAATGGAAATATCTTTACGCAAAGCTGCTTTACGATACCCTCGCTCACTTCGCTTTGAAAAACTTGTTTTGTAACGCATCCCCTCCTTTATAGTCAGTATTACATGAACAGAGTGGGTTGAAGAATCAGTTATAACCGAATCTTTTATTTCTATATCTGCAAACCTTTTTGATCTGTAAAACTCTACAAGATTGTTAATATCTTCCCTTAAAACAGCTTTCACAAATCTACCTGCACTCCCTGGTACCATCGAAGACGACCAAGTTTTCATTCTGATTTTCAGCTTAAAATCTGAATAAGCTTTGTTACCATTGATTTCGAGGTTTTTCATTCTGTAATATTTTCCTGCCCGGACGGAAACATGTACAACCTGATCACAACTTTTCCGGTGTTTAATAGATTTGACCTTTACTTCAGGTGATATAAAACCTTCTTTTTCGTATAATGATGTTATCAAAGAATCCTGGCCTGACAACATCCCGTTGTAAAACACATCACCTGGATAAACACTCATAGCATTCAAGACATCATCTTCAAACAACGGGATTTCGCGTCTGATACGAATATCCCGTATATACTTAGCCGGAACAAGTGAAAAAGTCACCTTCCCGTCCAAAACTTCGACATCAGCCTTCTCAAAAAAATTGCACATCCTGAGTGCATCAAGCGACTGTTTTAATAAAACAGTATCCAATACCTTGTTTTCTTCAATAGCAATAAGCTTTCGGGCCGTTTCGTATAAATGCTGGATATTATCTGGTTTTTCGTCTATATGCACTGATATGCTCTCAATTTGTTGTATCTGTGCATTGACATTTACATACCAGAGAAGCATCAGTAGAATCCACAGATTCCTTTTTATTAAATATTCCATACTACCGTTTCTGCCACGTAAATCGAAGTTCACCACCAAAAACACCCTTTGTATCCTGAAATCCAGCCAGAAATAAATTTTGTAAAATACGGTATTCAGCGGTTGCACGCTGCAATACTTCACCACTTTCAGTTTCAACAGTATACTTTGTCCCTAAACGTCTGGTAAGTTGCTTGCCAACGGTAACAGCAATTCTGTCTGAATCATCATTGTCATCGTTTCCGGTTTCAACCTCCAGAACATCAAGCCCTGTTACATTCCTGATATCCTCTCCAAAAGTTGATGCAACCAGGGCAGCCAGCATCTGCTGATTAGATTCTCCTGAACCTAAACCCGACTGAAAATCATTCTGCAATTCATATGTTGTCATCCCAAGCACAAGAAGGGATATGATATCCTGATCTTCAAGCCCGGGATCATCACATTCCAATTTGAAAACCATATTATCAGGTGACCCTGATACGATTATGGAAATTATACGGTCCTGAATTGGTATTTTACCCATAATATCAACTTGCGGCTCTATTGCATATGGATTTACAAAATCAATAACGCCCCGTTCTACCGTAAAAACCCTTTTAAGATAGGTTATACTTCCACTATCAACATTTGCACGCCCATTAAGCGTTGGCGTCTGAACAGTACCCATTAAATGAAGATCCGGTGAAATGGTAAGCTGGGCCAGATTATTATCAACACGAAATGGCGATCGTGCCTGAATACCAACATCTATTTTCATGTTTTTGAGATATGGCATACTTGATTCATCAGACCGTACAGGTTCCATTCTTTTTCTCTGACCCATCCCGGCAAAAGGATTTATTACAATATCCTGGTAATACAACCCGTCCAATAATACTATATCCCCTTCAACACTTGTAGTATCAGGATTTCCTGTAATCTTCAGTTTCGCATCAAACATCACATCAAGCATATCAGGAACATTCACTGGCAATTTATTCAAAGTAATTTCAACTGTCAGATCAGCTGGTTCAAGTTTATCCAGTTTTAATTCACCATTCAAGCTTATGTCTCCTTCATCAAGTTTACCTGCAATCCTTTCGATTCGAACACTTTTCTGATCGCCAAGAATTCGCCCGTTGATTGAATTAAGCCGCTGTGATATTCCTGGTAATGTAATACCAACATTTTCTAACCTTAAATCAGCCATTAAATCCGATTTTTCAGGTTTTCCCCTGAATACAACATCAATTAAAACTCTACCCTCTACATCAGACAAATCTGAAGATAACTGTCGCAAAATATCCAGAGGTATTATTCCATTAACAACCACATCATGCGCACCGTCAACAAAACCGCTTGCTCGTCCATTAATCTGTCCTATTTCTGCCAGTTTCATGCCAAAATCAGGAACAACATACCTGTTATTTTGAAATCTGGCACTTAAATCATAAGTCTCAAGTACATTAAATTCTTTATAGTGCAAAACTAAACTGGATAAATCCAGTTCACCAGATATCCTTTGTAGCGAATCGGTATTGCCTTCAACCTGCAATGAAGCAGTTATTGCACCTTCCAGATCCTGACCCGATAAAGCAAGATATGGTTCTAACTGAAGATTATCTAAATGCAATTTTGCAAAAAAGTTACGTGTTCCCAGATCATAAGCTGCATCCAGATTTCCGCCCACTACGCCAGCAACTTTTATTGTATTATCGATCAATTTCAAATTAAGGCTGATATCATCAATTGACTTCTCACGCGATACAATATTACTGACAACAATAGAACCATCTGCAATCGGATCTGTATATGTACCTCCTGCTTCAATATTCATTGTGAAAATACCACCGAGCGAATTTACACTTTTGAGCAGCGACAACTCGTCAAGATTTATCTTTGGAACCTCAAGTCTCAAATCAAACGAATCCTTTAATGAAACCCATCCATTTACACTGATTTCCTGTTCAGGACCAACCTCAATTTGAAAAGGTTCAATAATGGCTTTCTTATGTTCCAGTCGGGTTATAAGATCAACTTTCGGAATATGCTGACCTGCCACAATCAGATCAGATAAATTAACCTTTATTCCACCTGTCAAATCATTTACATTCCCGTTAATATCAGCATTAATTTTTATATTACCCTGCACAGAATCGATAAAATCATCTATAAATAACCGATCAGATAATACTGAAACATTAAAACCAATCTGATCTAATGGAATCGGCACACCTTTGTTTAAAATTGACGCAACACCACTAATTTCAACAAGCGAGCTATCATTAGTTAATATTAATTCATTCAAGTGTGCATTACCATTGCTGTCAAGTTTCATCACCAGACTGATATCTCCGACACTGGTTTTCCCGAATTCCAGACAATCTGCATTCATATTAACATTAACAATGGGAGTCCTGAAATTACCTTCTACAAAAGCCGATAATTTCAGTTCTCCATTTCCACTATCTAACTTTGCCGTTTTTAAAAGATTATCAATACTTTTAACTGACAGTTCCAGATCTGCATTAATATTTTCTGTACAAATATCATAGATACCGTTTAATTGCAATCCCACTGTCTCATCCATTGCTCCTACCCCTATATCCACAGTTTGAACAGCAACTTTACCATCCGATACTTCAATTGTACATGCAACAGAACTGTTAATTGGTAAGAATGACGAATCGAACCAAAACTCTCTTAAATTAAAATTCATATCCAAAGATGAAATAAGTGAATCCGGATGTACTCCCATACCGTCCAGTTTTATCGACATATCTGCAAGACCCTCAATTGAAGGCACCAGCTTACCTATTGAGAGACCCTCCCCCAAGATGTCCAGACTATATTTCAGTTTTTGTATGGAACCTGTATTTTCCAGAAAACCTTCAGGAAACATTCCAGCCAGATTAAAATCTCCAACCAGATCAACATTTCCCTCACCAACACCCAGATGAAACGGCTTAAAGCTGAAAACTCTGTCATGAAGATGTGATTTTAAGAACAGACTATCAAGATGATATCCCCATACCTTTCCCTGATTGCAAGTAATCTCAAGATCAAGATCCGGATTAGATACTTTACCCGAAACTGTCATTTTTAAGTTCGAAAAGCCATCTAATTTTCTACCTAATCCAAAAACCGAATCTATTTCTGCAAGCGACAACTCTAATTCAGAGCCAATATCCATTATCGGATCATTGTTCAATAGACCGCACTTTCCACTGACTTTAACTGTTGAATTGTCTGTATCTAATTTCAAATCTACAGTATCAATTTCCAGATTATTCATACAGGTTATTAGAGAAATGTTTCGTAAACAGATTTCTCTGCCCGAAAGTTCTATTAATGCAGAATCGAGAGCAACTGAAACATCTGCCCATAAATTAGCTGTTTTACCTTTTGCTGATATGGATAAACCATCCGCCTGTGCTTTAAAACTATCGTTTTCAGTCTTAAAAAAAGCACTCGCATCATTTATCTTTAATTTTCTGATCTCAAATGGAAACAATTCAGTTATTGTGTCTGCTTTTTTTTCAACAGTGTCATTTGCCAGCTCCTGCCCCCGGTAAAAAGCACTTACTATTGTAAGACAACCCACTGAATCATATTCAAGCACAACCCATGGTTGGTCCAGAATTACACTTTTCACAATAACTTTTCGTTTTAACAAGCCAAGAACTGAAGCATCAACTGAAAACCTTTTAAAACCTGCAATCTTTTTCCCTTTCGGATCGCTCAACTCAATATTGCGAATTTCAAAACGCATACTTGTCAGGGATATATTTAAACTCCCTAAAGTTAGAGAGCCTGGAATCGCTTCGTTCACCTTCGAAATTATGAACTGATGAAAAGAACTGCTTTTAACACCTACGAAAAGTAAACTTGAGAGAATCATAATTATAAAAAGAGGTATAAATATTATTGAAATAATGATTCGTTTCATAATCTGTTTCATACTTTTTAAAAATAAAACCTGAACATTCGTCCCAATTGCACAATTCTTAAATGATGTATAATAAATCCATCAGATTAATAATTGTTCATAAAAAATTATGTGTTTAGCCTTAATGAGCAATCATTTCCCAACTGGGAGCTTATTCACATGACAGGTGTGATAGAGGTAACTTTTTCTGGTGCTGACATAATAATATTACAAGTCAGCAATATTTTCCGTTTTTAGGTGATATTTGCAACATTGTATTCCCGGATAATTTGCATTAATGTAAAGAAGAATAGTTCAATTCAGATATAATTCTAACAGTGCCGGATTAAGTAACTTAAAGAAATACATAAGTAGACATAAATATTTTTTTCCAGATTAGTTATTTCGAATTTCTGACCTTTTATTAAATCAAATAGAACAAAATTATCAAGAAATACTTTCAGTGTTGGTTTGCACCTGTTATCTTTAAAGCGAACCCCGGGTCACACATATAAATAAGTATCATTTAAAACATCATAATTGAATACCTACACAAAGATACATTATTCATGCATTTTCCACTAAAGGAAAAAGAGGAGAATTGAAAAGATGCTAACCGGTATTGGATTTGATAATGACAAATATCTTACAGAACAAAGTGCCGAGATTCTGGAACGAATTAAACTATTCGGTAACAAACTGTTTCTTGAATTCGGCGGAAAACTCCTCTATGACTATCATGCTTCAAGAGTCCTGCCCGGTTATGATCCCAATGTGAAAATGCGCCTTCTCCAGAAACTTAAGGATAAAATCGATGTAATCATGTGCATTTATGCAGGAGATATTGAACAGAGAAAAATGCGTGCCGATTTTGGGATTTCTTATGATGCAGATGCTCTTAAACTCATCGATGATCTCAGAGATTGGGGTATTGATATTTGTGCAGTCGTAATAACACGATTTGAAAACCAGCCAGCAGCAATTCAGTTCAAAAACCGCTTGAACCGAAGAAATATAAAAGTGTATACGCATAAAACAACAAAAGGCTACCCTACCGATGTAGAAACAATTGTAAGTGATAAAGGATACGGAATTAATCAGTATATCGAAACGACCAAACCAATAGTTGTTATTACAGGCCCCGGACCAGGCAGCGGAAAGCTTGCAACCGCTCTATCTCAATTATACCATGAGAGTAAACGAGGAGTGAAAGCCGGGTATGCAAAATTCGAAACATTCCCGATCTGGAATCTCCCCCTTAAACACCCGGTTAATGTAGCTTACGAATCTGCAACAGCAGACCTTCGTGATTATAATATGATTGACTATCATCATCTTGAATCCTATAACATAGAAACTGTAAATTATAACCGGGATCTGGAAGCATTTCCGCTGCTTAAAAGAATAATCGAAAAAATTACTGGTCAGCCGTGTGCCTACAAATCTCCTACCGATATGGGAGTTAACAGAGTCGGATTCGGAATTGTTGATTACCAGGCAGTACATCAAGCCTCTGTTCAGGAAATTATCAGAAGATATTTCCGTTATTCATGTGAATATGCAATGGGGCTGACAGACAAAGAAACCGTTGAACGCGCAGAACTGATAATGAACAAAGTTGGAGCAAAAGCACAAGATCGCCCGGTTGTACTTCCTGCCAGAAATGCTGCAGAATCAGCTCGTATGAAAAAGAAAGGTAATGATGGTATATATTGTGGTGCCGCAATGAAATTACCAGATAAAACAATCATAACAGGAAACAATTCCCAGACCATGCACGCTGCAGCAGCTTTAATTCTTAATACTGCCAAACACCTTGCAGGTATACCCTCTACTCTCGACCTGCTTCCTAAAAGCATAATCGAATCTCTCAACCATTTTAAACAGGAAGTTCTCAGGGGAAAAAGGTTAAGTCTGGATCTCGAAGAAACACTAATTGCATTAAGTATCAGTGGCACTACAAATCCCGCTGCCCAATCTGCTATCGAGAAACTAAAAGAAATTCGAGGATGTGATGTTCATCTCACACATATCCCCACACCTGGTGATGAAGCCGGACTGAGAAAACTTGGATTAAATCTGACTTGTGATCCTCAATTTTCTACGAATTGTCTTTTCACAGGATAAAAAAAGAGACGCTCAATTCCAAGCGTCTCCCAACTTACATAAAGAATTTTTAATTATGCATTACCAGCACTACCAAGAACATTTTCATTCTTATCAATCATCATTTTAATAAGCTCTTCACGTGCTGGTCCAAGATATTTTCTAGGATCAAACTCTTCCGGTTTTTCATTAAATGTTTTTCTTATCATTGCAGTCATAACCAGACGACCATCAGAGTCGATATTTATCTTACATACCGCCGATTTCGCTGCACGACGAAGCTGATCAGCAGGTATACCAACTGCAGCTTTTAATTTTCCACCATTATTGTTTATTATGTCTACATATTCAGGAAGAACAGAACTTGCGCCATGAAGAACAATCGGGAAACCAGGTATCCTCTTTTCAATCTCCTCAAGGATATCAAACCTTAGTGGAGGAGGAACAAGAACACCCTCTTCATTTTTTGTACATTGTTCCGGTTTGAATTTATAAGCCCCATGTGATGTTCCGATAGAGATCGCCAAAGAATCAACTCCGGTTTTCTTTACAAAATCCTCAACCTGTTCCGGTTGTGTATAAATAGATTTTGCAGCCTGCACATCATCTTCAATACCAGCGAGTACACCAAGTTCACCTTCAACTGTTACATCATATTTATGAGCATACTCCACAACTTTAGCTGTTAACTCAACATTCTTTTCATAAGAATGATGAGACCCATCAATCATCACAGACGAAAAACCACTTTCAATACATGATACACACAATTCAAATGTATCACCATGGTCCAGATGAAGAGCGACAGGTATATTAAATCCTGCATTACGTACCATTTCAACAGCACCCTGTGCCATATATCTCAGCAAAATTGGATTAGCATATTTTCGCGCACCACTGGAAACCTGCATTATCACCGGAGAGTTTGATTTACCACAAGCGGTAACGATTGATTGAATCTGCTCCATATTATTAAAATTATACGCAGGTATGGCATACCCACCTTCAAATGCTTTTTTGAACATTTCCCGGGTATTTACAAATCCTAATTCTTTGTAACTAACAGCCATAAACAGTCCTTTCAGGAAAATTAATACAAAAATAGCCGATCACGAAATAAACTTTCGTGGTCGGCCATTTCATTTAATATTCATTTTTATTTTTCAGAATCTGATGATGCTTCCGAAATTTCTTTTCCGACCTCTTCAGTAGCTTCATTTTTCTCATTTGCCTGAGGTTGAGTTTTTTTAGCTTTTTCTTTCTTTTTCCTTTTCCGAACAGCATCACTGGTTCCTCTTCCAACCAGTTCAATAATCGACATTTGAGCATTGTCTCCCTTTCGATTATCGATTTTGATGATTCTGGTGTACCCACCCTCACGCTCCTTATATCCTGGAGCAATGTCATCAAACAGTTTTTTAAGCACCGTCTTATCATTTATCCTTCGGGCAGCTATTCTAATCGAATTTAGATCACCTTTTTTCCCGTAGGTAATAAGACGCTCCACAACACTACGAACTTCTTTGGCTTTTGCCAGAGTAGTCGTCACCCTTTCCTTATCCAGAATCGAAACAGCCAAATTTGAAAGCATTGCTCTCCTATGACTGGCAGTTCTGTTTAATTTCCGTCCAGAAACCAGATGGCGCATCGTTTTTACCTTCTATTGATCTTTGATACTTATTATTATTATCTAATTATATTCTATTCAGGATACTTCCTGACCAACTCCCATAATGTTGTCTACATCCATACCAAATGTCAAGCCAAGATTTGTAAGAACCTGATTAAGCTCAATTAAGGATTTGCGTCCAAAATTTTTATATTTCAGCATATCAGATTCCTGATTTCTGACCAGATCTGCTAATGTATGTATGTTTGCTGCACGTAGACAGTTATTTGACCTTACAGATAATTCCAGTTCATCCACTCTCATTTTCAGTAATTGACGAAGTCTTTCTGTTTTTTCGTCTCTTACCGTTTCCTGAACTGGCTCAAACTCACCCTCAATGTTAATAAAAACTTCCAGATGGTCGTATAAAAGTTTTGCAGCATATCCCAGTGCATCTTCTACAGTTAAACTTCCATCAGTCCATATGTCAAAAATAATCCGGTCCATATCGGTACGTTGACCGACACGAGTGTTTTCAACAATATAATTTACTTTTTTTATAGGAGAGTAAATTGAATCTATTGGGATTGTTCCAACAGGATCTTCCTCCCTCCTGTTCAATTCGGCAGGTACATACCCTCTACCATCAGATACTCTCATTTCAATTTTCAGTTTTGCATCAGAATTGATAGTTGCAATATGCAGATCAGGGTTTAGAATAATAACATCTGGATTCTTTTCAATATCTGATGCTTTTACCTCCCCTTCACCACTGACTTCTAGTCTGAGTGTAGTATCATGATCTGCAAGCAGTTTTAAGCGTAACTGTTTAATATTAAGAATTATATCAGTTACATCTTCAACCACACCCTCAATAGTAGAGTATTCATGCATTACACCATCAATTCGAATAGAATTTACTGCAGCCCCCTGAAGTGCCGATAGTAGAACTCTTCTGAGAGCATTTCCAATAGTATGTCCCCATCCTCTCTCAAGCGGTTCGACAATAACTTTTCCATAATTCGGAATATTGTCTGGATTTTCAATCTGGATGCCTTTGGGCATCAGCAAGCTTTTCCATTTCATTTCGTTTCCACTCTCCCTTTTATCTGGAGTAAAGTTCGACCACGAGTTGTTCCTGGACATTAACCGGAATCTCGTTTCTTTCCGGTACACGAATCGCTGATCCTTCAAGCTTCACTTTATCTATTGAAAGCCATTCTGGTGTATCTCGTAAGGATTTCAAAGAGCTGTGAATATTTTCCAATTTTTTGCTTTTTTCCCTTACCTGCACCAGATCCCCAGCTTTCAACTGATAAGATGGTATGTTAACCTTTTTACCATTGACTCTGAAATGATTATGCAAAACGAGCTGTCGAGCACTGGAACGAGATGGAGCAAATCCCAGACGATATACGATATTATCCAATCTCATCTCAAGTAGCTGTAATAACCGGTCACCTGTAACTCCGGATGATTTTGACGATATAGTAAAATATCTTTCAAACTGTTTTTCCAAAACACCATAAATACGTCGTATTTTCTGTTTTTCACGCAACTGAAGATTATACTCAGTTGATGAGCGTCTACGTTTTGAAACTCTCATACCTGGGGGAAACGGCCTTCTCTCAATAGCACAGTTCTCCGACTTGCACCGTTCTCCCTTTAACATTAACTTCATGCCTTCCCTGCGACATTGTCTACACCGCGGGCCGTGATAAAGCGCCATGTCGTACTTCTCCTATATCTACTTATCTTATAATGCTAAATACTTTACAATGATCTATTATTATACTCTTCTTCTTTTGGGCGGTCGGCACCCATTATGTGGAACCGCAGTAAAATCCTTGATAGCTACTATTCGTAAACCTGCTGCGGCAAGCGCCCTGATAGCACCTTCTCTTCCATTCCCGGCTCCTCTCAAGTGCACTTCTATCTTTCGAACACCTGCATCAAAAGCCATTTTCCCTACAACCTCAGCTGCAATTCCAGCAGCAAAAGGTGTACTTTTTCTGGATCCTTTAAAACCTGATTTCCCTGGCGTATTCCATACAATTACATTACCTTTTGCATCTGTTATATTAACAATTGTATTATTAAATGTTGCTCTAATGTGTGCAACACCCTCGGCAGATGCCTTTTTCTTCAATTTTTTTGTACCACTATCTTTATTCATTACTAGAATATCTCCTGGTTATTATCAGCCCTTTGTTGGAGCCTTTTTCTTGTTCGCAATAGTACGTCTAGGTCCTTTTCGTGTACGCGCATTGGTTCTTGTACGCTGTCCGTTAGCAGGCAATCCACGGCGATGCCGTAATCCCCTGTAGCATCCAACATCCATTAACCGCTTTATATTCATCCTTACAGAACCACGCAGATTACCTTCTGTCTGATATTCACTATCAACAATTCTTCTTATTCTGTCCAACTCTTCTTCAGAAAGATCCTTGATCTTTCTGTTCACATCAATTCCAGCCTTTTCCAGAATCTCCTGCGCCGACGACTCACCTATACCGAAAACATATGTCAGCGCTATTAAACTACGCTTATTATTCGGAATGTCTACACCCGCTACACGAGCCACTTTGCGACCCCCTTATAAGAAATTCTAATGTTCAAATTCATTTTCATAATATCACTCAATTTTTTTTTACAGATTTTTATCCCTGACGCTGTTTATGCTTGGGACTCTTGGTGCAAATCACTCTGACTACACCTTTTCGTTTTATTATTTTACAATCTTTACAAATTCTTTTTACTGAAGCCCGGACTTTCAATTTGCACACTCCTATTTATATCTGTATACGATTCTTCCTCTATTTAAATCATAGGGAGATAATTCAACCAGTACTTTATCTCCAGGCAGAATCCGAATATAATTCATTCTCATCTTACCGGAAATATGGGCCAATATTTCATGTTTATTTTCAAGCATTACTTTGAATGTAGCATTCGGCAAAGTTTCTGTTATTTTACCTTCTACCTGTATCGAATCATTTTTTGCCATAATATTTATCTAACAGGCTAGTGCCGCCTGCCCCGTAATCTCCCTTTCTTCATGAAACCTTCATAATTTCTCATCTGAAGATGAGATTCCAGTTGCTGCAATGTATCAAGAGCAACTCCAACTACAATCAGTACGCTTGTTCCACCAAAATAGAAATTTATTTTCATGCTGCCCATTAAAAGAAATGGTATTATTGCGATAAATGCCAGAAAAACAGATCCTGGTAGAGTGATACGACTTAAAACATTATCCAGAAATTCAGCAGTTTTCTTTCCTGGCCTTATACCTGGAATAAAACCACCAGATCTTTTCAAATTGTCAGCAATATCAAGTGGGTTAAAAATAACTGCTGTATAAAAATATGTAAAGAATATTATTAATAATGCATATATAATTGAATATAAAAAGCCTCCTGGAGCAAACATTCTTGTAATATCTTCCATAACTACAGATTCGGGAAAGAAACTCTTTATCATTCCAGGAAATGTCATAAGTGATGATGCAAATATTATTGGTATAACACCTGCCATATTTAATCTTAATGGTAATACAGTATTTTGGCCCGCATACATCTTTGTGCCCACTACCTTTTTGGGCGTCTGTATTGGAATTCTTCTCATAGCCTGAGTCATCATAACGATAAACGCAGTCATACCAATGATAATTGCAAGAATAATTAACTCCATAAAAGGATGCCGCGTACCTGCAATAATCTGTTGAGTTTCAGCAATAACTGCATTTGGTAACCCTGCAACGATTCCTATAAATATTATTAATGAAATTCCATTTCCAATACCTCTATTAGTAATCTGTTCCCCAAGCCACATAATAATCATGGTACCTGTGGTAAGACTCAAAGCTGTCAAAAGTGTAAATTTTATTCCCATTAAGCTTGAATTAACAGCATGAACGCCTGTAATTGGAGATGTTATACTCTGTAAAAAGATACTGATCCCAATAGCCTGGATTAGCGATAATAATACTGTTCCGTATCTTGTATACTGAGTAATCTTTTTTCTTCCCTCTCCACCTTCACGCTGAAGTTTATGAAAATAGGGAAAAACTGTTCCCAATAACTGGATTATAATTGAAGCACTGATATAGGGCATAATACCCAGTGCAAAAACAGTTACTCTTTTGAATGCTCCCCCGACAAACATATCATAAAGACCAAATAAGGAATTCTGGGATTGAGCAAAAAAATCTGCCAACACTCGTGGATCTATTCCCGGTGTAGGTACATGTCCACCCAGTCTATAAAAAAAGACCATTAGAAGCGTAAATAAAATACGCTTCCTTAACTCTGGAATTCTAAAAATATTCTTGAAAGTTTCAAGCACGACCTATTACCTCTGCTTTCCCTTTAGCTTTTTCTATCTTTTCTCTTGCAGTCTTGGAAAATGAGTGAGCCTTTATTGTAATTGGTTTTGTTATTTCTCCGTCACCCAGAACCTTAACCGGCCTGTCAATTTCATGAATAAGTCCAAGATCGTGAAGTGTTTCGATATTTATCTCACCTTCATTATCCAGTTTTTCAAGATTACCAACATTTACTATCTGAAACTCTTTTTTAAAAGGATTATAAAAACCCCTTTTTGGTAACCTCCGAGTAAGGGGAGTTTGACCACCTTCAAAATAACTTTTTGTAGGAGCACCTTTTCGTGCTTTATAACCATTATTCCCTTTACCAGCAGTTGTACCCGTTCCGCTTCCCTGTCCCCGGCCGACTCTTTTTGAATTTTTCCTGCAGCCTGGTACTGGTTTTATTTCGTTCAGCTTCAGCATTTTATTCTCCATCGATTTCTTCAAATTTCACAAGATGTTTTACAGTATTAATCATACCTCTTATAGAAGGGGTATCATTATGAATAACCGTTTTGTTTATTTTACCAAGACCCAGAGCTTTAATAGTACATTTTTGATTTTCTAATCTCTTGATTGCACTCCTGATCTGTGTAATTTTTATTTTCCTGGCCATCTTAAACCTCTTTTTTTATGCACTTGCTTTTTGTGTTGGTACTTGTCTTAATTTCCAGATCTGCTCTTTTGTCTTAAGCTGCATTAATCCATCCATTGTTGCCTTAACAACATTATGAGAATTCGTAGTACCTAAACACTTTGTCAAAATATTTTTGATACCAGCCAATTCCAATACAGCTCTTGCCGGTCCCCCTGCAATAACACCGGTTCCAGGTGCAGCTGGTTTAAGTATAATTTTACCTGCTCCAAAATGCCCTATTACCTCATGGGGTATAGTACCATTTATCAGATTTACTACTACCAGATTCTTTTTGGCAGCTTCTATAGCTTTTCTTATTGCCTCGGTAACATCATTTGCTTTTCCCATTCCGATTCCAATTTTTCCGTTCCCATCACCAACAGTGACAAGTGCATTAAAACCGAATCTTCTTCCGCCTTTAACTACTTTGGCAACTCTACTTACAGATACCAGTCTGTCTGTTAACTGAGATTCTTCGCCACTACCAATAAATTCTTCGTTGCTCAAGCCTTCAACCCCTTTCACTTCAGAAGACCAACCCTTTTTCACGGGCTGCTTCAGCCAGTGTTTTTACTCGTCCGTGGAACAGATACCCTTTTCTGTCAAACACTACACTTTTTACACCCTTTTGTATCGCCATATCTGCCAGTAACTCGCCAACTATTTTCGATACATCTTTTTTTGTTAAATCTTTTCCAATAACTTTTTCCGAAAAAGATTTTCCCCGGCTTCCCACCTGAACGATTGTTTTTCCATTTATATCATCAACCAACTGTGCATATATGTGCTTTAAACTTCTGCGGACACACAATCGAGGGCGATCGGGTGTACCAATCACTTTTTTCCGTACACGAGCAGCTCTTCGAGAGCGCTCACTGATCCTTAATTTTGCTTTATCCATTTTTATATTTCGCTCCACACTTTAACTTATTTACCAGCAGCTTTTCCAACTTTTCTTCTAATCTGTTCACCCAGATATCTTATACCCTTCCCTTTATAAGGCTCCGACGGTCGGATACGACGGATATCTGCAGCAACCTGGCCCACTTTCTGCTTATCAATTCCCTGTATGGTTATTTTGTTAGGATTATCCAACGTAAATGTGATACCATCAGGAGCTTTATATGGTTTCGGACTTGCAAACCCAACAGATACTGCCAAATCCTTCCCTTTTAATTCTGCCTTGTATCCTACACCAACAATTTCCAGTTCACGTTTATACCCTTGCGAAACACCAGTTACCATATTGTTGATCAGTACTCTGTATAGCCCCCAAAGTGCTTTAACATTTTTATTATCTTTACGATCCTCTTTCGGGCTAACATGAACCTCGTTTTCCTTTACCTCAACAACTATTTCAACAGGAAATTCCCTGGCAAGCAAGCCTTTGCTTCCCTTGACTTCGATCTGTCGTCCGGTTACGGAAACCTCAACATCTTGAGGAATTTTGACCGGTAATTTACCTATACGAGACAAGATTTACTCCTTTATTATAAACCGAATCAGTTCTCTTTGAGGATACTTCTGGTAAATACTACCAGACCATACCAATCACTTCTCCGCCTACATTCATTTTTCTGCATTCATAATCGGTCATGACACCCTTTGATGTAGTTACAATTGCTATACCCATTCCATTAAGGACTTTTGGTATTTTTTTAGTGCCCTTGTAAAATTTTCTTCCAGGTGTACTAACTCTTTTTAATCCCTGAATAGCATTCTTCTGATCTTCGTTGTACTTCAATAAAACCTTAATTGTTCCCTGCTTACCATCATCTACAAAAGCATATTTACTAATGAAATGATTTTCGTACAGTATTCTTGTAATCTCCCTTTTCAAATTTGAACCAGGGATATCAACAGTTCTCTTTTTTGCCTGAGCAGCATTTCTGATTCTATTGAACATATCAGCAATTTGATCCGTCAACATTAATTCAGCCCTTTCTTAATAAACACTACCAACTGGCCTTAACTACACCAGGAATTTCTCCTTTAAGTGCCATTTCACGGAAACATATTCTGCATAACCCAAAATCCTGAATGAAAGCTCTAGGTCTCCCACACCGCCGACACCTGTTATACTTTCTTGTAGAAAATTTTGGTTTTCTTCTGCTTTTTTCAATTAATGCTTTTCGTGCCACATCTATCTCCCAGCTCTATTTTCTAAAAGGCATTCCCATTTCCTGTAAAAGTCCCAATGCCTCTTCATTGGTATTGGCAGTTGTACAGATACAGATGTCCATACCTGATATTTTTGATACTTTATCACGATCAATTTCCAAAAAGACTATCTGTTCTTTTATTCCCATATTATAATTCCCGAAGCCATCAAACGACTTTCGTGACAGTCCTCTAAAATCCCTTATTCGGGGAATGGTTATAGCTACAAGCCTGTCAAAAAATTCATACATTCTGTCGTTACGAAGCGTCACCTTAACTCCGATAGGCATATTTTCCCTAAGCTTGAAATTTGATATAGCTTTTCGGGCACGAGTTACCACCGGCTTCTGTCCTGTTATTTCACGCATACACATTATTGCTTCATCCAAAAGTTTTGCATCAGAAACAGCATCACCAACACCCATATTAATCACGATCTTATCAAGACGTGGAATATCCATATCGTTTTTATATCCAAACCTTTTTTTGAGCGCAGGGACTGTATTCTTAAAATACTTCTCCCTCATTCTGGGTTTAATTTTTGTCTCTGTACTCACTCTATCATCTCCTTAGCCTTTTTTGAAAATCTTACTCTTTTACCGTTATCCAGAATACTTGTTCCCACTCTTGTCGGTTTACCAGTTTTTGGACATACAAGCATCAAATTGGAAATATTAATTGATGCTTCTTTTTCAATAATACCACCCTGCTGATTTTTCGGGTTTGGCTTCATATGTCGTTTAACCATGTTAATACCTTCGACAATTGCCCTTTTCTTTTCAGGAATAACTCTTAATATTTTTCCTGTTTTTCCCTTATACTCACCAGTTATTACCTTAACAACATCATCTTTACGCAGCCGAAATGCCATAATCATTAATCTCCCATTATTTTCAGAGAACTTCCGGTGCAAGAGAAATTATACGTGTAAACCTTTTTTCTCTAAGTTCGCGTGCAACCGGTCCAAATATTCGTGTTCCTTTTGGTTCTCCATTGTCATTTATAATAACGGCAGCATTATCACTAAAGCGGATATATGTTCCGTCTTTACGTCCGTACTCCTTTTTTGTACGCACTATTACCGCTTTTGCCACCGTTCCCTTTTTTACTGCTCCATTAGGCATAGCATCTTTTATCGAAACAACAATAACGTCACCTACCCGGGCATAACGCCTTCGCGTTCCGCCAAGGATTCGGATACATTCCACCTTTTTAGCGCCGGAATTATCGGCTACGTTTAACCATGTTTCAACCTGTATCATTACTCCCTCACTTGCTTCTTTTTAGAAATAACGAATAACCGATAGCTTATTTTGCCTTCTCCAGCACTTCACTAACACGCCATCTCTTGGTTTTTGACAACGGACGTGTTTCGGTAATTCTCACTTTATCACCAATTTTACATTCATCTTTTTCATCATGAGCCACATATCGTTTATCCAATCTTACAATTTTACCATATGTAGGATGCATAAACTTCCGCTGAACCTCTATGACAACACTTTTGTTCATTTTGTCACTAACGACAACACCTATTCGTTCTTTACGTTCATTTCTTTCTGCCATGCGTTTTCCTCACTGGATACCAGGTTTTTTGCACTTTACTACCCTTTTGGGTGTTTATTTATCATTAAGGTGCAACCGTGGCCTTTTCATTTTTTATCGTTTTTACTCTGGCAATATCTCTTCTTACTAATCTAAGCTGTAAAGGATTTGCCAACTGCCCCATCTTTGCCTGAAATCTCAGATTGAATAGTTCTTCTTCCAACTCGTCAATCTTTTTTTCAATTTCTTCCCGTGACATTTCACGAATTTCTCTTGCTTTCATGACTGTATACCCTACTTTTCTGCTTCTATGAAACGTGCCTGTATCGGTAGTTTCTGTGCTGCCAGCCGAAAAGCCTCTTTTGCAATATCCGACTTTACGCCAGCCATTTCAAACATCACTGTTCCCGGCTTTACAACAGCCACCCATCCCTCTGGAGCACCTTTACCTTTACCCATTCGGGACTCCGCCGGATGCTTTGTATATGGTTTATCCGGAAATACTCTTATCCAGATTTTTCCGCCTCTTTTAATAAATCTTGTCATAGCAATACGCGCAGCCTCAATTTGTCTGTTATCAATCCATCCAGGCTGCATCGATTGTAGTCCGAATTCACCAAATGATATCTTGTTACAGCGAGTAGCCATGCCACGCATACGCCCACGTTGTGTCTTTCTCCAGGTAACTTTTTTCGGTGACAGCATCTTTTTTCAATCCTCCCTAAGCACGTACACCTTCACCAGCCGTAACTTGCTGTTTTTCATTACGACCAATAACTTCACCTTTACATATCCATACTTTTATACCTACACAACCATAAGTTGTATGTGCCGTTGAAGTTGAATAATCGATATCAGCACGCAAGGTATGTAATGGAATACGCCCTTCCTTATACGTCTCAGTTCTGGCGATTTCAGCACCGTTAAGCCGTCCTGAGATCATTACTTTTATTCCTTCGGCTCCCATTCTCATTGCCGTAGAAATTGCTTTTTTTGTAGCCTTTTTGTAAGAAACCCTTTTTTCGACCTGTCGCGCGATATTATCGGCAACAAGCTGACTGTCCATTTCCGGTTTCTTTACCTCTCTTATGTTAATCTGTATCTCTTTTTGTGTAAGATGTTGGAGTTCTCCCTTAAGCCTCTCAACTTCTTCACCTTTCTTTCCAATAACAATACCTGGTCTTGATGTATGTATTCCAACAGTAACTCTCTTGGCAGTACGTTCTATTTCCAAAGCTGAAATCCCACCATGCTCAAGACGTTTTCTCAGATAATTCCTTATAAGAATATCTTCATACAGATAATCTGCAAAACGATCCTTAGCGAACCAGTTTGAAAACCAGGATCGGGTTATCCCCAACCTTATACCTACCGGATTCGTTTTCTGACCCACAACTCCTCCTGTTTAATTCTCTACCGTTACAGTAATATGACACATGCGCTTTAAGATTTGTGATGCACGTCCCTGAGCCCTGGCCCGAAACCTTTTCATCACTGGCCCTTCATCAACTCGTATTTCCTTTATACGAAGCTCTTCCAGATCAATAGCAGTATCTGTATTTTTGCTTTGCATATTGGCAACCGCTGACTTTAGAACCTTAGCAATATCAGTCGCAACTTTTTTATTAATATTAAATTCAAGAAGCCCCAAAGCCTCTCCAACCATCATTCCCCGGACTGCATCCGCAACCAACCTTGCTTTCCTTGGCGCCGATCGCAAATATTTAATTTTAGCAATTGATTCCACCATTCCTCCCCGGGTTATCTCTTTGCTGTTTTATCACTTTTTGCACCACTATGTCCACGATACTGACGTGTGGGAGCAAATTCACCTAATTTATGTCCAACCATATTTTCAGTCACATAAACCGGCACAAATTTATTACCATTATGCACCGCAAATGTATGTCCGACAAACTCAGGAAGTATCATAGATCTTCTTGACCATGTCTTAATTACTTTTTTTTGGCCACTTTTGTTAGACTCATCTACTTTCTTTAATACATGGTCGTCTACAAACGGCCCCTTTTTTATTGATCTCGACATAATTTATCCTTTTCCTTCTACTTCGTTCGTCTCCGTACTATGTACTTATTTGAAAGCTTACGAGAGTTTCTTGTCCTGAGGCCTTTCGCCTTCTGCCCCCAAGGTGATACAGGATGACCACCTCCGGCAGTTTTTCCCTCTCCACCACCCATAGGATGATCAATCGGGTTCATTGCCACTCCACGTACAGTTGGCCTTATCCCTAAATGACGAGAACGTCCCGCAGATCCAAGTGCCATGTTCATATGTTCAGGATTACTTACCTGTCCAATTGTAGCACAACAGTTTTCATGAACATTTCGTACTTCACTCGAAGGGAATTTGAGTTGTACCATTTCCCCTTCTTTTGCTACTATCTCGGCATACGCACCTGCGCTACGGGCAATCTGCCCACCTTTACCCTTTTTTATTTCAATATTGTGCACCATGGTACCGGCAGGTATATTTTTCAGCTGCATGCAGTTTCCTTCAGAAATGTCGGTTACAGCTCCAGAAACTACTTTCATCCCTGCTTTCATATTCGATGTAGCTAATATGTAACGTCTCTCTCCGTCCATATATTTTATCAATGCTATAAACGAACTTCTATTTGGATCATATTCAATAGTTTCAACTATACCAGCGACATCATATTTATTTCTCTTAAAATCAATTTTCCTGTAAAACCTTTTGTGTGCACCACCCCGGTGACGGACTGTAATGACTCCCCTATTATTACGCCCATTGATCTTTTTCTTTACCTCAAGTAAAGGTTTATACGGCTCATCAGTTGTTACCTGTTTAAAATCGTTTGTTGATTTGTACCGTAAAGCAGGCGTTACAGGATTATATGTTTTTATTGGCATATAGAACTCCAATTCCTCTCGTACACCTTAGTGTGCTATACCTCACCGAACTTCGCAATTGTCTGCCCTTCTCCGAGCTTTACAATCGCTTTTTTCCAGTCAGAACGATAACCGGAAAAACGTCCCATCCGTTTTTTCTTACCTTTGACTACCATTGTATTTACATCGACAACTTTGACTCCAAACAGATTCTCAACTGCCTTTCGGATCTGTGGTTTCGTAGCTGTTCTCATTACCTCAAACACATACCTGTTCTGATTTTCTTTCAGTATGGTATTTTTTTCAGTAATGGATGGATATCTTATGATCTGATGATACTTACTCACAATGACACCACCTCTTTTACTTTTCCGACCAATTTCTCGTCTGAAAATATTATGTTCTCATTTTTTAAAACATCATATGCGTTAATTTCAGAAACATTTTTTATTTCTAGATCCCTGATGTTTCTACCTGAAAGATATATGTTTTGAGACTCGCTATCGACTATTAACAGGTTTTTCCTGCCATTTAACGATATTGCCTTTAACATATCCTGAATTGTCCTGGTTTTTGGCTCATTACATTCGATATGATCAATAACAACCACATTCTCACTTTTAGCCCTTGAAGAATAAGCTGATTTCAAAGCCAGCCTTTTCATCTTCTTTGGAATCCTGGAATAGTAATCCCTTGGTTGTGGACCAAAAGCTTTCCCGCCTCTTACCCAGATCGGAGAAGTATTTGAGCCGGCCCTTGCCCGACCTGTACCCTTCTGTTTCCATGGTTTTTTACCACCACCGCTTACTTCAGCTCTGGTTTTTGTTTTGGCAGTTCCCTGACGCTTATTAGCCAAAAGCTGAGTAATAACCTGATGTAAAAGGGCTTCATTTACATCAGCACCAAAGACGTCTTCAGGTAATTCAATTTCACCTTTGACTGTCCCATCCTGTTGAAATATTTTAGCATTCATTATAATATTATCCTGGAAGAATCTACCTGGATTCGTTTTTCTTTATGTAAACAATTCCTTTATTACACCCTGGAACCGACCCCTTAACGAAAACCAGTTCCTTTTCTTTATCTATACCCATTACTTCAAGTCGTTTCATTGTAATTTTTGCATTTCCATAATGTCCCGACATTTTTAGACCTGGAAATACTCTTGATGGATCCGAATTTTGACCAATAGACCCATGCTCCCTAACATTTGTATTACCATGACTTTCACGACCTCTTGTAAAATTGTACCGTTTGATTGTACCAGCATGCCCTCGACCTTTTGATATTCCAGCCACATCGACATACTTTACATTCTCTAATAACTCGACACCAACAACCTGCCCAGGCTGAACTTCTTCATTTTCATCAAGTTCAAATTCCTTTATAATTTTTGTCAGCGTTTTTCCGTTTCCTTTGAAATGTCCGATAAGAGGTTTATTCACTTTTTTCTCTTTTACCTCTTCAAACCCCAACTGTACTGCGGCATATCCGTCTTTTTCTTTTGTTTTCACCTGATGAACTACATTACCACCAGCATTTATGACAGTGACAGCAACAGTCCGACCCATCTCATCAAACAAACGAGTCATCCCAATTTTTTTTCCAATTAACCCCTGCATATATAAATCCTCACCTAGCTTTCTGTGAATCAGCTCAATAAAACAAATTACACTTTAATTTCAACATCTACACCAGCAGGTAAATCCAGTTTCATCAAAGAATCTACAGTTTGCGGAGTCGATTCAAGAATATCAATCAGACGTTTGTGCACACGTGTTTCAAACTGTTCTCTCGACTTTTTGTTAACATGTGGAGAACGCAATACCGTGTATATAGTTTTTTCTGTAGGTAAAGGTATAGGTCCTGAGATCCTTGCACCTGTTCCCTTGGCAGTACGAACAATGTCTGATGCCGACTTATCTAGTATGTTGTGATCGAATGACTTCAAACGAATTCTTATTCTTTCACCTGGCATGAATTTATGCTCCTTGTTTTTCTTTTCCTGTTAATATCCCGTTTTACCGTCGACCAATCCGACGTAAAATTTCATCTTCAATCGCTTTGGAGGTAACTTCGTATCGATCAAATTGCATCGTATAGACAGCTCTTCCCTGAGTAATTGATCTTAACGCAGTTGCATAACCAAACATTTCTGATAAAGGCGCCTCAGCATCAATTACCTGAGCATCTTTTCTTGGATTGATTCCAAGAACCTTACCTCTTCTGCTATTTAAATCATTAATAACCGGCCCCATAAAATCAACTGGTACAACAATCTCAATTTTCATTACCGGTTCAAGTATTGAAGGATTTGCTTTTGAGCATGCACTTTTAAAAGCCATCGTACCAGCAATTTTAAACGCCATTTCAGTTGAATCTTCTGCATCGAATCTGGCATGTTTTAAAAATACCCTTACTCCAGATAACGGATATCCTGAAAGAATGCCACCACTTGAAGCTTCTTCAATGCCTTTTTTTACTGCCAATACGAATTCAGGCTGGAAATTCGGATCATCAATACCACTCTCAAAAACGATTCCCCTTGATGTCTCAATCTGCTCTAGCTTAATCCCGATCTTGGCATATTGATTTTTGCCGCCAATGGGTTGAGAAAGTTCATATTCCTCAAAAACAGGTACAGTGATCGTTTCTCTATAAGAAACCTGTTGATTACCTACATAAACACCAATATTAAACTCTCTAATTAACCTATCTACCAGAATTTCCAGATGAAGCTCTCCCATACCTGCAATTAACCTTTGACCGGTTTCAGCATCTATACTTATTCTACATGTTGGATCCTCATCACTTAGCCTTTCAAGTGCTGTAACGAGTTTTTCCTCATCAACAGTACTTTTTGGTTCAATGGAACGAGATAAAACCGGTTCTGGAAATGTCATTTTTTCATAAACGATCTGGAAATCCTGATCACATAATGTATCACCTGTAGTAGTATCTTTTAATCCAACCAGTGCTACAATATCCCCAACTCTCATTATCTGTTCTGCATGTCTTTTATTTGAATGCATTCTAAAAATTCTTGTTACTTTTTCCCTTGCTTTTGTTCTTGGATTAAAAAAGCTGTCTTTAAAACCAGCCTTACCAGAATATACTCTTACATAAGATAACTTACCGACATGCGAATCAGTAGCAATTTTAAAAACCAGAGCAGAAAAAGGATCATTCTGATCTGGAAACCTTTCGATTGCAACATTTTTTACAGGATCAGCCCCTTTAACCGCCCCTCTGTCTTCAGGGGATGGCAGATAATCACAAATCGCACCAATAAGTTGTTGTATGCCTTTATTTTTAAAAGCAGAACCACACAAAACAGGGCAAATCTTATTTCCAATTACTCCGCCCCTTATAGCCTCTTTAATAATTTTTTCATCAGGTGAAATGCCCTCCAGAATCTGTTGCATAAGTTCATCATTAAAATCTACAACAGACTCCAACATTTCTTCCCTGCCCTCCTGTACTTCATCAAGAATACTCGCCGGTATATCTTCTTCTATTACCTTTGCACCCAAAGTTTCTTCATCATATCGGTAAACTTTCATTTTAACCAGATCTATGACACCCTCAAATTCACCCTCTTTTCCTAACGGCAACTGAATTGCAACCGGTACAGCAGAGAGTTTTTTTCGCATCATTTCGATACAGTTTTCAAAATCCGCACCAACACGATCCATTTTATTTACAAACGCAATTCTGGGAACGTTATATTTATCGGCTTGACGCCAAACAGTCTCAGACTGAGGTTCTACGCCTCCCACAGAATCAAATACAGCAACTGCGCCATCCAGTACTCTCAAAGAACGTTCTACTTCCATAGTAAAATCTACATGACCAGGAGTATCAATAACATTAATCCGATACCCCATCCAGTTACATGTAGTTGCAGCAGAGGTGATCGTAATCCCACGTTCACGCTCCTGAACCATCCAGTCCATAACAGCATTTCCATTATGAACTTCCCCCATCCGGTGCACTATCCCAGAATAAAAAAGGATACGCTCCGTTGTGGTTGTCTTCCCTGCATCAATATGAGCCATAATGCCGATATTTCTTATTAATTTCAATTCTAATATATCACTCATAACAGTTCTCGATCGACACTTAACAGTATTTTTATTCCCGATTCAGGATATATCAACTGTTAAATCAGCTCATAATATAAAATCAAAGATCTTTACCAACGAAAATGAGCAAAAGCCCTGTTAGCTTCAGCCATTTTATGAGTGTCTATTTTTTTCCTGACAGCACCGCCTTCATTTTTTGAAGCCTGAATAAACTCATTCGCGAGTTTTTCTGCAATGCTCTTCTCGGAACGCTGTTTTGCATATCCAATCAACCAACGAATAGCTAATGATGTTCTTCTATCAGAGGGAACTTCAATTGGAACCTGATAGTTTGCACCACCTATACGTCGCGATTTAACCTCAAGTACAGGTTTAACATTTTCAACAGCTTTCTTGAATACCCCGATCCCATCTTGCCCGGTTCTCTCTGAAATCATTGTAATAGCTTTGTAAAAAACCCCCTCAGCAAGTCGTTTTTTACCGCCCTTTACAACGTTATTTACAAACTGAGTAACCAGTGTGCTATTAAACTTAGGATCAGGAATTAGATCTCTTTTTTGAGCTTTCCTTCTTCTCGACATATTAATCCTTTATTTTTTCGGACGCTTAACACCATATTTTGAACGACTACGCTTACGATCCGTTACACCTTGTGTATCAAGAGCACCCCTGATAATATGATAACGAACCCCCGGAACATCTTTAACACGACCACCTCTAATCAAAACGATGGAATGTTCCTGTAAGTTATGCCCTTCACCTGGTATATACGCATTAACTTCCATATGATTGGTTAAACGCACTCTAGCCACTTTCCGCAATGCGGAATTAGGCTTTTTAGGTGTAGTGGTAAAAACTCTTGTACATACACCGCGCCTTTGTGGACACCCATGCAGTGCCGGAGATTTGCTCCGTACCTGCAAACTCTTTCGACCTTTACTTATAAGTTGACTAATAGTTGGCACCTGTCATCCTCCAAAAAAAGACAGTCACTAAAAATAATAATTTGTATAATAACAAACAAACAAATTCTGATCTATTTATCAGAATTGTCCGCCGATATCAACAAAATCTTCACTAGTATCATGCTCCATTACAGGAGCAGCCTCATTTTCCAGATTTTTTACCCTAAGACCCCTATATCTTTTCGATCCAGTTCCAGCAGGAATTAGGTTACCCATAATGAGGTTTTCCTTTAATCCATTGAGATTATCCACTTTACCCTCTACTGCAGCTCTGGACAACACTTTTGTTGTTTCCTGGAATGATGCAGCACTGAGAAAAGATTCTGTAGTAAGAGATGCTTTAGTAATACCAAGCAACATAGGTTTAAATGTTGCAGGCTCACCACCCTCAGCAATTACCCGCTCATTCGCTTCGCGCAATCTCTTCTTATCAACATCATCTCCCTCAAGATATTCAGTGTCACCAGCCTTCTCAATACGAACTTTTCTGAGCATCTGTGCAACTATCACTTCAACATGCTTATCATTGATTGTAACACCCTGAAGTCGATAAACAGCCTGAATCTCATCAAGCAGATATTGCTGAACTGCATTTTCACCTTTAATCCTAAGGATATCATGCGGATCTATAGATCCCTCACTTAAACGATCTCCAGCCTTAACACGGTCACCTTCATGAACCCGCAGATGTTTTCCAAGCGGAATCAGATATTCACGGCTTTCATTCTGCTCGTCACGAATAATAATTTTTTTGTTACCACGTTCATTTTCACCAAATTCTACAAAACCATCAATTTCTGAAACCACAGCAACATCTTTTGGTTTCCGTGCTTCAAAAAGCTCTGCAACCCTGGGAAGTCCACCTGTAATATCTCTACTTTTACTGCTTTCACGAGGGATCTTTATAAGAATATCACCCTCTTTAACATCCACTCCTTCCCTTATCTGCAAAAATCCACCTGTTGGAACAGCAATATTAGCAATTCTCTGTCCGGATTCATCAAGAATCTGTATATGCGGATGGAGTCTTCGTTCACGATGTTCAACAACTACAATATTAGTAATTCCCGAACGTTCATCGTATAACTCCCTGACAGTTTCACCCTCAACCAGATCGTGAAAACGAATTTTTCCACTTTTGGGAGTCAATATTACATTATTATAGGGATCCCATTCAAAAAGAATCTCACCTTTCGCAACTTTCTGACCATCCTCTACTTTTGTAAAAGATCCATAAGGTACATTGTAACGAAATCTTTCCCTCTCCAAATCATCATGAATCGTAATCTCTCCGGAACGATTCATAACTACCATTCCATTTTCATGCTTTACAGTCTCTACGTTATGAAATTTTACATAACCTTCAATTTTTGCGGTTTCCTTCGATTGCGCAATAAGTCGTGATGCTGTTCCACCGATATGGAATGTACGCAATGTCAGCTGCGTACCTGGTTCACCAATACTTTGAGCAGCCATAATACCAACTGCTTCCCCTAAATTAACCGGCTTACCCGTAGCCAGGTTACGACCATAACAATGCTTACAAACACCTGTCGGAGAATCACAGGTTAAGACTGATCTGATAACCAAAGATTCAATACCTGAATCTTCAATCCGTTTTGCGATTTTCTCATCAATTATCGTGTTTATAGGACAAATCAACTCTTCTGTAACAGGATCGTAGACATCTTCCTGGGTAACACGACCAAGGATACGGGTTGAGAGCGGTTCCATTACCTCATCACCTTCACGTAATGCTTCAATCTCAATACCCTTTGAAGTACCACAATCCTCTTCAGATATAACGACATCCTGAACTACATCAACCAAACGACGAGTAAGATAACCAGCATCAGCGGTTTTTAATGCCGTATCTGCCAAACCTTTACGGGCACCATGAGTAGAAATAAAATACTCAAGCACAGTTAGACCATCTTTAAAATTTGAAATAATTGGATTTTCAATAATTTCACCGACTGCACCGGTTATTTTTTTCTGCGGTTTCTGCATTAATCCGCGCATTCCTGCAAGCTGCTTGATCTGATCCTTACTTCCTCTTGCCTGTGAATCCATCATAATATATACAGGATTAAACCCATCCCTATCCCGTGCAAGATGATCATTAAGCATATCTGCAACCATGTTTGTTGTATGTGTCCAAAGGTCAATAAGTTTATTATATCTCTCACCTTCAGTTATTATACCACGGTCATACTGTTTTCTGATTCTGTTTACTTCACTCAGTGATTTATCAACAACTTCTTTCTTTTCATCCGGCACTACAAGATCTTCTGCACCGAATGTAATACCTGCCCTGGTAGCATATTCGTATCCCAGCGTCTTGATATCATCAAGAAATTTACATGTTGTTTTTATACCTTTGATCTTATAAACAGCTTCAACCAGCTTCTGAAGTCTCTTTTTATTAAGCAATTCATTTACATACCCTACACCTTCAGGCACAGCTGAATTGAAGATTATGCGTCCGCCAGTTGTTTCAATGAGTTTCCCTTCAATACGCACACGGATTTTTGCATGTATATCAATCTGCTTGTCCGCGATTGCATGCAATACTTCCTCAGGTGATGAAAACGCACGTCCTTCACCTCTTCGACTTATTGCAAGTTTTGTGAGATAATACACTCCCAGAACAATATCCTGTGTCGGGATCATTACTGGATAACCTGATGCAGGACTTAACAGATTGTTTGCACTAAGCATCAGGAATCTGCACTCTAACTGAGACTCGTACGATAATGGCACATGCACCGCCATCTGGTCTCCATCAAAGTCAGCATTAAATGCAGTACATACCAAAGGATGCAACCTGATTGCTTTCCCTTCAACGAGAACAGGAAAAAATGCCTGAATACCGAGCCTGTGCAATGTAGGAGCGCGGTTGAGCATAACCGGATGATCTTTAATAACCTCTTCCAGTATATCCCATACTTCTGCCCGTTCCTTTTCTACAAATTTCTTTGCACTCTTAACAGTTTGCACCAGTCCACGTTCTTCAAGTTTTTGGATTACAAATGGTTTGAATAACTCCAGAGCCATCATTTTTGGTAAACCACATTGATGAATTTTCAATTCTGGCCCTACAACAATTACACTTCGACCAGAATAATCTACACGTTTACCTAAAAGATTCTGCCGAAACCTTCCCTGTTTACCTTTCAGTAAATCACTGAGAGATTTCAGCGGCCTTTTCCCTTCACCCTTCACAGAGAAAGTACGCCGTCCATTATCAAACAAAGTATCAACAGCTTCCTGAAGCATCCTCATTTCATTTCTCAGGATTACATCAGGAGCCTTTATTTCAATCAGTTTTTTAAGTCTGTTATTTCTGTTTATAACTCTTCTATAAAGATCGTTAAGATCTGATGTTGCGAATCTACCTCCTTCAAGCGGCACCAACGGCCTTAAATCAGGAGGTAAAACAGGTAATACCCTCAGAACCATGTTTTCCGGACTGTTTCCAGACCTTAGAAACGCCTCTACTATTCTAAGACGTTTCAAATGTTCTTGTCGTCTTTGCTCAGAAGATTCTAGTTTGATTTTAGATCTTAAGTCAATAGACAATTCTTCAAGATCCATAGTGGCCAGCATTTCCAAAACAGCTTCACCACCCATTTTCGCAACGAACTGTTTATCCTGCTCCTCCAGCTCCAGATATTCATCTTCACTAAGAAGCATACCCTTACGCAAGCTGGTATTTCCTGGATCAATCACCACATAAGATTCATAGTAGATTATACGTTCAAGAACTGTATTTGGTAATCCAAGCAAATAACTGATATGTGAAGGTATGCTTTTAAAGAACCAAATATGAATAATTGGAACAGCAAGCTCAATATGACCCATCCGTTCTCTACGAACCTTCGAATGTGTTACCTCGACACCACACCTGTCACAAACGACACCTCTGTATCGGATTCTTTTATACTTTCCACAATTACATTCCCAGTTGCGAACAGGACCGAATATTTTTTCACAGAAAAGTCCATCACGCTCAGGTTTGAAAGAGCGGTAATTTATGGTTTCAGGTTTAGTTACTTCACCATAAGACCAGTTCCTGATTGTATCAGCAGATGCCAAACGAATTGACACCCCTGTAATCTCCTGTACTTTTTTATCAAGATGGCTGATAAGTTCTGCCACGTTTACCCCCTTGTTGCAAGATACTCAAAAGTATCTTACTGTTTTCTTAATCATGCAGCGTTATCTTCTGTCAAAACATCTATATCAAGCGCCAATGCTTTAATCTCTCGCACCAGTACTTTAAAAGACTCTGGAATACCAGCGTCGGGAGTGTTTTCCCCCTTGACAATTGCCTCATAGATTTTTGATCTTCCAGTCAAGTCGTCACTTTTAACTGTTAAAACCTGCTGTAAAGTATATGCTGCTCCGTAAGCCTCCAGTGCCCAAACTTCCATTTCCCCGAAACGCTGACCACCAAATTGTGATTTTCCACCCAGCGGCTGCTGTGTTACCAGCGAATACGGACCGATTGAACGGGCATGGATTTTATCATCGACAAGATGACACAGTTTTAACATATACATTGGACCAACAGTTACTTCATGATCAAACGCCTCACCCGTACGACCATCCCTTAACTGTATTTTTCCGCTTTGAGGTAACTGCGCTTCATCAAGCAAAGCAACAACATCCTCATAACTTGCTCCGTCAAATACAGGTGTAGCAATGCGTAAACCTAGTTTCTGTGCAGCCCATCCCATATGAGTTTCCAGTATCTGCCCAACATTCATACGTGATGGAACACCGAGTGGATTCAATATTATATCCACTTGTGCTCCGTCAGGAAGGTAAGGAAGATCTTCAACTGGAAGAATTTTTGAAATGACACCCTTATTTCCATGGCGTCCAGCCATCTTGTCACCAACAGACAATTTTCGTTTCTTTGCCACATAAACTTTAACAAGCTGTAATACACCAGGCTTTAATTCATCCCCGCGTACAACCTTGTCAATTTCTTTGTCAAGTTTATCTTCAAGCTTCGAAATCATATCGTTGGCTTTATATAAAACCTGTTCGGCTAATTCGTTTTTCTGCGAATCCTTACACAATCCGTCCTTGAAAGAAATGTTTCGAATATCCAGCTTCGACAGCATAGCACGCGTCCATTTCTTTCCCTCCGGTACCAAAACTTCACCAGTATGATAATCTGAAATTTCATTTGAAACAGTATCGGTCAAATAATCTGCAAGCTTATCAATCCGGACCTTTTCGATCTCCATGATCTGCTTTGTTATTTCAGCTTTGAGCTCATCGATACGCTTTTTATCCTTTTTCTTTGAACGTTTATCGCGTTCTTTACGTGAATATATTCTCGTATCGATAACAGTACCTTTTAATCCCGGTGGAGATTTCAATGAAGAATCCCGGACATCACCTGCCTTCTCACCAAAAATGGCCCTTAACAATCGCTCTTCAGGCGACAGTTCAGTTTCTCCCTTTGGTGTTACCTTTCCAACCAGTATATCTCCGGCCTCTACTTCAGTTCCGATTCGGACTACTCCGTTCTCATCAAGATCCTTCAACGCTTCTTCACTTACATTCGGAATTTCTCTTGTTAATTCCTCTGGTCCCCGCTTTGTATCCCGGACTTCAGTTTCAAATACTTCTATATGTACAGAAGTATAAACATCCTCTGCAACAAGACGTTCTGAAATAATTATCGCATCCTCAAAGTTAAACCCACGCCAGGGCATAAAAGCTGCAGTCACATTTCGACCTAATGCCAATTCACCTTCACTTGTAGCATGACCATCAGCAAGTACATCACCCGCTTTAACTTCCTGGCCAGCTTTAACGCATACTTTTTGATTGATACATGTATCCTGATTAGACCTTTCGAATTTAACTAATTCGTAGGTGTCAAATTCAGTCAACCCAAGAATATCGGCACCGGTATTATCTTTATTTTTTCGTACAATTATTTTATTTGCATCAATTTTTTCAATAACACCTGGATTTTTAGAGATCACCATACAACCTGAATCCATTGCAGCTCTGGCCTCTAATCCTGTCCCGATAAAAGGAGGTTCTGTACGAAGCAATGGAACAGCCTGACGCTGCATGTTAGAACCCATAAGAGCCCTGTTGGCATCATCATTCTCCAGAAATGGAATCAATCCGGCAGCAATACTCACCAACTGCATAGGAGAAATGTCCATATATGATATTTCCTGAGGAGAAACAACAGGAAAATCACCTCTGTATCTTGCAAAAATCAGATTTTCCGTAAATTTGCCACTCTTATCGACAGGAGTATTAGCCTGCGCAATAATAAAATTGTCTTCCTGATCTGCAGTAAGATATTCAATTTCACCTGTCAGTTTTCCATTATCTACCTTCTGATAGGGAGTTTCAATAAACCCGAATTCATTAACTCTTGCAAAAGTACTTAAAGACGCGATCAATCCGATATTGGGTCCTTCAGGTGTCTCAATAGGACATAGTCTTCCATAATGCGTATGATGAACATCTCGGACTTCAAAACCGGCCCTTTCCCGAGTTAATCCTCCAGGCCCCAGCGCACTGACCCTTCTTTTATGGGTCAATTCAGAGAGTGGATTTGTCTGATCAAGAAACTGTGAAAGCTGACTGGATCCAAAAAATGCCTGAATAACAGTAGAAACTGTTCTGGCATTTATTAAATCCTGAGGAGTTATATTCTCGGTATCACGAAGACTCAGTCTTTCTTTTATCGTCCTGACCATTCTTGTTAAACCTACTGTAAACTGAGCAGAAAGCAATTCACCAACAGAACGAACCCTTCTGTTTCCAAGATGATCAATATCGTCGATAAAGCCGACACCTGCATTTAATCCTATCATATATTTAAATGCAGCAATAAAATCATCCCGTGTCATTGTAGTAATACCTTCAGGCGGAACAACACCAAGTCTGGTATTCATTCTGTATCTTCCGACACTCCCCAAGTCATATCGCTTTTCATCAAAAAAGAGCCGTTGAATCAAATTTCTTGCAGTTTCAACATTTGGTGGATCACCTGGCCTCATAGTAGCATACATGAAAAAGAGGGCCTCTTCTTCAGATTTTGTAGGATCTGAAGCAAGCGTATTTCTTATAATCATGTTTTCCGGATTAGGCACATCTCTTAACACTTCAACATTTTCGATACCATTCTGAAGAATTATTTTCCATTTTTCTTCAGTAATAATTTCATTTGCATCTACAAGTATTTCACCAGTTTCTTCATTGAAAACCGTTCTTGCATTTACATTTCCCAATATGTTTTCAATATTTTCATCTGTGACCTTAACTCTTACAGTATCATGAAAAAGTCCCAGAATCATTTCATCACTCGAAAACCCAAGGGCACGGAGCAGGATTGTGGCTGGCATTTTTTTTCGTCGATCAATATTTATCGTCAAAACATCATCGACATCCATTAGAATTTCAACCCACGAACCTCTTTGTGGAATAATTCTTGCCGTAAGCAGTTTTTTCCCGTTAGGATGTGTGATTTCGTCAAAAGTGATACCTGGTGACCTGTGTAACTGACTTACAATTACCCTTTCGGCACCATTTATAACAAACGTGCCCCTTTCGGTCATCAATGGTATTTCGCCAATATAAACCTCATTGGTAATTTTTTCAACAAACTTTTTTGTTTCACCATCCTGCTCAAAAACGAGCAATGACATGTCCACTTTTAACGGAGCGGCATAAGTCATACCTCGTTCTTTACATTCTTTAAGAGTATATTTTGGAATCCCGAGTTTATATCCTTCGTATTCAAGAGAATAATATCCCTTGACATCATTAACAGGGAACAGACTTTGGAACGCTCTGTGTAATCCCTGCTTTTTCCGCAAGCGCGGTGGTGTATCAGGCTGCAAGAAAGCCTCATAAGATCTGGTTTGAATTTCCAGAAGATTAGGAAGCTCAGCCACTCTCTTGATACGGGAATAGCTTTTTCTATCTACCATTCGCACATCCCCTTGAAGTTAACCATTAATTTTAAACATTAGTATAAATAAATAAATAAATAACACAAGACACCTTGTCTAAAGGCGTCTTGTGCCGCATGCAGGCATATAATATCTGGTTAGAATAATAATATTTTTCGTTGACACATCCTGTATATCAGGCATTATTTAATTTCTACCGAACCACCGGCTTCTTCGATCTCTTTTTTCAGCTTTTCAGCTTCATCTTTTTCAATACCTTCTTTTACAGGTTTTGGTACGCCATCAACCAGGTCTTTTGCTTCTTTAAGGCCAAGCCCTGTGATAGCCCTAACTACCTTGATTACCTGGATTTTCTTATCGCCAGATGAGGTCAGAATCACATCGAATTCTGTTTGTTCTTCCGCAGGTGCAGCACCACCACCTGCAACAGGAGCCGCAACGGCAACCGGTGCGGCAGCCTTGACATCAAATTTTTCTTCAATCGCCTTGATAAGATCGGAAAGCTCCAGTACGGTCATCCCGCCGATCGCGTCGATAATTTCTTCCTTAGTTAAGGTAGCCACATGAACCTCCGTTTAAATGAAATGAAATTTTAATTCGTTTTAATTTTCTGATTATTGTATATTGTTCTTCTGTTCTTTTACAGCTTCAAGTGTTCCGACAAACTTTGACAGTATACCATTAAGGACACCGGCAAAATTCTGAACAGGTGCCTGTAAACATCCCAACAACTGTGACAGCAGGATTTCTTTACTTGGTATATCAGCCAGTTTTGCGGTATCGTCTCCACTGAAAACTGATCCATCCACATAGGATATTTTAAATGGAAATATATCCTTGTTTTCTTTCTGGAAATCCCTTATGATTTTAGCAGGTATCGTACCTTCATCTTTTGTAATGGTTACAGCAGTAGGTCCCTTGAAAAAAGGAGATAGTTCATCTTTACCAATACGATCACAGGCTATTTTGGCAAGAGTATTCTTTACTACAACCATCCGAATACCATTTTTTCTGAGATCGGCACGTAATTTTGTAACCTTTTCAACATTAATTTTGTTGTTATCGGTTAAATAAATTCCGGTTGCTTCCCGAAACTCTTTCTCCAACTCCTCAATAACAGTTTCTCTTTCAACTCGTGTCGACATTGCCCTAAACCCTTTTTATGAATGATCAGTTATTATTTCAAATCATTCTGATTAATTTTTAATCCCTGACCCATAGTACTTGAAATAGAGATTTTTTTGACATATTGCCCTTTTGCAGCAGCAGGCTTTGCTTTATAAACAGCATCCATGAAAGACTTTGCGTTTTCCAGGATTTTCTGTGAATCAAAAGAAAGCTTTCCGATAGGTACATGAAGAATGGCAGCTTTATCAACCCTGAACTCCACTTTACCTTTTTTTAATTCTTTTACAGCTCTTGTAACATCATTAGTAACAGTACCAACTTTTGGATTTGGCATCATACCACGAGTTCCAAGAATTTTTCCAAGCTTTCCAACAATTTTCATCATATCCGGAGTAGCAATAACTGAATCAAAATCAAGCCACCCGCCTTTTATTTTCTCGGCCAGGTCTTCCCCACCTACATAATCTGCACCAGCTTCTTTGGCTTCATTTTCTTTATCTCCCTGTGCAAACACAAGGACTCTTACAGTTTTCCCCAAACCATTAGGCAAAACTGCTGCTCCCCTGACAGCCTGATCACTTTTTCGGGGATCGACTCCAAGCCTTACAGCTATTTCCACAGTTTCGTCAAATTTAACAAAAGAGTTATTTTTCAGAAACTCAATAGCCTCGACTGCATTATATTCCTTTAGTCTGTCTACTTTTTCCCGAACATCATTATATTTTTTACCGCGCTTCATGAACCATTTACTCCCTATCTATAAAGTCACGACCTAGTCTGCAATATTTACACCCATACTTCTGGCCGTACCCATAACCGTTCTCATTGCAGCTTCAACATCCGCAGCATTGAGATCCGTCATTTTCTTTTCTGCAATAGCTTTTATCTGATCTTTTGTGAGAGTTCCAATTTTTTCTTTATTTGGAACGCTAGACCCTTTATCTTTCCCCAATTCTTTCATAATCAGAACTGCTGCAGGAGGTGTTTTTGTAATAAAAGTAAATGATCTGTCCGAATATACAGTAATTACAACTGGAATTATTAACCCCTGCGATTCTTTAGTCCTGGCGTTAAAAGCTTTACAAAACTCCATAATATTAACGCCCTGTTGTCCAAGAGCAGGTCCTACAGGAGGAGCAGGATTAGCTGCACCACCAGGAATCTGCAATTTTATCTGTCCGACAATTTTTTTAGCCAATTTAACCGACTCCTATTTAAATCAACTTATGGGAGTAACATGCATGAAATCGACTTCTACAGGCGTCGATCTGCCGAACACACTCACCATGACTTTTATTTTACCTTTTTCAGGATGAATTTCATCCACAACACCATCAAAATCTTTGAAAGGTCCCTCTTTAATTTTAACCGCATCGCCAATTTCGAAAGGCACTTCGGAAATTTGTTGACGAGAGCTTTTTTCAGTCTGCCCCAGAATTCTTCTAACCTCATCATCACGAAGAGGTTGAGGTTTATTTCCACCAACAAATCCAGTTACACCCGCACTGTTACGAATCGTATGGATTGTCTCCTTGGAAAGCTCCATTTCAACAAGAATATAGCTTGGGAAAAATTTTCTGGTAGTTTTTGTTTTTTTACCATTTTTCACCTGCACCACATCCTGTGTGGGCATAAGCACCTGTTTTATCTGATCACCCATTTCTCCGGATTCAATCAATTCTTTTAAATATTGATAAACTTTAGATTCCTGCCCGGAATAGGTGTGAACTACATACCATCGTGCCGCCATTAAAAGCCTCTGACCTCACAAACCTGATTTTAAAAATAATCCTACAACAAACAATAAAAGTCTGTCGCAGGCATAAACAAATAACGAAACGGCAATACTCGTGATCACTACCAAAGTGGTAGCACTTGTCACCTCATTCTTTTTAGGCCAACTGACTTTGGCCATCTCAGAACGAACATCTTTTAGATATTGTATAAATTTCTGCATGTTAATCACCACTCATGCAGGCCTGGAGGGACTCGAACCCCCAACCAACGGTTTTGGAGACCGCTACTCTACCAATTGAGCTACAGACCTAATTTGTTAAATTTCCGTCCCGACGCCGCACATATTTATACCGCACACCCATTATAGACTAACGGCATTCCTTGTGCATTGTCCGCTTCCGTTCGAATGGACAATACTTTTTAAATTCAACGCGCCCGGAATGCTTTTTTTTATTTTTGGTAGTCTGGTAGTTGCGCTGCTTACAAGATGTGCACTCCAGAGTTATTCTTTCTCTTGGCATATATAAACCACTCTATTAGACGTGTAACGGATAATTATTCAATAATATCTGTGACAACACCCTGACCTACTGTGCGTCCACCTTCACGAATCGCAAATCGAACTTCTTTTTCCATAGCAATCGGAGCAATCAGTTCAACTTCAATAGCCGCATTATCACCAGGCATGATCATTTCTACACCTTCCGCCAATTTAATACTGCCTGTGACATCAGTAGTTCTGAAATAAAACTGAGGACGATATCCACTGAAAAAAGGAGTATGACGACCACCTTCATCCTTGGACAATACGTATACTTCAGCCTTAAATTTACGGTGCGGTGTAATTGAGCCAGGTTTTGCGAGAACCATACCACGCTCAATCTCATTTTTGTCAACACCACGAAGTAATGTGCCGATATTATCACCCGCCTGAGCCTGATCCAGAAGTTTACGAAACATTTCCACACCTGTAACAACAGATTTGCGGGTTGGCTTTAAGCCAACGATCTCAACTTCATCAGAAACTTTCACAACACCACGCTCAACACGCCCGGTTGCAACTGTTCCACGACCAGTAATTGAAAATACATCTTCAATAGACATAAGAAAAGGCTTGTCAACTTCACGTTCCGGATCAGGAATGAAAGTATCAACAGCCTCAAGAAGATCGAGAATACATTTTGCTTTTTCAGCATCTTCAGGATTTGTCAAAGCTGCGATTGCACTTCCACGAATAATAGGTGTATCATCACCCGGGTAATCGTATTTGCTCAGAAGTTCACGAACTTCCAGTTCAACAAGCTCCAACAATTCCGGATCGTCAACGACGTCTACCTTGTTAAGGAAAACAACGATGTAGGGAACCCCAACCTGACGAGCCAGAAGAATGTGCTCACGTGTCTGTGGCATAGGACCATCTGCAGCACTCACAACAAGGATAGCGCCATCCATCTGAGCTGCACCAGTAATCATGTTTTTGACATAATCAGCATGTCCCGGACAGTCAACATGTGCATAATGGCGTTTTTCAGTCGAATACTCAACATGAGATGTTGCAATTGTCAGTATCTTTGTTTCATCGCGACGTCCCTGAGATTCTGACGCTTTCGCGACTTCATCGTAGGAAATAAACTTAGCCAGACCTCTCGCAGCAGATACACGTGTAATTGCCGCGGTCAGAGTCGTCTTACCATGGTCCACGTGCCCGATCGTACCGACATTCACATGGGGTTTGGAACGATCAAATTTTTCCTTTGACATGGAAACCTCTCAGTACTACTTGGTGGATAGTGATTATTGTTAATGTAAATTTTATGCCGGTTCTGAAAACCAAACACCTTTGTATCAGCCCACGACGGGACTCGAACCCGTGGACCTCATCCTTACCAAGGATGTGCTCTACCAACTGAGCTACATGGGCACAAAAAAAAGCGGGCAATGAGATTCGAACTCACAACAGCCACCTTGGAAGGGTGGAGCTCTACCATTGAGCTATGCCCGCCAGTTCTTTTTTTTAATGGGCAGGGGTGGTTTCGAACCACCGTAGGCGAATGCCAATGGATTTACAGTCCATCCCCTTTAACCACTCGGGCACCTACCCATAAATCTGGAGCCGATGGAGGGACTCAAACCCCCGACCATTCGATTACAAGTCGAACGCTCTATCAACTGAGCTACATCGGCATTTTTTCGGTAGAAAAAAGTCTTTCAAATATAATAAACAGGAAAAACAATGTCAAAGTGTTTTATAGTTTCCTGTTAATCTTTTTTTATTTTCTTTTAGATATCTTATCTATTATACCGTACTTCTTCGCTTCTTCAGCTGACATGAAAAAATCCCGGTCTGTATCTTCCTGAATTTTCTTTATAGATTGGCCGGTATGATCCGAAAGAATCTGATTAAGATTATCCCGAACCCGAAGCATCTCTTCAGCCTGAATCTGAATATCGGAAGCAGGACCAAACATATTACCGGAAATTAACGGTTGATGAATCAATACTCTTGCATGCCCCCAGGCTTCACGCTTGCCTTTGGCACCAGCACATAATAATACTGCAGCCATACTCGCCGCCTGCCCCATACACACAGTCACCACATCCGATTTAGCATACTGCATCGCATCATAAACAGCTAAACCAGCTGTAATAACTCCCCCCGGACTATTTATGTATAAAGTAATGTCATCATTACCCTGACCATCAAAAAACAGTATCCTTTTTACGATAGCCTCAGCAGACTCATCATTAATCTCCCCCCAGAGAAAAACCTCTCTTCGGGTCAAAAATTTCTCTTCCATCTCACTTCCAACCATCATCTTTTTCATCTGCTTCATCATATTGTCATTCTGATCTTTTCCCATACAAACGCCTCCTTACATAACAGGTTGTTATTTTCAAGCACCAACCGGCGACCTATCCAGGAACCGACGCTGGTATCGTACATTCAGTTGTCCCATCCGGTAAATCCTTTATCGTAATCCCCAAGCCGCCAAGCTCATCACGAATACGATCTGCTGTCGTAAAGTCACGTGACTCACGGGCTGCTTTACGTATCCGGATCTTTTCAACAATATTAATCTTATCCGTATCCGATAACCGAGACTCACTGATCAGTTTTATTTTTACTCCATCACTCCCAATTAATTCTTCACTGAATTTCCTTTGCTCCAGTAAAAGATCCAAACCGAGGATCTCATCTGCACAACTCACACACGCCCTCTTTACAACCGGATCAATAGCCCTGTCTCTTAACAAATCCCATAATGCCGCAACTGCCCTGGGCATATTAAGATCATCATATACCGCCATATAAAACGGGTGTAACAGCTTCTCGATAACGCCATTATCTATCTGCCTACAATTATCAACATCTGGAACCATAGAACGCAGGTTCTGAAGACTATGAGCACTGGCCTGTAATCCCTCCCAGGAAAACGTAAGCGGAGTACGATAATGAGCAGTAAAACAAAACAAGCGATACGCCAATTGCGGAATCTGCGCTTCTTTTATTGAATCCAGCGTGATAAAATTACCATCCGACTTTGCCATTTTTCCCTTATCCAGAACAAGAAACTCCCCATGAAGCCAATAACGCACAAACTGTTTACCAGTTGCAGCTTCAGATTGAGCAATCTCATTTGTATGATGTACCCTTATGTGGTCACTCCCACCACAATGTATATCAATCGGCAATGATAAATATTTCTGAGCCATGGCACTACACTCGATATGCCAGCCAGGAAACCCGACTCCCCACGGACTCTGCCATTCCATCTGACGTTTTTTGTCTGTCGGAGAAAATTTCCACAACGCAAAATCGGTAGCCGATCGTTTCTCTCCCATTTCCACACGTTCACCCGCCCGAAGGCTTTCGGGATTCAACCGGGCAAACTTGCAATAAGAATCAAATCTTGAAGTATCAAAGTAGATACCATCTGAAGTTCTGTATGTATAACCCTTTTTCTCGAGTTCCTTGACAAGATCGATCATCTGGCTGATATGATCCGTAGCCTTTGGCCAGATATCCGGTTGGATTATATTAAGGTCCTTTAGATTCTGACTGAATCTGGAAGTAAAAAACTCTGCTATATCCCAGACTGTTTTTCCCTCCCGCTGCGCACCTTTTTCCATTTTATCTTCACCGGTATCAGCATCGGACGTCAAATGGCCAACATCAGTAATATTAATCACATGCTTTACTTTATAACCAGCCGATAAAAGAACCCGCTTTAATACATCTTCAAATATGTAAGTCCGCAAATTTCCAATATGCGCAAAATTATAAACAGTTGGCCCACAACAGTACATTCCCACCGGATCATGAACCGGTTCAAATTGTTCTTTATTTCTTGAAGCAGTATTATATAGGTAAATAGTGCGGGGCATTATCAATACTCCATAATAACCTGTGAAGCTCCGCGGGCAACAGTTCCAATAACAACCGGTTCAAAAACTGACAGTTCCTGCGCTTTCATAACAGTATCAACATTACTTTCATCAACCACCAGAACGAATCCAATACCCATATTGAATGTATGATACATCTCATCATTTTCAACATTACCATTTCGTTGAAGCCAATTAAAAATTGGATCCGGTTTCCATGCCTGTGTAGTAATCAGCGCATTGCAATCCTGAGGAAGAATCCGGTTAACATTATCCTGAAACCCCCCACCTGTAATATGAGCACACCCCTTAATCAGCTTTTTCTGAATTAAGCTGTGAACCGGCATGTAACTTCGATGGGGACGAAGCAGTTCCTGTGCAAATGTTTTCTGGGTTTCCTCAAATATGTCAGAATAGTTTTTGCCGGCAATATCACGTACGATCTTCCTTGCCAGACTATATCCATTGGTGTGTAACCCATTTGAATGAAGCCCGATCAGGACATCCCCCGGACCTATTGAACTTCCATCTATTACATCATTTTTATCAACGACACCCACAATACATCCTACCAGATCATATTCACCTTTTTTATAAAGATCCGGCATTTCCGCTGTTTCTCCTCCAATAAGAACACACCCGTTGGTTTTACACGCAATCGACAAACCAGTGATAATCTGTTCAGCAATTTGTGGTTCAAGCTTATATATTCCTATATAATCCAGAAAAAAAAGCGGTTTTGCTCCTAAAACGAGTATGTCATCAACACAATGATTTACTATATCTTCTCCGATAGTATTGTGAATTCCACTGTCGAATGCAATCATCACCTTTGTTCCGACACTGTCAGTAGAGGAAACCAGCACAGGATGATTAATACCCTGAAGATTTGCGATATCATACATTCCTCCGAACTGGCCAAAACTACCGATAACCCTGTCATTAAATGTAGCCGATACCAGATCACCAATACGGCCTTTGGTTTTATTCCAGACAGATATATCAACTCCTGCATCTGAATAACGCAACGGTTTTGTCATTATGAATTCCGTAGAAAAGGTTTTTAGATGATAGTACTAACAGAGATCTACTTTGTGAGGTACTGCAAATCTTCCAAAAATAGGTTAAGTGGGGATCTGTGTCAAATTATAAATTGCTCTCAGCAAGCGCCTGACTAAACAATCCGCAAAAACCTCGATCGATCAAACCTGCGTCTTCTCCCATAAACCATCTTGTTTTTGCATGAAAAGAGATACAAATACTCAATCGCCCTGGTCACTCCAACATAAAAGAGCCGTTTTTCTTCCTCCCAGTCACACTCTATGGGATTTTTTTTTGAGTTATACCATTCCTTTATCAAATCCCAGACAGAACCAATATTATTTCTGCCGGATGAGATCCGGTAATTTGGGAAAACCCCCTCCTCAAGATCGCATAAAAAAACCACAGGATACTCCAATCCCTTACTCTTATGTATCGTAAGAAATTGCGGACAGGTTTTTTGGGGAAATTTCTTTCTTATCCAATCCGCCATCCAGTCACATGTCTGGTTAAGTCTGAATAAAACAGCCATATCAGCAATATTGATTCTGTTCTTTTTGTAAATCTTTTCTGCTTGCAGCATGATCCAGGCAGCCATGATGTCCTGGTCTGTAAACTGACAGACTCTTGGTTTAACGCCCCTGTCATTTTTGCCATACTTTCCAGACACAAGGACTTTCCTGTAAACATCACTCTTGTTTCTGAAAATCCTGTTTGCCATATCAAGAATAAAGGGTTTACTTCTGTAATTTGTCTGCAGTTTAACTATTTCAGCACCCTTAAAATATGAAGTAAAGTTAATGGTCGGACCGATATCAGCACCCCTGAACCCATATATCGCCTGATCATCATCACCAACAGCAAAAAGTGCGCAATTGTTGTCAACAAAGTGGTTCAGAAAACGTATCTGTAAAGGATTAGTATCCTGAAACTCATCAACAAGAACCGATTCAAATACTCCTGCGGTTTTATGCACCATTCCCGGATCATCTTCACACAGCTTGACAGCTCCAGATAAAAGATCTGAAAAGTCCCACAAACTTTTTTTCATTTTCTCATACTGGTACTTGTCAACGACTTGCTGCAAAATCATTTTTTGTTCAGGTGAAAGCGATACCAGACGCCCGGGAAATACAACATACTGTGACACTAAGCCATCAAGCCTTATCAGATCCACATCCAGTGCAGTCCTGATTCTTTTGTCTGTTATCTGTGCAAGTATCTCCAGACGGTTTTCATGATCCAGAAGACGGGGTCGGTTCCTGAAACCGATTCGTTCAAAATTGGACTTGCCCCCAGATTCACTGGCAAGCAGTTTCAATGCAAATCCATGAAAAGTTGTTATAACCGGAAGAGCGAATCCGGAATCTATCTGTTCAAGCAACTTGATTCGTAATAACATTTCCTGTGCTGCTTTTCGGGTAAATGTCAGAGCCAGTATTTTTTCCTGCGAAACACCATCTCCAACAAGGTAAGCTATGCGACGCGTAAGCACAGTGGTTTTGCCACAACCTGCTCCTGCCAGAACAAGAGTATGATGGTCCCTTGAAATTGTAACCGCTTTTTTCTGCTCGTCATTAAGACCCGAAAGAAGCTGGTTCATAACTCTATCAAGATTTAATGTTTGATTATACCAAAAATTTGTGGCGAACAAAACTGAATATACATTCAATCACACTCATCATAAATATTTATAACCGTGTTCCTCTAACTGAGAATACTCCCTCGACTTTAAGTCGAGGGGTTCAGAGGATCGTCGATTTGAAATCGACTATTATCGCTCATCGGTTCACCTTCTTGTTCGTCGATGTATTGCTGTATCATTTCGTCTG
>Ga0123335_1000320_pt1 | contig 80604 bp, 68 predicted proteins | sample BiotimSIPDNA_2_FD_89707 | JGI IMG/M metagenome (GOLD analysis project Ga0123335, IMG submission 89707) | Anaerobic biogas reactor microbial communites from Washington, USA - Biogas_R2 time_0 SIP DNA | ecosystem: Engineered > Bioreactor > Anaerobic > Unclassified | place: Washington, USA... | reverse complement strand
GGGGATCGGGGGCGGCATCGTGATAGACGGAACGGTTCTGAAAGGCAGTCACGCCTTTGCCGGAGAGTTCAGTTTTATTTTGACGGGTCCGGAAAAAAACGCCTCCACGTTCGGGCTCGCCGGAGGGTGGCAAAACGGATTGATGCGGCGTATCATCGCCGAAAAAGGCCTCCCGCGAGGGACAAAGATGAGCGGTTTTGAAATGTTCGACCACATAAAAGCGGGAGATCCCGCTGCGCTGAGGGCTCTTGACGGCTATGCCGGCGCTCTTGCTCTGCAAATATATAACCTGCAGGCCATTATCGATCCCGACGTTTTCGCTATAGGAGGGGGGATAGGCTGCGAGCCCGCATTGATAGACGCAGTCAGGCTCGGTGTCCGAAGGCTCATAGGCGACAACCCGATGAAGATCCCTGTCCCGAATGTCGTCCCCGCAGCTACAGGCAAAGACTCAAACCTCCTCGGAGCTGTATGCGCGCTTCGAAAGAATCTAGTAAATACAGGAGATCAAAATGAAAAGTTTTTTCCCGGATGATTTTCTTTGGGGCGCAGCGGCGGCGGCAAACCAGTATGAAGGCGCATATGCGGAGGGCGGCAAGGGCCTGTGCATACAGGACGTCATGCCGGGAGGGTCGCGCCGACCCCCGACAGATGCGCCCACCTCCGACAACCTGAAGCTGGCCGCTTCCGACTTCTACCACCGCTGGGAGGAGGATATAGCCCTGATGGCGGAGTGCGGTCTCAAGACGTTTCGGACGAGCATAGCCTGGAGCCGCATCTTTCCGAGAGGCGACGAGACCGAACCCAATGAGGAAGGCCTTGTCTTTTATGACCGCGTTTTTGCGAAACTGCGGGAATCCGGCATTGAACCCGTCGTCACGCTCAGCCACTACGAAACACCGCTGCATCTGGCGCGCCGTTACGACGGTTGGGCAGACCCACGGCTGATTTCTTTTTTCGAAAGATATGCGCGGACCGTTATGGAAAGATATAAGGGCATCGTCCGCTGCTGGTTGACGTTCAACGAGATAAACAATATTCTCAATGCCCCGCTTACGGCAGGCGGGATCTGGACTCCCGCAGAGCGGCTGTCCAAACAGACCTTATTTGAGGCCATCCATAACGAACTCGTCGCGAGCGCGCTTGCGACAAAGGCCGCCCACGAGATCGATCCCGACAACAAGGTAGGATGCATGGTCATAGCTTCACCTTTCTATCCGCTCACCCCCGCTCCCGAGGACGCGCTTGCGGCGCTGGACGCCGAGCGCGCAAACCTCCTTTTCAGCGACGTGCACGTTCGGGGGGAATACCCGGCGTATGCGGCAAGATATTTTGAAGAGAACGGGATCGACCCTCATTTCATACGGAATGATCAGGAAACGCTTAAGAAATATCCCGTAGACTTCATTGGTCTCAGCTACTATTTTTCTTCCTGCGCGAGCGCCTCGGAAAAAACGGGCGACGGCCTGCCTCACGGCGGCTCGGGCAATCCTTTCCTTGAGAAGAGCCAATGGGGCTGGACTATCGACCCCAAAGGGCTGCGTTATGTCTTAAACACCCTCTATGACCGCTACAGGATGCCTCTGTTCATCGTTGAAAACGGACTCGGAGCCCGTGACAGACTGATAAGAGGTGATGACGGTTCCTGTATAATTGAGGATGATTACCGCATAGCATTCCTGCGCGACCATCTGATCCAGGTCAATGAGGCGCTTCACGACGGTGTCGGGATAATGGGTTATACGATGTGGAGCTTCGCGGATATTGTCAGCGCCTCCACAGCGCAGTTCAGCAAACGCTACGGCCTCGTTTATGTAGACCGGAACGACGACGGTTCGGGATCGCTCGCGCGCTTCCGGAAAAAAAGTTTCTATTGGTACAAGGACATAATAGCCTCAAACGGCGAAAATCTTGACAGATGAGCTCGCAGATTTTCTTTCCATACGGGAAAAAGGAGACAGATTATCTTGCGTCAAAGGACCCGGTTCTCGGCGAGGTCATCAGGCGGGTCGGACATATTTCAAGGCCGGTCAATACGGACCTGTTTGAGGCCCTTCTGAACGCCGTCACCGGTCAGCAGATCTCCTCAAAGGCCCATGCGACCGTATGGCGCAGAATGAAGGAGCGGTTCTCGCCGCTCACGCCCGGGCATATCTGTCTGATCCCGGCCGAAGAACTGCAAAGCTGCGGCATCACGATGAAGAAAGCCAACTACATAAAAGAAGCGGCCGCCCGTATAGCGGACGACCGGTTTGATCTGTCGGTTTTGCCGTCTCTGCCCGACGAAGAGGTATGTCATCGCCTCTGCTCCCTTCCGGGCGTCGGGATCTGGACTGCCGAAATGCTGATGATATTCTCGATGCTGCGCCCCGATATTATAAGCCGCGGGGATCTGGCGATCCTGCGGGGCCTCCGCATCGTCTATGGGCTCGAAGAGATAACGCCCGAACTGTTTCAAGAATATAAACGCCGTTACAGCCCTTACGCGACCGTGGCGAGCTTATACCTCTGGGCTGCGGCGGCGGGGGCCGCCGGGAAACCGAACGAAAAAACCCCGCCTTGAGGATACAGATCCGGTATATGCCGCCGGTATGCCGGGCTGCATTCGTGACCGCAACTAAAACTTCATGACATACTTCAGTTCGGTGCTGTCCATATCCGACATTCTGTTCCTCCGCCTCCCCGAAGAGTCCTCGAGGGTGAATCCGAGCTTTTCCATCACTCGGCAGGAGGGGATGTTCTCGCTGTCACAGTGCGCTTGAAGCTCCCTGACTTTCAGAACTTCCCGCGCGAAAGCCGCCACGGCCCCAGCGGCCTCGGTGCAATAGCCCTTTCCACGGAAGTCTTTGTGCAGGATCCAGCCCATCTCGCCCGCGGTGCGGGAATCGTCCAGCTCGACGCTTACAGAACCGATATGGTCAGAGCCAAGCACAACGGCAAACTCATATAACGACCGGTCTTCCTTTTCCCACTCTTCCCGAACTCTGTCCAGATAGGTCTTTGTCTCAGCGATGTCCGCTGTCGGTAGAAAAACCATGTATCTCGTGTTTTCGGCATCGCCCGCATAACTGTGCGCAGTATACAGATCATCTGCAGTCAAAGGCCGCAGCGTAAGGCGCTCCGTCTTAATAACCATCGTTCATTCACATCCCGCTGTCTTCGTTATTTTTTCAAAGATACCACGCTCGGCGCAAGGGAGCAACAGAACGGCGGCATTTCGCCTGAATATTTCGTCCGCCCTGTCCCTTGACTGAGGTCAGCGGCTGATGGTATCCTTATACATATCTGCGCGGGATTAACACAATTATCTTATTCAAAGGTGATGAAAATGAAAGAGACTAAAACGCTGGCACCGCTGAGCAAAATGCCCTTCACCAGCGCCGGTTCGAAATTCGTGCTGTGCACAACGAGCGGCGGCAACGACTCCTTCGGCTACGGCAAACTGATGATCGGCTCAAATCATCCGAACGGAGGTTACCGAACCACCAGGTTGTTCCGCGTACAACTGACTTATAAGGGCAGGCTCATCCCCTGCGCTTATGTGACGACACCTACAGAACTTCGCATGGAATCCGACTACGGCTGCGTCAAATTCTGTTTCCCCGAGCCCCATCTGCTGTGTTTCAAGGGTGAGGGCGATGTCGGCCTGCGCATATACGGTCCGATGGGCCCGCAGCACGAGTCCTGCCGGAACATGCTTGACGGCACATGGCAGATCTGCTGGACCAATATGAACAACTGGCTGTTTGTCCCCGTCAGCGGCAAGTTTACGATGGATGCGCCCTACGATTACAGGGGGACAAAATCAAAATACATCTGTGCAGACTGGGTCCGCGACGGCGAAACGCCGTTTGAGGGCATAATCGAAGAATCTAACCTTTACGCCGTTCGCCGCGCTTCATATCCCACGTATGAAGAAGGGCTGATAAAGTCCACAGATACCTTTAACGATTTCCTCGAAAACACGGTCCCCGCGGCGGCCGGGCTTGACAAGGATTTCAGGATAAAAGCCGCATGGATAGCCTGGGCCCATCTCGCCTACCCTGAGGAGGGCAGCCAGTACAAATACCACATGTTCAGAAGCCAGCAGGAATGTATGCCGTTTGCCATGGCCTGGCATCAGTATTACCACGCCTGCACCTTTAATAAGAACAAGGAGTTCGCCTGGAGTCTGATAATGAGTCTGTTTGAGCTCCAGCGCCCGGACGGTCAGCTGCCTGACGCCGTCTCCGACGACGTTTCAAAGTTCCACGCCTGTAAACCCCCTATCCAGGGTTTTTCATTCTTGTGGCTTATGGACCATACGGATATCTTTGATAACGAAAAAAATCGGATCGCAACCCTTGCCGATAAGCTGGAAAAAAACCTCGCCTGGTATATGCGGACCCACGACCTCGATCACAACGGCATTCCCGAATACCAGCACTCGGACGAATCCGGCTGGGACGACAGCTCCGTATTCAAAGCTCCCCCGGTGGAGAGCCCGGACTTCGTCGCTTATATGGCTCTCGGTTATGAAGCTCTCAGCCGTTTTCGCTCTATCCTCGGCGATGAGGCCGCCGCCGAAAAGCATATGGCGCAATCGCAGGCTTTTGTCGACCATCTTGTCAACGTGATGTGGGACGGCGAAAAATTCAACGCGCGCACCGCCGGCACCTTCGAAATTGTCGATACCTGGTCGGCAATGCTCTACATTCCGGTCATACTCGGCAAGAGGCTGCCCGAAAATATACGGGAAAAGCTCTGCGCCGACCTTATGAACGAGGACATGTACCTTTCTCCGAACGGCATCAGGACAGAGAGTATATCAAGCTTTGATTTCGAGGGCATGTGGACTCTGGGTTCCGTACTGCCTCCCGTGCAGTTTATTATGTGCGTCGGGCTCGACGCCTGCGGGCACCCCGAATACGCGGCGGAGGTGACCCGGCGCTACGCCGCTTTTCTCGACGAATCCGGTTTCGATATCGGAGACTGCACCGACGACCGCTTGTGGCTGCATAACATGTGGTGCAGCTGGCCGGCATCTATCATCCTGTTTCTGGCGGAACAATACCTTAAATAGCAATTTGATCTCCTATATGCCGGGCAGGGGAAGTATAGACCTTCCCCTGCCCGAAGTGTGGCCGGATATATCCGGATGACCGCATATTGAATATCATTCCGCATCGCGAAATGACTGCGGTCACAGTATTCTGTTTTTAACAGCCTTTGTTCCGGGTCTAACAGAAGCCGTACTCCTCCGCTTTCTCCTCTATATACTCCCGGACTTTTTCGCGGCTGAGTCCCAGTGCAGCAGCGAACTCCCCGTAGAGCATATCTTCCGCCCGCCGTTTGTATCGCGTATCGATCGCGCCCAGCCGTTTGCCCTGCTCTTTGCATGCCCTGTTTCTTTTCCAGATGCTCCTGAGCACACGCATGAGCGCTTTACAGTCGTACGAGTTAATCTCCTCCCTGTAATAGCTCTCAAGTGTTCTGGAATCAAGTCCATCACAGTTTTTAGGCTTTATTGACGGCAGCATCACAACAATGCTCTCAACTTCACTTCGTGAAATGATCGGCCGCATCAAAGAACTTGTATTAACAGGCGTGTAGACCCTTCCGTTTCGGTAAAGCGGCGCAAGCGTGTAGTAGGATATATCTCCGGCCCACGAGTGATCGATCGGGCCCACGTCCTCAACTTTACATACGCCTTCTCCTTCATATACTACAAGCTCTCCTTCTTTGAACACTGTTGCTCTTCTCCCTTCTGCCCCCTCCCGGGGCGCATCGGATTTCCGATATTATTTCATTTATATTTATTGTACCACATTATCCGGATTAATGTAACAGAATAACCGGCTCTGTGCTGATTTAACATAATTGTTTGATCCCATTATGCGATTTATACACGGGCTTCTCCGGATAGCCCCGTCTTCTGCGCCGGGAACCGGATATCCGAACATCTGCGTTTGCTGGCCCGGCCGGTATGATGTTCACAGTTCGGCGATGTTTCCTCACGCGCTTTATGATATCATTCTGTCGTGCGGCAGGACCGGGTTTCCGGAAGAAAACCCGGTCCTGCTGCGGCGTGTAATATTTACCGAAGGAGTATCGAGATGAATATTGCGCTCTGTCTGACTCCGAAATGCAACGTAACTTTTTTATACTCGGACACAACATTGCAGCAGGGTATGCGCAAACTGCGCAGCAGCGGTTTTTCCGCCGTCCCGGTCATAACAAAAGACGGACTGTACGCAGGTTCCGTAAGCGAGGGAGACCTGCTCTGGCATCTGCTCGGCGACCGGGTGACAGATAACCTGACTCTCGACCTGTCCGGAAAACTCGTATCCGACGTGCTCAACACCGACCGCAACCCCCCTGTCCCTATCACAGCCCGGATGGACGACGTCCTGGAGAGATCTCTGAAGCAGAACTTCATCCCCGTTGTCGATGACAGAGGCGTTTTCATCGGCATTGTAACAAGGAAGAATATTATCGACCGGTACGTTTTGAAGAACTGAAAAACCGGGACAGCCCGGGATACGCGCTGACAGATTTTCCGGCAGCGCACGGCCACTCTTGTAACGCTGCGGTTTCCCGGCAGGTCATTCCGGCGGCTTAAGTCCTCGCCCCGCGCTGCTTCCCGGCCGGGCTCACGAGGATCACGGTCCTTTCCTGCCCAGTACCGGTATAAGCCGTTTCCCGAGCAGCGCGGCAAGAGCGCAGAGAGCTATATCCTTCGGCAGGGTTATCAGGAAACCCGAAAGGAATAAACTTCGCGCCGCTACGTTGTTTCCGAGATAAAACGTACTAATAGCCCAATAATAAGCCATCCCCAAAGCATACATCGTAATCATCCCGATCAGGGCCCCCGCAAATATCCGCCCGAACGTCGGCCTCGGGCCCGCGTGGGAGATCTTCCCCGATATCAGTGCAGCTGCGCAGAAGCCGACGATATAGCCGAAGCTCGGCATAAAAATATACGTGATTCCTCCGCCCGAAGCGAATATCGGCAGTCCTGCAAGTCCCAGAATGATATAGCAAAGAACGCTGAGAGCGCCCAGCCTGCTCCCCAGCAGCACCCCCGCCAGCAGGGCAAACATGAACTGCAGCGTGAACGGCACGGGCGGAAGAGGTATCCTTATAAACGCCCCGGCTGCCGTCAGCGTTGTAAACAGTGCGCAGAGCGCTATATCTCTCGCGCGCATTTTTTTCTTTTCCATTTATCCTCCGTTAGATTTTTATGCTGATTTCCCCGCTGCTCAATGTCCCTTCGGAACCGTCTTCATATACGACCAGGAGGCGGCAATTCTCGTCTATGTCGAGCACGTGCGCTCTTTTTTCTTCGCCTCCGCCAATGACGGTGACGTCTTTGCCGATAACGACGGACCGCCTTTTGTAGTCATTTAAAAACGTTTTCCTCTCAAGTGAGCGGTAATAATTCATAAAACGGTTCAGTATCTCGGCTGCCAGCCGGCTCCGCACCCCTCCCGCAGGATTTTTTGTAAATATCGCGGCGGCTGTCTCGCGAATATCCTCCGGATATCCGCCTTCCGGCTGCCTGACGTTGACTCCGATACCCACAATCGCGAACTCAAGCCCACCCGTCTCCATTGCGATCGCGGCTTCCGTCAGGATGCCGCAGACTTTTTTGCCTTTTATCAAGACGTCGTTGACCCATTTGATCTGCGCGCTCTGTCCGGATATCTTCTCGATAGACAGCGCCACGGCACTTGCGGCGGCTGTCGTCAGAAACAGCGACTCTTCCAGAGAACAGGTCGGGCGGAGGAGGACCGACATATAGAGACCGGCCCCAGCCGGCGAGTGGAAACTTCTCCCCCTTCTGCCTCTTCCCTCTGTCTGCTCGTCGGACAATACAACGAGCCCTTCGGCCTCGCCGTTGAGAGCACATTCCCGCAAAAATACGTTTGTCGAATTTACCGTCTCCAGTTTTTTTAAGCGAAGGTTCTTCGCGGCCCCTCTCAGGCGTTCCTTTACCGCCTCAGGTGTCAAAACGTCGGCGGTTTCATGGAGCATATAGCCCCTTCTTGTAGTCGCTTCGATGGCGCAGCCCTCTTCGCGCAGCGTCCTGATCGCCTTCCACACGGCGGAGCGCGTAATTGACAGCTCCCTTGCTATCTGTTCACCGGAGATATATGAGCCCCGGTCCCTGTTCAGGATCTCCAGAACTCTTCTCTTTACGGACACCGCGATCACCTCGGTAATTACCATATCATATCGGGCCGACATTGTAAACCATTATCTATAACAAAGTCGACAATTCGCTCGCCGGTATTGTTTAAGCAGACCGGACCCGTAACTATATGGACCACATTCATGTTAATCCTCTCGCGGGGCAGATCCCGTGAAGTGATCCGCAGGGCGGGGAAAAATTCCTCCGCCCTGCTCCGGTCATATATGTAATCTCTATCGCAATGACCCGCCGCCGTCCGGATCACCGCAAATGGTCCCGCTGAAGTCAGAGATCCGGCGGAGCCACATTGGGCGCGACATACAGCGAAAGAGGAAAAATCGGAAAGCACCTTTCATAGATCTCGTCAAAATCGGTGATGGGGAGCGGGTTTTCTCCCAGTCCTATCTCGACCGTATAACCCGGCCTGTTGTGATCCTGTATAAACCAGTCTTTGTACCCCGCAAAACCGGAACTGTACGGTGTCGTCTCGACGGCATATCCGGTGTTTCTTGAGAAGAGCTGCGCTATTTCGTATGAACCTTCCGGTTCATAGTCCAGATATTTCCAATATATGACTTCACCCTGCGTATGAAGGCTGATTGTGATCCGAAACCTCAGATTTCGCGTTAAAACGTACATCGCCTCGCTCTCGGGCGCGGACAGCGGCTCTTCACCGACATAGTCGCGCGGGGCAGGTGTTGTAAAACCCTGCTCGAACTTGATCTCTTTCGCAGTTTCCCACCCCGCAGGGTAGTTGAGATTCAGGTCTGTCCCTGTTATGTTGGCTTTCCAGCCCGACGGAAAAGGGATATCCGGATAACGTGACCCAATCCTGACTGCCCCGCCGTAAAGCGGGTTTGATTCGCTGAACGTGCCGTTGACGAGTTCCGCCCCGTCGGGATTGACAAGAGGAACGGCATACAGAACCGTGGTCCTGTACAGCCGGCCGACATCCAGCCCGTATATCGGCCTGCCCGAGGCGACGCTTTCCGCATATTCCTCAATAAAACGGAATAAAACGGGCGTCGTGATCCACTCGTTCGCGTGATGCGCGGCATTCATGAAGACCTGTGCGCCGCCTTCGCCCATCGAGAGAGACCAAAGCGGCGCGCCTGCAACGCTGCGGCCCCAGATGCCCCTCCCGATAAAAGGGTATCGGGCGGTCAACTCATCGACCGCCCGGTCGTATATGCGGCTGCTGAAATCGTCTGTAACCAGGGTTTTGTATATGTCCGGCATGCTCTCCCCCCAGCCGTCAGAGATTTTTTACTGCTCTGTCCATCTCCCGCTGTGCGTCCCTGCGGGCCGTATCCTCCCTCTTGTCGTGAAGTTTCTTTCCTTTTGCGAGCGCCAGCTCCATTTTTACGCGTCCGTTTTTAAAGTACAGCCTGAGAGGTATAAGCGCAAGACCGTCCTGCTTCACTTTGCCGAACAGGCGCATGATCTCTCTTTTGTGCATAAGGAGCTTGCGGTCTCTTTTTGGGTCGCGATTGAAGATGTTGCCTTTTTCATATGGGCTGATGTGCATGCCGACAACGAAGATCTCACCGTTTTTTATCACACAGAAGGAGTCGCGGATATTCGCCGTTCCTTGCCTGATCGACTTCACTTCCGTACCGGTGAGAACGAGTCCGGCTTCAAAGGTATCCTCGATAAAATAATCGTGATAAGCCTTGGTGTTCTTGATTGCGGCCGTTTGTTTCTGTTTCATGCTTGCGCCTCCCCGGAAAACTGTCCGTTAAGGCAATTATACCACACGAAAGTATGCGGGCCTACACGAAATATGCCCGCAGAAGACCGGTCCTCTTTTCGTTGAGCACCGTGTCCCCGTGCTCTTTCAGGTGCGCGGCAAACGCCGCCCCGCATTCAAGGCGCTCCCCGTATTCTCCGAGCAGTTGCGCGCTGCGGTTGTTAGCCGCGATACTGGCATACCACCAGCCGTCCAAATATGTAATACTGGCAGTCTCCCCGGGATCCCCTAGCGCTTCCACCGCTTCAAGCAATGTTTCAAAGTCGGGAAAAACAAAAACGGCGGGGACCGGAATCAACCTCCTTGCAAACACAAGCACGCCCGATTCGGCCGCAAAGGCCTCGATCTCCAGACTTCCGTCAACTTCGATCCCGGCGTCGTTGAAGGCCTCGTGCGCCAGTTTTTTTGCATCTTTCATATTCAGTATCTCCGGAGACAATCCCCTCTGTTCAAGGTCTTTGCGCCCGATAAAGAGGGCAACATCGAACTCATTGATAGGCTGTATTGTCATAGGCTATCCCCCATCCGTTACTTCTGATATACTTCTGCGGGCGCCCCGACCCACGCTGTCATTAACATTATATGCTCGATGTATCACGTCCGACAGCATAAATGTTTTCCATATTGCGCTTGCACGCCGTTTTCCGTTATTTTCCCGTATCTTTTTTTAGAATAAGCAGAAAATATGTTCGTAAATGCTGCAGCGGAGTGAATGCGCGGCAATGTGCCCTGCAGGTTCTGCCCGCGCCGGATTCTCCGGGCGTGTTCAGAAGCTATTCCGATCGTTCGCTCCGGCACTTCCGAAAGGATTCCCTGCCGGAGATGGACATGCAGGGTTTACAAAAAGCGTCCGGGTCTTGCGAGCAGACGCCGGACCGACGAAAAGGGCTGCTCTGAAATAATTCAGGGCAGCCCTTATTTCGGATTACGGATCAGTAGATGTTGGTAACGCGAATGACACCTTCGATGGCGGGGAGCTCTGGCAGCTCGCTCACGTCATAGAGGGCGTAACTTATGCCTTTCCTCGTGCCTCCGGCAAACGCCGTTATGGAGCATCCGGCCGCAGTTATAGCCTCGCTGATCTTCGCCTGCAGTTCCGGTAAATCTTTATAGATCACGCTGATCCGATGAGGCGCGCTCTTTTCAAGCCTGACCGCGGGGAAATTGACCGAATTTCTTATGTTGCCATTTTCCAGGAAATCCTTCAGCTCCTGTACTGCCATACATGCGCAGTTTTCCTCGCTCTCGGGCGTTGAAGCGCCGAGATGCGGGATACATATGACGTTTTTCTTTCCTATCAGCTCGGCATCGGGGAAATCTGTTACATAACGGCTGACTTTTCCGCTTTCGATGGCCGCAAAGAGGTCTTTGTTGTTGACAAGGCCGCCGCGGGCTATATTTATAATACTGACACCCTGCTTCATTGAACTCAGCGCCTGTGAGTTTATCATACCCTTTGTATCCGCGGTCTGCGGTACGTGGAGAGTGATATAATCGCTTTTTGCGTAAATCGTATTAAGATCCTTCGCACAATGAATCGAAGGGTTCAATCCCCAGGCGGTCTCGACGCTGAGAAACGGGTCATAACCGTAAACCGTCATGCCCAGACTGATCGCAGCGTCGGCCACGCGCGCGCCTATAGCCCCGAGTCCGATAACTCCGAGCGTTTTTCCCGCGAGTTCAGGTCCCGCGAATCTGTTTTTCTCTTTCTCAACGAGGGCCTCAGCCTGTTCATTTCCGGCCAGGCTCTCGACCCAGCGAATGCCGCCCACAATGTCACGGGATGCCAGGAACAGGGCGCACAGCACGATCTCCTTGACGGCGTTGGCATTTGCTCCGGGCGTATTGAAAACAACTATTCCCTCACAGGCACATCTCTCGCACGGGATATTGTTTGTGCCCGCCCCGGCTCGTGCAATGGCGCGGAGTTTTTGATCAAACTCGCTTGAGAGCATGTCCGCGGAACGCACAATTATCCCGTCCGGCGAATCGGCATCGGAGGAAACCGTGTAGTGCTCTTTATCCAGAGCCGTCAGGCCCTCCGGAAAAATTTTATTGAGTGTCTTGATAGTGAACATCCGGCACCCTCCTTCAGTTATTTTTTTCAAAAGCTCCCATAAAATCGACCAGCTTTTCTACGCCCTCCATGGGCATGGCGTTATATATGGAGACGCGCATGCCGCCCAGAGTCCTATACCCTTCCAGGTTGACAAACCCGGCGGCCGCCGCTTCCCTGATAAATTTCTTGTCCAGTTCTTCACTTTCCGTGCGGAACGTCACGTTCATATCCGAACGGGAGTCCTTATCGGCGCGAGCGATGAACATTCCGCTGTTGTCGATATAATCGTACAGCAGTGCGGCTCTTTTTGACTTGATCTTCTCCATCTCTTCGACGCCGCCGAGATCCGCAAGCCAATCCAGAACAAGTCCGAGTATATAGACGTTGTAAGCAGGCGGGGTATTATACATGGCGTTCTTCTCGATCTGTATTTTGTAATCCATGACGGTGGGTGTCTCCGGTATTGCGTGTCCGGCGAGGTCTTCCCGTACAATAACTACCGTCAACCCTGCACCGGACATATTCTTCTGGGCGCCGGCATAGATGACTCCGTATCTGGATACGTCAACAGGCTTTGACAGGATGTGAGAAGACATGTCGCAAACAAGAGGCACGTCTCCCACGTCCGGTATATACTTCCATTCGGTGCCGTAAACGGTGTTATTTCCGCAGTAATGGAAATATGACGCGTCCGGATCCGGATCAATATCGGCTTGCTTCGGTATGTAGACGTGATCCCTGTCCGCAGATGACGCGGCTATGCGGACCTCACCGTATTTTTTTGCTTCTTTATAGGCGTTTTGCGAGAAGTTGCCCGTGATCGCATAATCCGCTTTGCCGGTTCTTCCGATAAGATTCATCGGAACAGCGGCAAACTGAAGGGTGGCCCCGCCCTGTAAAAAGAGTATCTTGTAGTTGTCGGGGATCTTGAGAGCCGTGCGAAGTTTTTGCTGAGTGCCGTTGAAGATCTTTTCATACAGCTTGGAACGGTGGCTCATTTCCATCACCGACATTCCGGAACCATCGTAGTTTGTTATCTCTTTTGCTGCCCGCTCAAGTACCGGAAGCGGCAGAATTGAAGGCCCGGCAGCGAAATTATACACGCGCTCGTTCGGCATTTGATTATCCCTCTTTTTGACGAAATTTCTCCATCTTTTTATTATCCGGTTATTCACGCGGAGCGAAAAGATTTTTTCTTATTATATCAGCTGTTTTCGCGATGTCAATTTCGCGATGATAAATACCAAAAATAATACATATTATGGCAAGAATCTTCCAGCATGTCGCCCGCTCGCGATGTATCGACGCGTGTAAATATGAAGCGCCCCCGTGCTGAGCACGGGGGCGCCCGTATTTCCCGGGGAAAACGTCCGAAGATCCCGGGTCACCCGCGGGTGGGGCTGTCGCTGCGCGGACCGGCTTCTTAGTCGACGGACGTCCGCGTTGCGACCCTCTCCGGCACATATTCATCAAACGTCACTCTTACTTCAAGCGTTTCTCCCTCGCGGTAAATGGTCAGGCTCGTCGTATCGCCTGCGGAGAACTTCGCGATCTCGGCTTTGAGCTGAGCGCCGGACACAACTTTAACGCCGTTGATAGCGGTTATGATGTCGCCGTGTTTTATCCCGGCTTTCTCGGCGCAGCCGCCTTCAACCGTGCTTTCAACGTAAACGCCCGTCGGCACACTGTAATAATACGCATACTGAGCGTCGACGTCATAATAGTAGATTCCCATATAGGCTCTGCCTTTGACGTAACCGTATTGCGAGAGGTCGTTTGCAATATCGACAACATCGTCTATCGGAAGCGCAAAAGCCAATCCCTCTACGCCGGAAAGCGAATACTTGGCTGTAGCCACACCGATCACTTCGCCTTTGGAATTGAACACGGGGCCGCCGGAGTTGCCGGAGTTTATCGCGGCGTCGATCTGGAACATATTCTGAAACGTTCCATCGACATTAATGCTCCTGTCCAGGGCGCTTACGTGCCCCGTGGTGAGCGTAAATGTCAATTCTCCCAGGGGGTTGCCGATGACGCTGACCTCTTCCCCGACCCGGCATTCATCCATATTTCCGAGAACGACGTAATTCAGATCATAATCAACGTCTATCTTCATAAGCGCAACGTCCCCGGCCGTATCCGCGCCTATCAGTGTTGCGTCGTGAGTCGTGCCGTCGAACAGCAGCACTTCAAAATCTGTCCCCTTGCTCACAACGTGGGCGTTTGTGATGATATACCCGTCGGGAGAGATAATAAAACCGCTGCCGGAGACGGGCGTCGACGTGATCTGCCCGAAGATATTCGTTCCGGTGATCTCGGTTGAGATACCCACGCAGGCGGAGGCATAGTTGTCGTATATCTCCATCGGGGTGAGTGCGTTGCCGGGGCCGGTGTAAGTAGTCAATACTTTTCCCGAGACGATCGATTCAGGTTTATCGGTCTTATCTTCTTCGGGGGCAGTGTTGCCCGGTTCATCGCTGTCTCCGATATCCCCGACAACGTCTTCGTGTCCGCTGCCCCGGTTAAAGTCCTTCATGGCGTAGTAGCTGACGATTCCGGCCGCGCTGCCGATTATCGCAACACACAAAATAAGCGCAACCACTTTGAGCCAACGATGCTTTTTCTTTTTTTGCACCCTGTTGTCCTGCGGAGGCATGCCGTATGGGCCGTACGAATTGTAGTATTGGTTCTGTCCGGGACCGCCGACCTCGGAATACGGATTGCTCCGGTGTACGTAATAGCTGTCCGGGGGAGCATTCGGTATCTGGTTTGCCTGCTGGGGATTCATTTCCTGTGTACTGCCGTTCACCGGGCGGAAGCTCTGCTCTCCGGCCGGGCTCTGTGCTCCGCGCTCTTCGTTCATGTTATTAAACGCACCTTCCGAGCTGCGGTCATCATCTCTTCTATTTACGTACGGATCGCTCATACGTCTCACGCTCCTTTTTGGTTTAGTCTATATATTCCCTGATTTCATGTTTATATTTTAGGCAGCACTTGTGTAAAAAACATGAATAATTTTCAAAAATATTTGAAATATATGACTACAACTTTATGAACGCCCCAACAAAAAGCGTGCCGCGGGAAGAGACCGTGCGCCCTCATCCGCCGCGACCGCCGAAAGACCTCCCGCTGTCTGCCGCACCGGCCCGCATTTCAGGTATCTCTGCGGCCTGACTCCCGGCTTGTCTGGCGGCGCAGGTCCTCAATTGCCGCCTTAATGTCCCTTACCGTGTTTTTAAACACGCCCGTTTTACAGAAATTCAAAAAGATGAGAAGCAGTATAGGGCACCAGATCATGCCGAATATGCCGTTGAGAACATAGCCCGCATAGATGCTCACGAGCAGCTGAACGGGTGTGAGCCCCGGCTTTGTCTTGGGAAATGATGATTTCACAAGCGCGCACACGACCCTCACAAGCAGATAGATGCAAAGAAGAGCGATCCCTTTGCGAATGCTCCCGGACAGCAGACAAATACCGGCCCAGGGAATGAGTATCGTACCGGAACCGAAAAACGGGACGAAACCCACAATAGAGATAAGCAGCGCGACAAGCAGCGCATAGCTCTGGCCGATAATCAAAAACCCTATGGTCATCATTGCAAACGCAAGGACCATCAGGATAAATTTCTCTTTTACGTAGCCTCCTGCGACGACCATGAAGTTGTCTTTGATGCCTTTGGCGTATTTCCGCACCGACATGCCGACGCTCTCGTTGATTTTCCAGCTCAGCCTCGGGTAATCAACGGTTATAAAGTAGGCCGACATAATGAACGCCACAAGTGCTACCGCGGCGCCCGCAACGCCGGAGGCCATCGAGCCGGTTATGCTTACCACCATGTCGACTGCATATCCCAGGCTGTCTTCAAGCCACGAAAGTACGGTATCGACCGCTTCCCAAAGGATCATCTCCGCACCGGAGGCCTTCTGCTCTCCGAGTCCCGACATTTTCATTTCAATTGCGCTTATTGTTTCCCCGAAATTCTGCCAGTGAGTCTCCCAATTGGAAGCGAGTGTCAGAAGTTCATATATAAGCGTATAGATCGCCCACACAAACACACCTACGATAGCGGCAAAAACGAGAATCAGAAGGATCACGGCTATAGGCTTTCTGGGCAGTTTCAGTTTTGCGGATATCCTCTTAATCAACGGATTCAGCGACCATGAAAGCAGCAGGGAGAATAAAAAAGGCAGGATCATGCCGATGATTCGCGGAACGATCAGAACGCAGGCCAGGATCACAATGACGAAAATCACAAAGCGGACAAGGATACGCAAATAAAGCTCCCGCCGTCCATTCGACGGACGTTGTTCGCTCACCATTTTACCCTCCTTTTCGCATTGCGATACTCCTGCGGGTTTATTCTATATCACAAACCCGCCGTTCGGACTGATAACCTGACCTGTGATAAAACCTGACTGAGCAAGAAACAACATTGTCTCGGCTATCTCTTCGGCAGTACCGAATCTCCCCAGAGGCGTCATCTCCATCATGCACTCGCGGGCCGAGTCGTCGTACTCCGCGTTCATCCGCGTATCAATTATACCGGGGGCGATACAGTTGACGCGAATTCCCGACGGCCCCAGTTCTTTGGCGAGTGCTTTTCCGAGCCCGATGAGCCCGGCTTTAGACGCCGAATACGCCGCTTCGCAGGATGCTCCCGCGAGTCCCCACATTGACGATACAAGCAGGATACACCCCGCTTTTCTTTGCACCATAGAGGGAATAACGGCCATGCAGGCATTTGCGGCGCCTTTCAGGTTCACGTCGATCACGCGGTCCCAGTCCTCTTCCTTCATCGTCTGAAATAAGCCGCAGTATGAGATTCCCGCGTTGCATATGAGAAGGTCTTCCGGTCCGAATCGTGCCCTTGCGGCGCGTACAAAATTCTCCGTCTCCTTACGCGAGGCGGCGTCGGCCCTGAACGCGAACGCAGAGCTTCCGATCTGCTCTTCAAGCGCCAGCGCTTCCCGCTCGGAATTAAGATAGGTAAACGCCGTATTCCACCCTTTCGAGGTAAACAGGCGGACTGCAGCGGCGCCGATCCCGCGGGACCCTCCTGTTATCAGCGCGTTCATTTTATCCCGTCAATCATCTCGACGCGCCTCGCGTGACGCCCGCCTTCAAACTCAGCAGCCAAAAAAACCTCGACCAGTTTTTCGGCGAGCCCCGTTCCCACGACGCGGCCTCCGAGCGCCAGGATCTGCGCGTTGTTATGACGGCGGCACATCTCCGCCGAGAACACGTCGGAACAGGAGGCGGCTCTTATTCCCGGGACTTTGTTGGCGGCCATCGCGATGCCCACCCCCGTACCGCAAAAAAGGAGTCCTCTGTCGCAATCTCCGTCAAGGATCGCTCTCGCAACCGCCTGCGCGTAGACGGGGTAATCGCAGCTCTCCTCCGAGAATGTGCCGTAGTCTTTCCAGTCGAATCCGTGCGAGTCGAGATATTTAATGATTTCCTGTTTTAAACGGTACCCTGCGTGGTCTGAACCCAGAGCAATCATATATACGTCCCTTTCTTCGTTCTGTCTCATGATCCGCGCTCAAAGCGGCAGATCAATCCGTGAAAATCCAATCCGAAAACCGGTAGAACGGGTTGGAAGATGTGGCATACATCTGTTTGACAAGGCCTCTGGTATACAGAACGTGTTCCGCTTTGAACAAAATCGGCACGATCGGTGCGGACTGCGCCAAAAATGTATAGAATTCACGGGCATCCACAGTCCCTTCCATATAGCCCGACAGCATTTCGTCGGCGGTCGCGTTTGAGTAATTGCCGTAATTCAAAGGCGCGTAACTGTAAAGAAGGCTTCGCAGGTCAAAATCGCTCTTAAGATTGATCTCCCCGTAATAAAGGTCAAAATTACGCGCATTGAGAGCGCGCATATAATCATCCCATTCAAGGACCCGAAGCGTGACGTCGATTCCGGCCTCGCGCATCGTATCCGCGATCATCAGCGCGGCCGAGACCTTGTTCCTGTTATCGTTATTGACTATGAAATCCAGCGAAAATTTGGTTTTATACCGCTCAAGGATACCGTCGCCGTCGGTGTCGCGAAAACCTGTTTCATACAGGGCGCTGAACATGGCTCCTTCTTCGTATGCATAGCTGTCTGCGAGCTCATTGTCGTATGCCGCGCTCAGCGGACTGACCGGAAGAACAGCAGCGTCGGCAAAGCCTTCGAAAAAATTATCGGCGATCGCTTTGCGGTCGATACCCAGCGACAGAGCGGCGCGAACGCCGGTCTCACCCGTGAAAAACCTGTCCGTATTGAATCCGATATACTGCATCGTCGTGGTCCCGACCCGCGCTCTTTCACTGTTGCCGCGGTAAACCACTGTTCCGGGTCTCGTCCTGTCGTATACGACGATATTCACCCTGCCTGTCTGGAAATCATAAAGCGTTTGTTCCTGCGATTTCGTCTCTATCAGAGCGATCGAGTCTGCACCCTGCGGCGACGGCCGATACCGATTCTTCACGAGAGACCGGCCTTCCGCCCCTTCGGAAAAAACATACGGTCCTGTTCCGGGAGGGGCTGCTTCATCTCCGGAGCCGTCGGGAATGACGGGGATGTCAAGAAGCCGCGGGAAAAATACGTTTGCCTTTTTTAGCGTTATCACTACCGTCTCATCATCCGCGGGAACGATAGACATGACATCTTCAAAACGCGGGGCAAACGCGCTGTTTGCCGCAGAGGCGAGACCGTATGAATAGGCAACGTCACGCGCGGTCAGAAGTCTTCCGTCGCTGAATCTGACATCTTTTTTCAGCGTGAATTTCCAGCTCAGGTTATCGCTCGTTTCATAGGATTCGCACAGCCGGGGAACCGGCTCAAATTCCGGAGTCAGCTCGAACAGCCCTTCGTATATAAGGCATCCGATCAGACGGTTGAAGGTGTTGTCGCATTGATACGGATTCAACGGTGAGGACGTATAATACGCCAGGCCGACGCCCTCCGGAGGCGCTTCGGCCTCCGGAGCCGGTGTTGCGGTCTCAGGCACCTCGGGACTGTCTGTCTGACTTGCCTCCGGCGCCGCCGGAGGTGAAATACCCGACATGGAGCATCCCGCTGCCCCGAACAGCACGGAAGCCGCTATCAGCAATGAAACTAGTAATTTTTTATTTCCAGTGGCCATCGGGTGTCCTCATAGCTTAAAAGCATAGTTATTTAAGCATTATAACGGCGGCCTGAACTCCTCTGCTTTGTCCTGACCGCCTGTGTGACCAGTACTTTGACGGTAAACAGCGGCTGCACTCGGGGTCCGCGCATATGTTGCCGCCGGCGAGCCCCTCCTCCTCCAGCGTTCTTGCGATAATGCCCTTGAGGTCTACATACCATTTTTCTCCGGGCACTTTTCTGATAAATCCGCTGACGTCAAAGCCCAGGGCTCCGATCGCCCGGACGACCTCTTCACCCGTTTCAAAGCAGCACGGACCGATGCCCGGCCCGATCGCGGCCAGCAGATTTCCCGGGAAAGTACCGTAACGGCCGCGCATAGCCCGCACGGCCTTTGCCGCTATCCCTGCCGCGGTGCCGCGCCAGCCCGAGTGGATCGCTGCGGCCGCACCTTTTACGGGGTCGTAAAGCAAAACCGGAATGCAGTCCGCGCTGAATACAAGAAGCGGTACACCGGGTCTGTCCGTTATAAGCGCGTCGCACTCATATGCCGTGTGTTCCCTGAGCCCCGAGTCCTCCGGCTTCGCTTCGCGCACACTGTCACCATGCACCTGCCGGGTCCGCACCGCTTTAAAGGGCGAGTATCCCAACGCCGCTGCAAGTAAAAAATGGTTCCTGTAGACGCTGCCGGGAGGTATGTCTTTTCCGAAATCAAGGTTGAGCCCGCTGCACGGCCCCTCTCCGAATCCGCTGCGTCGCGTCGTAAAGGCATGGACGACACCGGGCCGCATCAGCAGACCGGTTCGCCGAATCGTCAGAATTCCGGCCGTTTCGTCAAAAAACTCAGTCACTGCTGTGGGGATGCGGTGTTAAAGCCGCAGCATTTTTTATATTTTTTCCCGCTGCCGCAAGGGCAGGGGTCGTTCCTTCCGACTTTCTGCCCCTTTGTTCGGACAGGCTGTCTCTTAACGGTGCTGTCTCCGCCGGCGTTGGCAGACATCGCCCTGGCGACGCTCTTGCGCTTGATCTCCTCCCCTGTGCGAAGCCGCACGGTCAGGACGCGGCGGAATGTGGTCTCTCTTATGCCGTTTGTCATCTGTTCGAACATGTCGAACCCTTCGCGCTTGTACTCATCTATCGGATTGATCTGTGAGTATGCTCTGAGTGACACGCCCTGGCGCAGTTCGTGCATAGCGTCGATATGGTCCATCCAGTACTCGTCGACAGTCTGGAGCAGAATGACACGCTCTATCTCGCGCATCTTATCCGGACCTATCTCCTTTTCCTTTCGATCATATGCGGCGAACGCCCTCTTTGTCAGAAAATCCGTAACTTCCGCGGCTGTGGCTTTCGATGGGTCGGGGAACGCGCGGGCGAGTTCCCCTTTGGCAATACAGACACCGATATAGCCCGAGAAGGCGGCTTCCAACTCCTCCGGGGTCGTGAATCGCTCTTCACGCGAAAATACCTCGGCCACACCGCTGGAGATAGACCCGGTTATCATGCCCTCGATATTTGAGCGCACGTCCTCCCCGTCAAGCACTCGCAGGCGCTGCCCGTAAATAATGCTGCGCTGCTTGTTCATCACGTCATCGTATTCGAGAACTGTCTTTCTTGTCTGGAAGTTGCGGCTTTCCACTTTCTTCTGCGCGTTTTCGATCGCGGTCGACAGAACCTTAAAGTCAAGAGGCATATCCTCATCGATCTTGAGCGTCTCCATCATGTTGTGTATACGCTCTCCGCCGAAAAGGCGCATGATATCGTCTTCCATGGAGATATAGAACCGCGATTCTCCCGTGTCGCCCTGTCTGCCGGCGCGTCCCCGCAGCTGATTATCAATGCGGCGGCTCTCATGCCGCTCGGTCCCGATAATGAAAAGCCCCCCCGCAGCCTTTACACGCTCCGCTTCGACAGCAGTTTCCGCTTTATACTTTGCCAGTGCCTGCGCGTAACGCGCCCGCACTTCAAGGATCTCCGGATCATCTGTTTCGGCAAAACCGGTCGCTTCCGCGAGAAGGGATTCATCCACTCCGGCCTTTCGCATATCGCTCATAGCCATGAATTCCGGGTTGCCGCCAAGAACGATATCCGTGCCGCGCCCGGCCATATTTGTCGCTATCGTAACAGCCCCGAGCTTACCCGCCTGAGCGATAATCTCCGCTTCTTTTTCATGGTGCTTGGCATTGAGCACGACGTGCTTTATTCCCTGCTTGCGCAGCAGCGACGATAAGTGCTCGCTCTTCTCGATAGAGATCGTACCGACGAGCACCGGCTGGCCCGCCGCATTGCACGCTTTGATCTGCTCAATGATCGCCCGGTATTTCGCCGCTTCGGTCTTATAGACCACGTCGGTGTTATCCTTGCGGATCATCGGCTTGTTCGTCGGTATTTCAATGACGTCAAGGTTGTAGATAAGCGAGAATTCTTCCTGCTCGGTCAGGGCCGTGCCCGTCATACCGGCTAGCTTCTTGTAAAGCCGGAAGTAGTTCTGGAAAGTTATCGTGGCAAGGGTCTTGCTCTCGTTCGCGACGTCTACTCCTTCTTTTGCCTCTATCGCCTGGTGGAGACCCTCGTTGTACCGGCGGCCGAACATCAACCTGCCTGTAAACTCGTCGACTATAATGACCTGGCCGTCTTTGACGACATAGTCTATGTCGCGCTTCATGACGCCCCTGGCCTTGAGCGCCTGGTTGATATGGTGGTTAAGAGTGGAGTTCTCGGGGTCCGAGAGGTTTTCGACAGAGAAATACTGCTCGGCCTTCCTGACGCCCTGAGGCGTAAGAGTAGCGCTGCGGGCTTTTTCGTCGACGATGTAGTCGCAATCGTACTCGCCCAGATCCTGTTTTGAGTCAAGGGCCGCAAACGTCATCCGTTTCAACGAGGCCGCAAAAGTGTCGCACTGCTGATACAGCGCGGTCGACTCCTCTCCCTTGCCGGAAATTATCAGAGGCGTTCTCGCCTCGTCGATGAGTATGGAGTCCACCTCGTCGACGATCGCGTACACGTGTCCTCTCTGGACGGTGCCCGATTTGTAGATGGCCATGTTATCGCGCAGATAGTCAAAGCCCATCTCGTTGTTCGTGCCGTAAGTAATGTCCGCGTCATATGCGGCTTTGCGCTCCGCGGAGCTTTTGTCGTGTATGATAAGCCCAACGTCGAGCCCCATAAACCTGTACGCCTTGCCCATCCATTCACTGTCGCGCTTGGCAAGGTAATCGTTCACCGTTACTATGTGCATGCCTTTTCCCGTCAGCGCGTTAAGGTACGCCGGCAGTGTCGCGACCAGCGTTTTGCCCTCCCCGGTACGCATCTCGGCTATGCGCCCCTGGTGGAGTATGATTCCTCCGATGATCTGCACGGGGTACGGGCGCATCCCGAGGACCCGCCAGTCCGCTTCACGCATGGCGGCAAAGGCCTCGGGCAATATGTCGTCCAGGGTCTCTCCCTCGGCTAGCCTTCTTCTAAATTCTCCGGTTTTAGCCTTGAGTTCCGCATCCGTCAGTTTCTTATACGGTTCCTCAAGCTCCTCGACCGCGCGAACCAGGTTTCTTATCTTTTTCAGCTCACGCTCGCTGTGCGTGCCGAAGATTTTTGAAGCAATACTCATCCGGCACCTCCTTTCGTCAATGCCTCCCGATCGATTTGTGCAGTACGTTCAATCGGGGCATCGGGGCATACCGCTGATTATAGCACAGCAGCCCTCGGAATTAAAGTCGAAAATGACACGGGCCTCTCTCGCTCCGATACGTCAGCCGAACGGCCAGGACGGAAACCACTTAAGAAAATCCAGGCAAAAATTCCGGGAGACCACCACACCGGTCATAACGGGATAAAACAGGGCAAACAGCCCTATCCCGAGCGCCGTGAATACCGCCATCACTATAGTTCCGCCTTTCTGTCTGAACCGCACAAGATCTCTGAACGTGCAGGCTATCGCAAGTACGAGAAACACCGTCGCGGGGAAATAGTGATATGCGAAGGTCTCCCTGGAGACAAACATCCAGGGTACGAGCTGCGCCAGATACCCGACAATAATAAACAGAGCCGCCGGGTCCTTTCTGCGGACAAGGTTGTAGACCATAGCTGCGAGAGCTGCGAGTCCGGCCCATGAGACAAGAGGATTTCCCCATGCTCCGAACGCCGATTTTGTTCCTCCGTAGTACTCAAGCCAGTAAAGGATCGGCCTTATATTGAATATCCACTCCCACCATTTGGAAGCATAGGGATGATCCGACACGAGATCGCTGTGGTAGGAGAACATAAACTGTTGGTTCTTTATGATCACTTTGTAAAAATCACCGCTGAAGACCATCTTCCAACCGCCGTCTACACCGCTGCAGGCGGCAAACGGGATATATGACAAACAGTAAATCACTGCCGGGATCACAACGAAAAACAGCGCACCCATCGACAGGAGCCCCGCGTAATAAGGGACGGCTTCTTCCCGCTTCACGTTTTTTCTGCGCAGTATGATGTCCGCGATGAACAGGACCGCCAGGCCTGTCCCGCCGAAAACAACTGTCCATTTTGACGCCGCGCCCAGCCCGAAGAACAGTCCGGACAAGAAAAGCTGCGACTTCGCCTGTTTCAGCTCATCGGGTCCGCGTGTCAGCCACCTGAAAAAGAACAGATACGCGCAGATAACAAAGAAAACCGCGTACGAGTCAATGGTTGCTATTCGGGTCTGAACAAAGTGCATGAAATCAAACGCGAACAGCGCTGTTCCGCAGACAGCTATCCACGTCTTTCCGAAAAGGTTTTTTAACAGCACATAGAGCGGAAAAAGCATCACGACCCCGATAAGGGTCCCCATAAAACGCCAACCGAACGGGTTTTCCCCAAACAGCAGCATGCCAATAAGAATGATGAGCTTGCCCAGCGGGGGGTGCGACGTTTCGTACACGGGGAATTTGTACCGGAACTCAAGTGCTGTACGGACGTGGTAGATCTCGTCAAAATAGGCGCCGTTCAGATACGTTGCGGCCTCGGGCACCATCTCCTGTTCGTCCGTGAGCACCGTTGAGGAAATGGGTCTGACCATGGCCCCGTCCCGGTCAAACACAGCCAGCTCTCCCATCCGGGGCGCCCCTCTGTTCGAATAGATCCTGATATAGCGGACAAGAAACGGCGCGCCGTCCAGTTCTTTTATGTGCCATTTCAGGACCTCGTCATACGGCTGCTCCAGCACAACAATAGAACTCCAGTGCTCCGAGTCCCTGGAGCCTTCTATTCTGTAACTGCCCGTATTGATCTCGCTGAAATATGATATAGACGAGATCCAATGTTCGGAACCCAGATCTATGACACAGGAATCACGCACGGGACCGGCTTCGAAATATGTCTCGGGAGCAGCACGCTGACCGAGCCCCCAGAATGCCGCGACCGAATAAACAGCCAGGAGAACAAGAAGAGGAACAACGTCTTTTCTTTCCATCGGGAAACGCTTACGGGCAAAAGAAAAGCCGGTCCTTTCGGACAGCCCTTTTTCTGAACGCAGCTGCCCCATCGCCAGGGTCTTTGCGGCTCCGGAATATCCGCAGTAATAAAGAACGATAAGTACTATAAGGAATGCGGGAAAAAACAAGACATAACCGTTCAGAAAAAAACTCCCCTTCGCAAACAGTTCCTGTCGCGGGATATCCCGCGACAGGAACCTTTATTACTTCTTTGTTCTTTTGCCCTTGATTCGCCCTTCCCCCGTTCCGCGGTTTTCGCTGCTTTCAAACGTTCCTTCGAATTCTTTCAGCAGTTCCTTTTGACGCGCCGTCAGGTTGCGGGGAACTTCGATGTACACGGTAACGAACTGGTCGCCCCTGGTTTTTGAGTTAAGTTCGGGAATTCCTTTGCCGCGCAGCCTGAAAACCGTCCCCGTCTGCGTTCCCGCGGGCATAGTGTATTTGACGCGCCCGTCGAGTGTCGGAACCTCAATCTCGGCGCCGAGAGCGGCCTGCGCGAAACTCACGGGCATATCAAGGAGCACCTTGGTGCCGCTCCGCTCAAAAATCGCGTGCGGCCGCACATTGACGGTCAAGATCAGATCGCCTGCCGGTCCTCCGTTTATGCCGCTGTTCCCCTGCCTGCGCAGTGAGATAGCCTGACCGTTATCTATCCCGGCCGGAATGCTGACATTTATTTTGCGCTCCCTGCGCTGCAAACCGGAACCTCTGCATTCAGGACAGGGAGTGTGGATGATCTTGCCCTTACCGGAACATCTCGCACAGCGCGAAGTCGAGGCAAACGAGCCCAGCGCGGTCTGGCGGACTGTGCGTGTCGTGCCCGTTCCCCGGCAATCGGGGCATACTTCCGCCGTAGTGCCTTTTGCGGACCCGGAACCGCCGCATTCATCACACTCTTCGATCCGGTTCAGCCTGATCTCCTTTTCACAGCCGAACGCGGCTTCCTCGAAGTTGATGGTGATCGAAGCCCGGATGCTCTCCCCCTGTCTGGGTGCGTTGGGGTCTCTAGCCTGAGTTCCGCCCCCGAAGAAAGAGTCGAAAATGCTGCCGAGGTCGAAATCGATGCCGCCGCCGAATCCTCCGAAGCCGCCGAATCCTCCGAAGCCGCCGAACCCGCCCCCCGCGCCGGCTCCGTAGCTGGGATCCACTCCGGCGAATCCGTAGGCGTCGTAGTTCTGTTTCTTTTCCGGGTCGGAAAGAACCTCGTATGCTTCGTTGACTTCTTTGAATCTAGCCTCGGCTGCCTTGTCGTCCGGGTGAAGGTCCGGGTGACACTCCTTGGCCATCTTCCTGTAAGCTTTTTTTATCTCATCGTCTGAAGCGTCCTTCTTGACGCCCAGCACCTCATAGTAGTCTCGTTTTTCTGCCATAAGCACTCACTGTCCCACACCTCAAGCCGCCCCTGTCAGGAAGCGGCTTGAGGTAGTTTTTTGCAGCGGATTTTTGTTTTTTTACTTCTCGTCATCGTCCACGACCTTATAGTCCGCGTCGTAGTACTGCTGGCCGCCGTCATCCGACGTGTGCTGCTCCGCCGCTTGCTGATACTGGTCGCCGCCTGTCGGCGCCTGATTTGAATATATCTTCTCCGATACCGCATAGAAGGCCTTCGTAAGCTCTTCCGTCGTGGTCTTCATACGGTTAATGTCATTGCTGTTGATGGCATCCTTGACAGCCGCAACGGCTTTTTCGATCTTCTCTTTGTCCGCGGGGTCGATCTTGTCTCCCATCTCGGAGAGCGTCTTCTCGCTCTGGTAGACCATCTGGTCGGCGTTGTTGCGGGTCTCCGCCTCCTCTTTGCGCTTTGCGTCCTCCGCGGCATACTGCTCCGCTTCCCGCACCGCTTTTTCGATATCTTCTTTGCTGAGATTCGAAGAGGCCGTGATCGTTATATGCTGCTCTTTACCCGTGCCCTTATCTTTTGCCGAGACGTTGACGATACCGTTGGCGTCTATATCAAACGTTACCTCTATCTGAGGCACTCCCCTGCGGGCGGGCGCGATGCCGTCAAGGTGGAAACGCCCCAGCGATTTGTTGTAAGCGGCCATCTCCCGCTCTCCCTGAAGTACGTGGACCTCGACCGACGTCTGGTTGTCGGCGGCCGTGGAGAATATCTGGCTCTTTTTTGTCGGGATAGTGGTGTTGCGCTCAATGAGCTTTGTGAAGACCCCTCCGAGCGTCTCGATACCAAGGGACAGCGGTGTGACGTCCAGGAGCAGAATACCGGTCACATCACCGCCGAGAACGCCCGCCTGCACTGCCGCGCCGATCGCGACACACTCATCCGGGTTTATGCCGCGGAACGGATCCTTCCCGGTCAGGTTTTTAACAGCGTCGAGCACGGCCGGTATACGGCTTGAGCCGCCTACCATCAGGACCTTGTTCAGATCTTTTGCGCTGAGGCCGGAATCACTTAGAGCCTGGCGGACAGGACCCATCGTCTTCTCGACCAGATGCGCGGTCAGTTCATTGAATTTTGCCCTCGTCAACGTCATGTCGAGGTGCTTCGGGCCGCTCGCATCCGCTGTGATATAGGGCAGGTTGATCGACGTTGACGTTACGCCCGACAGCTCTATCTTAGCTTTCTCCGCCGCGTCTTTAAGCCGCTGCATGGCGACTCTGTCCTGGCTGAGGTCGATGCCGGTCTCATTCTTGAAGGTGCTTACCATGTAATCCATGATGCATTTGTCGAAGTCGTCCCCGCCGAGGCGGTTGTTGCCCGCTGTCGCCAGAACCTCGATCACGCCGTCGCCGATCTCAAGCACGGAGACGTCAAATGTGCCTCCGCCGAGGTCGTAGACCATGATCTTCTGGTCCGACTCCTTATCAATGCCGTATGCGAGAGCCGCGGCTGTGGGTTCGTTGATGATACGCAGTACTTCCAGGCCGGCGATTTTTCCCGCGTCTTTTGTAGCCTGCCGCTGACTGTCCGTGAAATAGGCAGGGACTGTGATAACAGCCTGTGTAACGGGCTCGCCGAGATAAGCTTCAGCGTCCGCTTTGAGCTTCTGCAGGACCATAGCGGAGATCTCCGGCGGCGAATATTTCTTTCCGTCGATCGTGACTTTGTAATCGGTCCCCATCTCGCGTTTGATGGATGAGATCGTTCTTTCGGGATTCGTTATGGCCTGGCGCTTTGCCACATGTCCCACCATACGCTCACCTGTTTTGGAAAACGCGACTACTGAAGGGGTCGTGCGGTTGCCTTCCGCATTGGGGATAACCGTCGGCTCTCCGCCCTCCATCAGAGCGACGCATGAATTTGTTGTTCCAAGATCTATACCAATGATTTTTGACATATCCGGTTCCTCCTTAACGGTTTATGAATATTGTAATTGTCGTAATCTGATAACAAACGGCAGAGCCGTCAGTTTGCTACTTTAACCATTGCAAAACGTAAAACTTTTTCTCCCAGCATGAAGCCCTTTTGCAGCACTTCCGATACTATGCCCTCGCCCAGCTCAGGGTTTTCCTCGTGCAGGACACCGTTGTGCAGATTCGGATCAAACGGCTGACCCAGTGCGGCGATCTCTTCGACTCCCAGTTTTTTTAGTATCTCGTCGAACTGACTCATCGTCATCTGTACGCCTTTGCTGTAGGCTTCATCGCTGCAGGGCTGCTTCAGCGCCCTTTCAAGATTGTCATATATTGGCAGAAACGCCGCGATCGTTTCCGCCTTGATGTCGGTGTAGAGCGTCTCTCTTTCACGGGCGCAGCGTTTTCGGTAGTTATCGTAATCAGCCAGCAAGCGCAGATACTGGTCCTGACTTTCTTCCAGTTTTGCTTTTTGTGCCTCGACCGTTTCATACAGTTTCCTGACCTCGGCCATCTGCTCAGCCGTCAATGTGACCGCTTCCGAGGCAGCTTCCGGTTCTATCTGCGCCGATTGTTCGGTCTCCTGCTTCTGAGCGTCTTCTCCGGAGTTTGGTACAGGATCCTGCATCGGCTTGTCTTTACTGTTCTTTGCCATTTAATACTGTTCCTTTCGCAGATGTAATGATAGGGGGCTGCCTTATGCACAGCCGCTTACCGGTCCGCTCCGGCGCTAGCCGTCAAACGGCGGCAGCAACCCCCCCGAAAAAAACCGTTTGAGACCTTCGGCAATTGTCGCCAGGTTGGCCGCAACCTTGGCATAGTTCATGCGCGTTGGCCCTACGACTCCCAGGATACCCCTTTGTCCGCCGCCCATATTATAGCTCACAACGACAACGCTTGCCGCTCGCAGCTCCTTTTCGACGTTCTCGGGACCGATCAGTATCTTCATGTCCTCATCTTCGTCGGGTTCCGGCAGCTTCTCCGAGTTCTCTTCGGTCAGGAAATCCATCAACTCGCGCGCTTTTTCGACGTTCTGATACTCGGGATAATTCAGTATGTTCGAAGTCCCCGTCAAAAACACGTCCCTGTCGGCATGGGCCTCGATCGTATTAACGGTAAAGTCCAGTATAAGCGATACCAGCGCCCCCTCGCTCCCGGCGAGCGACGCGCACTCCAGTATCATCTCCTCTGATATATCCCGAACCGACCTGTCTGTAAAATAAGAATTGAGCAAACCCGCCAGGCGGCGCAGGTCTTCCGGTCTGTGCTCAAACGGCAGTTTTATCAGCTTGTTATAGACTTCGTCGGTACTCGTCACCACCATGACAATAAAAGAGCGCGAATCAAAAGGGACAATCTCAAAACGGCGCACGGTGGGCAGTGTCCTGCTCGCGGGGCTCATTGCGTAGACAGGAAATCGCGTCATCTGGGACAGCATGCGCCCGGCCTCCGAGACCATTTTGTCGAGTTCGCGTATCCTGGCGTGCAATAATCTCCGCATGCGCTCGGCTTCCTCGACAGTCAGGCGGTACGCATTCATCAGTTCGTTTACGTAGAATCGGTAACCAAGCGGCGTCGGGATCCTTCCTGCGGAGGTATGAGGCTGCTCAAGATAACCCAACGCCTCCAGATCCGCCATCTCATTTCTTATCGTCGCGGAGGAAAACTGAAAACCGGACATCTGCGCCAGCGTCTTCGATCCGACAGGCTCCGCCGTGTTTATATAAGTCTCAACCACTGCCCGCAGGATCCTGCGCTTGCGTTCCGACATCTCCATTCTCTATCACCTCAGCTTCCGCTGTCACGATCTTAGCACTCCATGGTATCGAGTGCTAACATCAAACATAATGTATCACCTGATCGCCTGATTGTCAATACTCTTGTCACACTTCTTTTCCAGCTTTTTGTGAATATTATATAAATTTATTCCGGGGATATTCCCGGCAGCCGAAAGGCAAATCGCGGTATGCCACCACCCTGCGCTTTTTTCCGGCGTTCTGTATGCGCTCGTCGAATATAATCGTAAAGGAGGGCTGCCGCCCTCCCTGTGTTATGACAACGAGTCCTCCCGGAGTCCTTTGAAGCTTGTCCGTCCCCGTGCTGCCGGAGCGGGCGCTCCTATATACGCTTTACGATCCACTCAAGCACGTCCGCCATTACATCCTCTTTCTGCAATTCGTTCAGGATTTCATGGCGTGCACCTTCATACAGAATATAAGTCAGGTCTTCTATGCCGGCCTTACCGAGGATCTCATAAAGTTTCACAACATCTCTGCCATAGCCCCCCGCAGCGTCTTCGGAACCGGATATAAGGAGGACCGGCGTCCTCTTGTTCGTCTTTTCGATGCTCTGCCGCTCAGACATGAAGCGTATCATCGCAAAAAGATCCCGGTACATGGCGTTCGTGGCATGAAACCCGCATAACGGGTCGCCGGCGTAGCGTTCGGTGACTGCCTCGTCCCTGGACAGCCATCCGACATGTGTCGGGCCACGGAATCTTCTGTTGAACCTGCCGAAACAGAGCTCATACAGCCTGTCGCTTCGGCCTCTCGGGCCCTCTCTTCGGATTTCGGCGTCGCACAGAAGCGCGCCGGCCCCTGATGTGAATCTTGAGTGGTGCGCGGTACCGCTGAGGATATAACCCGCTATTTCGGCTTCAGGGTGAAGGGAGGCATAGCATCGCAAAAGAAAGGAGCCCATGCTGTGACCGAACATGAAGAACGGGATATCCGGATGCAGATGCACCTGCATGTCCGTCAGCGTGCGCATGTCCTCCAGGACCAGGAGCCAGCCGCCGATGTCGGCGAAGTGTCCCAGCTCCTCTTTTGAAGAGACTGACCGTCCGTGCCCCAGGTGATCGTTTGCGGCCAGGATTATTCCGTTATCGCTGAGAAATTGCGCGAACGGCTCATATCGCCCGATATGCTCCGCGATGCCGTGGGAAAGCTGAACCACTGCGCGAGGTTCCCCGGCCGGCAGCCATTCTTTCGCACGGATCGAGTGCTCCCCGTCTGATGAAGGGTAATAAAATTCATGGGTCGTCACAGGGTTCCTCCTTTATGGATTATTCGAGCAGGCTTTCCTCCCAACAGTCATAGGGCTTCAGTCCCAGCAGCGCCGCAATAGTCGGCGCAACGTTTGCAAGCGTATGCAGGCCTTCCTTGATCTTCCATACGCGCTCCGGGTCATATATAACAAAAGGCACCGGATTAAGTGAATGCGACGTTCTTGCGGTTGCCGTACCGTCTTTTTGTACCGACAGCATATCCTCGGCATTGCCGTGGTCTGCGGTAACTATCAAAACGGCGTTCGCTTTTTTCGCAGCTTCCTGTATTCTCCTGATGGCGGCATCGACAGCCTGAAGCCCCTCCACCGTTGCCCGAAAGTTTCCGGTATGGCCTACCATGTCACCGTTCGGAAAATTGCAGCGAAGGAACCCGTAGCGCCCTGTCTCAAGCGCTTTGATCAAAGCGGAGGCGATCTTTTCGCTCTGCATCCTCGGCGCCTGATCAAAACTGACGTTATCCGACGGGATCTCACAGTAAGTCTCAAGATCCGCGCACTGAACCCCGCTCCTGTTTCCGTTCCAGAAGTATGTCGCATGGCCGAACTTCTGTGTCTCCGAGACGGCGAACTGGGCTATACCGGCCGAGTTCAGCAGATCTGTAAGCGTGTTCTTTATCTGGGGCGGCTCAAGCAAATACCTTTTCGGCACCTTTCTATCGGTGTCGTATTCGAGAATGCCCGCATACATCCGGGGGTACTCCGGCCCTCTTTCAAACTTGTCGAATTCCTCATCATCAAAAGCCTGGCTCAGCTCTATAGCCCGATCGCCCCTGTAATTGAAGAGTATCACGCTGTCGTCTGCGGTCATCTTTTCAACACGTGAACTATCTTCCGCGACAACAAACGGCGGAAGATTCTGATCTGTCACACCCGGTATTTCACGTCGATATGTTTCGATGGCCTCCCGGGCGGACGCGAACCGACGGCCTTCGCCGAGGACGTGTGTTCTCCAGCCGAGAGCCACCATCCCCCAGTCGGCTTCGTAGCGGTCCATCGTGATCACCATGCGCCCGCCGCCGGTCGAGATCCTGTAGTCAAATCCGGCGGCGCGGCATTCGCTGAGTTTCGCTTCAAGCCTGTCTACGTAGTCCAGCGACGAATACGGCGGCACGTCACGGCCGTCAAGCAGTATGTGGACCCGCGACCTTCTCACGCCGTGGAGCATGCAGCGATCAAGCATCGCAAACAAATGAGCAATGTTGGAGTGGACGTTCCCGTCTGAAAGAAGGCCGATAAAGTGCATCACCGAATCTTTTTCAAGGCAGTTGTCGACAAGCTGCCGCCAGGTCTTTCCCTCCCACAGACTGCCGGACTCGATGCTTTCATTTATGAGAGATGCTCCCTGGCTGTATATCTGTCCGCTGCCCAGGGTGTTGTGCCCGACCTCGCTGTTGCCTATGTCCTCGTCTGTTGGCAGGCCGACCGCTGTCCCGTGGGCCTTTAAAAAAGTGTGCGGGTTATTTTCCATCAATGCGCGCAGTCCGGGCATATCGGCCCTGGCGACAGCGTCGCCGGGGCCGCCGTCTCCGATGCCGACGCCGTCCATTATTATAAGGATTACCGGTCTTGTCATGAATCTCCTCTTAAAGCGGTATTATTCGACGGGGACAGGCTTTTCGTCATCGCCGCCTGCCTGTACGGCCTCTTCAATTATCGTTATGAACTCGTCGGCCGACAAAGACGCTCCGCCGATAAGACCACCGTCAATATCGGGACACGCGAGGAGCCCCTTTGCGTTCTTTGCATTCATTGAGCCTCCGTAGAGAATGCGTACCGATCTTGCTGCGGCGGCCCCGAACACTCTGCGTATCTGAGCCCGTATCAGTGCGCATACTTCCCGGGCATCTTCGACCGTGGCCGTCATGCCTGTCCCTATCGCCCATATCGGTTCATACGCGATAACGATCCTGCGTACCTGACGGGCTTCGACTCCGCTCAACGCTTCTTTTATCTGCAAACATATGAGTTCTTCGGTGACTCCGCGTTCCCGCTGTTCAATGCTCTCCCCTACGCAGAGAATGGGGATCATGTTTCCGCCGAGGGCGGCACGGAGCTTCTTATTGACGATGACGTCCGTCTCGCCGAAGTCGCGGCGCCGCTCGCTGTGTCCGACGATCACGTATTTGACACCCAGATCCTGCAGCATCTGCGAAGATATTTCACCGGTGTATGCGCCCGAGGGCTCATGGTGCATATTCTGAGCGCCGACGGTTATGCACCGGGCTTTCGCGGTCCTGACTGCGGCGGGGATATCAACAAATGGTACGCATATAACCGTGTCACATCCACGGACACCCTCCAGCCTTCTGTTCAGTTCTTCAACAAAAACTTTCGTCTGCGAAGGCGTTTTATTCATTTTCCAGTTCCCCGCAATTAATTTGCGCCTTTTTTTTGTACCCAAATCAAACCTCCTGATGTTACTGCATGTGAATTTTGCCAGAACCGATGCGGCGCGGGTGCTCCAGTCCGCTGCGCCGTATTACCCGGTTTGATACGGCCGTCCGGGCTGCTACTTATCCAGCAAACTCTCAATGCCCGGCAGAGGTTTGCCCGCTAAGAACTCAAGTGTGGCCCCCCCTCCGGTGGAGATGTGTGTTATCCTGTCTGCAAAACCGAGATCTTCGACGGCCGCTGCAGAGTCGCCGCCGCCGACGATCGTTGCCGCGCCGCTTTCGGCACATGCCTTCGCGATCGCTTTTGTACCGCCCGCAAAGGCGTCGAACTCGGCGACGCCCATCGGTCCGTTCCATACGACCGTTCCGGCTTTTGCGATTTCCCGGGAAAACATCTCGCGGGTCCTGGGCCCGATATCAAGGCCCATCTTGTTTTCGGGGATACGGTCGGCATAAAGGATCTCATACGGAGAATCCGCGGTAAACGTATCGGCCGCCAGGCAGTCGCTCGCCAGAAGGATCTTGATGCCTTTTTCCTGGCACTCGTGGTAGATGTCGTGCGCCTGCTCAATAAGGGGCGTTTCGCACAGGGATGTTCCTATCTCGCCCCCGAGCGATTTGATCATCGTGTAAGCCATACCGCCGCCGATCAATATCACGTCTACTTTATCCATCAGGTTCCGAATGACCGGCAGTTTGTCCGATATCTTCGCCCCGCCGAGGACAAGCACAAAAGGCCGAACGGGTACTTCTATAGCGGCTATCATGTTATTGAGTTCTTTTTCGATCAGCAGGCCGCATACCGCCGGCAGATATTCGGTGACTCCGACCGTCGAAGCGTGGGCTCTGTGCACTGTTCCGAAGGCGTCGCTGACATATACGGAAGCAAGATCCGCAAGTTTTTTCGAGAACACCGGGTCATTTTTCTCCTCACCGGGCTCAAAACGCAGATTTTCCAGAAGCATGATCTGACCGCTCTTCAGCGCAGCCGCTTTTGCCTGAGCATCGGGGCCCACGGTGTCTTTTGCCAGAGTGACGGGCATCTTCAGCAGTTCCGACAGCCGCTCTGCCACAGGCGCGAGTGTGTACTTCGGGTTAGGTTCACCTTTCGGTCTCCCGAGGTGGGAACAAAGAATTATAGCTGCGTTTTGATCAAGCAGATATTTGATAGTCGGCAGCGTCTCCACAATGCGCTTGTCGGATACTATCCCGGTCCCGTCCTTGCTGAGCGGCACGTTGAAGTCGCAGCGCACAATAACTTTTTTTCCCTGAAGGTCAATGTCTTTGATCGATTTCTTTTTGTAATTCATTCAAAACATCCTTTCGGCTGAAAATAAAGCAGCTAACGCGGGAAACTGACTGTGTGACCCCTCTTGGACAGCGCATCGCCTGATACGTTTGTGTATTTATATGATATCCCGGCCGGAACGCGGATCGTGCAGCCATTATTCCCCCGGTGGAAATTCGTGTCCGGGGAAATAACTTACGCAAAATATGCGCTCTTTGTCTCCATACCCGGAAAGCGCAGCTGTCTGAGCGCCTCGTACAAGACAATTGCCGCGCTGTTCGACAGATTCAGACTTCGACGCCCGGCGAGCATCGGGATGCGAATGCTTCTTTCCGGGTTAGCTCGCAGCAGCGCCTCGGGGAGTCCTGCCGTCTCTTTTCCGAATATAAGAAAGTCTCCGTCTTTAAACACGGTCTCACTGTAACATTTCGGAGCTTTTGTCGAGCAGAGCCAGAAACTGCACGCCGGGTTTAAGCAAAAAAACTCGTCCACACTGTCATAGACATGCAGGTCCAGGTATTCCCAGTAGTCAAGTCCCGCTCGTTTTACCGCGCTGTCGCTTATATCAAAGCCCAGAGGCCTGATAAGATGAAGAGCCGTTCCGGTAACGGAACAGGTGCGAGAAATATTACCGGTATTCTGGGGGATCTCCGGCTCCACCAGCACGATATTCAGCATGTCTCACCTCTTACTTCCCGCGTCGCAGAACCGGCTCCCGCACTTTTTGTCCGCAGGCATCCGGCAGCGCCGTTTTGTTTTCGGCACTGCCCGGCAATTTGCCGATGAAACACATTCGGTGACTCAAAAAATAACATCGTAAGTCCGGCTTAAGCGAACTTCTCTATATTATCTCCCGGGATCTTTCTATAAAAACAAGATAACGGTTTTCCCGGGAAATTCTTGCCATCGCCGGGCTTTTCCCGGTGCGATCTGCCTTTTGCCGCGGTTTTTGCGCATGGTTTTGCGGGCTCATGTCCCCAACGGTACAGTCCCGCTGTTGCCGTCAGGATCTTCCCGTATCAGGCATGCCCGAATACCGTGTCTATTAGCGAAGAGAGTTCCTTCCAGGCATCCTGTTCTCTGAATTCCCGAAGAGCGTCAAGAGCGCTCCGATAGTACCATTCGTGCATCGCCTTGTCCTTTTGGTTGAACCGCAGCCAGACCTCTTCTCCGATTTTTCTACAGTCCGCAGCGATCGCACGGATATTCGACAGCTTGTCCGCAAGAGCCACGATCTTCGCGCCCTCGCCCGCCTCCCGGCGCAGATGATCGATATATTCGCGCTTTCTGAGCAGCCACGTCTCCTCGGGAGGCAAGTGCGATCGTTTGTCCTCTGTCATCGCAGCCACTATCTTCGCAACCTCCGGTCCGAAGGCCCTCTCAATGTCTTCGATTTGCGCCTGAGTGTCCTCCACGGAATCGTGGAGCATTGCTGCGGCAAGTATAACGGGATCTGAGGTCATGCCCGACGCGATAACGGCCGTCTCCATAAGATGTATCAGATACGGGGTGTCTGTTCCCTTGCGCAACGCATTGCAATGCGCTTCAGCGGCAAACCATACCGCCTGAGCAAAAATCGTCTGGTCTTTAAAGCCGACCGCAGCCGGGTCGTTCATATCCATATTCTCCCTTCGAATATCAGGCTCCGCCAAACCCCGGATCAAGCGAGCAGGCGCGCAGCATCGTTCGGTATGAAGTCAGACGCTTTCTTCTTTTTCATCGGCAAGTCTGATGCCCAGCTCATCCAGCTGTTTCTTATCGACAGGCGCGGGGCAGGCCGTCATCGGCTCGCTTGCGTTGTGTACTTTCGGGAAAGCTATAACGTCTCTTATGCTGTCTTTCCCGCCCAGCAGCATAACAAGCCTGTCTAGTCCGTAAGCGAGACCTCCGTGGGGCGGAGCACCGTACCTGAACGCCTCGAGCAGATGGCCGAAGCGGGCCTTTGCCTCCTCGGGAGTAAAACCAAGGGCCTTGAACATCTGCTCCTGCACATCGTTTCTGGAGATACGGATCGACCCGCCGCCGAGTTCCGTACCGTTGAGCACGATATCGTATGCCTTTGCACGGCAGACAGCCGGGTCTGTGTTAAGAAATTCGATATCCTCGTCCATCGGCGACGTGAACGGATGATGCATGGCCACAAGGCGGTTCTCTTCTTTGCTGTACTCAAAAAGCGGAAACTGTGTGACCCACAGGAACTTCAGCTCACCCTCCCGGATAACGCCCATGCGCCGTGCACATTCGCAGCGAAGCGCCCCGAGCGCCGCAAAAACCACGCTGTTGTCGTTGTCGGCAACAATGAGCACGAGGTCGCCCTTTTCTGCCTGCGCCCTTTCAAGAATATCGGCCATCTCAGAATCTTTCATGTATTTCGAAAAGCTCGCCGTTACGTTCTCCGAAACTTTTATCCAAGCCAATCCCTTAGCGCCGTATGTCTTGACATATTCCGCCAGGCTGTCGATCTCCCTGCGGCTCATTTTTGCTCCGCCCTTTACATTTATCAGACGGACGCTCCCGCCCGATGCGGAGGGCGAGGAGAAAACGTCGAACGAGCAGGCCGCAGCGATATCGGTGATATCCCTGAGCTCGTATCCGAAACGCATATCCGGCTTGTCCGAGCCGAATCGTTCCATAGCCTCTTTCCATGTCAGGCGCAGGAACGGCGTCTCGATCTCCTGCCCCAGAACATCGCGGCATACTCTCTTAAGAAAGCCCTCGTTGACCTCAATTACGTCATCCTCCTCTACGAAGGACATCTCGAGGTCTATTTGTGTGAACTCCGGCTGTCTGTCGGCGCGCAGATCCTCGTCCCGGAAGCAGCGCACGATCTGCATATACCGGTCAAACCCGGCGATCATCAGCAGCTGCTTATACTGCTGCGGCGACTGGGGCAGCGCGTAGAACGAACCGTGGTGGAGCCTGCTCGGCACCAGATAGTCTCTCGCCCCCTCGGGCGTCGATTTCGTAAGCATCGGTGTCTCGATCTCGAGAAATCCCTGCTCATCAAAGTAATCCCGCGCCGCCTTCACGATCTTGTGCCGCAGCGAGATAGCCCTCTGCATGGACGGGCGGCGCAGATCGAGATATCGGTACTTCAGCCTCAGAGCATCGTTAACGTTGGTGTCATCGTCGATCTCAAACGGCGGCGTCTCCGATTTTGCAAGGTGCAGGAGCTTTGTAACTTCGATTTCGATATCACCTGTCGGAATATCTTTGTTTTTCGACGTTCTTTCCCGAATTGTCCCGACCGCCGCAACGACGTGCTCGCTGCGCAAACCGGAAGCCTTCCTGAAAACCTCTTCGGGGGTCTTTTCATCAAAAGCCAGCTGCACGATACCCGATCTGTCACGAAGATCAATAAAGATCAGCCCGCCCAGATTTCGTATACTCTGCACCCAGCCGCATACGCTCACCTCTTTGCCCAGGAAATCCGCTGAGCACTCCCCGCAGTAGGAAGACCTCTTAAAACCTCTGATCGAATCCATTTTCCGTGTCCTTTCACCCGTTGATTTCCCGGGCAATCGCCTCGGGCAGCGTCATGATCTCTTTCTTTTCTCCGCTTTCCATATTGCGAAGCACAGCTATGCCCTTTTCAAGTTCTTCGCTGCCCAGCACTATCGTATATCTTGCGCCGAGTTTGTCGGCGTATTTCATCTGTGCCTTTAGTGAGCGCTTCAGCGTATCCCTCTCTGCTCGTATCCCCAGTTCTCTGAGCGCGTTTGTGAGCTTGAATGTCTCAAGAAAAGCCTCGTCACCGAGGGCACACAGGAATACGTCAAGCCTGTCCGAATCAGGGATGCGGATGCCCTGCGCTTCCATAACCATCAGCAGTCTTTCGATTCCGCTTCCGAAACCGAGTCCGGCTGTCGGCTCTCCGCCGAGCGTCTCGACGAGGCCGTCATAGCGGCCGCCTGCGCAGATCGCGGACTGTGCGCCCAGACTGCCCGAGGAAAACTCGAAAACCGTGCGCGTGTAATAGTCAAGCCCGCGAACGATTCGGGGATTTACGGTATACGGGATATTCAGGGCCTCCAGATATGACCGCACCTTTTCCATATGTTCTGAGCAGTCGGCGCAAAGAGAGTCTATGCATTTCGGAGCGTTGTTCGCGATATTTCCGCACACGGGGCTCTTGCAGTCGAGGATGCGCAGAGGGTTTTTCTCCAGCCGCTCCAGGCAGGTTCCGCACAATTCTTCTTTTCTGCATGAAAAATAACTTTTCAGAGCGGCATGATATGCCGGCCTGCATTCGGGACAGCCTATTGAGTTGATCTCAAGCTTGTAATCCTTTATGCCGAGTCTTTTCAGATACGCATCCGCCAGTGCGATAAGTTCCGCATCGGCTGAGGCGTCGGTCGAACCGAAGTGTTCTGCGCCGAACTGGTGGTGCTCACGCAAGCGCCCGGCCTGAGGTTTTTCATAACGAAAATTAGGTGCTATATAGTACACCTTCACCGGTAATCCGCTCGAGAATATCGAGTTTTCGATATAACTGCGCACGACAGACGCCGTACCTTCCGGGCGGAGAGTTATCGATCTGCCGCCTTTGTCCCGGAACGTATACATCTCTTTCTGGACGACGTCCGTCGTTTCACCGACGCCCCGAAGAAAAAGCTCAGTATGCTCAAACGTAGGAAAGCGTATCTCTTTGTATCCGAAAGCGGCAGCTTCTGTCCGCAGAACATTTTCTATATATTGCCATTTATAACTTTCCGAAGGCAATATGTCCTTCGTGCCTCTCGGCGCTGTTATCTTTGCCATTGCCATACCTCCTGCCGCGGGCCGGATACGGTCCGCGGTGTGCTTTTTGAGCGTGGACAAAGCACGCTCTTCCATTCTGTTCCAGACGGAAGCGCGCTGATTTCCAGAGGGATGATCATTATCCTCGCATTCGCAGCACTTCACGCCATGCAAGATCGCCTCTGTCAAGGCCCATAATAAGAAGTTCAGCCGTCGCGATATTTGAAGCGAACGGAATAGTGTATTTATCGCACTCGCGCCGAATGTCCGAGACTTCCTTGATCCTCTCAGCGTCATTCAAAAGAGGATCGGCCATAAAGATGACCATGTCAAGCTCATCATAGGCGATCTTGGCCTGGATCTGCTGATTTCCTCCCTGCGCGCAGGACAGATAAAGCGTCACAGGTAGACCTGTGGCCTCCATGACCAGCCTTCCTGTCGTGTTAGTGGCGCAGATGCTGTGTTTTGCCAGAATCCCCTTGTACGCAATACAAAATTGCACCATCAGCTCTCTTTTACTGTCATGGCTCAGCAAAGCAATATTCATCTTTTCTACCCTCTCCCCGTGAACTGACGTTCCTCTCGTAATTATTATCCGTTTCCCCAGGTGAACCTGCTGCCATCACCCGGCCTGCCCCTGCTGTGCAATATGAGGCTGTGCGGGCGCTTATTCAATTAACGTTCTGTCACCGAGATATTTCCTTAAGACTTCGGGTATTGTGACTGTTCCGTCCTCGTTCTGGAAATTCTCCAGAATAGCAGCCACCGTCCTCCCTACCGCCACTCCGCTTCCGTTGAGCGTGTGCACGTATGCGGGCTTTGCGCCCTTCTCCTCCCGGTACCGTATGTTTGCCCGTCTTGCCTGATAATCCAGGAAATTCGAGCATGAGGATATCTCCAGATACCGGCCGTAGGATGGCATCCAGACCTCAAGGTCGTAGGTGACGGCGCTGGAAAATCCCAGATCCCCCGCGCAGAGCAGGACACGGCGGTACGGAAGATCCAAAGCCTCAAGAACGGATTCGGCGCTGAGTGTAAGCTTCTCCAGTTCATCAAAAGAAGTTTCCGGTCTGCAAAACTTAACAAGTTCAACTTTGTTGAATTGATGCTGCCTGATCAAGCCCCTTGTATCCCTTCCTGCGCTGCCGGCCTCCGCTCTGAAGCAGGCTGAGTATGCACAATAGCTGAGCGGCAGAATATCCCCGTCAAGAATATCGTCCCTGTGCATGTTTGTTACCGGGACCTCTGCGGTAGGGATCAGAAAATAGTCGGTGCCGGTAACTTTGAACGCGTCCTCTTCGAATTTCGGCAACTGGCCGGTTCCTGTCATTGATGCCCTGTTTACCAGATATGGGGGAAGCACCTCCAGATAACCGTTTTTTGTGTGACAGTCGAGGAAAAAGCTTATTATCGCCCTCTCAAGCGCGGCACCCTGCCCCCGGTAAAAATGAAACCTGGCGCCTGTCACCTTGGCTGCGGTCGACGGGTCCAGAATTCCGAGCTTTTCTCCGATTTCCCAATGCGGTCTCGCCTCAAAATCGAAGTTTTTCGGCTCTCCCCAGCGCTTGATCTCCACATTATCCCGGTCGTCGATCCCGTCGGGAACGATATCTGCGGGTGCGTTGGGGGTGTTCATCAGGATCCGGACCTGCTCCTGCTCGACATCTTTCAGCCGGTCTTCAAGCAGCTTTACGCGCCTGGAGATATCTTTCATCTCTTCGAATGCCGAAGTCAGATCCTCACCGCGCTTTTTCATCTGCGGAACTTCTTTTGACAAGAGGTTTTGTTTTGCTCTCAGATTATTCGTCTCGGCCGTAAACTCACGACGGGATTCATCGAGGGCAAGAACCCGCCGTATATTCTCTTCCCACGGACCCGGACGCTTCCTTAGCCGCATCAATATCGACTCGGCGTTTTCCCGGATCTCCTTTATACCAAGCATGTGTGCCTCCCATGTCGCGTTTGCGCGAATTATAGCAATTTACAGTTATATGGTCGCCGCTATCGTCTTTCTTTCTTCCGAAGCCATTCCGAACACACAGTGTTCAGAACCGACACTCAGCCAAGTTCCAGCTTTGCAAGGGCTTCACGAAGCAGTTCAAAATCCTCGGGGCCGTAATAATCGATCTCAAAACGGCCCGACATGCGTCCGTGCTTGATCCTGACCCTGCGGCCGAGTCGTGCAGTGAGCTGTTCCTCGATGGGTGCAATGTAATCCGGCAGATTTTTATTACCGCTGTCCGTCCTGCCCGGCTTTGAGGATAGGCGCTTGCCGATCTGCTCAGCCTGTCTGACGGAAAGCCTTTCGGCCGCCACCTTTGCGGCTGCGGCTTCAAGTTGTTGAGGATCCTCGATCTGCATTAACGCTCTGGCATGGCCGCTCGTGAGTTTTCCTTCCTCAAGAAGTTTTTTTGCACCGTCGGGCAGGCTAAGAAGCCTCAGTGTGTTTGCGACAGCCGGTCTTGATATCCCGACTCTCCGCGACACTTCCTCCTGTGTGAGACCGAAAACATTTATAAGTGAACGATAACCCTCCGCCTCCTCCAACGGATTGAGATCCTCCCTCTGGAGGTTCTCGATCAGCGCGAGCTCCATTGCTTTTTTGTCGTCCGCCTGGATGATCATGGCCGGGACCTCCGCCAGCCCCGCCATACGCGCAGCACGCCACCGCCGCTCTCCCAGTATTATCTGGTAATAACCGCCCTCGCGCGGGCGCACGGTCAGAGGCTGAAGCATCCCGTGTTGTTTTATGCTCTCGGAGAGTTTTTCAAGAGCATCCTCATCAAACTGCCTTCGAGGCTGATCGGCTTTCGGCTCGATTTTCGCTATCGGGAGCATCTGTGTCAACTCTTCACCGACGTCGTCCTGCAGCCCCAGGAGCGCGCCCAGTCCCCGGCCTAATCCTTTATCGGCCAATTTCGAGCCCCCTCTTCTTCTGTGATTTCAGCAATTCTTCCGCTAGAGAAAGATAAGCCTTGGCTCCCTTTGAGCGCTTGTCGTAACGGAATATATCCATCCCGTGGCTCGGAGCCTCGGTAAGCCTTATATTTCTCGGTATCTGGGTCTTGAATAGCTTTTTTCCGAAGTATTCTTCTATTTCTCTTGTTATCTGCTGCGTCAGTTTTGTTCTCCCGTCGTACATCGTCAATACTACGCCTTCAATATACAACGCCGGGTTAAGGTTCTTATTGATAGCGCGCAATTCCACGAGCAGATCGCCCAAACCCTCAAGCGCATAGTATTCGCACTGGAAAGGCACGATAATCGAGTCTGAAGCGCAAAGCGCGTTCAGCGAGAGAAGACCGAACTGGGGAGGGCAATCAATGAATATATAGTCATAACTGTCGCGAAGCTTGCTCAATGCGTCTTTCAGGATAAGCTCTCTTCTCTCGGCGGATACAAGTTCCACGGCAGCGCCGGAGAGCGAGGAATTTGCCGGCAGCACGTCGCCGCTTTCGGTCTTCACAACGGCATCGCCAGCATCGACGTCCCCGAGCAGAACGTCATAGACATTCGGGCGGAGCGATTTGTCGACGCCCATTCCGGACGTCGCGTTGCCCTGCGGATCAATATCGCACAGAAGCGTTTTCCGGCCCCTGAGTCTCATGGCGGCGGTGAGGTTTACCGCAGTCGTAGTCTTGCCGACTCCACCTTTCTGGTGATAGACAGCCAGAACTTTCCCCATATCGACCCCCCCAGCTTCATATGTAACCTGAATTATACCACAAAAGGGAGTGAATTCAACATAATTTCATAGTTTCTCATGTTTCACGTGAAACATACCGGGTAAAAGCGGGTGACAGCGCCTGTTTGTCATTTAAGTTCTGCATCTGATGTACTATAAAATGTGTCCGAAAGAAAGGTCCCGGCTAAGTACCGGGAACCCGACTTTCGGACATGCGCAGATATGTTGTCAATGACCCGAATAACAATGTTTCTACCTTACTTAATGTATTTCTCGGCAGCCCGTGTATATGTCCATTTATCTGCTGCTGCCATTTGAACAACCGCTTGCAGGTGCGCCGATGATTTGCCGATGAATAATTCCCGAACATCTCCTGTGACATAACGCAGTGAAAACTGTCGGCGGGGCAGGGGAGAGATCGCGCTGTCTGTACGGTGTTTGTTTCACGTGAAACAAATTTACGCTCCTTTGCCCTCTGCCATCGCGGAGGGCAGTTTCGGTATTGTTATCGTCAGCTCAATTTCTTCATCATTCTCATGCCGCACCATCGACGCGCCCACACCCGCATCCTGCATCACTTCCAGTGAATGCGATATCGTATTCAGAAAAATGCGTATGTCTTTTATTATGTACGTACAACGGCTTTTTTCACGTTTCTCCGCCTCGCTCTGAAGAAACCTGTCGATGTAGCTCTCTGTCTTCGCCACGCTCAGCTTGTTCTTTATGACGTACTGCAGCACATCGAGCCTGTCCTGTTCCTTTTCGAGCCGGAGCAGCGCCCGGGCATGTCTCTCTGTCAGCTTTTGCTCTCTCAGAATCAGAAGAACAGCAGGGGAGAGCTTGAGCAGTCTCAGCTTATTGGCGACAGTGGGCTGGGCTTTTCCGAGCTTCTTTGCCGCCTCGTCCTGTGACAGGCCGTAAAGGCGCATCAGTCGCGCGATCCCTTCGGCTTCTTCTATGTAGTCAAGATCCTGTCTCTGCAGGTTTTCGATCAGCGCGAACAGGCTGGCCTGCTGTCCGTCCACATCCATGCAGATACAGGGCACTTCCGACAACCCGGCGAGTTTTGCCGCTTTCAGGCGCCTCTCCCCGGCGATAAGGATTATGCCGTCCTCAGTCCTGCGTACGGAAAGCGGCTGCAGTATCCCGTGCTGTGCGATGCTTGTCGCGAGCTCCTGCAGACTGTCTTTCTCAAAAACTTTCCTTGGCTGCGCCGGGTTTGGCTTTATGTCAGTAATTTTAACGAACACCACTTTTTGATTCTCGTAACAGCTGTTCTTTTTTGCGTTTTGCATCATTGTCCTCCTTTTCTGCAACGCAGTGTTTCTTGTGCTACCATTTAATACCATTTCCCACTGCGGAAAAAAGTCTTTTTTGTCGTCCGTGCCTTAAATGGCTCATTAATTTGCAGGAAATAGAACAATGTCGGTACCCTTCACACGACTGTCACGGAGATGATGTCGGGGTGTGTGCCGGCTTGTAAACGCCGGGTCGTATGATAATCATTTACCTGTTTATTTCCGTCGGCCCGGGATACCCTGAGCCGCTTAATTACCGGGAAATATGCTGCCTCCGTAATAACAAAACTCCTGAAGACCGCGTTGGCCCTCAGGATACGGCAGGGGGGAGGCCTCCGGGTTTTCAGGAGTCCCGGCCGGGGGACGGCTACAGATTCTCGTACATATAACACTCGATCGGGAGCAGCCTGGAATAAGCCGCCGGCGGAACAAGAAATTCCTCTCTGACAAGCTCCTTCGATGACCCGCTAAGAACGTCCGTTTCCTCCGCATGCGCTTTGATTGTCATAGTCGCCATCGTACCATGGCCTATGCGGCTCTGTATCATCAGCGTTCCGCCGTGCAGCCGCGCGACGCAGCGGACGAGCGGCAAACCGATACCCGCATTCGCAGACACAATATCCGCACCGCGCGTCTGCAGACGCGTCTCGGAGATCATCTGCAGCTTCTCCGGCGAAATACCTGCTCCATCGTCGATAACGGATATGGCCAGGATCTTTCCGAGGACCGACAGCTTGACCCGGACGGTTCCTCCTCTGTCTGCATATTCCAATGCGTTTGCGATCAAATTAAGGAGGGCTCGTCTTATCAGACGTTTGCTGCAATATGACTTTACATTTTTTGCCGGCCCTTCATATACTATCGATATCCCCAGGACAGACGCGTAGGGGAGGCTCTCCTCGACGGTTTTCCTCAGAAGGGAAGAAATATCGACTAAACTGTGCCACCGGAGTTTTCCTTCCCCGGAACACTCGACGAGTGCGTCCGCGTTCCCGAGCATCCATATTATCTGATACAGATTCTTTATCATTTCGGCGGTATTCTCCGCGACCATCCTATCCGCGACTTTCTCCAGTCTGTCAAGCAGCAGCTTGACGCAGGCCAGAAGATTGGACAGCGGCCGGCGTATTCCTTTTGGCAGCAGCCCGAGATCCGCGCTTTTTGATCTGTTGTACTCCCTATGAAGTGTGACTACGACCGCTTCTCCGATGTCCCATGCAGTTGCTCCGTAGCGCTCGTCACCGAATGAGATCTCTGAAAACGACACTCCGTCCATTTGAGGCAACGAGATCGAATACGGCAGTCCCGGTTCTCCGTTCTCATCTGAGCGATGAAGGAGCGTCTTTGCGGACTCGTTACAAGTTGTTACGCGACCGCCCTGCACAAGGATGGCCGGCTCCGGCAGATGGAGCAGAACCCTTTTAACTGCTTGAAGATCTTCCGTCTCCTTCACTCCGTCACACCCTTCGAGAAAACTCAATATGCCGATTGAGGATACGGTATATTCCTCCTGTCAGGCCATATAAGTGTTTGTTTTTTTACTATATACTATTCCGCACGGAGCACGTCTCATAGCAATGCCGGGAAATAATGTTTATCAACTCTCCACCTTACGGCAATAAAAAGATCCGGTTAAGGCCGTCTTTCTCCTTATCCGGATCTCAGTATAAATGACTGTATTTCGTAAGTGTGCGGAGGGGGCTAAACGATAAACCGTCTGCTCTCTGAAACAGCAAGCTCGTCGCAGCGGTTGTTGTGCTTGCTTTGGCCGTGTCCGCGCAGCCAGATAAACTCCACTTCATGTATCTTGCACAGGTCGAGAAGTCTCTGCCAGAGATCGGGGTTTTTCGCATGCTCTGTCTTTGTCCGCATCCAGCCGCTGCGCCGCCAGCGCTCCGCCCATCCCTTTGTCATAGCGTCCGCGAGATAGCGGGAATCTGTGTACAACTTGACCTTGCAGGCCACGCGCAGCTCTTCAAGCGCCCGTATAGCGGCAAGAAGTTCCATCCTGTTGTTGGTCGTGCTCGGCTCTCCGCCGGACAGCTCCTTTCTGTGCTCACCGAAAAGCAGAACCGCAGCCCAGCCTCCGGGGCCGGGGTTCCCCGAACAGGCCCCGTCTGTATATATCTCGACGACGGGCATATCTCCGGCCATATCAGCTCCCCTGTTCTTCTTCCTTTGCCGTGGAAGCCATCGATATAACCTTTACGCCTTCCTCGACTTTCATCACACGAACGCCCTGCACAGCCCGGCCGTAAAGATTTATATCGGAGACCGCCGTCCTTATGATCGTTCCGTCGTCCGAAATAATCAGAACGTCGTCGTTTTCGCTGACGGTCCTGGCCGCAACGACTTTCCCGGTCTTCTCAGTTATCACATAGTTTTTCAGACCTTTTCCACCGCGCCTTTGCGGATCCTTCCGGTCGTCATTCCCCCTGAGATACTCCTCAATCGCAGTGCGCTTTCCGTAACCGTTTTCGGTAACAGATAACAGAGCAACTCCCTCTGTTGCGCAGGATGCCCCGATAACACAATCGCCTTTTTCAAGCTTAATGCCGCGCATGCCTCCGGCTCCGCGCCCCGTGGGACGGACGTCGGTCTCCTTAAAGCAGATCGCCATACCGTTTCTAGTTGCGATCAAGATATTCTGCTCTCCGTCCGTCTTCAGGATGGCTATCAGTTCGTCGTTTTCTCTGAGGTTGAAAGCCCGAATACCGGCTTTTCTGACAGTATACACATCCTTCAGGCTGATGCGCTTCACTTCTCCGAACTTTGTGACCATGAAAAGGAATATATTCTCGGAAAACTCCCTGACGGGTATCATTGCAGTAACACGCTCGCCCTGCTCAAGAGGCAATATGTTGACGATGTTTTTCCCCTTTGAATTGCGGCCGAACTCAGGGATCCTGAATCCTTTGACCCTGTGTATTCGCCCCCGGCTCGTAAAAAAGAGCAGATAATCATGGGTGGACGCCACAAAAATCGTGTCTACATAGTCCTCTTCTTTTGTGGCCATGCCCTTTATGCCCTTGCCTCCGCGCCCCTGCGCTTTATATGTGTCCGCCAGAACACGCTTGATGTATCCGCCGGCAGTGAGCGTATAGACGCAGTCGGCTTCGTCGATCAGATCCTCAATATCTATCTCGTCTTCGTCCTGGATTATCTCCGTACGCCTGTCGTCACCGTATTTGTCACGGATCTGTTCCAGTTCCTCTATGAGCGTCGACTTAAGCAGCGCATCGTCCGACAACAGCCTGTCATAATACGCGATGTGCTCCATAAGTTCGTTGTATTCTTTTTCGATCTTCTCCCGCTCAAGCCCCTGCAAACGGCGAAGCTGCATTTCGAGGATGGCCTGCGCCTGTACTTCAGACAGCTCGAACCGCTTCATGAGCCGCTCTTTTGCGTTGTCATAGCTTGAACGTATTATCCGGATTATCTCGTCAATGTTGTCGACGGCGATCCTCAGACCTTCGAGGATATGAGCTCTCTCCAGAGCTTTCTTCCTGTCATATACCGTACGCCTTCTGATTACCGATTCCTGAAACGCGGCGTATTCATCCAGCGTCTCCCTCAGCGAAAGGATCTTCGGCTGGGTCTGATTGTTGACAAGAGCAAGCATAACGATCGCAAACGTGATCTGCATCTGCGTCGAAGCGAACAGGCGGTTCAGGACGACCTGAGCGTTCGCGTCTTTCTTTAGTTCTATTACGATACGCATTCCTTCACGGTCAGACTCGTCCCTCAGGCCGCTGATACCGTCAAGCTTCTTATTCTTTACTTGTTCGGCTATAGCCTCGACCAGTCTGGCCTTATTCACCTGATAAGGTATCTCCGTGACGATGATCCTTAAACGCCCCTGACCGAACTCCTCGATCTCGGTCCTTGCGCGCACTTTTATACGCCCTTTTCCCGTAGCGTAGGCGGCTCGTATGCCCGCTTGACCCATGATAATACCTCTGGTCGGAAAATCCGGCCCTTTCAGGTGTTCCATGATGTCGTCAAGTTCTGCTTCCGGGTTGTTGATGACGCATATAACAGCGTCAATAACTTCCCGCAGATTGTGAGGCGGGATGTTCGTGGTCATACCGACCGCGATCCCCGAGGAGCCGTTTACAAGAAGATTTGGAAAGCGTGACGGGAGAATTACGGGCTCGTTCAGCGTCTCGTCAAAGTTGGGGATCCAGTCGACCGTCTCTTTTTCGATATCCCGGAGCATCTCGTTTGCGAGTTTCGCCAGTCTGGCCTCCGTGTAGCGGTACGCGGCGGCAGGGTCGCCGTCTATCGAGCCGAAGTTGCCGCGCCCGTCCACCAGAGTGTATCGCATGGAAAAATCCTGGGCCAGGCGGACCAGAGCATCGTAAACGCTCTGATCACCGTGCGGGTGGTATTTTTTCAGAACGTCGCCAACGGTCGCAACGGATTTTGAGAATTTTTTATCGGGAGTCAGGCCGCTCTCGTACATTGTGTAAAGGATGCGCCTGTGTACGGGCTTCAGGCCGTCGCGCACATCGGGCAGAGCCCTTCCGACAATGACCGACATCGCATAGTCTATATAGGCCTTCTTCATGTCCTCCTCAAGGGGGACGTTTAGTATTTTTTGGTTCGGAAAGGACAGGTCCTCTCCGCCGTTATTTCTTGTGGACATTAAGCTACACTCCGTTTATATCATTCGAGGAACACCGACCGTGAAGATCGTATTCCTGCCGGAATTTAAATATCGAGGTTCTCAACGTAACGGGCATTCTTTTCGATGAATTCGCGCCTGGGTTCTACCTTTTCGCCCATTAACACGGTAAATATCTCGTCGGCCTGGATCGCGTCGGTCAGGGTTATGCGTTTTAGTATACGGGTCTCCGGATTCATAGTTGTTTCCCACAACTCATGGAAGTCCATCTCTCCCAGGCCTTTATTCCGGCTTATGTCTACCTTAGCACGCCCGTCCGGCCCACGCATTTCCGCGGAAATCCTGTCTCTCTCTTCGTCGCTGAAGGCATAGCGCACCTGTTTCCCTCTTTCGAGTTTGAACAGCGGGGGCTGGGCCGCATATACATGGCCGTTTTCAATCAGCGGGCGCATGAAACGGAAGAAAAAAGTCAAAAGAAGGGTCCTGATGTGGCTGCCGTCAACGTCGGCGTCCGCCATAATGATGACTTTATGGTAGCGCAGGCGGCTCAGATCGAAATCCTCACCGATGCCGGCCCCGAGCGCGGTGATCACAGGGGTCAGTTTATCGTTATTATAGATCCTGTCGGCGCGCGCTTTTTCAACGTTCAGCATCTTGCCCCAAAGAGGAAGTATAGCCTGGAAACGGCTGTCCCTGCCCTGTTTTGCGGAGCCTCCCGCAGAGTCGCCCTCCACGATATATATCTCCGTGAGAGCGGGGTCGCGCTCGTTGCAGTCGGCAAGTTTTCCAGGCAGCGTGCTGCCTTCAAGCGCGTTTTTCCTGCGCACGTTTTCTCTCGCCTTTTTTGCCGCCTCCCTGGCGCGGGCCGCCATCAGAGCTTTTTCAATAATTTTCCTGGCAACAGTCGGGTTTTCCTCGAAATAAGTCGAAAGTTTTTCACTGACCACGCTCTCAACGAGCGTACGGATCTCGGAATTTCCGAGTTTTGCTTTTGTCTGACCTTCAAACTGCGGCTCTTCAAGTTTGACGGACAGCACCGCCGTCAGCCCCTCGCGGCAGTCGTCGCCTGTTAGTTTCTCGCCGTCTTTCAGCATGTTGGCCGACTGGGCATACGCGTTTATGACTTTCGTGACCGCCGACTTAAATCCCGTCTCGTGCATGCCGCCTTCGGGGGTATGGATGTTGTTTGCAAAGGACGCCAGCACTTCGTTATAACCGTCGTGGTACTGAATGGCGACCTCCGCCGCGGAACCGTTTCTTTCGCCGGACATATAGATCACTTCATCGTGGATCGGCGTTTTATTCTGGTTGATGTACGCTACGAAAGCCCGTATACCGCCTTCGTAGTGCATCGTGTCGCGCCTTTCCCTGTTCGGCCTGAGGTCCTGCGTAACAATGTGCAGTCCCGCGTTCAGAAACGCCTGCTCACGCATTCGCACGCGCAGCGTTTCATAGTTAAAGTCTGTCGTATCGAAAATCCGGCTGTCCGGCTTAAACCGCACACACGTGCCTGTTCTGTCCGTTTTACCTATCACGGTCATGTCTTCTATGATATCGCCGCGACAGAATTTTATCTGGTATATATTACCATTTTTATGAACGTTGACTTCAAGCCACTCGGACAGCGCGTTCACTACCGAAGCGCCGACGCCGTGGAGCCCTCCGGAAACCTTGTATCCTCCGCCGCCGAACTTTCCGCCTGCGTGCAGTACCGTATAGACGACCTCCAGAGCCGGCTTCCCCGACTGCTCCTGGATATCGACCGGAACGCCCCGTCCGTTGTCGGTGACACAGATCACGTCACCAGGTTCTATGGTAACTTCAATTTTATTGCAATATCCGGCAAGCGCTTCGTCGATCGCGTTGTCCACGATCTCGTATACAAGATGGTGCAGGCCGGACTCGCTCGTGGAGCCGATATACATGCCCGGCCTCTTGCGGACCGCTTCCAGACCTTCTAATATTTGTATTTGTGACGCGTCGTACTCATGTGACGCGATTGGGTTGATATCGGACATCTGTTTTTTCCTTTCATTATGCAATGCGTTGAAAAGCCGCTCCCGCGGCGCCGGGAAAATCCTGTAGGCATTGACCGGCTTCGCCGGTTTATCCGTCCGAGCCGATCTCAACGCGCTTGAGCAGGGTGGAAGAAGAGAGCTGGGACAGGTATATTTTTGAATTGCCCCCTTCTTCACAAACAACGAAGGATTTCGGCAGTTCCTCGCTGACGTTGACGACAGCGCCGCTCTGCTGCGCGTTTTTCAGATACTTCCTCGTGATTCCCGACTGTGATGTAATATCGAGGTCGAAAATTCCTACAACGGTTTTTGAAGGAACGACCTCATCCTGTCCAAGATGCAGATACATCTTCATCTCGCCTTTCGTAAACGCATCCCTGCGAAATTCTGAACATTTTTCCCCTGACGCTTCTGATATCTTCCGGATCGGTGCAGCAGGTAATTATCACCTGACCGTCTTCGATTCTGTTCAGGATATAGTTCTGCCGCACCGCGTCCAGTTCGCTCAAAACGTCGTCAAGCAGCATTACCGGGCATGTTCCCGTATCGTTTTTATACATATCCCGCTCGGCAAGCTTCATTGAAAGAACAGCTGTTCTGACCTGCCCCTGAGAACCAAAGTCTTTTATTGCGCGGCCCGACAGTTTTATCTCCAGGTCGTCTTTGTGCGGCCCCGAAAGGCATGATCTGCTGTCGATCTCGGACTGCTTTCTCATAAAATAGTGCTCTTCAAGCAGCGGCCTGAGCTCTTCGGCCGTCAGGTTCGGGTTATCGATATTCGAGACTGTCCTGTACTTCAGCTCCAGCTCTTCCGTTCCGCCTGAAATTTCCCCGTGAATACGCGCTGCCACAGGATTCAGCTTCTCGACGTAGGCTGCCCTGTAGCTGACAATTACGGCGCCGTAATGGACCATTCTCAGGCTGAAATCGTCAAGCATGTCCAGAAGCGACGGCTTTTCTTTCCAGTCTCGCAGGATCCGCGTTTTGTGTTCCAGAAGCCTGTTATATTCCCGCAGCGCTCCTCCGTAACGCGGCCTCAGCTGCTCGATGGCCCGGTCTAGAAACGATCTCCTTATCGAAGACCCGTCGCGCGCCAGATATAGGTCCTCCGGGCAGAAAAGAACAGTCCCGAGTTTTCCGGGGAGCAGCGCCGCGTTTTTCTGTCTTACACCGTTAATGAAGATCTGCTTTCTTTTTTCTTTGGCATAAAGCCTGGCTTCTATGAGGTCGCAGGTTCCGTCGCTGCAGGTCGTTGCGCGTATCGAGGCCTCATCGCGGTCGAACATTATCACGTCGGCATCTTTTCTGGTACGAAAGGCTTTGCCGGTCGACAAAAAGGCTACCGCCTCCAGGAGATTCGTCTTCCCCTGGCCGTTCATTCCGCCCATTATGTTTATTCCGGAACTGAATTCCACAAAGGCTTCTTCATAATTTCTGAAGTTATACAGAGCAATATCCTTAATAAACATTCGTTATTCCACAGTAAGGACCGTGTCTTCTTCAGGCAGGGCGACCGTATCACCGGGGACTATCTTTTTCCCGCGCATTAAGCAGACTTCCCCGTTAACGCTGACAAAGCCTTCCCGGATCAGGATCTTTGCCTCTCCGCCGGTCTGCGCCATTCCGGAAAGCTTTAACAGCGAGTCCAGCCTGATGAAATCTGTTTGGATCGGTTGTTTTATCGTGCGGCTCATGTCGTCTTAAGCCTCACCGGCAAAATCATATAAAGGAAAATCTCCTCGCCCTCAGCCGGAACGATAACGACAGGAGTAACGCTGCCGCCAAGTTCGATTATGATCCTCTCCGTGGGTACCGCGCGCAGAGCGTCAAGTAAATAACTGTAGTTAAAACCGATCTCGACATTTCCGCCGTCCCCGTCCATCTGGCACTCGTCATACGCCGAGGCCAGAGCGGTCTGCGTTTGGAGTTTTACTTCACCGAATCCGAATGTGCATCGGATGGGCGTTTTGGTAGAATCCGATATGATTGTCGAGACTCTGTCAACGCATTTTCTTATCTGCTGGCTGTCCAGCACGCATATTTTTTTGTCTGTCCTTGGTATGGCGTTCTTATAGTCGAGGAAATCCCCGTCAAGAAGGCGTGAAATAAGCATCGTGGAACCGAACTGAAATGTGATATGTTTGCTGCCGCGGCTGATCTCGAGCAGGTCATCCGTATCCGAGGCTATCTTCTCAGCCTCTTTAAGGGCGGAGCCCGGCACGATAAACGAAAATGAGCCGCCGTTTTCATTTTTGACCGTCTCTTTGCGGATAGCTACACGGAAACCGTCAAGAGCTGCGGCTGTCAGAGAATTACCCTGTATCTCAAAAAGTTCACCCGAGTAAACAGGCCTCGACTCGTTATCACTTACTGCAAATATCGTTTGTGAGACAAGAGTCTTAAACTTGCTCTGTTCGATCGAAAACGTGTTCTTCCTGTCAAGGCCCGGGAACTCGGGATACTCTCCCGCCTCGATTCCGATGATATTGAAATGGCTCTTTCTGCACCGCAGACTGATGTGCAGATTATTATCGACGTCGACCGTTATGATATCGTCATGCATTTGCCTCAGGATGTCCACAAAAACCTTCGCGTTTATTACGACGGCCCCTTTTCGGGATATGTCTGCGGGTGTGACAGAGCGGATGCCCGTTTCAAGGTTATAACCTGTGAGAGTCAGTGTATCTGCAGCTTCGATAAGAATGCCTTCAAGCGCCGGGATCGCATTCTTTTGCGTTACAGCTCTCGATGCTAACGCGGCGGCGTTCAAAAGGAGGGCTTTTTCACATGAAAACCTCATTTTTCTTTTCCTTTCTGTCTTTGCTGTATATATTACAGATGATAGAAGAATTTTTAGAAGTAAATAGCCGTAGTTGATTATTTCGGTGGACAAGTTCGAAAAAGCACTGCAAAAGACGGAAAAACAATTAACAACGGGATGTGAATAACCGTAGAGAGAAATCCACAGGGTTTTGCGCCGGAAAAATATCAACAGCAGAGAAGAAATATGTCCACGGGGAATGTTGAAAACAAGAGGTCAGATTCTGGCGTTGATGTTTTCGATGATCTCCTCCAGGGTGTTCTTGAACGTGGCGTCGGACATCTTTTTTTCGATTTTTGTAACACCGTGCATGACGGTTGTATGATCCCTGTCCTGGAACAGTTTGCCGATGTCGCTGAAGGAGAGATTCGTCATTTTTCTTAAAAGGTACATGGCGATCTGCCTTGCCATTGCAAGCTCTGCGACTTTGCGCTGCCCTTTGATCTCATTCTCGGAAACTGAGTAGTATCTGCATACTTCGCTGATTATGAGAGCGGGAGGCGGCATTTCCTTGCCTTTATCCTTTCTCATTTCATCGACGGCCCTCGTAACGGCGTCTCCGGAAAGGTCTTTGTCGCCGAGCTGCAGATACGCCAGGATCTTTTTAACGGTGCCCTCAAGCTGGCGGACGTTGTTTGTTATGTTTTCCGAGATATAATTGACCTGTTTATCGTTCAGGTACAGCCCCAGCTGTTCGGACTTTTTTCGGATGATTGCAGAGCGCATTTCAAAATCGGGAGGAGTGATCTCCACTATCAAACCTCCTTCAAAGCGCGTGCGTAGACGGTTTTCTAGTCTTGCCATGTCGTTCGGAGGTCTGTCGGAAGTCAGAACTATCTGTTTTTTGGCTTCATACAGCGAGTTGAATGTATGGAAGAACTCCTCCTGGGTGCTGTCTTTGCCGGCTATGAACTGTATGTCGTCCATTAAAAACAGATCGGCGCTGCGGTATTTCTCACGAAACTCTGTATTCTTGCCGCTGCGTATCGCGGCGACAAGCTCGTTTGTGAATTCGTCGCCTTTCATATAGACAATCCTGAACTTCGGAAACCTTTTTTTAACCGCGTTTGATATCGCGCACAGCAGATGGGTTTTACCGAGGCCGGATTCTCCGTAGATGAACAGAGGATTGTATGCGCTGGCCGGGTTTTCCGCAACCGAAGAGGCGGCAGCGTGGGCGATGCGGTTGGAGTTGCCCACGATGTAATTCTCGAACGTGAATTCGTCGTGCAGAGTGTCGTTTCGGGGTTCATCATTCTTGATCTGGTCCAGGCGGTCATTCTGTCCGAGTATGGTAAGCTCGAAATCCGCCGCGAACAGATCGTGAAGAACGGAAAGGATATTTTCCGAATAACGTTTCCTGATCACGTCCCTCTTAAAATCAGAAGGGGAATATATGACTGCTTTATCATCGGCGAGACTGAGCAGCTCTGCGTCATCGAACCAGGTGTCCACAGCCGTTGTCGTGAGCTGCAAAGCAAGAAGGTCTTTTATGCGGATCCAGATCTCATCTTTCGTATTCATTTCGACCAGCCTTTACGAAAAAAATCGACGGTGAGCAGCTATCTGCGGATAAGCGGGAATTCGAGCCGACGTCTTTTGTGCATAAAGAAAAATATCCCATAGCGCGTGCCGGCCATGGTATATCTTTTCTGTGCCCGAATGGATAAATTTGAGCAGAGAGCGAAGAGCATACACATGCAGAATTATATAGATATTATACCACATCCCGCACGATTTGCAACGGTATACATCTAAATAAACAATTAAATTAACAAGCAAAGGATTTTTATGCTTTGCGGCTAGCTTTGCAGGCATAAAAAACCATGTGAATTGTTTATTCTTCAGACCATGCCGGCAACGGTTTTCCGCCGTTTTTTGTTTCCGGTGAAAAACCTCATCAAGACGGACTGATCCGGATACGGGCAACGAGCGGGAAGATGCTGCGTTTATCGGTCGGGCTGGCGCACATTTGAAAAGTTAACCGATCGGCCACAATATCGCACAGGTTTTTTACAAAAAATTCATTGAAGATACCGATAGTTACTCTATAATGATATCAGCAGTCTATTGAGCCGGAGCGCCCGGCATGTTTCAGAGGTAAGGGGGTCAGGAAATGGTCAGGCGGGTATTGATAGTGGAGGACGATGAGAATATCGCAGAACTGATGAAAATGTATTTCGAGAAAGCCGGATATGACGTTTCCATAGCAGGTAACGGCCGCACTGCGATTGACGTATTCGACTCCGTGAATCCTACTATCGTGATTCTTGATATTATGCTGCCCGGTATGGACGGTTGGGCGGTATTAAAGGAGATCCGTTCCCGTTCAAAAACGCCGATAATCATGGTCACGGCAAAAGGGGAGACACAGGATAAGGTCTCCGGGCTCCAGATGGGAGCGGATGATTATATCGTCAAGCCCTTTGAGATGAAAGAGGTTCTGGCTCGTGTCGACGCGGTTCTGCGCCGGGCCGAGCCGGCGGAGCAGGCTCCCAAAAAGCTGCACTATGACAAGCTGACAGTTGACATGGAGTCTTTTGAACTGATTATTGACGGGAAGAAAACCGACGCTCCGCCGAAGGAGATGGAGCTCCTGTATTTTCTGGCCTCTTCCCCGAATCGGGTCTATACCCGCAACCAGCTGCTGGATGAAGTCTGGGGTTTCGACTATTTCGGAGACTCTCGCACGGTGGACGTACACGTGAAGAGACTGCGCGAAAAACTTGAGGGCGTCAGCGACAAGTGGTCACTTAAGACAGTGTGGGGCGTGGGGTATAAGTTTGAGCTTCTTTGAGTGCAGGGGGCTTTATTATGCAGTCCCTGTATAAAAAACAGATCCTGATAACGGCAGGCATATTGCTGGCGAGCTTCTTTCTGCTGGCTGTCGTCATGATGGTTGCTACATACAACCATTTTGTCGCGAGAGCGCAGTCGCAGCTCGAGACCACGGCGGAATCTGCCGCAAAGCTGACAAAGGCGTATTCATTGACGGGAAATCTGGAGACGGACTGGAATTTGCAGATTGCTATTTCCCTGTCGGCCCAGATTTCCGGCACGAACATCATCATCTGCGATAAACTGGGTGAAGTGGTGCTCACGTCTGACTTTCAGTACATCAGTGATCTTATCGGAAAAACCGTGCCGGACGGGGCGGTCGCGGCAATAAAACAGACCGGGAGATTCACGTCGTTCGGAGACTTTGGCGGTCTTTTTGACGAGACAAGATATATACACGGCAGCCCGATACTCTCCGACGCCGGAGATACGATCGGCCTTGTATTTGCCTCATCCAGCGCGGAGGACGTTATCGGTCTTTTTTTGCGGCTTATATATACTTTTCTGATTGTGTGCGTGATCACGCTTACAACGACGCTGGTCGTAACGACCCTTACAACGCGAAGCCAGGTCAAGCCGCTTATAGATATGGCCCAGATCGCCCGGAACTTCGGACGCGGCAACTATTCCGTGAGAGCTGAGGGAGACTACAGAAAAGATGAGATCGGAGAACTGACACGGGCGTTCAATGCAATGGCGGACAGTATAGAGCGCTCCGAAAAGCTCAGGCAGGAGTTTATAGCCAACGTCTCGCACGAACTTCGCACTCCTATGACGACGATCTCGGGTTTTGTCGACGGACTGCTGGACGGGACAGTGCCTGAAGATATGCGTGAAGCCTGCCTGAAAACCGTCTCAGAGGAGGTACACAGGCTCTCAAGGCTCGTAGTGAAGATGCTTGAATTATCAAGGCTTCAGGCAAAACTTGCCTCGCCCGACGGAGCGCTGAAAAAGACTGAGTTTGATATATCGGAAGTCCTGCGTATTACGCTCCTCGGTATGGAGCAGAAGATAAACAGCAAGTCCCTCGAGGTGGAAACCAATATCGGTGATGAGGAAGTCATAGTAGTCGGCGAGAAGGACGGGATCGTACAGGTCGTATATAATCTGCTCGGAAACGCCGTAAAATTCGCAGACAAGGGGACCCGGTTGACGCTTTCGCTTCAAAAGAGCGGCGGGAAGGCTGTAGTATCCTTTTCAAACCAGGGGCCGACTATCCCTTCCGAGGAACTCGACGCGATCTTCGAAAGGTTTCATAAGACTGATCCGTCGCGCAGTGCGGACAAAGAGGGGCTGGGGTTGGGGCTCTACATCGTCAAATCCATAATAAAGGCACACGGCGAAGACATTCTTGTAACGAGTAAAGACGGCCTTACCACGGTCACCATCACGCTTGCGCTGTCCCCTCAGGAGCAGGGTTCGAAAGCATAGGCCGCCGCCCGGGAACTGGACCGGCGGCTCGAAACTTTTATTTTGTTTATTTTTATTATTGAATCAGACACAAATTTTGCGAAAACGGAATATCTTGAGCACATCCGAGTGCCGGAGGCACGGTTTATGGGAAAAAGACGTAATCAGATCACAAGGCGGCTGTGGGGTGCCGGCGACAGGGTCATTGACTCCGGAGCCGAAAATGAAATAAAGACCGGGGAGAGCGCCTCTGCGCAAGGTGAAAGACCGGAGGAGCGCAGAGTTTCTGTCAAAGAACGTGAAAGAGCGGTATTTCTCCTGTGCGCCGTTCTTGCGTTATGCTCGTTCATATTTATTTTTCTTATGAATTTTTCTGTCGGCATCATATCCGAAGAGGGGAAAATAACCCTGTCGTTTACAAACAGGGCGATCAAAGAGGAAGTACCGGAAGCGCCGGATTTTGAGCCGGCAGCAGGCAGCAAGACCGCCTATGCGGTCCCGGTCAGCGCAGGGGATGACGACGGCAGCAGGATGGTGATTTCGACCGGCACGGACAAAGAAAGCGAATTGAGTTTTCAGGAGATATATCTCAAGCTGATCGACAGCGTCGTATGTATCGAAGCGGCGGGCCCATCCTCCGCGGTAAGCGCAAGCGGTATTATCATGTCTTCTTCGGGCTATATAATAACGAACGAGCATGTGGTGGAAAACGCGTACACGATAAGGGTGATACTGCACAGCGGAGAAGTATTCTCAGCCGCGTTAGTCGGCAAAGATTCGGTCACCGATCTCGCGGTTCTTAAAATCGATAAGAATGATTGCGTCAGCGCCGAGTTTGGAGATTCGGATAATACTCGGGTGGGAGACACCGTTCTGGCCATCGGAAACCCGCTGGGCGCGGCGCTTGCGGGCACGTTGACGGACGGGATCATCTCCGCGGTAAACCGCGACGTAGAGATCAACGGCAATATAATGTCGCTCATTCAGACAAATGCCGCTTTAAACACGGGCAGTTCCGGCGGGCCGCTGATCAATATGTACGGACAGGTTATTGGGATCAACACGATAAAGACGACGGCGGCAGACTCCCCGGTCGAGGGCATCGGCTTTGCAATACCGGTTCGGAGCGCAAAACCCGTTATTGACGAGCTTATTGCTTTCGGCTGCGTATCCGGGCGGCCGACTTTCGGATTCGAGGCGCTGGATTACGATCTTCCGATTTCCGCCACCATCTTTTACGGTACGCCAGGCGGGGTAATAATCTCGTCTGTTGACGTGCGTGCGGACGCGTATGAAAAAGGGATCAGGAGAGGGGACGTCATCGTCAAGGCCGCGGGCGAGGATATATACACCGTCTCCGAGTTGTGCAGGATCAGGAACAGATACAAGGCCGGCGATGAAGTTGCTCTCACGATATACAGAAAAGGAAACTACTATCAGCTTTCGGTGCGTCTTATGGAAGAGGCCGCGCTGAGAGACTGACAACGGCTTATCACAAATATGGATCACGGCAGGGCGTAAAGCCTTGCCGTGATCATTTTTCTGTATTCAGAAGAGTTAAGGACTAAGCGCGGCGCCTGTTCAGCGGCTCTGGATGGGTCCTTTGGAGCCCGCTGCGCTCATGTCCCGGAGGGCGTCTTTTCTGGAGAGATTTATGCGGCCCTTCTCATCAATATCGGTGACCTTGACCCAGGTCATGTCTCCGACGTTAAGCACGTCTTCAACCTTCTCGACGCGGCGGTTTTCAAGCTTTGAAATGTGGACCATCCCGTCCTTGCCCGGTACGAGTTCCACGAACGCCCCTATCGGAATGACGCGCACGACTTTGCCGTGGTACAGTTTTCCGACCTCAGGAACGAATACGATGTTCTCGATAGCCTGCTTTGCCGCCTGGCACGCGCTCAGGTCCACGGAGGAGATGTATACGCTGCCGTCGTCTTCAATGTCAATTTTTGCTCCGGTGTCGGCCACGATCTTCTGGATCGTCTTCCCGCCCGAGCCGATAACTTCACGGATCTTTTCCACGTCGATCTTCATGGTGATCATTTTCGGCGCGTACTGCGACACCTCTTTGCGCGGTTCGGCTATGCAGGGGAGCATCACCTCGTCCAGGATCTTATAGCGCGCATCCCGTGTGATTTCAAGGGCGGATTTGATGATCTCGCCGGTCAGGCCGTCGTTTTTTAGATCCATCTGGATTGCGGTGACGCCTTTTTTGGTGCCGGCGACCTTAAAGTCCATGTCGCCGTGGAAATCTTCCACGCCCTGAATGTCGATGAAGGTGGTCCACTCGTCGTCGTTGTCTATGAGGCCGCAGGAAATACCAGCAACGGGGGCGCTGATGGGAACACCCGCATCCATCAGCGCCAGTGTCGAACCGCAGATGGAGCCCTGGGAGGTGGAGCCGTTCGAGGAGAGGACCTCGGAGACTACCCGGATCGTATACGGAAAGACCTCCATCGGCGGGAGGACAGGCACGAGGGCTTTCTCTGCCAGCGCGCCGTGGCCGTATTCGCGCCTGCTCGTGCTGCGTGAGCCGCGCGCCTCGCCAGTCGAATATGCGGGGAAATTATAGTGGTGCATATAACGCTTCGACTGCTCTTCCCAGATCGTGTCGAGCTTCTGGGCGGCATCGACCGTATCGAGAGTGGCGATCGAGAGGACCTGAGTTTGACCGCGTGTGAAAAGGCCCGAGCCGTGGACTCTGGGGACAACGCCGACCTCCGCGTCGAGAGGCCTGATCTCGTCCATTGCCCGTCCGTCAACGCGTTTACCCTCAAGAAGCCATTTGCGCACGACGACTTTTTGAAGCTTGTACATCAATTCGTCCATCAGCATCCTGATGTCGGGGTATTTTCCCTCGAATTTTTCGATCAAGTCTACCTTGATCGGGGTCAACCGCTCTTCACGAACGTTCTTGTCATCCGTATCAAGCGCGTAGCGGATCCTGTCGAGGCAGTAATCCTTTATTTCTTCGAGCATGTCCGGGTCGATCGAACCTCTGACAAACGAGAACTTAGGCTTACCGACCTGGCTGACGATTTCGTTTATGAACCGTACGATCTTTTTTGATTCCTCGTGAGCGAGCATGATGCCGTCATAAATTATCTCTTCGGGGACTTCGTTGGCTTCCGTCTCGATCATTACTACCTTCTCGGCGGTAGAAGCGGTAGTGATCTGCATCTGGGAACGGCTTCTTTGCTCTTTATCTGGGTTCAGGACCAGTTCCCCGTCGACGTAGCCGCAAAAGCAGCCGGCGATCGGGCCGTTCCAGGGAATATCCGAGATGGCGACCGCGCACGACGCGCCGATCATTGCGGGGATCTCGGGCAGACAGTCTGGATCGACCGACAGCACTGTGGTGTTCACAACAACGTCATTTCTGAGATAACTGTCAAAAAGCGGGCGCATTGGCCGGTCGATGAGACGGGAGGCAAGCACGGCTCTCAGAGAGGGGCGGCCTTCTCTTCGCAGGAAAGAGCCCGGTATACGCCCCACGGCATAAAGCTTCTCTTCAAAGTCCACAGTGAGAGGGAAATAATCTATACCCTCTCTTGGCAGGTCGGAAGCGGTTGCGGTTGCCAGTACCATCGTGTCGCCATAGCGGACGGTGCAGGATGCGTTTGCGAGTTCGGCGAGCTTTCCTGTCTCGATAGTCAGTTTCCGGCCGGCAAATTCGGTTTCGAAAATTCTGTGACCGGGGTATTCTTTGCGTTTCATTATCTTGTCCTTTCTGAATCCGGGACAGCGGCAGTTTAGCATTTGAAACCGGGTTCGAAAATCGAGCGCAGTTTCAACTGCTAAAAATGCCGTCAATCCCTTTTACGTGTTTGCGTCCGGTACCGGCACTGCCGACACCGGACGCAGCTGTTTTTTATTTACGTATTCCGAGTTTCGCGATGCACTCTCTGTAGCGGTTGATGTCTTTTTTTGCTAAGTAGTCCAGGAGATTACGTCTCTTTCCCACCATCTTAAACAGGCCGCGGCGGGAATGATCGTCGCCGTGATGGACCTTAAGATGCTCGGTAAGGCGCGTAATACGTTCAGTGAGGATCGCGATCTGGACCTCGGGGGAACCGGTGTCACTCTCATGAGTGCGGTTTTGCTCGATGACTGCGGTTTTTTCTTCTTTTAGAAGCATACTGGTTTCACCTTTCTTTTAATCTCCGGGCGCTGAGCATGGGCCAGGTGAATTCGCCTGTCGGCGTATCTCCGCATGCCGGGCGCCGGTTCGCATAGTTAGCCCATAGATTCTAGCACAGGACTTAGCTGTTGTAAAGTAATATATTTCCGAGCGGATCAGGATTTTTCACGACTATATTATGTCCTCATGCCGGAGGGCTTTATGCCCGCAAAATCATTTTTCGATATAGAGCACCGACACGTCGAAGCCGTCAAAAACGTCGGTGGTATGTATCTCAACGTCCTTTGTCCACTGCGAGATAAGCTCGTTGAAACTGTCTGTCACGATCTGCGGATAATTGTCAAGTACGTATCTGACGTCGAGCGGCTCCCGCTTCAGTATGTGATACCCGTAATCAGACTCTATGATGCCGCTCACCGAGCCGACCTCAAGCGCCGAAAGAGCGTCGCGAAACGTTTCTTCCGCTTCGTCCAGGAACAAATACTCGTTTTTCAGGCCCCCGTCGCTGCTGTACTCTATCGACAGCCGGTCGAAATCCTCTCCCTCCATAATGCGTTTTTCGAGGTTTTTCGCAAGGGCGAGCTGCAGTTCCTTGTCGTCAGCGTCAATAGGGTTGCCCTCATTGTCCTGCGTGGCGAGAAAGATGTGTTTTATGTGATAAAGTTTGTTCGCGTCGCCCCATGCGTCCGTCTCCTCCTGCGTGGGCACGGCCGCGCCCTCTTCACCGTAATAATAGTCGTACAGATGCTTGTACAGTAAATTGACGGCGTAAATGTGCTTGTACGCGGCTTCGGTCATCCGGTTTTCAAGCAGGTATGTTTCGTAGGCCTCCTCGCTGCCCAGTTTGCTCACCGCGTCTTTATGCCAGGAATCAAGCTTCTTAAGTTCTTCGTCGGACAGTGTGGTTTTCAGTTCGGCAGCCTTTTTCTCAATTGCCGCGTACAACCTCAATATTTCGAGCGCGTCCTTCTTGACATAATCCGAAATGCCCGTATCCAGGAACACGGTGTTCCAGTCCGGTTCGTCAATATCGAGCTCGGACATGAGGTTGTTGACGCTCAGGGAAAAATAAGGTTTCAATTCCTCGAGAGTCATGGCTTTGCCGTTTATATATACGGCGTTCATGTCGTAAACGGAAGGCGTCTCGACCGGTACGGCATCCTCCGGAGCGGGATCGCGCAGCGTGAAAAATACGGTCAGCCCGATCACGATAACGGCGGCGACAGCGAAGAGGATAATGAGAATCTTTCTGTTCATTGCTCCTCCTTCAACGCGGCAAGCGCGGCAGAATACTGCCTGACGAGCTTGTCTGCTGCTTTTACGACGCTCTCGCCCGGACTCAGCCTGAGAGTGATGCAGGCCGCGTCGCCGGCCGAAAAACGGATACGCCCCTTGTACGAGGGCTCTGAACAAAGCGCGGAGACAGCCCTGAAGTCGTGCTGCGCCAGCTTCAGCATAAGGGCGTTATCTTTCTGCGATATCTCGCTGATCATGCAGGAGGCCGCGATAGATCTCATGAGTGCGACAGACAAAAGAGTCAGGACATTTGCCGGAGGGTCTCCGTACCGGTCGACCATCTCATCGATAATGTCGTCTCTGTCCTGCTCGTCGCGTATGGCGGCGATACGCCTGTAAAAGTCGATTCGCTGCTCTGCCGAGGTGATATATGAGTCGGGTATGCTGGCGGAGACAAGGAGATCGGCGGTACAATCGGATCTCGGACGCGGCAGTTTGCCCTGCTCCTCCAGGACAGCTTCTTCGAGCAGCTGAAGATACATATCGTAGCCGACGCTCATGAGGTTGCCCGACTGCTCCGCGCCGAGCACGTTTCCCGCACCGCGCAATTCGAGGTCGCGCATTGCGATCTTGAATCCGCTGCCGAATTCCGTATATTCGCGTATGGCGGCCAGGCGCTTGGTCGCCACGTCGGAGAGCGCTTTTCCTGGCCGGTATGTCAGGTATGTGAACGCCCTGCGTGAACTGCGCCCGACCCTGCCGCGAAGCTGGTGCAGCTGCGCAAGGCCCAGGTGATCGGCATCCTCGATTATGAGCGTATTGACGTTGGGTATGTCAAGGCCCGTCTCAATGATCGTTGTGCAGACCAGGACCTGGATCTCTCCTTCAAACATTCTCTGCATGACGTTTGACAGATCCTCTTCAGGCATCTGTCCGTGCGCTACGTCGATAACAAGATCCGGGAACTGGCGGGCAAGGCGGGACGCTGTCCGGTCGATAGATTCGACACGGTTGTGGAGGTAATACACCTGGCCGCCGCGCCCTGTCTCTCTTCTTATCGCCTCTGCGACAACCGCGGGGGAGTACTCCAGCACGTAGGTCTGTACGGGCTGCCTGTCGCTCGGGGGCTCCTCGATCGTGGACATATCCCTTATCCCGGACAGCGCCATATTCAATGTGCGCGGGATGGGTGTTGCCGTCAGCGTCAGAACGTCGACGGTGGCGGAGAGTTCCTTGAGCCGCTCCTTGTGGGCGACACCGAACCGCTGCTCCTCGTCTACGATCAACAGCCCGAGATCTTTGAACAGCACGTCTTTTTGCAGAAGGCGGTGAGTGCCGATAACAAGATCGGCCGTGCCGTTTGCGATCCTCCTTATAGAGGCTTTGATCTGTGCCTGGGAGCGGAAGCGGGACAGGAGCTCGATGTGGACCGGGTAGCGTGAAAAGCGTTTTGCGGAGGTGATGAAGTGCAGCTGAGCCAGTACGGTCGTGGGGACCAGTATTGCAGCCTGCTTTCCGTCCAGGATACATTTCATGATCGCGCGCATGGCGACCTCGGTCTTTCCGAAGCCGACGTCACCGCACAGGAGGCGGTCCATAGGGTGCGGAGATTCCATGTCGCGTTTTATCTCTTCTATACAGCGCAGCTGATCGTCCGTCTCCGAATACTCGAAGCTCTCGTCAAATTCTTTCTGCCATTCGGAATCGGGAGAGAAAGCGTACCCGGGTGTGCGAAGTCTTCTCGCATACAGGTCGATCAGGCTGCGGGCAAGATCTTTTGCCGCTTTCTTTGCCCGGGATTTGCTTTTTGCCCACGCGTCACCGCCAAGTTTGTTGAGCTTGACAGGGGAGTCGTCGGCAGACCCGATGTATTTTGAGATCAGATCAAGACTTGTGGCGGGCACATACAGGCAGTCGGTGCCCCTGTATGCGATCTTTATATAGTCGCGTTCGATCCCGTCAAGCGTGATCTTCTCCATTTTCACAAAACGGCCTATGCCGTGATGGACGTGGACGACGAGGTCACCGGGGGCCAGGTCGGTGAAACTCTGTATATGTTCACGGGAGGTTTTTTTTCTGCGCGGGCGGCGGGAAGGGGAGACGATGAGCTGGTCTTCCGTGATAACGGCCAGCTTTATTTCCTGAAGTACAAAGCCCGACGAGAGTGCGCCGACAGCTATGCTGACGCGGCCTTTGGGCGGCAGCTTATCCAGTTCCCTGTCCATGATCGCGCTTATTCCGCGCTCAAACAGAGCCTGCGACAGAGCGCGGGCACGGTGTTCGCTGCTGCACAGGACTGCAACAGAGTACTCTGACCCGGTGTAATGAGCGATATCAGCCACTGCGGTCTCCAGGCTGCCGCCGTAAGAGGAGAGCTGTTTGGGGCTGGCGTCGAAAAGGCCTTTCGGAGCAAGTTCATCCGGGTAAGCAGATGTAAACGAGTCCAGATATACGACGGGATGCCGCGCCATATTGCCGAGCGCCGTCTCCCAGGTACATGCGAGATCCGAAAACTCTCCGGCAAGCTCACCCGACACGAGCAGGGACTCGATGTCCTCGCCGAGCTGCCACAACCATGAAGAAGCTCTCTCGGCAGTACTGGAATGTTCGCATATGATAACGATCGAGTCGTCCGAGATATAATCGAGTGCCGTCGAAAACTCCGGATAGATCAGCGCCGCGTACCTGTCTGCCGCGGGGAAATTCAGATTTTGTCCGATCCGCTCCGCGTCCTGCCTGAGGGTCTGGACCAGTTTGGGGTTGGCGGTTTTCCTTTTTTCCACGCGGGAGGCGAAAGCGCTCAGTTCTCTTGAGAGCCCGAGGAACGAACCGTCGTGCATTCCCGGGAGGACTTCTGCCGCAGGCAGCATCCCGGCTGTCTTGATGTTTTCGATCCGGCGCTGCGTGGCCGGATCGAAAATGCCCATAGAGTCGAGTGTATCGCCGAAAAACTCCGCCCGCACAGGGTAATCGGAGGACGGCGAAAAGAAGTCGAGGATACCCCCCCTCAGGGAGAACTGCCCCTGGCCCTCGACCTGATCGCATCTTGAGTAGCCCGCGGCTGTCAAACGGGAGGTCAGCTGTGTCAGGTCGTAGTCATCGCCCAGATTTAACGTAAAGGAGGCCGACAGCAGCTTCTGCGGCGGCAGAGTGCGCTGCAGGACGGCGTCGGGAGTTGCTACGACGATCGGGGCGCTTTTTCGAGCCATCCGATACAGAACAGCCAGACGTTTTTGCTGCCACTCCCGGGAGGCCGCCTCAGTCTGGCGGAACACAAAATCCCTGCCCGAAAGAAGAAGCGGCTCCTCTCCCGTAAGAGAGGCAATGTCGGATGCAAAACGGCCGGCTTCGGCTTCGTCCGCGCAGATGACAAAAACGGGCCGCTCCGTTTCCACGTGCAGAGCGGCGGATATCAGAGCGCGATGTACCGGAGCAAGCCCCGTCACACCCGAGGGCTTGCCCATATCGATAAGTGCTGTTATGTCTTTAAAATCGGGCATAGCCCGCATCGCTGTGGATAAGACCCTCATACGGGAACCTTTCTGAATAAGCGCAATACCTTCGCCGGGAGGGGTTGCGTTCGCTGTATTACCGGTATTACTGCCTGTGTACGATTATATTATGCGTGAAAAACCGCGGAGCGCGTCGACAAACAAAAAAAGACAAAACTTTCCCGGCAGGCAGCTGAAATAATGTTTTCGGGGAGTGACGGTCACTCGGCCCGGTTGAATATCTCCATCGCGGCCGGCACGCCGCTGCGGATTATCTCTTCTACGGCCTTGCCGGCCTTTTCCAGCGCGGGGTGCAGCCGCTCGAGCTCGCTGCGGGTCATGCGCGACAAGACCCAGTCGGCTATATCGAAACCGGGAGTATCGGGCTTGCCCACTCCGATGCGCACGCGGGCGACAGCGTCCGTGCGCATATGATCGATTATGCTTTGCAGGCCTTTATGTCCCCCGGAAGAGCCGTTCGGGCGCACGCGCAGCCGCCCGGGCTCAAGATTGATATCGTCAAGAACGACGATTATCCGCTCGGGACCGATCTTATAAAAATCCGCGGCGGCACGGACGGACTCGCCGCTCAGATTCATGTATGTCGTGGGCTTGAGCAGACAGACCTTTTTTCCGCCGATAACGGTAAGGCCGTAAAGACCTCTGAATTTCTCGCGGCTCAGCTCGACATGGCGCTCGGCGGAAAGGATGTCTCCGGCGAGATAACCCGCGTTGTGGCGGGTATGTTCGTAACTTCGCCCCGGGTTTCCTAAAAAAACGACTAACCATTCGGGGCCGGCTTTTTTCCCGGGAAACAGCCGGATATTCATCAAAACAGAGTTGATACGGAGATCTCTTCGTAAATACGCTCGATCGCCTCGGCAAAAAGTGAAGCGACGGAGATCACCTTAATGCGGTTTGTGTCGGCGCCTGCGGGGAGCGGGATAGTGTCAAGGAGCAGAAGCTCTTTTATTACGCTTTCGTTTATGCGGTCTAATGCCTGGCCCGAGAGCACACCGTGCGAGGCGCAGGCATATATTTCTTCAGCGCCGCCTATCTCAACGAGGGCTTTTGCTGCGCCGCAGAGGCTTCCCGCGGTGTCGACCATGTCGTCAAGAAGAATGACGCGTTTTCCCTTCACATCGCCTATGATGTTCATGACCTCCGAGGAGTTTGCCTTCTGGCGGCGCTTATCGACTATTGCGAGGCCCATTCCCATCCGCTGGCTGAACGTCCTTGCTCTTGACACGGAGCCGATGTCCGGAGCGACGACGATCATATTACATATATCCTCTCCGAACTTCCTTTTGTAGTAGCGCACGAACAGAGAACTCCCCAGAAGGTTGTCCACCGGGATATTGAAAAAGCCCTGGATCTGAGCCGCGTGGAGGTCCATCGTAAGGACTCTGTTCGCCCCTGCGACTGTCAGCATGTCGGCTACGAGTTTCGCGGATATAGGGTCGCGGGCCTTTGCCTTTCTGTCCTGCCTTGCATAGCCGAAATACGGGATCACGGCTGTAATACGGCCGGCGGACGCACGCTTAAAAGCGTCGATCATGATAAGAAGTTCCATAAGGTTATCGTTTACAGGATTGCATGTAGACTGTACGACAAACACGTCGGTGCCCCGCACGGTTTCATATATGGATACGGAGACTTCCCCGTCCGAGAAGGTCTTTATTTCGTTGCTGCCGAGCTTTATACCCAGTTCTTTGCAAATGCTCTCAGCCAGTTGCCGGTTCGAGTTGCCGGTGAAGACCTTTATTTCTTTTCCGTGTGGTATCATTTTGAAACAGCCCTTTCGTGTTATGGTATTTTAGAATTTTGTGCCTTGCGCGGAGGATAACTATCTGACAAGGGAATTATCCGGTTGTACGGCGGACGCGTCCGGGGAAAAGCAGTAATAGTCGAGAACATCCTTCGCAACAGACCCGATCAGTCCGCCCTGTCCGCCTTTTTCGACGATCACGACGATCGCAATTTCAGGGTTTTCGCGCGGTGCGCAGCAAACAAACACAGCGTTGTCAAATCGAAGACTTGTCTGAGCCGAGCCGGTCTTTGAAGCGACCTTGATCGGATAGTTGGCAAATACTGCCGACGCCGTACCCGAAACGGATGCTTCAAGCATGCCGTCCATTACCGCCTGATATGTCTCGTCGCTTATTTCGGTTTTGCTCAGCAGGCTGCTCTGATGTTCCTGAACTAAGCGTGGAGAGGAGCGGGACGTGATGAAATTCATAAGGTGTGCCGCGTAGCGGTTGCCGCCGTTGGAAACGGAGGCCACGTAGCACGCGAGCTGCAGGGGGGTGAAGGCGTTATCGCTCTGGCCGATCCCGGCCTGGATCGTATCACCGCCGGTCCAGGCTCTCCCTGACCCCTGCCTTGCCTCGGGCCCCGCGAGTATGCCGAGGCTCTCGTCTATCTCTATGCCGGTTTTCTGACCGAGGCCGAACGCGGCCGCGTAGCGGTCAATAGTCTGGATCCCGGTGAGTCTGGCCGATTCATAGAAAAAATAGTTACAAGAGACTTTCAGCGCGTCGATAACGTTGATCGTCCCGTGAGTCCCGCCGGTCTTGGTATGGATCCAGCATACCGGAGTATATGACGGAGCGTAATACATGTAAACACCGTTATCGGTTATATGGGTGTCCAGCTTTATTGCGCCTGATTCCAGCGCAGCTGTGGCGGTGACCATTTTGAATGTGGAACCCGGTTCATAAGTTCCCTGCGTAGCCCGGTTTAGCAGGGGTTTGAGCGGGTCTTCAACGAGATCATTGTAGTTTTCGCTGTAGGACGCGAGGTCGTACGTCGGATACGAGGCCAGGGCCAGTACTTCGAACGTGTTCACATCGATTGCAACGACGGCTCCGCCCCCCGCTTCCTGGCCGGCTCCGCTGTCCGCAGTCTCTCGCAGCTTTTCTATACACGCCTTCAGCGAATCTTCCGCGACAGCCTGCATACCGATATCAACGGTCAGATATACGTCCGATCCCGCTTGCGGTTCTTTTACGTACCGCTCTGATACTATTTCTCCGTTCGCGTTTGTTTTTGTCTCCAACAGACCCCTTTTGCCGTGAAGATACTCTTCAAAAGCCTCTTCGATACCCCCCTTTCCGATGAGCTCATCCATATCATAGCCGAGAGGGCGGAGTCTCTCGTAATCCTCCGCTGTCATATGGCCGAGCCTGCCCAGGATGTGTGCCGCGTACTTCGTGTTGTAGACCCGTTCGGAACCGGCAATCACCGAAACAAGACTAAATCCCCGTTCCTGCACCGCCGCTATCATCTGCGTGCCGACGTCTTCGCAAAAGATGTAGGGAGCTATATTCAGGACATTTCGCAGCGTCAGTTCATATCGTACCCCGAGGATCTTCCGCAGAGTATCCTTATCGTACGAAGAGTTCGTGAGGCCGTATACCGAGAGCATTTTTTTCATGACTTCCGGGCCGGACAGGTCCTGGTCCCAGCCAAAGTAAGCTTTGTAGCTGTCAAATCGTTCCCGGTTTGTTACGGAGGCGCCGGATAAGTAATAAGCCCCGGCGCTGAGCGGCAGAGTGTCATTGTATTGTGCGCCATACAGATCGCACAGCTTCAGCAGTTCGAAGATAGTCGAGTTGATCACGTCGTCTTCAGCCTGGCGGATATCCTTAAAACCGAGGGAATAGACCGTCCTGTTCGTGATCAGCGGTACTCCGTTTCGGTCGAAAACTTCGCCGCGTGCGGCGTTAACGGTGGTGTAAGAGGTGGTTATCACCACTTTTTCCGCTTCCGATAGGTAGGTCGCGCCGTTTACTACCTGAAGATTGATGAGATTCAGCACACATATACTGATACAGATAAAAATGATAACCGCAATAATGACCGTGCGTGAGGAGAGTTTTCTTTCGTCCATACAGCCTCTCCTACGATCTGAACCGCTGCCGCGTGTTCCGGTTGAACCGCGCGTCGACACGTGACAGAAGCAGCAGTATGGGAATAGATAAAACGGTTGAATACAGCAGCATGGGCAGCGTGATCGACCACAGCGAACCGGCGGAGGAGGCGCCCGAGAAAAACAGATATAATAGTATGCGCAGCAAATGAGTGATAACGAGCGAAAGCGCGGCGAGCATGATCATAACGAATTTGCTTCTCACTACGATACGCTCAACAAGAAGTATCAGCAAAACGGACAGTACCGTCAGCGTTATCGTATAAAATCCGTCAGAACCCGCCAGAGCGTCCGTCATAATGCCCGTGCATAAAGAGAAAACGACCGCACCCGTACCGCACTCAAGCATCGACACGAAGGTTATTATGCATGGAGCCAGCATGGGTGCCGCACCGAACAGAGGAAAGCGGCTGAAGACGGACAGCTGCAGCGCGGTAAAAAAAACGAGGTAGAGGGAGTAGCTCAGCCATTTGTAGAATTTCGTTTTGTTCCTAAGGCTCATAAAAGACCATTCCTTTGAGGGCTCATATGCGCGACCGGGCCGCGGGCTCGGGTTTATTGCTTATCTGCGTTTGATACGATGATAAAGACCTGCGTCAGGTCATCCAGGTCGGCGGCGGGGCGCAGCACGGCGCTGTATGACAGGCCGGAAGGGTCGGGGATAATCTTTTCGATGTATCCGACGATGAGTCCCGGCGGGTATTTGCCTCCGGTACCGGTCGTTGTTACTGTGTTGCCCGAGCGAAGGGCAGCGTCGCTTTGCAGATACCTGATGATCAGCTTTCCGCTGCTCATGTAAGCATAGTCTCCGCCGGCAATACCGACGTCGTTTGTCTCGTCTATAACGGCGCTTATGCGCGACGTGGGATCCAGGATCGTGGTGACTGTTGCCCACTCTGACCCCAGGCTCGTTATTGAGCCTATTAAGTGGCCGTCCCAGGACACGACGCACATTCCGACCTCAAGCCCGGCGGAGCTGCCGGAACCGATTGTAAAGTCCGAGCTGAAACTGCTGGAACTGCCGGAGATAACGTCGGCGGCGGCATAATTGAATTGCGTCATGGTCTGCGTCAACTTCAACAGCGTCTTCAGGCTCTCGTTCTCCTTAACGGCCGCTTCGGCTTGTCTGAGTTCCAGTTTCAGCTTAGCGATCTCCATTTTAAGCTCGGTATTTTCCTCTTTGAGCTCGTCGACCATGCTGATGTAATCGCGAAGATCGCCGATCGCTTCTGCTGCGCGGGCGGCCGCGCGCTCGGCAGGGTAGTAAAAACCCTTTACCGCCTTTTCCAGGATGCTCGCTTCATTTCCGGAAAGGTGGGACATCAGCGCCATGACCAGAGCTGCTGCCACAGCGAGAGCGACCAGCCAGATATTCTTTTTTTTCGCCCGTCTTTTCAAAATTTCCGCTCCAGACCGAGGCTGCGCAGCTTCATAAACAGGCTGCAAACGGGCAGCCCCATGACGTTGTAATAGTCCCCTTCGATCCTGCTGACAAAAACACTGCCCGCACCCTGCACCGCATACGCGCCCGCTTTATCCATCGGTTCGCCCGAAAGGATGTATTCCCGTATCTCATAGTCCTCCAGATCGCGAAAATAAACGGTTGTCCGCTCCGAGTGAGAGTATTTATTTCCCCGGAAAAGAAGCGTGTACCCGGTGTATACGTCATGTGACCTGCCGGACAGAGCTTTCAGCATCATATAGGCGTCGTTTTCGTCCGCTGGTTTTCCCAAGGGTATACGGTCAAGAAAAACCAGCGTGTCCGCCGATAAAACGACGTCTTCGGAAGAGGCGTTTCGGGCGGCGGCTTCCGCCTTCCTTTGCGATAGCAGCACGACCGAGATCTCGGGCGACAGGTTGTCAGACAATTCCTCGGACACGTCCGCAGGGCATACGGTAAAGTTGGTGACGCCGCAAAGGCGAAGCAGTTCCTGTCTTCGGGGGGAGTTTGATGCGAGAATAAACTTCATGGATATTAAAGCCCTGTCGACCCGAAACCGCCGCTGCCCCGCTCCGTACCGTCCAGCTCCGTTACCCGGAGTATCCGCGCGCGGCACACCGGAGCGACTACCAGCTGGGCTATTCTGTCGCCGGGCCGCACGGTGTAAGGCTCGTCAGTCAGATTTATAAGGCCGACCTTTATTTCGCCGCGGTAATCGCTGTCGACAACGCCTACACCGTTGGAAAGAGCGATCCCGTAGCGCGCCGCAAGCCCGCTCCGGGCGAAAACCAGGGCGACATACTCCGCGGAGGGGAGGGCGATGGCTATTCCGGTGGGGATGATCACGGGAGTGCGCGGCTCAAGAGTGAGAGGCCCGGAAAGACAGGCGTGAAGGTCCATTCCGGCCGCTCCGTCGCTCTGGTAAGCGGGCAGGGGGAAGTCCTCGGCCGCGTTTGCAAGGGTTTTTATTTTAAGTATCGGTGTCATTGAAAAAGACCTCTTCGCAGCCGGGAGAGAAGGCTGCGCTCTTTCTTGAAATAATGCCCGTATGTGCCCTCGTTCGGTGTTTTGAGCTGCCCGTTCATCAACGCGGCAGCCGTATCGGCGCATTCGCGCGCATTCTCCGCCGTAAAGCGGATGCGCAGAGTATGAACGCCGAGGTTTTTGAATTCGGTGAGATCACGCGGGAAAAGCTTTTTGCTGTCATACAGGATATTATGGCACCCGATCGCGTCCTTCAGAACCGGGAAAAGCGCGTTGCGGCGGTCTTTGAGCATCATCGGAGTCGAGGAACAGTTACATACTCCGCTTTTTTGCTTTATTATGCAGCGCTCGGTGACCATCAGCGGCAGCCGGCCGTATACGAGCATCTCTGTTTCAAGCTCGTCGGAAAGCCGGAATATTTTATCGGCCGTCAGATCGAATGAAACGGTTGCGGAGATAAATCCGCAGCCGGCATATGCGCGCAGCGCGAGAGAATTGCATATGTTCAGTCCCCAATCCCCCCGCACGCGGAAACCTTCTGAAAGGGCAATGGCAGCGCTGTCCGGGTCTCCCACAAGGGCTGTGGATATTCCGAGGTCATATGCAACGGAAAGGCGGGCGCGGAGTGTTTCCGCGTCGCCGGCGGCCGGAGCCTGAGGCATCACGGCGCAGATCTCTGTTGTACCGTAAAAGGGCTTAAGCAGTTCCCCGCTTGTTGAGATATCGCTCAAAGGCAGATACACGCGCGCGGGACCGAGTCTGGCAAGCTCCTCCGAGAGCTGCGCTTTTCCCGAGAGCTCCACGGAGAAACGGACCTGTTCTGTGGGAGCCCGGGGGTGTTCACCGAAATCGAAAGAACCGGTCTGTTTCACGGAAGGATTCCCTCGAATGGCCGTAAGCTGGAGAAGGGTGCGGTCGCGCAGATCCGCCAGATCGCCCGGAGATATGTTAAGGCCCTCCCGGATCATGAGCCTTGCGCTCTCACAGCGGTAAGGGGTCGCGCCTGTGCGGTAGAGCAGTGTGCGAAGTTCCGCCCTTTCCGCCGTGTCCGGACGTCGGGAGTCGTCCGCGATCGGCCCCTCCGCCGAGGCGGTGTTGCCGTCGCCGTCCTTTACAGACAACACGATAGGTTTTCCCGCGGATGCCTGCAGGACGAACGAAACTGGAACTCTTTGCAGTTCCGGCATTTTTGCGGCCGCTGTCTTTCCGGGCCGCCCGGCGGGTCGCGGAGGAGTTTTCGCGAAATAGTAAGCGCCGTCGCCGCCCGGCGTACCCCCGAAAATGTCGTCCGATCCGAAAGCTGCCGCGATTTTTTTCTGTGTATCCCGCTGGGGTGGAGAGGTACCGTGCAGCGCGCCGTAAAATGCCCCGACAACTCCCGACACGAGGTCTGGCCTGATCTCCCGTGTGTCGAGCAATGCGGCCGTAACACCGAAAGATTCCAGAAGGTCCAGCCGGTCGATCATTGAAACGGGATTGGCGCAGAGCGGGTAATCATAACCGCAGCGATCCCGCCCGAAAGGATCGCGGCAGGGGTGGCTGCATTTGCCCCTCGCGGCGCTCGCCCCGGATAGAAAAGAAGAGAGGTAGCACCTTCCCGGTACCGACGCACAGCCGGAGCCCAGAACCGTGACCTCCGTTTCCGCTTTAAGGGTGTTCTTAAGAGCCGACAGATCATCGGCGGTTATGCCGCTGCCCAAAGCGACACGTGAAAAACCCAAAGACGCCGCAAGCTTTATCCCGCCGGGCGTGCGGGCGCAAAAAGAGGGAGAAGCGTGCAAAAGCACGCCGGGTATCACGTTGCGAGCGACAATGGCTGCGCCGGGATCGCCGAGCCGTACCGCGTCTACGCCGGCCGACGCCACACTGACGAAGTCATCGCCGAGCTCGCGCAGTTCTGAGTCTGAATACAGAGATTCAAAAGAGGCGTATACCCGGACGCCCCTTATGCGGCAGTATCTGACGGCCGCCGTGAGTTCCCGGCGTGTGAAAGCGTGTAAGGTCTTTTTTGATGTTTCGGATCTGTAAAGAAGACATACGGCATCCGCACCGCAGCTTACGACTTCTTCAAGCTGAGCGCTGGAAGCGGCATATGTGACAAGTTCAAGCATTTGTTAAAGCGCGGGGACGGTGCGACCCCCGGTCAGGACCCTTTCTCATATCTTGCAGACGCGCGTCGGAGTTCGGCGATCTGCGACTTAAGCTTTGCGTTCTCGTCGATGCTTGCTTTCAGCTGCGCACGCAAAGAGTCGTTCAGTTCCAGAGCCTTGAAATACTCGTCGCCGACATTGAGGGCGGCCAAAACCGTGGCGTCGAGGCTCGGGATCCGGCTGCCTGATGTTATTTCCGATATTTTGCCGTTCACATACGCGCTGATCTTCTTGACGTACTCCTCGCTTTCGTCGGCAAGTATGGTGTACGGGCAGCCGCCTATACTGACAACGACCCTGTTTTTCATGCGGTACCCCTCCAGATAACCAGATTGTCGGCCCGGGCGGCAGGAACAGATCGCCGCAAGGCATGCTTTCTCTGTTATCATATTGTATCACATTTTTATATATATGGATATCGTTATTTGAGTCGTACGGGATTTTTTCTCCTCACGCCCAAATTCAAGGTAAAGACAATTTGCGGCATACGCACTTTACAGCGCCCGAGCTTTGCTGATATAATGTCTCCGATTCGGTCGAAAGAAGGGGTGCGCGCGTGGAAACAGAAAAATCAGTTGTGGAAATGTCGCGTGAGGCGGTAAAAAAACTTGTTGCTTCGGGCTGCGGTGATGCAGCCCTGCTCTATCTGGCGCGCCGGATCGATCCTGACGTATGCGCTCAAACCGCCGGCCTTCAGGGGCTCGGCTTCACGCAGGAGAGAGCGGCCGGAGCCCTTGCCGCGCTCAGGAAAATGGGACTGGATGAAGTCGGCGGGATCGCCGAAACCCCGGAGTCCGAAGCCCCGGAGATGGATAAAGAGAGCATCAGCGTTTCGGATATTGCGCAGGAAATAGAGAGCAACGGAGATTTTGCCCACCTGGTTGCCGAGACTGAGCGGAGGCTCGGGTCGAAGCTGTCCACCGCCGCGCTTGTGATTTTGATGAACATTTACAGCAACCTCGGCCTGCCGACGGAGGTTCTTTATCTGCTGTTGACGTATTGCGTTGAAGACGCCCAGCGATATTACGGCACAGGCCGCAAGCCGACGATCAGACAGCTTGAGAAAGAGGCATATCACTGGGCCAGGCTTGAACTTGACACACCGGAGAAAGCGGCGAAATACATACAATACAGGAAAGACGCGCTGAGCAAGGCCGGTTCGGCTGCGGAGGTGCTGGGCATAGGCGCGAGGCGGCTTTCGCGTTCCGAGGAAAACTATATAACAAGATGGATCGAGTGGGGCTTCGGACCCGACGAGATCGAGGCGGCGTACGACAAGACGGTCCTCAAGACCGGGGAACTCAGCTGGAAATATCTGAACACGATTTTACAGAACTGGCACGAGAAAAATCTGCACACTCTTGAGGAGATCAGGCTCGGGGACCGCAGGCCTGTTCAGGGCCGGAGCGAAGTGGATCGTTATGAGCTTGAGGCAATCGAGTGGGCTAAGAAGTACAACCGGAGAAAAGCATCCGGTGAGGAAGTGCAGGGGTGAGGCAAATGACCTTTGATGCCGACCTTCTGGCTCAGGCGTTCGAGAAAAAGGCCCGGGACAGGAGCCGAAGGGAATTGCTCTTGGAAGAAAGGCGAAAGAAAGTGTTCCGGCAGATACCCGAACTCGCCGAGAATGACAGGCTCATGAGAAAGACCGCCGCGGAAGCAGTTTTGACCGCGCTGAAAAGCGGTACAGACCCGAAAGCCGCCGCCGAAGCTCTGCGGGACGAGAACCTTGAGCTTCAGGCACGGGAAGTTGACCTTCTCGCGAGCTACGGATACAGACCGGATTATCTGCAGAACAGCCCCGAATGTCAGGTCTGTTCGGATTCCGGACTGGACGGCACGTCGGTATGCTCATGCGTGCGCAAGATCTACGCGAAACTGCAGACACGTCAGCTCGATAAAAAGCTCGATTTTTCCGTCCGCAATTTTGAGAAATTCGATTTGTCCCTGTATTCGCCTGTCGAAGACAGGAAACGCGGGATCTCTCCGAGAGAAAACATGAAAAACAACCTTGAGATCTGTAAAGAGTATGCCCTGGGCTTCGGTTCCCGAAGCAGCAACCTGGCATTCTTTGGAGACACGGGGCTGGGAAAGACGTTCTTGTCCGCATGTATCGCCAAGGTTGTCTCCGAGAGCGGTTTTTTTGTCATATACGGCAGCGCCGGCGAGATCTTCTCCGATTATGAATCGGAAAAATTCTCCCGCGACAAAGACTCGACTGCAAGCGCGTCGCGATACACGCAATGCAGCTTGCTGATACTTGACGATCTCGGTACGGAGATGACCACTCAATTCACGGTATCGGCTCTTTATAATCTTCTCAACTCAAGGCTGATGGGCGGCAAGAAGACGATAATAACGTCAAACCTCAACATTAAGGATCTGAGAACAAGATATACGCCGCAGATCATGTCCCGCCTTGAGGGCGAGTTCCGTAATCTGGCGTTTTTCGGGGACGACATCCGCATGAAAAGAAAGGAAAGAATGTGAGCAGTCCGTTTTTTGCGCTCATTTCCCGTGTTCGCTTTATATACCGGTGGGGTCTGATGCACAACGTGCACAAAGAGAACGTGCAGGAGCACTCCCACATGACAGCCGTGATCGCGCATGCGCTTGCGGCAATAGGCAGAGATATCTTCGGGCGCGCCATCGATCCCGGCGAAGCAGCCGCGGCAGCGCTGTATCACGATGTGTCCGAGATCTTCACGGGCGATATGCCGACGCCGGTTAAGTACCGCAACGAAAAACTTACGGGCGCCTATAAAGATATTGAGGATATATTCGCGAACAAGCTGCTGGACATGCTCCCGGAAGAGATGAAAAAAACATACGAGCCGCTGATGTTTCCGCAGGGGGATGTAAAAACATTCGTAAAAGCCGCGGATACGCTGTGCGCGTATATAAAGTGTATTGAGGAGCTGAAATCGGGCAACAGCGAGTTTAAGAGCGCGATGGTGCAGACCAGGAGCAAACTTGACAAGCTCGATCTGCCTGAGCTGCGTTATTTTATGGAGCATTTTTTGGGCGCGTTCAGCCAGACGCTGGATGAGCTAAACGACTGAAGAAAGAAGGCGCGAACAAGGGTATGAGAGCGATCCTAACTGTTATCGGGAAGGACAGGATCGGCATCATCGCGAAGGTTTGCACGTTGCTGGCCGCCGATGACGTCAACATTCTGGATATCAGCCAGACAGTGATGCAGGAGTATTTCACAATGATAATGCTTGTGGATACCTCTGCGTCCGCCACGCCGTTTGACGAGCTTGCCCGCAAGCTGGATGAAACAGGGCAGCGGGAGGGCCTGTCGATCCGCATTCAGCGTGAAGATATTTTTAACGCTATGCACCGTATATAGCGCGAGGCGGCGGAATTCCGGTCGTTCGAGTCGCCGAATGTCCGATAGAATCAGGCCGAAAGCGAAGCTGTAAATGACCGCTCTGCAGGCGGCTGTGCACGCTCGGGCGGAAAGGAATGGTTACACTTGATAAGCTCAAGAGAAATTCTTCAAACGATCGAAATGATAGATCGTCAAAACCTTGATATCCGGACGATTACGATGGGAATATCCCTCCTTGACTGCGCGGACTCCTCAACGGAGCGCTGCTGCGAGCGCATCTACGACAAGATCACGACACGTGCCGAGCGCCTTGTCGGAGTCGGAGAGGAGATAGAAAGGGAATACGGGATCCCGATTGTCAACAAGAGGATCTCGGTCACGCCGATCGCTCTCGTCGGCGCGGGCTGCCGAACGAACGACTTCACACCTTTCGCGCGGACACTTGATCGGGCGGGAAAGGCGGTGGGCGTGAATTTTATCGGCGGTTTTTCCGCACTCGTACACAAAGGCATGACTCAGGCGGACAGGGCCCTCGTAGCCGCCATACCGGAAGCGCTCGCTCAGACCGATATTGTCTGCTCCAGCGTCAATGTTGCGTCGACAAAAGCGGGGATCAACATGGAAGCGGTAGCCGATATGGGGAAGGCGATAATCAGGACGGCACTCCTGACTGCTTCCCGGGGCAGCCTGGGCTGTGCAAAGCTTGTGGTGTTCGCCAACGCCGTAGAAGACAATCCGTTCATGGCGGGTGCGTTCCACGGAGTGGGAGAGGCGGAATCGGCCATAAACGTGGGAGTGAGCGGACCCGGTGTCGTGCAGGCGGCGATCCGGGGAGTACCGGGCGCGCCGTTCGACGTTCTGGCCGAGACGATCAAGAAAACCGCTTTTAAAATTACGAGGATGGGGCAACTGGTGGCCAAGGAAGCCTCGGAGCGGCTCGGCGTGCCGTTTGGCATCGTGGATCTCTCGCTTGCTCCGACACCTGCGGTCGGCGACAGTGTTGCGGCGACCCTTGAGGAAATGGGATTGTCAGTCTGCGGAACCCACGGTACGACGGCCGCGCTGGCTCTTCTGAACGACGCGGTGAAAAAAGGAGGAGTGATGGCTTCCGGCAGCGTGGGCGGACTGTCCGGAGCTTTTATACCTGTCAGCGAGGACGAAGGAATGATTTCGGCTGCCGAGTCGGGCGCGATCACTCTCGACAAACTTGAGGCAATGACCTGCGTTTGTTCTGTAGGCCTGGATATGATCGCCGTGCCCGGAGATACTCCCTGGCAGACAATCGCCGCGATCATCGCGGATGAAGCGGCTATCGGTATTATCAACAACAAAACGACTGCTGTTCGATTGATCCCCGCGCACGGAAAGAAAGTCGGCGACAGGGTCGATTTCGGCGGTCTGCTCGGCAGCGCGCCCGTAATGCCCGTACACAGCGGGTCGGCGGAGCGTTTCGTTGAGCGCGGAGGCAGGATACCGGCGCCCATACAAAGTCTGAGGAACTGAAAAACCGAAAAACCGTCCCGGCTGAGTATGATCCCGTGCCCTCGCACGGGATCTTTGCGTCAGGAGGCCCGGCCCGCATACGGGAGCGTTTCCCGGGGAATGATAATAAAACGCTTATTTATGCCGTGCGGACACAAAATGTGCCGGAGCCGTATGCCGGGAGCACGATATGATGTTGTCCGACAAGCGATTGATAAGCTCATTTCATCTGGGTTTGTAACGAAACGGGAAAAAGGTGGACAAAAAGAGAAAAAAGGGGGTTGACAAGAAGGGTAGCGGATGTTAATATGTCAAAGCTGTCGCGAGGGCGGCGAGGCTGAAGGGGTTGACAAGAG
>Ga0123335_1000317_pt1 | contig 80988 bp, 85 predicted proteins | sample BiotimSIPDNA_2_FD_89707 | JGI IMG/M metagenome (GOLD analysis project Ga0123335, IMG submission 89707) | Anaerobic biogas reactor microbial communites from Washington, USA - Biogas_R2 time_0 SIP DNA | ecosystem: Engineered > Bioreactor > Anaerobic > Unclassified | place: Washington, USA... | reverse complement strand
GAGTTCGGCTTGATTCATTTCTTCGATTGCTAGTTTAATTAATGTGTTCTTTAAGACCCGCAAATAGACTTTTCCAGTCATACTTTTTTTCAGTTCTTGAAGTTGGGAAGCACGAACCTTCTTGAGACTGGCGATACCGATTGATTTGTATTCTTTCAAGATATCTTTGATTGTTGCTATCTCGCTTGATTTTTCTTCTAATACTTGTTGGGAGGGCATTATAATTCTCTCGTTTATGGTTTAATTTTAACTGGCTCACCCATACTTGTCTTGACGAAAACATATTTTACGTTCTTTAGACCACGCTTCAGTTTTCCGTCAAGAACACGAAGAACAGTCATTATGTTTTCTGCAATGTCTTCGTCTGTCATCTGTTGTGAGCCGACAGGAACTTGAATAATAGGTTGGTTACGCATGCGTACAACAACGGTTTTGCGATGTTTGTTAATTAAAGCACCTATATCGGCATTTGGCGGAACTGGAATGGGCATTTTACCTCTTGGACCCAAAACTGGACCCAAAATTTTACCGACAAGGGGCATCAAAGGAGCTTCAGAAATGAAGATGTCATGGGTGTTAGCAATTTTTCGCAGTTCCTTCTTTTTACCGTTTAGAGATTCTAAATCTGCACGTTCTAAAACATAATCAGCGTTAGCGTTTTTCGCTTTTAATGCGAATTCACCTGACGCGATGACACAGATTTTGTTAGGTTTCCCTGTGTCATGAGGAAGTTCAACTACCTCTTGGATTCTACCTTCCGGTGATTTCATATCAATCTCTATTATATCAAGAATCAGGTCTATAGTCTGGTTAAACTTCTTTTCTCCAGCCTTAGATTTTGCCTGTTTTATTACTTCAGATAGTGTCTTGTTGTCTAGGGGCATTTTTAAGCCTCGTGCCAATAGGGGATAAGAACCCCATTATAAAAATATTCGCTTAACATCAGCAGTTACCAAATAAGGTTTCGTATGAGCCAGCATCTATTTCTTTCTGGACTTCTCGCGGGTCTTTGCCTTCAACAGTAACACCTAAACTTACGCAGGTTCCGAGCACTTCTTTAGTCGCGTCTTTCATATTTGAAGCAAGCAATTGAGGAGCTTTAATTTTTGCTATACGAACTATTTGCTCCATTGAAAGGTCGCCAACTTTTACGGTGTTAGGTGTACCCGAACCTTTCTCCACTTTTAATTCTGCAACTATAAGTGCTGATGAAGTGGGGGTACCAACAGTTACTTCGAAGGTTTTATCTTCAGTGTTAACACTAATTTTTACTGGAACTTTCATTCCAGCATACTCTTTTGTCACTTCGTTTATTTTGTTTACAATAGCCACTATGTTAACGCCCAATGGTCCAAGAGCTGGACCTAATGGTGGACCGGCATTGGCTTGACCGCCGTTAACAATCGCTTCTACAACTTTTTTTTCTGTCATTTTGTTTCACCTTATGCTTTTGCTTTCTCTACTAGTTTTACATAGTCTGAATGTACTGTGATGGGCAAAGTAAATGTTGCTTCAAGCAACTCAAGTGTTACTTCACCTTTAGATTTATCGAGCCGCGTAATTTTTGCTCGCATACCTTTGAATGGTCCACCGGTAATTTCTACGACATCGTCCTCGTCTAGGTCTTCCATAACAGGTTTGCGGACGATATAGCGTTCAATCTCATTAAAACCGATGAGTCCAGGAATTCTAGAACGGACATGTCTTACCCCTGAAATGGCTTCTTCCACTAAGTGTGGTCCATCCGCTTCAATGAAAACGTAACCTTTTAAGGTATCGGGTACGAGAAGAGCTTTTATTGGTATATGTGAAATTTCTATTTTTGAGGCAAGTAACCGTGCCACATTGCGTTCTTGACCCGTGGTAGTTTTCACGGCAAATATCTTTATTCGTGATAGCTCTTCATTATTATCCATAGGTTTTCCTTCTAATTTCATTATGCTATATTGGTTAGGGCAAAGGATATAATCTTGATTACAAAACCGATTAAGCCGATCGCACCTATTCCTAAGAAACTAATTTTTATGGAGAGCCATAATTCTTCGCGATCCGGTTTGGAAGCTAGCTTCAATGCTCTAGCTGCTTGTGTTAGCCAAGATTTTACGCCCATATTTATCGCACACTCAAGATTTCAATTAGTAATAATAAACATTGCTGTAACTTTTTGGTTTAAAGGCTACTGTAGCCAAGCTTTTAAACTTTACCAAATATTATTGGTTTTGTTGTAAGTTATACTTTTTTATATGGTAAACCTATAGCTTCTAAAGCTGAGATTAATGATGGTTTATCTTCACTTTTAATTCCTTTCCAATCGAGAATAGCTAGAGGCACCCTTTCAAATGTTTTTTCTACGCATTGCTTTATCATATCAGAATCCGCCATTGGAATAGCATATTTGGGTATGATATGACCGAAAGCTGCCGCACCAACTATAGACATAATTGTGAATTGTTGGTTATAGTGAGTTCCTCCGATGCCTAAAACAGCTGAATTAGAAGTAGAACATGAAAACCTATAGATCGCTGCCATGGCACTATCAGCTACAGCTTTGGCTGCTCTAGAATCCGCCCATTGTTGAGGTAAGCTGCCTAATTCCACAAACATAGTTGGAACATTCAGACTAGGTCCGTGATGAGTACATTCATAGGATACTTCGTAGTCAAGTCCAGAATGTTCTTTATGATATAATAAAGACTGCAGAGCAGTTTGCATAGCAAACGCAGGTGCAACAGAAACAGCTTTTGGAAGTCCGCCTAAATCTGCGTCTGCAAAGTTGCCGGGTGTATGAACTGATAAAGTAGGTTTTCCGCTTTGACTACTATGTTTTGAGATGAATATTATTAATTGAGCTTCGGGAAAATTTTCAGGCAGCATTTGGGCTTTTACTGCGTCTTCTTCTATAGTTATTAAGTTAACTTGTTTTTGGTTTACATTTGCTGTATAAATCGGGTTTTCTTGAAAAACTTTGTCGGTTTTTTGGAAAACATAGTTCTTAAGAATTTGCTCTTTAATATTTAGACTTGCAGTGTCCTTATTTGATGCTACCAATAGAATCATGTTGTGTTCCTCTTATGTGGTGCGTGGATATACTGGAAAAAGGTTTTGCATAAAGCTTATTATTCCATTATTGGTTCAAGCGTATTTGAAGGCAGACAATATGCATTTAATTAATTTCAAAGAATTATCTGGCGGGGAACTTAACAGGTTAGTGAATTTAGGCATAGAAGTTAAGGCTAACCCTGAAAAGTATTTTGAAACATTAAGGGGTAAATCTGCTGCGTTAATTTTCCAAAAAACTTCGACTCGAACTAGGGTTTCTTTTGAGGTTGCTATGACCCAGCTTGGAGGTCATGCTCTATTTATTGATTGGCGAACCACGAATTTTGCCTTAGCTGACATAGGTGACGAAATAAAGTATCTTTCACGTAACGTTGATTGTATTATGGCGCGGTTATTATATAATGCTGACTTAATAAGAATGGCAGCTGCATCCCAAGTACCAGTTATTAACGGATGCGACGAAAAATATCACCCTAGCCAAGCATTAGCAGATTTGATAACTATAAAAGAAAAAAAAGGAAAACTTGAAGGCACAAAACTTGTCTACATCGGCGTACATAATAACGTAACTAACTCATTGATTGAATGCTGCACAAAAACAGGCATTAAACTGACCACGGTAACACCAATTTTTAACGAAGCGGCAAGAGATGAAGAATTACTATCTAAAGCTAAAAAAACAGGATTATGGGAGTCAACTATAGAAGTTAAGAAAGCAGTCGCTGAGGCAGATTTTGTCTATACTGACACATGGATTGACATGGAATTTTTCACTGACAAAAAGTTTGCCGTGGAAAAAGAGAAGCGGATTAAACTCATGATGCCATACCAAGTTAATTCTCGACTTCTCGAAGACAGCGACGCCTATATTATGCATGATATGCCTATTCACAGAGGTTACGAGATAAGTGGAGAGGTCATAGAAAACCCAAAGGCGTTAATCTATGAACAGGCAAAAAATAGGCTGTACTCAGCGAAAGCTATTTTACTAAAGTTAATGGGAATTTAACCAGTTTATACTTTCGCTCTTCTTCTTTTATAAATTAATTTAGTATCTTAGGATCATTCTATTTTCGGTTGGGCTTCCAACGGCGCTGATTCAATTGCGACTTGCTAATTCTTTTCGTTGGATTTTCTCCTTGATAACCACAAGCATAACATTTTCCATCGTGGACTGAAACTACATCACCGCAGCTGGGACACATGTACTTTTCAGCTTGATGTTTAAGGAATTCAGTCGTGCCTTTTTCTCGAATCATTTTCTGGTTTTCAACCATACTCATACCATATCGTGTTTGGTAATATTGATCTATTTTAGCTAATTGTTCGCAGGGCATGTCTGAACATTCGTAACAGAAGCGAATTTGTTTTTTCCTGAGTTTTTCACAATTTTTTCTAATAAATGCACAATTTTTGTTTCGAATCAAACAACTTGAACAATGGGATACTTCACCTTTCTTGTATGGTACACCCCGTGAATAGGCAAGATAACTTTTACATATTCCACAGTTAATACCACAAGGAGCAATTAGATCTACAGTAAATTTATCGATCATGTTTAAGAAGTACTAATTTACAGTGTTTATGTAATTTTCCCTAATATCTATTGATAACTCAAAAAAAATAGATTAAAAAAGAGGTTTTAGTGGAAGTGCTCATTCATTTTTAAACGTTAATTCACCGTTAATTTCATCTACGATAATAACTGAGTCTTTACTAACTTTTTCTTCTAAAATCATTTTTGATAAGTCATTTAGCAGTTTCTTTTGTATTACACGTTTTATTGGTCTAGCTCCGAATTGAGGGTCAAAACCGATACGAGCAATCAAAGCTACAGCTTTTTCTGTGACTGTGAGGCTTATATTGCTTTTTGATAGAGTATTCTGAATGTTATTTAATTGAAGCTTCACTATTTTGTGTATTTCTGGCTGTGTTAAAGGTTGGAACATTATTATCTCGTCAATACGGTTTAGGAATTCTGGTTTAATTGTTTTCTTAAGTAATTCGAAGACCTGAGTTTTTGTTCGCTCCAATATTTCTCCACGGTTTTTGTCAGTTACTTTCTCTAGGTTTTCTTGAATTATATGTGAGCCGATGTTGGAAGTCATTATTATTATTGTATTTTTGAAGTCTACCGTTCGACCCTTGTTATCTGTAAGCCTACCATCATCTAGTACTTGAAGCAATATGTTGAAAACGTCTGGATGAGCTTTTTCAATTTCGTCCAGAAGTACAACCGAGTAGGGTTTTCTTCTAATGGACTCAGTTAGTTGTCCACTTTCCTCGTAACCAACATAACCTGGAGGTGCACCGACCAGTCTTGAAACAGAATGGCGCTCCTGATATTCAGACATATCAATTCTCACCATGTTGTTTTCGTTGTTAAATAAGTATTCAGCCAGAGCCTTTGCTAATTCTGTTTTTCCAACACCAGTTGTACCCAAAAAGATGAAAGAACCTATAGGACGCTTGGGATCCTGTAAACCCGCACGGTTCCGTCTAATGGCATCTGATACTGCACTGATTGCCTCGTCTTGCCCTATAACTCGTTTATGCAATTCTGTTTCAATGTTGAGCAACTTTTGCTTCTCGCTTTGTAACATTCGACTAACGGGTATCCCAGTCCAGCGGGATACTACTTCAGCTATTTGTTCAGCATCAACTTGCTCATTAACCATTGCAGATTCTTTCTGCAGCTCTAAGAGTTTATGCTTTAGAGTTTCGATAGTTTTTTCTGCTTCAGGAATTTTGCCATAGCGAATTTCAGCTACTTTCCCTAGTTCACCTTCTCTATTTGCTACATCTTGTTCAAACTTCAGTTGCTCAATTTCGTTCTTTTTAATCTGAATTTTTTCAACCAAATCTTTTTCAGCGTGCCATTTGGCGCGCATCTGATTGCGTTCTTCAGTTAGGTTAGAAATTTCTTGGTTGAGTGTTTTAAGTTTGCTTTCATCTTTTTCACGTTTGATTGCTTCACGTTCTATTTCTAATTGGCGTATCTTTCGATCTATTTTTTCTAAGTCTTCAGGTTCAGAATTAATTTCAAGTCGAAGTTTAGCCGCTGCCTCGTCGATTAAATCAATTGCCTTATCTGGTAGAAAACGATCGGAGATATATTTCTGAGAGAGCTCAACTGCCGCTATTATTGCTTCATCTGTGATTCTTACATGGTGATATACTTCGTAACGCTCTTTTAATCCTCGAAGAATTGAAATTGCATCCAAAGTTGAAGGTTCATTCACCATAACGGGCTGGAACCTTCGTTCAAGAGCTTTGTCTTTTTCAAAATATTTCTGGTATTCATTTAGAGTCGTAGCGCCTATTGCACGTAAATCACCTTTAGCTAACGCAGGTTTTAGGATGTTAGCCGCATCCATTGCACCTTCACCACCTCCCGCTCCTACGAGGGTATGTATTTCGTCTATGAACAGTACTATTTCGCCTTCAGCTGAGATAACTTCCTTCACTACACTTTTTAGGCGCTCTTCGAATTCGCCTTTATATTTTGCTCCTGCTATGAGGGAACCCATGTCTAGTGAAAAGATTTGTTTTGACTTAAGATTATCAGGCACATCCCCATTGATTATGCGATAAGCTATACCCTCTGCGATTGCAGTTTTTCCCACACCCGGTTCGCCGATTAGAATTGGATTATTTTTTGTCCTACGAGATAAAATTTGGAGAACTCTACGGATTTCCTCGTCTCTGCCTATTACAGGATCAAGTTTGCCCATTCTTGCCCTATCGTTCAAGTTTAATGCGTATTTATTTAGGGCATTATAAGTTTCTTCGGCAGTTTGAGAATTTACGGTAGAGCCTTTCCTTAATTGCTTGATAGCTATCGTTAGATCTTTTTCAGTAACACCATTGCTTGTAAGCAATCTTGAAGTAGCATCGCCTATTGCTAAAATTCCCAGTAACAGATGTTCGATAGAAATGAATTGATCCTTAAATTTAGAAGCTATTTCCAACGATTTCTGCAGAACACGATTAGAATTAGATGAAAAATACTGTTGTCCACCACTAACCTTAGGTAAAGAATCTATTATTCGGTCAAGTGATGTTGAAAAGGATTCAAAGTTAACGTTTAGTTTTCGCAGTAGATAAGGAACCACATGTTCATCAACCACCAATATTCCCTTTAACATGTGTGAGGGATCGATAGATTGGTTCTGTTTGGCTGTGGCAATTTCAGCAGCTTTTTGAATAGCTTCCTGTGCTTTTATTGTAAAATTATTCAAATCCATTTATGCAGTCCTCCTCAACTAAATATTTTTGAATTTCATTATATTTGTTATTCTGTTACTAACATACAATCGTATGTTGGCATTAAATATAATTTAAGAAGTGTAATACATAGTTACTGGAATAAATCAATTTTTTACAGAAGTGAAGTGGAAATATAGAGAGTATAACATATTAAATTTTTAAATGGCAGCTAGTCAATAGTATTGAAATTAAGAGGTAGTTTATGTCTACAGCAAATGGTTTCAACGCACTTTTAGCTGAATACTTGGAGCTTTTTGCGCACACAGAAATATTCATATTTGTTTTCATGGAAATTATTACACGAATAGCAACGATTCAACGTGTTATTTTTAAAAAGGCGATGATGAAGGATTATATTATTTTCGTAACCGTTTTTGGTTTGTTCTCAATTTTTGGCACATACATTGGGTCACCCGAAAGCTCTGGGGCCATAACCAACATCAGAGATCTTGCGCCTATGGTAGCTGGACTTGTCGGTGGTCCAGTTGTAGGTACCGCGGTCGGGTTAATCGGAGGAATACATCGTTTATTGCTTGGCGGAGCAACTTGTGTTCCCTGTTCTTTGGCAACTATATTCGCTGGTTTAATTGCGGGTTTAGTATACAAGTTGAATAAAGGGAAAATGTTGGGGATTATTCCCGCGATATTATTTGCAGCGAGTATTGAATTATTACATGCAGGTGTGGTTCTATTAATTATAAGCCCATTTACATTTGCACTTGATATAGTGCTTGAGACTATTCCTCAGATGATAATTGCTGTATCTCTGGGTATGGGGATTAGTGCAGTAATAATTAATTCTATAAAAGAACCGGCACATTTGATGGGAAAAAGCAATGACTCTGGTTGTTCGTCACCTAAATTAGATGAAACTACTAATAGCATATTATTAGGTGAAAAAAGGATTTTGACATACTTTTTGGTTTGGCTACGAACATTAACTTTTATAAAAAGATTTCAGGAACATCCTTAATATCTAGAAGATAAGCGGTAAAGGAATTAAATAACAATACCTGAATATTTTTTAAGGGATAATTCTTAATTATGCCATTCTAATAGATTGAATTACGAGGAAATATAAAATGGTAAAGATGGATTTCGGTGGCGTTCAAGAAGACGTCATCACCCGAAAAGAATTTACAATAGAACAAGCCCAGACAATCCTAAAAGACGAAGTTGTCGTCTCCCTTGGTTATGGAATACAAGGTCAAGCTCAATCACTTAACATGAGAGACAACGGTGTAAAGGTAATCATTGGACAAGAAAAAGAGGGAATGTTCAAAAAAGATTGGGATAAAGCAGTCGCAGATGGATGGATTCCAGGTGAAAATCTTTTCCCGCTTGAAGAAGCAGCCAAAATGGGTACAATTAAAATGTTCCTTCTTACAGATTCAGGACAAAAAGTAGTTTGGCCAAGAATCAAAGCTACTCTGAAGAAGGGAGACGCACTATACTTTAGCCATGGATTCTCAATAGTATACAAGGAACAAACAGGCATAATCCCGCCGGACAATGTGGATGTTATTCTGGTTGCACCTAAAGGTTCAGGAACAAGTGTTCGTCGTAACTTCGTTGATGGAAGCGGAATAAACAGCAGTTTTGCGGTTTTCCAAGATGCAACAGGCAAAGCTTTTGACCGTGCTAAAGCGCTTGGAATATCAATAGGCTCAGGTTATCTGTTTCCAACTACATTTGAAAAAGAAGTCTACAGTGACCTAACAGGTGAACGTGGAACATTAATGGGTGCCTTAGAAGGAATTTTAGAAGCACAATATAATACGCTTCGGGCACACGGTCATAGTCCAAGTGAAGCGTTTAACGAAACCGTTGAAGAACTCACACAAAGTCTTATCCGCCTTGTTGACGAAAATGGGATGGACTGGATGTATAACAATTGCAGTGAAACCGCACGTATTGGTGCACTTAGATGGAAAGAGCGTTTCCGTAGTGCCACTCAACCAGTATTTGATTCACTATACGACCTTGTAGCTGCTGGAGAAGAAACACATATCGTTCTTGAAAAAAGTAAAGGCGATGATTACAAACAGAAACTTGCTGATGAGCTAAAAGCAATGGGTAATAGTGAAATGTGGCGTGCAGGAACAACTGTTCGTTCACTGAGACCAAAGAAACTTAAGAAATAGTAAACCTCTTTTCTTTTTTTGTTTTTTAAATATTTAATTTTGTACTTCTAAACTCCATTTATCCATATTTTCTATAAGCTAGTTTTTATATCTGAAAGATACGCGTGCTTATCCATGCGAGGCTCACTTTGGATTACATCTCTGTAGTTTCAATAGTGATTTTTGCTACAACTCTATTTCTTATGATTAAACGTCCAAGAGGCATAAAGCTTGGTTATGCAGCAGGGATTGGCGCAGTAGCTTCACTTGTACTAGGCACAGTCACTTTAGGACAGGCAGCACAAGCATTTGCAAATATTTGGGACGCATCATTGGCCTTCATAGGAATAGTTGCGTTTGCGGTAATTTTAGATGCTATGGGCTTCTTCAAGTGGGCTGCACTAAAGGTTGTTCGACTTGCAAATGGAAGCGGAATTAGACTTTATTTCTATATTTCTATTTTAACTACGGTCGTCAGTATTCTTTTCGCAAACGATAGTGCTGTGTTGATTTTAACACCGATTGTTTTAGAAATAATTAATAGACTAAAATTTGACGGAAAAAGTAAATTAGCATACCTTTTTTCAGCAGGATTAATTGCTGATACAGCTGCGATGCCTCTAATTACCAGCAACCCTATAAACATCCTTAGTGCAGACTACTTTGGATACACTTTCATAGATCACTTCATTTTTATGGGTCCAATAGCTTTAGCAACAATAACAACCAGCATTTTAATTGTCTACATGTTTTTTAGGAAAAAAATCCCTAAGAAGTATGATATTAGTTTAATCGATAATGTAGACACAGATTCAACACCTATAGGTACAGGAATGCTGAAAATCAGTTTGGCAACATTAGTTGCAATTGACGTAGGCTATGTCACTGCTTCACTATATAGGATTCCTGTTTCCTTAGTAATCTGCTCTGGCGCAATTTTTCTTTTAATAGTTTATTGTATGAATCTCAAAATTTACGGAGCAGACAGTAAACGTAAAGGTCTCAAAGGTTTGGCTAGTGAGATAAACTGGGATATAGTGTTGTTCATGTTGAGCATTTTCCTAGTAGTCCAAGGATTAACTAATGCTGGAATAGCTGATTTGTTGGCGTCACTTTTAGTTGAAACAAACTCAATGCCATCTATATTTGGAATAATTTCACCAAGCCTAATTGTTACATTTGGTGCAAGCTTGATGAACAATTGGCCAATGACAATTCTGGGCTTAATGTCAATTCAGCAGATAACTAACACAATTGTGTTAAGTAACCAAATGTTCACGGGTCTTGTATTCTCAAACATAATTGGCAACAATTTAGGACCACACTTCTTCCCACTCGGTTCACTTGCAATTTTAATGTGGCTTGAGATTATGAAAAGAAAGGGTGTAAATATAAGTCTTAAAAGCTACCTAAAAGTTGGAGCAGTTCTCTCTATAGTAGAAGTTGTTGTGGCATCAGTAGTTTTATGGGTTGAAATTAACTATTTTAGTTTTAGTTTAATAATATAGCTAGACACTACAAACGTTACATTTGGAATTTTTAGCGATTTTAACAACGGTTAAGTTCATGTCTCTGAAATCGTAAACCATCAATTCATTCTTTAACAATTTGCCAATTCCGGCTAGAAGCTTTATTGTTTCCAAAGCTTGGAGAGTTCCTATAACACCAGATGTGGCACCAATTATGCCAAATTCACTTTTCTTTTGAATGTTAACTAGCTCTTTTGGCATAATACATTCAAGGCAGCCAGTTTCAGGTGGAGAAAAAACGGATAAGTTACCTTCTAGACCGGTAGCTGCCCCAAAAATGTAGGGAACCTGCATCTTTACACATGCATGATTTACTAGGTAACGAGTTAGAAGATTATCTAAGCCGTCAACCACACAGTCAACGTCACTTAATAGGCCTTTGACATTAACCTCAGTTACCTTATCTGTAACCGCCTCAATCTTTATGAACGGATTCTGCTTCCTCAACCTTTCTGCGGCTACTTCTGCTTTATTCTGACCAAGTTCTCCAGAGGTATAGAGTATTTGGCGGTGAAGATTGTGAATTTTTACAGTGTCATAGTCGATTAAGCGTATGTAACCAACCCCTGCCAAAGAAAGATAAAGTGATGAAACACAGCCAAGTCCACCTACACCAACTACTGCAATTCTTGCATTTGCAAGTTTTTGTTGGCCAACTAACCCAAGTTCTTTTAATAATGTCTGGCGGTTGTAAAATTCTTCTTTTTTTATCTTGAGCATCTATGATATTTCCTATTAAGCATATTGATTTGAATGACTTAAGTAAATAAATACTATCAGATATTTCTTAAGCTGCTAAATTTAAACCAAAAAGTAGCAGACAAAGTAATAGACAGATTAATTGAACTTCAAAAGACTAATGTTAATACGTCCCAAATTAATTTTGTTTAATAAGAAAGAGATTATAAAAATATAAAAAAAGAAGACTGTTAAAGGTTTAAGAGAATACGGAGAAAGAAGAATCACTTTCAGCTTCTTGCTGTTTTTTGTTAATTTCATCTATCTTCTTGTTGAGTTCTTCAACTTCTTTTTCATTACCCAAAGCTTTCTGGCTTTCTCGCACATTCTCAAGTGCACTTAAGCCATAGCGTTCATATCCTTTTGCAAGAGATATATCGGCGGATTTAGTGAAGTATTCTACTGCTTTCTCATGTTCTTTCAAGTTTAGACTACATTCGCCTGCTTTATAATTCATTTCAGCTGAGCCAAAATAGTTCTGGCCTTTATAATAAAGATCAGCAACCTTGACAAAAAGATTTCTTGCTTCAGCAAATTTACCGTTTTCCATTAAAGCATTGGCATCCTTGTGCATTTTGATGGGGTCTTCTTTTACACTCATAATCATTCAACTGCAAATATTGTCGGGAACTAACATTTAGAATTTTCCCTATTGAAAAACGATACGGCAGTTACTACTAATTATTTTTGGTGGCATATTGCAGGGAAGCAAGATACGAAACTGCCAATGACTCTGCTCTTGAATATAAAAGTATTTAAGTTAAAGAAAAGGTCTCTCACTAAAAGGATGTTTTTATAAAGGTAACCGAATAGTTACCCTTGAAAAATAAGGGACATCTATGAAAAAAAGGTACAATACATTCGGAACTGCAGTCACTCTCGCAACAGGCGCGGTATTCGCAGCTCTGGTAGCAGTAGCAACTTATCTGTTAGCAATACCAATTCCAGCAACAACTGGCTACTTCAATTTAGGTGAAACAATAATTTACCTTGCATCATTAGTTTTAGGTCCTTTCGCAGGGATGGTTGCGGGTGGAGGCGCTGCTATAGCAGATTTGCTTTATCCTGGGGGTGCCGTATTTGCTCCAGCAACATTAGTTATTAAAGCATTAGAGGGTTTAACTGTTGGATTACTGAATAAAAAACTATTAAATAAAACTCGAAGCTTCACTTTAAGTGCCTCTGTTTCCATAATCTTTGGAGGATTAATAATGATTCTTGGGTACTTCATCTATGAAATAACTGCACTTGGTTTCCCAGTGGGTGTTGCCTTAGTAGAAGTTCCGTTTAATATTGTACAAATGAGTGTGGGTTTACTTATAGCAGTCCCAATTATGTACGTAGTATTTCGTGTATTCCCACAACTTAAAAGCCAGAATTAATGGAGTGATAAGTATGAAATTACCTCCTGGAAAAATTCCTATAGATATTCTTAAAGAAGTTGTATTCAAAAATTTAGGTACCCCAAGAAAAGAAGTTGTATTGGGGCCATCTGCTGGTATAGATGGCGCAGTACTTGATTTTGGAACTAAAAATGTTGTTGTTTCAATGGACCCTATTACAGGAGCTGTAGAACATATTGGTTGGGAAGCTATAAACATAAACGCTAATGACGTTGCAACCTTTGGGGTGGAACCATCGTTCTTCTTTTCATGTATAATGCTTCCAGAGAAATCAGACAGCAAAGTAGTAGAAACCATAAGTTCACAGATGCATAGAGCAGCTCAGGAATTAGGTATAGCAATTGTTGGTGGACACTGCGAGTCAACACCTGGGTTGACGTACCCAATTGTAGTAGGTTGCATGATGGGTTTAACTGAAAAAGGGAAATACGTGACTACCGCCGACGCAAAACCTGGAGATAAAATAATACTTACTAAAAGCGCTGGCATAGAAGGCACCGCAATCTTGGCCACAGACCGGGAAGAACAATTAAAAAGAGTCTTCGCGCAATCAGCAATCGAAGATGCAAAAAAATTCTATAATCAAATAAGTGTAGTCAAAGACGCTCTTACTGCATACAAAACTGGTGGCGTTCACGCAATGCACGACCCAACAGAAGGTGGAATCCTAAATGGAATTCACGAAATGGCAGATGCCTCAGAGTTAGGTGTTAGAGTCATGGAGGAGAAAATTAACGTCGAACCGGAAACAGCAAAAATTTGCAGATTCTACGAAATCGACCCTCTACAACTCATAAGTTCAGGTGCCCTACTTGTGGCTGCTAACGTAGAAGCAGCTGACAAAATTATCGACAAACTCTGCAGTAACCGAATTTATGCGGATGTTATAGGCGAATTTACAAAAACCCCCGAGAAACGCGTTTTTGTGAAGTCGGATGGAACAGCTGAGATGCTTCCGAGACCATCATCTGACCATCTTTGGATGGCACTATCGCGTTAAAAAATGGGCTTCTGTTATCTATTTCTGAAACCATTAAGAGGTAATTGTAAAGCCCAATACAAAAAGAAAACAGGATAAAAAAGCATATACTCAAACAAGTGAGAATAAACCAATCCACATCTCAACTCGATAATTGCCTGAGAAATTCCATTTTTTATATTCCAGTTTTCAGGAGGTTTATAATGCAAACAATAAATTTGACTGCCCACTTTAGCTTCATACCCGTGATTTTCAATCCAGTGAATTAGGTAGGCATCTTCATAAGCGTGTAATGCTTCAGGTATCTGAATGCCCTCCACCGCTTTATGGAGAATTAAAGTGTCATGCATTCCTCCACGCAACTTGAAACATTGTTTAGCTACTAAAAGCTGGAATCTTAAAATCTGTTTATTCTTTATGTTTGGCAATACATCCACGTTATTGCCCCAAACAGCTCCCACGGTATCTGATAGATCTAATTGAACTTTTTTGAACCAATCTTTACAGAGTAAAACATCGCTATCTACGAACATAAACCAGTCTGTTGTAACTTTTTTTATACCCTCGGTTCGAGCCTTTGCCCTTGAACCTTTAATCTGAAATAATTTTACATTACCATATTTCCTATTAAATTTCTCCAGAATCATAAGTGTGTGATCTGTTGAGTATCCATCAATTACAATTAGGTTTTTTACTGGAACATTTTTGTAGACAGAGTTTAAACATTGATTAAGCAAGTGTTGACTGTTCTTAGTCAACACTACAACATCAACTTGCATAGGTGCACTTCTAATCATTAGTTAAATCATAAGTGCTGCTATTTACTTAAAAACATAAAGCCTAAGGAAAACAAATTTGAAACTATCTAAAATTAAGTAAACGATAAATAGAGTATACTGTATAAAAACCGTAGGCTAAAAATAATTTACTAAGCAAACGCACGCTACCAATACTTAAAGCCTCTGCAATCAAGTTTAAACTACCGCGCAGAGTCCAGACTACATCTGGACGATAATGGATACAAAAAGGAGTATAACAGGCAACAACTCTATAGCCTTTTTTGGTAATCCAATCTTTTATGTAGGCATCTTCAAAAACATGAAGATGTACTGGAATTTTTATGTCTCTAACTGCGTCAGTGCGAATTAGAGTATCATGTGTGCCTCCACGAACGTCAAAAATTTTTCGCGTTGTTGTTAGAAAGAGTCTCATAGTTTTAGGGTCTGAAACTGTTGACCAGACTTCAATTCCCCAAACTGCGCCCACATCCATTTGAAGGTATTTTTGGGCTTTTTTATACCAGTCACTGCAGAGAACAACATCACTGTCCACAAACATAAACCAGTCAGCAGTTACATTGTTTATGCCCTTTTGCCGTGCAGTTGCACGGTTCCCATTATCAAATAAAATTTTTACATTGTTATATTTATCTTTGAATTCTTTGAGGATTTTAATAGTTCTATCTTTTGAGTAGCCATCAACGATTATTAATTCTTTGACTGGGATATTGTTGTAGATAGACTTTAAGCATTCTCTGAGTAAACGTTCACTGTTTTTAGTAATCAACACTACATCAATAAACCCATCAACCAACAGTCATTACTTCCTTACGGCTATTCTAACAGTCAAACCATATGTTGGAAGGTTCACAGACTTAAAAAATAGTTTGCCTGCTAACTTTCCGGCCAAATCATAAAAAGATTCCACTTTTAAATCATTATAAACTAGAAGTTGTTTTACAAATCTATACCAATCTGATGATGTTTTTACATTAATGTGTGTTTCATCATAATCGCCCAATAGTTTACGAATTGGTTTTTCCACCTTTTTATTTGGTGTTGTACAAATAAGGGTACTTTTACAGGATTCAAACATATTTACCAGAGCCTTTTCAGGATTATGTAAATGCTCTAAAACATCAAAACAAGTAACTAAATCAAATATCCCATCTTTAAAAGGCATTGATACTTGAGCATCACATGCCAGAAACTCATTATTCATCGAAAGTTTTGCCTGTTTTAAACCCCAAACTGAAACATCTACACCAAAAACATCATACCCTAACTTAGAAAGAATACGTGAAGTATAACCGTAGGCGCAACCAACGTCTAAAACTTTCTTGTTGGCACCATCTAGCAAGTTCTCTTTTAAAGTATTAGTAGCCCAAAGTAAAACTTCCAGTACATGGCGCTCAACTAGTTGCTGCTTAAAAGCGTATTTCCGGTTATTGAAGTAATCTTTTTCGTATATTAACGATACCGCCTACTACATCAAACGTATAATATTTAGCGTCTTATATTCAAAGCTGAAATAGTTCACTTAATAGAACATACTTACAGGGATATTTAGTAATCGGAGGGGCTTAGCCCATAAAATATATTCACTAAAGCTGATGGTTTTTATAGTTCAAACCTGAATACTTCTAAATACAATTGACTGGCTAGTGACGAAAAGTTTGACCACAGGTTTAAAGAAGGCAGCATCAATAGCGCGTCGCGCATTAACTCCAGGCAAACCACATCATGCTCAGTGGCTAATAACAAGAAAATGCAATTACAAATGCGTTGGATGTAATGTATGGAAAGAACAGGATGAGAAAGAACTCTCAACTGATGAAATAAAAAAGGGTCTAGACGTTTTAGAAAAAATGGGAATAATAGAATTAGTTATTTCAGGTGGAAATCCCCTCCTGAGAAAAGATATTGGTGAAATTATTGAATACGCTTCAGAACGATTTGTAACCACTGTATACGACAATGGCAGCATGGCAGCAAAAAAAGTTGATGTGTTAAAAAAAGCAGATTTTGCTGCAATTTCAATCGATAGCTTAGATGAAAAGAAGAACGATAGCATTAAAGATGTTCAGGGAGCATGGAAAAATGCCATGAACGCAGTAGATATACTTCAAAAAGAGGGTGTCAAAGTAAGTGTTACACCCACAATTTCACAGAAGAACCTATATGAAATTGTTGATATAACTAATTATTTTACTAACAGAGGAATACCAGTTTGGTTTTGTCTTTATTCATATGATAATTGTGTTGACAGTGATCAGCTTTTCCGAATAGGTAAAGCAAATGACGAATTCATAATAACTGATAAGAAAGCAATGGTAAACTTGTGTAATCAACTTATTGAAATGGAAAAGAAGAACAAAAAAATACTTATGACTAAAAAATTATTTGAAGTTATAAGAAGTTTATTTGAAGAAGAAAAAAGAACTTGGAAATGTCAAGCTTTAAATTACTTTTTAGTCATTGACCATTTAGGCAGAATTTCAGGATGCCATAACCAAAATTTTGTAGGTTCAATATTTGATTTGCCTACTAAGTGGAAAAGTGAAGAATTCAAAAAATTTCGGCAGACATATCATAATTGTACTCAATGCAACTACCTGTGTTATGTTGCCTACTCAGTGTATGGAGGTCCATCTGGACATTTATCTTTAGCTAAGAGTCAATGGAAAAATGCAAAGTTACTTTTAAAATAAAAAGTTAAGTTCACTAATAACTTGAGTTTACTATTGGACATCCAAAAATTAAGAACTTGAAGCTGAAAGAACTATATTATCCATAACGCGGCAAAGAACCTCAAAAACTTCGTCTGCGTTCAAGTTGTCAGTATCTAAAATAAAATCGAATGGAGCTAAATCTTCACCTAAAACAAAACCGTAAAGAGCTTTGTATATTGCTTTAGTATGAGCTTCTTTTTCTTCAAGCACTTTAACGGCTTCCTGAAAAGATATTCCGTCCCTTTCAGCAACGCGGGTAGCTCTTTTTGTGAATGACGCTTGCAACCAAATTTTAAATCCGCCTTTAACCAGCCAAGGCATTGTCCAGCTGTCTAAAAGGACATCTCCCTGTTTTGAATACTCTAACAACTTCTCATCTACAGCCATGTCAAATTTAGGATCATTAACACGTTTATTAAGAAAATTCAAGCCAACTGGAGTCTCCCACCAACCATTAACAGACACATCATAACCTTCCTGCTTTGCCAACTCCTTAAGAGCATCTCCACCAGAATAGTACTTGAGATTATATTTTCGGGCAAGCTTCTTGGCTAAAGTACTTTTACCAGTTCCAGCCATACCAGAAATACAAACCACTGTTTTGTCAGCGCACATAATCTCTTTTTTAGGACTGCCCACCAGAAGACCTCCAAATTATCGATCTAGTTCTCTATAGGCATTATACCTATAATGCGTGATGAAAGCATACTGAAGAAGAACGCACAAATTGGATACCAAATGTAAACTGTAACAGCATTTACTATCGGAGGACCTGCAACACCATCAACTACATAATGAGCATTAGCCATTGTTCCAATGCCAGGAATATAAGCCAAAGGTGCTGTCTGGAAAGTAGGTATCAACACCAAAAACCAAACAATAAGGTAAACAAAAGATAAACCGAACTGAAGCATTTGTGGTTTCATCATTTTTGCTTGCATATGATTAATCTGAGATTGTTTTCTCTTGAGTTTTTCCATCTGTTTCTTATCGTTAGCACGCGCCGCAGCCATTGTTTCAGAGCGGTACTCCGCCATTTCTTTTTGCATAACCCGGTATTGCTCCCACCCTATAAAGTAGTTAATCAAAACTCTGTTAATCCCAGAGTTCAGAAAAGCAATTCCAGCTGATATACCCATCACTATCAATGTTGCTGTAGGTAACGATGTAAATACTTCAGACATCACGTTTTCCTCTTACCGCTCTGTGGACTATGCCTACATGTTTCTTGTTAATAACTATTTTCACTTCCTGTTAGCCAATCAGTACTAAAAATAAAAAATTATCAAAGTATGTTTTAGATAATGCTAAAAAATAATTAAAAAGGAAAATATAGAAGAAGGCTATTCGCCTAGAATCCGCCTAAATGCTGGGAACATTTCAGCAGCGCGCTCACGCATTAATAGCTCATAGTACTGGTAGATGATGCCTACAGTCAGCAATATACCTGTTCCAGTTCCGAAAGCTCCAAAGAAGTCGGAGAGCCCAGCCACTAGTCCAACAATTATACCGCCGAGTACAGTAACGACGGGGATGTAGCGATTTAATATTGCTTCAATTGGTTTACCTGAACGACGATATCCAGGGATTTGCATTCCACTATCCATTAGTTGTCTTGCAACTTTTTTAGGACCTAATCCACCGACTTCGAGCCAAATCAATGAGAAGACAGCACAGAAAGCCACCAAGATTCCTAGATAGGCAGCGGCTTGCAGTGGGTTAGATATTACACTATGTATGTTATTAGGGGCAGTTACGAGATAGGCTAAACCGCCTACAGGATAAACACTAGTTGAGCCGTTAACTGTTGAAGCATTGTAGTCACCTATAATCTGGAAGAATAAGTTGGTGCCTGGCGCTGGCATACCCATTTGACTCCATAGGAGGTTACTGAAGAAGTAAACGTTTGCAAATAGTGCAGAAGCGAAGATGACAGGTAAGTTTGAAACGTAGAGCAGTTTAATTGGGTATCTGCTGCGGAAACCTTTGTAACCTGCGTAACTCATAGGGAGTTCAATGCGTACACCTTGCAGGTATATTATCACTAGGAAAACCACTATAGTTACTATTAAACCGAGTAATGAAGGATAGTAGCTGTTAATTGAGCCCACAGCCCATTCACTAAGTGATTGGCCACCGTTAAGATAATTTGAAAGTGAACCAACGAACAAACCTGTTTGTGGCGAGAATGTTGACCAAAGTATAGTTTGTGCAACACCAGCCATGATAAACAAGCTTATACCGCTACCTAGACCCCAGCCTTTTTGAAGTAATTCATCCATCAATAAAACGACTATGCCTGCGGCCAGTAATTGTAGTAAAATCACAAGCATCGTTATTCCATCTATAGATCCGTACATACCACTAAGGATGTATGCTCCGGCTTGTACACCTGTTAATATTATACTGAAAACTTTACTTGCTGAAGTAAAGAGTCCCCTATCTTCAGGGTTAGACAAATCAGCCTTTATAATTGAAGATCCGGCAAGTAACTGCAGAATTAATCCAGCCGTGACAATGGGTCCGATACCAAGCTCCATTAGAGTTCCTTGGTTTGAAGCAAAGATAACACGTAAAGCACCGAACCTGTCTTGAGAGGCAGCGTCTATCCCATAAAGAGGGATTTCAGTCATAACTAAGAAAACTACTAGTACCAACGCAGTCCAGAAGATTTTTTCGTTAAAACTAACTTTACGCGTTGGCTTTTTTATTTCAGGTAAAACTCTACCCAGAGGCTTAAAAAGACTAAGGAATCTACCGGCCATTTAGTATGTTTACTCCTCAGTTGTGGAGGTTGAAGTTATTACTTTTCCGCCTGCTTCTTGAACTTTCTGAGCAGCAGTTTTTGATGCTGAAGGAACTTGAATTGTCAATGCGCGAGTAATTTTACCTGTGCCTAGTAGTTTTGTGTAGCCGAGTTCTGTAAGGTTAATCTCACTAGTTTTTGCCATTTGGTCGAGTTTATGGAGGTTTATTGTATTCTCAACTCTGTGTTTGCTCTGTGGAGAAGTGAATCCATGTTTACCGAAGTAGTTAGGTTCGGTTGTTACGATTTTACTCCACAAATGTTTATGGCGTCCAACTTTCCGGTTACCTTTGCTACCGCTGTCGCGATGTTGACCTATTCTTCCGTAACCTACAGTTCTGGTGCCTCGGAATTTTCTGATTTTTCTTAGTTTATGGGGCATGTTGGTCAGCTTTTCCTATTGATGTTGATTCAGCCTTTTTAAGCTTTATCTCTAGCACACCGTTCTTATATTTGGTATGCGTTTCGTCTGGAATCACTACCTTCGGCAAATTTAAACTTTTATAGTATCTACGCTCTTTTGATTTGGCCGACAGTGTGATTTTTTGATCTTTAACGTTAATTTTAAAAGTTTCCTTATTGAACCCTGCTATCTCGGCAACTATGGTTATGTTTTTGTTATCTTGAAAGATATCTATTAGGGGTTTTGGATCTTTAAATTTACGTTTAGCATAGCTGGTGAGCGAGCGAAAAGTCGGTGTGGGAGTCTTTATTTTTTGCATATGCTGAGATTTCATAGGTTTTTCTAGTTCTTTGAAATCCAACCATTTGCGTTTCTTGTTAGATCTTCTCCATCTAGCGCTCGTATGATTTCCCCCTCTGGTTTTAACTACGCATCTCTCTGATGACATTATAAAACATATCGCACATAAAGGGTTAGAAAATACTTGTCTAATAGGTGACTGTTTTATGATAAAAATGAGTATATTTTCAGCTATTAAGAACTAAAAAATATTTTAGCAGACAGTTAATTGCCTTTTAGGCATTTTATTTTCGCCATAATATGTACAATGAAAACTTTGAGAATTTCTAAGTCAGATTAAACATGAAGTCCAAAAAAACAGGATATGTATTAGTTAACAGTTTACTAAAAAGCTTTATCGATTATCCAGTGTTATTCATTTCAAATGCTGGATTATTCTGAATTTCTTAAAACATTTTTACATTATTAAAAAATCATCGATTCAAATGTTAAAAGTTTATAACATCGATTAGAACTCGGGAAGATTATCGAATTGGTCTTGTGGGTCAGGTTTTTTATTTGTTCTCAAATAGTTTTCACCATCAATCATTATAAGGTTCACTTTATCGCCTTTACGCCATTTGCCTGTAGCGGTTTTGAATACTGTAGAGTAGGTAAAACCTTTTTTGATGTTGTCTATAACTTCACGTCGCGAGATTATTTGTTTTTGGCAGACCATATTACCCGAGTCATAATTTACTTCAAAGAAGTCAACTATTTTTTGATCAGAATTAGTCTTAACAGCTGAAATGAGATAATCGGCCCATTTTTCCAAAGAATCACCAAACTTAGGTTTACTTATAGTGTATTTAATGCTTATTATTTAAAACAATAAGCAGCAAGAATAGACAAAATATGCTGAAAATATAACATAGCATAATTTATTTTTTAAAAAGAACAAAAGGAGATTAAAAGAAAAGCGTATAATAAAAAAGCAAAGTAAAGGTCGAAATTTAAATCATACGTTTAACGAGGTCATTAATGGCTTCGCCGCGGTAACCTGCTTCGCCGCCTGCTCTGTAAGATTTTTTTGTTAGACCTTTGTACCCTTTGCTTGGGGGATGCAGTTTAAAACGTGGTTCAATGTCAGGCAATTTTTTGTATTCAGCTTTGCAGTCTACAATAGCTTCGGCTAAATCTTCAAAACTCTTGTAGCCTACCTTTTGAAGATAGTCAGGTGTAATTTTTTTGGACCCGGCCAAGCGTCCTCTTTTTTCAAGCATATACGCAACAGTTTCTTTGGTTGGCTCTCCCCATGTAACATAGTTGCTAGCACGTTGAAGCATGCCTTTGTATGCGGGTCTATTATCAATCAGTACCGCGTGATTAGTGTGAGTCAATCGTAGTAATTCTAATGTTTCACGTGCTTCCTTCATTGCACTTATAGTTCCACGTATTCGGACAACAATTAAGCAGTTAAGTTGTTCAGTTTTTTGTGACATTTCTCTATTTCACCCAATCCAGTGTTGTGACCAAATTGTAAGTTTTCCGTAGCCCATCAAATATAGCAAACGCATAAGATGGAACAGTTCTAGTTGAACCGAAGCTCCGCATCCAGAGATCTTTTACGCCTGCCAAACCTAAGATAACTTTAGCAACTTCGCTGGAAACAAGACCTAAACCTCTGGGGCCTGGAACAATTTCCACGCGGACACCACCACATTTACCTTCGACTTGGAAAGGAACGGAGTGAGGTTGTCCACAACCGCATTCCCAGCTTCCACAACCGCGTTTAACTGGGATAATATTAAGTCGCGCGTTTACAGCTGCTTTCTCTATGGCATTACGAACTTGGCTGGCTTTCCCCTGACCTAGACCTATGTAACCATCTTTGTTACCAACTGCTACGATAGCTTTAAAACGGGATTTCTCGCCTGCATCAGTTTGTTTTTGAACTAAATTAACATTTATTACTTCTTCCTGCAAATCTGGAAGCAAAGAGTCGACTATTTGTGATTCGCTAATCTTTATACCACTAAGAAATACATCTTCGATTGTAGTGATTTTTCCTTCTTGTACAAGCTTACCTAACCGTGTTTTAGGAACCCACTGTTCTAAACGTGCTGCACGATTTTCGCTATCGCGAGTTCTATCTCTTGGATTTCTACTCATTCTTTCTTTTCACCCTTCTTTGTCGCCTTCTTTTTCGGGGCTACATTTTTATCGGAAATTTTTTCATTTGGTGCTTTTCCCTTCGCTTTTCCAGTTTTATCTTTTGAAATAACTTTTTCTTTAGCTGAAGTACTCTTGGCTTTTTGAGCTTTCGATTGGGGTTCTTTTGCTTCAAGTTTTTTTTCTGCAGAAGGTGACTTTTGTGGTTTTGATAGTTCAACTACTTTGGCTTCTTTAAAAGCACCTAAAATGTCATCTTTGACTTTATCGAAGTGATCAGGAAGTTTTTCTGGAGCCAATTGGCATGCAATGTATTTTGAGAATTTTGCAGTATATTCTTCAGATCCTACACCTAAACTCTTTGCGTATTTGGCAATATGTTCGCCTTTGGTACGTTCTTCAATCATTTTTTCTTCATTATGGGGAACGTCTATACCTGCATCTAAAACGCCTTGTAATATAGCAAAGACTTTTGCACCTTTAGTTGGAATAACCATACCTATATCAAGGATTGCATCAGTTATTCCTACAGTTTTTGCCTTTAAGCCACATAACAAACCAGTTAGATAAGCAGACGGTACATTTCCTGTAGCTGCTTTCCAACCATACTTTTTGGTTAGTTCTCGGCTGTTAGCTGCCGCAAGAACTATATCACCCGTTGGTTTAGCGCTTATTATTTGTACTGTTACGTTACGAAGTGATGGGCGTGCAACAAGTCTATTCCTTCTGGATATGACCATTGCTTTGCGAGCTTTATAGTCAGTTTTACCTTCACGTCTACGCCTAGGTTGAACTCTGTAATTGCTACTTTTTGCCAACTTAACGTTTCCTCCATTGTTCGTTTGCTTTTAAATTACGTTCTAAATCTGCGATTGATTCAAACCTGCCACTGCCGGCCATTCTATAATATTGGGTATAGGTTGTTTCGGTTATGACTCTGTTAGCTTTTAATTCACGAAGCTTACGCCTTAAAGAACGAATCTTTATCATCCATGCCTGTTTCTGAGTAACTTTTGCATATCCAGCACCAGTTACACTTCCAGCACCACAACGCCGCCCAAGCCGTTTTTTATTGCGAATTACTTTTGCTCGAGAACGGCTAACACCCTTTTCAGGTAAAGCTACTATTACTTTTTCATGAACAAGTTTACGTATTTCTTCGCGTGTTATTGCGCCGTCCACGTCATCAATACGTTCCGGATCAATCCAAACACGGTTCAGACCAACCTTTAAAATTTCTGCAGCTAAACGTCTTTGCCCACTTAAGTTTGTCATTGCTTTTTCTCCTTTTTCTTTGTTGATTTAGGTTTCTTATTTTTTTTAGACACTTCTTTCTTCTCTTTTTTTACTTTTTCAGGTTGCTTCTTTTCTTTGACTTTTTCAGGCTCTGCTTCTTTAGACTCTTCTTCGACTTGGTCTACTTTTTTTGCTTGAACGTTCATGTTTAAAACTTTAATGTCGAGTTTCTTTGCTTCTTCAATTATTAAATTACGCTTACGTTTACCCACTGTGTGTGCAATGCGTATTGCTTGAGTTCCAGCATCGATTTTAGTTAAGTCATCGGGGTTATAGACTAGAACCTCACGGAATCCAGAGGGATGGAGACCGCGAGCTATTTTGGGTCCTTTGTAGCCTACACTAGGTCCTGGTGGCCACCCCTTTATTTTTCTGCGGATTTTGTTGTCTAATCCGCGGGGTTTACGCCAACTTAAGCTAAAGCGACTGAATCGCCAGCTTTCAGCCCGAACAAATTCAGGCTTCTTGTTTTTGGCGCGCGCTCTAACTTGGAGAGCCTTACGTGAAGGTGAGGGTTTCTTTTCAGTCATTATTCAATTCCTTCGTTTCGTTCATATGTATATATACCGTCGAGGAAAACTCTCGGATCCTTTCCCCTTACCTTTGTCAATTGTTCAATGTTAGCTGCGGTTTGACTGACTTGTTCAAGGTCTATTCCTTGTATTATAATGTCTTCAGTTTCGATTTTTACCTTGACGTCACCGACAATTTTGACTTTACGGGGTCTACGTTCACCAGTGAAATTTTCAATCAAGACGGATTTATCTTGAAGTTTAACGGATATCGGAAAGTGTGAGAAGACGATTTTCATCTTATAAGAATAACCTTTAGTCACACCTGTAATCATATTTTGAATATGAGAACAAATTGTTCCTACAAGTGCGGCTTCCTTTTTGCGTGGCCATTTAGCCCATATTCGGACTGTTTTGCCTTCGCAGTCTATTGTAACTGTCGCATAAGAGAAGTCACGTATTAGGGTTCCTTTTACACCTGTTACAGTAACTTTTTTATCTTCTACACTTAGTGTTACGTCTTCTGGCACGTTAATAATTCTAGATACTTCTGGGAGCCGCATGAATCAACACTCCTTAGTAAACGAAGGCTAGTAGCCTTCCTCCAATATTTTTTTCTTCAGCATCTTTGTGGGCTATTACACCATTGGAGGTTGAAACAACCATTATACCGACATTTCTTGATGGTAAAAATTTCTTTTCCCAGTTCTCGTATTCATTGGATTTAACTGCAAAACGTGGTTTAACAGGTCCACACTTATTTATTCTACCAAGCAGTTGAACTTTGAATTTACCTTGACGTCCATCGTCTATAAATTCAAATTCACCTATGTAACCGTTAAGTTGCATGATACGTAGGACGCGCCCAAGAAGTTTTGACGCAGGGCAGATTATGCATTCGCGTTTATTGCGTATTTCGTTATTTATTATGGTTACCAAACCATTTGTTAAAGTGTCCATTTTCTTTTTTAGCTCCTACTCATATTTTTTGAAACCTAATTTTGGGGCTGCCTCTCTGAAGCATGTCCTGCACAAAGATAAATCGTAACGCCTGATAACTGAACCATATGATCCGCATCTTATACAGGGGCGAGCGCCTTTACCGTATTTTCGTTCTTTTTTAACTTGCTGTTTTCCCATACATTCACACTCTGCTTTTAAACAATTTCGACTCCTAAAGTTTGTTTTATGAAGACTATGGATTCTTCAGGTGTTAACACATGCTTTGAACCGATTGGTTTGCTTTGTATCTTGCGGAGTTTAACACGTTGACCTGGACGGTTAACGGTTACACAAATATCCATTCCAAAGATACCGATTTCAGGGTCATACTTGACACCTGGAATATCTATATGCTCTTTAAGTCCGAAAGAAAAGTTTCCGCGCATATCGAAAGCTCTTCTTGCAAGTTTATTATCGACAACAGGAAAGATTTTCTTTAGAAAGTCAATGGCATCTTGTTTTCTCAATGTAACAACAACTGCAATTGCTTCACCCTCTCTTATACCAAAGTCACGAATTGTCTTTTCAGCTCTCTTTTTCACAGGGGTGTGACCAGTGATTTCTTGAAGAACTTTATTGGCTTTTTCTAGAGGTTCACCTGATTTACCCACGTTAAGGTTTACGACTACTTTAGCTATACGTGGTTTGAGCATCGGTTGTTGTTCCCAACGATTAATTATCGTTTCTTCAGACAACTATGCTACCTCCAAAGTATTTATCATTGAAGCAGCTTCACCTGTTGAAAAGACGAAGTCTAAGATTGTCTGATAACGGTTTCCTTGACTATCTTCTATTACTACAAGCGCTTGTCTTCGTTTCTTTGCTTCAGTCTTCTCTATTTCTACAATTCTGCCTTGTTTACCAATGTTTTTTCCGCCTGTAATTATTGCTAAGTTGCCTTCCTTTGTTTTTAGGACTTCAGTAACTTGTTTTTCAGGAAATTGAACTTTTAATACATCGAATGTTTCGTAGGTAACTTCGATTGGATTCTTTGGATCATTAACTTTGACCAACATCACTGACCCATCATGTAATGCCACTTGAATGCCATTGTGAACAGTAGTTTTGTCTTCAACTCTGAACAGTTTTATGTTGGATTCTTCTTTGCTAATTGAATTGAGTACTAATCCTTTATGGGAAGGCATAACACGGTAGTGTTTGTCAGTATCAGGCATTGAAATAACATCCATTAAACCGACTGGTGAGTCATCTTGTTTCCTGACTTTACCGTCGACCAAGACTTTTCCCTGTGTGAGTATAAGTTTCCCTTCTTTCCTTGTTTGTGCTACACCCAACATATCGCGTAACATTATTGAAAGTGGAACACATTTGTGGAGTGAATGTGAACCAGATGACGGTTTAACTACCCAAGGTAGTTCCTTTCTGTGAATCGGCCAGAAAGCTGGTGCTGGCTTACGTTTCAGCCTTGATGTTTTTCCTTTTTTACCCAAATTTAGTTTCCTCCTTTTTTAGAGGTTTTTTTAACTTTCTCTTTAGGCTTTACTGCCTCTGTTGCACTCTCTTTTTTGGTTGATTTGGATTTTGTATTTTTACTGCGAGATTTACTTGAAGATTCATCCGTTTTGGGAAGTGCCTTTTTATTTTCGCTTGGTTGCTTTAATTTTGATTTCTCTTTCTTTTCTGGTGCTGCTTTACGCTCGAGGATGTTTTTACGCCATTTATCATTGAGATTTAGGTTGCGAATTTGAACTTTGGATGGATGAACTGCAAGGAAGATGTTTGTACCATCCACCTTTTCACGGGTTAAGCCTTCAAGATAGATACGATATGCTTTGAGGTCGATACGTGAAACTTTACCCTCAAACCCTTTATTATCTCCCCGCATTATCCGCACAGTATCGCCTTTCCTAACCGGCAGGGTTTTAGCACCTTTAGAAGCGGCAAGTTCACTAGATAGAGGAGCCGCCATAAGTTTATGGCGAATATGAACTGGTGCATTGAATAGTTTTTTGCGTTGTTTACCAGGGTTTGTCACTTTACTAATTTTCTGCATTACTTTAACACCTATACAATTATGCTGGAGGCGCTAGCTATTCGAGGCCATCTCTCTGCCGCCTCTCTTGCTACTGGACCTCTAATTTCTGAACCTTTCATTTCTCCTTCAGGAGTTATGATAACTGCTGCGTTATCTTCAAACTGAACCCAAACACCATCAATTCTTCGGAATGGTCTTCTTTGGCGTACAATAACTGCTTGAAAAATTTTTTTACGCATATCTGGTGATCCTTGTCTTACTGAAACTGTGACCTTATCGCCGATGGTTGCTGATGGATAACGTCTAAGCCTACCTTTGTAACCCATGGCTTGAATCAAACGTAAGACACGGGCACCGGTGTTATCAGTACAGCGAAGTTCAGATCCGGATTGTAAACCTCGGCTGATTTTTTGTCCATGAGATAACATGCCTTTTGCTGTAAGAGCACGTTGTTTTGCTTTAGCTGCCATCTTACTTTCCTTCTCCCACTTTTTCAACTACAACAAATGATACAGTCTTACTCAGTGGCCGACATTCTGCAATTCTCACACGGTCACCTTCTTTAACATCTAAGCATGGCGGGTTGTGAGATGGAATATGACCATGTCTTCGTTCGTATCTTACGTATTTAGGGGAAAACTGCATGAATTCCCTATCAACTATAACAGTTTTATCCATTTTATCTGTGTGAACTATACCTTCCAGAACACGTCCTCTAATAGCAAGGGTTCCATGGAATGGGCAATTTTGATCATCACAGGTTTTTTTAGGTCTCTTGAAAATCATTGACATATTACCATAACCTCTTTATACTTTTTTTCAACCGGTCTTCCGGTCTTCCAACTAAGAGTTTACCTTCAATCGCTACTTTGGTATTATCATTGAAAGTGAAATTGAATGTCGCTGTTTCTTTAATTATGCTACGATTTTTGCCCTCACATAGAAGAGTAAAAGTTTGCTTTGTCTCATTGACCACTAGACCACCAATGCCAATACAATCAGGGTTGAAACTTTGAGCAACTAAAGCGTGGGCGCCAATAAACTCGTTTCGTATAATATCAGCAGTTACTTTCATTTGGAAACTTTCTCCGAGCCTACTTTTTTAGTTTTAATTTTCTTTGGAGAATTATCCTGTTTTTTAGATTCAGGCACTTTACGTAATCCAATTTTCTGTTCGTTTTCTACAGTTAATATCTGAGCGATTGTTTTTCGTAGTAAACGTATACGTGTCGGATTTTCTACTGCACCACCAGCTCTAACTAGTGTTCTCAAACGAGTAAGTTCTGCGCGTAAATCAATAAGTTTTTGTATTCTATCTTCAGCTGTCAATTCAGCAATTTCTTTCATTCGCATAATCGGCATATCTACTGTTTCTCCTCTGATACTGGTTCAGGCACGTTTTCTGATGTTGATACTTCCGCTTCAGGTTCGTCAACTACTTCTTGAGCCTGCACAGTGGGTTCAGGTTCAACTGGGGGTGTTTTGACTTCTTTAGTTGGTACTGGAGCAGATGTAGAGGCAGATTCTGAGGCATAGGTGACTACTGCATCAACCTGAGGTTCAGCTTCCATAATCGTTACTTTATCTGGGAAATATGCATCCGGAGGCATGATTTTAACACGTATTCCGATTATACCCGGTTTTAATTGCACGTGTGCTACTGCTGTTTTCATTGCACGCAACGCTGGTTCTCCACAGCGAGGGAAATAACCTGCGCGGAACTTTTCAAAGCGAGCACGCTCGGTAGTAAGTTTACCACTAATGACAATTTCTGCGCCTAATGCGCCTGCTTCCATAACTTGGTTTAATGCCCAAAAACCTGCGCGCCTAAAGTGCACTCCCCGCTCAAGAGCTGATGAAACACGATTAGCTATGACTTGAGCATTAAATTCGGGAACTTCAATTTCTGAAACTGATATTTGAGGATTGGAAACTTTGAAGTTATGTTCTAGAGAAGAAGCAAGTTCTTTGATTGTTTCTCCGCCTCTTCCAATAACTAGACCAGGTCTCATCGCGTAGATAACTACGTGTGTACCCAAAGGTGTTTTTGATAGATTAACTCCGCCGTATCCAGCGCGTTCAAGCTTTTTTTGTAGAAACTCATCGATCTCTGTTCTTTTAATTGATTCAGTTATAAAGCGTTTTACTATACTCATTTACTGTTCTCCTTGAGTCATTTTTTCTTCGAGCACAATTTCGAAATGTGTTGTTGTATCATATTTTGGCGATGCTCTACCGTGTGCTCTAGGTGTATAGCGTTTTATCTTCATTCCAGGATAAGCCGCTGTGTGAATTATTCGTAGACGGTCCACATCCAAGCCTTTATTTTCTGCATTAGCTTGAGCTGCTTTTACCACGCGAAGAACACGTTCAGCAGTTTTTATTGGATATCTACCCACACAGTGTTTTTCCATACCGCCCTTGTGTCCTAATTTTTTAGTGAAACGAGCATATGGAATGGGTTTTTTCATAGCCATGACATCACGCAGATATTCCTTAGCCTGCGCGAGATCCATACCTTTTATAGCCTTAGCTACTTCCCTAGCGGCTTTATGGGATACTTTAAGTTCTCTCCCGCTGGCTTTCGCTGTTATATCTGGATTAAGCTTTTCTTCGATTATTGAGTATCCCCATTTTGGCATTTTTATTTCTCCGATGCGAAATCAAACACGTAAAAGCGATTTATATGGCTTTCCGTACCATAACTAAGATTTTAGTTTAAACTTACTATTTAGTTCCTGCGACGGAACAATTCGAACGCGTGAGGTGTATAGTTTTTGGATGGCGTTTAGCCTTTTATAGTTTGCCCATAAAACAGCAGTTTTACAAACAAAATATCTGCGTTGAGCGTTGTCTTATTAACAGCAGTACAAGGTTTAATCAACGAATTAGAAAAATCCAGTATTGAAAAACATGAAATATCTAAAAACATAATAATTTTATAAAAAATTATGCCATTTGAAGATAATAAGTAAACCAAAAAAAGTCATGAAACTACAAGTTTAAGGTACAAACAACCTAAGAAAGCAAACATTTTTGCGATGTGTTTATTTTTAACGTTTTAAGGTAGTCTAATCGAGTAAAAAGTGTTAAGAGACGACTAAATCATGGAAAAAAAAGAAAAAATCACTATGTTACATGGCGCTGGCGGTACAGTAATGCATGACCTCGTAAAAAACTATATTGTAAAAGCTTTCGGTGGAATAGGAAATGCAGAAGTGCCTCTAGAAGCGATGGATGATGCGGCAGTTGTAGGGGATATCGTATTTAAAAGTGATTCACATGCAGTTAAACCAATCTTTTTTCCAGGTGGAGACATAGGACATATAGCTATCTCAGGCACAGTAAACGATATTGCCTGTTTGGGGGCCCAACCTTTTGCTTTAGCTTGTGGATTGATATTAGAAGAAGGAATGCCCTTTTCAGATTTAGAGCAAATACTCGGCAGCATGAGAGAAACCTGCCTTAAAGCAAATGTAGGAATTGTGACTGGTGACACAAAAGTAGTGGAAAAGGGCAGTTTAGGTGGTTGTGTCATGAATGTCTCAGGTATCGGTAAACGCACAGCAGCTTTAGATAGTAATCTTGAAGTGGTTAAAAAGTACCGAAACCTAACACAGCGGTGGCTACTTGACTCTAATTTGACAGTTGGAGACAAAATTATTCTTTTGGGCACAATCGGAGATCATGGTTTAGCTGTACTTTCAGCTCAGCAAGGTTTAGCGTTCGGGAGCGAAATAAAATCAGATGTGAAACCGCTTAATCTGATAATCCAAAGCCTACTAAAAGAAGTGGGTGGCGTAGTCTCAATTAAAGATGCAACAAGGGGGGGACTTGCCGACGCATTGAATGAATGGAGTGAAAAATCCAAAGTGGGAATATTAATCCAAGAAGATAAAATTCCTATCCGCGAGGATGTAAAAACAGCATGCGAAATGTTGGGTTTAGATCCGCTTGAAATAGGTAATGAAGGTAAAATAATAATAGGTGCAGTTCCTGAAAAAGCAGAAGAAATCGTGGGTTTTCTAAGACAAAAACCTGAAGGTAAAGATGCACAAATTATCGGTGAAGCCACTGGAGAATTTAAAGGCGTAGCGATGCAAACACAGGTGGGTGGAAAAAGAATAATCGCTAGACCGGTTGGTGACCCAGTACCACGTATTTGCTAGGTTTGGGCTGCAACATTTTTTGCCCATACACGACAGGTGCCTTCACTGCTAACCATACATGCTCCAACCGGATTAGCAGGTGTACATGACTTTAAGAACATTGGACATTGGTTAGGCCTAATTTTTCCAACTATTACTTGATGGCATTGACAGCCACGATGTACGTCCTCACCTTGTTTGATTTGAATGTTATATTTTTTACGAGTATCATATTCTTTAAGAGACTCTTTTAACTGTAAAGCAGAATTCGGAAGTTCTCCTATACCTCTCCAGTTCCCAGCTGTCACTTCGAAAGCTTTTTCCATTAGGTCAAGAGCTTTTTTGTTACCTTCCGGGTGAACTACTCTGCTGTATTCATTTTCTAAACGTATATCACCCGTATTGATTTGTTTAAGAATTAGGTAAATGGACATCAAAACGTCAATCGGTTCAAAGCCTGCTACGACTGTGGGCATATTGTAATTCTTCGTAAATATCTCGTATGGTTTTAGACCTATAATGGCGCTTACATGACCAGGAGCAATAAAACCATTCAGTTTAAGGTCTTCTACACTTAGCAATAGTTTCATTGCTGGCGGAATCAAACGATGAGAAACTAGGAAACTAAAATTTGCTGGTAAATGACCTAAAGCCTCTACCGCAGTGATGGGCGCTGTAGTTTCAAAGCCTACTGCGAAAAAGACAAAGTCTTTACTATTTTCTTTTTCCGCCATTTTAATTGCATCCGAAAGCGCATAAACTATTCTGACGTCAGCACCTGCCGCTTTAGCGTCTATAAGCGAGAATTTACTCCCAGGAACTCTTAATAAATCACCAAAGCAAGTTATGACTTTTCCCTGTTTAGCTAGAAGCAAAGCCTCATCAATTTCTGCTGCAGGCACTATACAAACTGGGCAACCTGGACCAGCTATCACTTCCACGTTTTCGGGTAATAGACTACGCAAACCAAAATGGGTTATTGTCCATTCATGAGTTCCACATACATGGCAGATTTTAAAATGGCCCTGCTTAGGAGCAACAGCTTTGATCTTTAGGGCTATACTGTTTGCAAGTTCTGGATCTCTAAACTTCAAGGTCTGTTCCAAAACAGTCTCCTTCGTTTATTCTTGACTCGCTTGAAGAAGTTCGTTCCAAAGACTCAAAGTTTCTAAAGCATCCTTTTCCTCAAGAACTTGAATGGCGTACCCTGCGTGCACTAACACATAGTCACCTAGTTTAGCATCAACCAGAGATACATTAACCTCTCTTGATACACCTTGCCCGAAGTCAACCTGAGCTTTGTCTGCCTCGAGGCTTAAAATTTTTGCAGGAATTGCTAAACACATAAGGCATCAAATAAATTAAAACTTGGTGAAGGACGATAAAAACAGATTGGTCTAAAAATCAGAAAATCCAGCTATAACTGCCTGACCAAATGAGATTCCACCATCTCCAGCTGGAATTGACTCGTGTACATAAAAATTAAAACCCTCGGACTCCACAGTTTCTCGTATTTGCTTACTCAGAATCTGGTTACAGGCAGCGCCGCCTGTAAAACCAATATTTTTCACACCTTGTTCAATAGCTTTTTGTATAGCTAATAAAGCTAAACCTTTAGCTAAATAAATATGAGCTGAATTAGCCAAATTTTCAGTAGAAACACTATTTAGAGAATTATAAATTGTTCTAAACATTGATGTTGTTTCTAAAATGCCGCCTTTAATAATTGGAGCCAAGTTTAAGACATCTTTACCAGACAAAGCTACCGATTCTAGTTTCATTGCAGGTTCTCCTTCATAACTACGCTTGAAACAAATACCTAAAATAGCAGCCACAGCATCAAGAATTCGTCCGCAACTTGTTGTTTTGACAATACCTTTTTTTGTTTTAAGTTGGTTAGCCACAAGTTTAGCTTCAGTTACACCATGTGGGAAATGTTTGCTTTTTGAAAGTAACCAACCTTCAATGTCTACACCTGCCTTGTTTAGTATACCTGCTGCTATACGAAGCGGATAATGACTAGCTAGGTCTCCGCCCAACAATGATTGAGGTTCTAAATGTCCTAAACGACTAAACCTCAGTGAATCGAATGTGGAGTAAAAAATTTCTCCTCCCCATGCTTCCCCATCCAAACCATAACCGTATCCGTCACAGGTTATGGCAATTATATCATCTAAGTTGTGTTCAGCCATTAAAGCAGCCGCGTGGGCGTGATGATGTTGCACTTGGACAATTTTCATATTCTCTTTTTGAGCCATTTCTTTTGCTATTGTGGTAGTAGTGAATTTTGGATGTAAGTCACATACAACAGCTTCAGCTTTGCAGTTAGTTAAACGATAAAGATGGCCGGTTGCTTCTTGAAGGAAATTTTGGGTTTCTATGTTTTCAACGTCTCCAATGTGTTGGCTAACAAATACTTTTTCATTGAGAAGGACACAGGAGGTGTTATTTAATTCTCCACCTAAACCTACAACACAACATTTTGATTTCTTCTTAAGCCTTATTGGAGTAGGAGAGTAGCCTCTGCTTCTACGAAGAAACACTTGACGACTGCCATGTACTCGCATAACTGAGTCATCACATCGATTTGCTATCTTTCGGTTATGAAAAAGGAAGTAGTCAACTGTCTCACCAAGAGTTTTCACTGATTCTATATCATCATTAAGAATAGGTTGATTCGGGGGATTCGCACTAGTCATCACAAAAGAAGTATTTTCTACTTGATCAAACAGCATATAATGCAAACCAGTATAGGGCAACATAACTCCTATGTTGTGAAGGTTTGGTGCAACCAAAGGTGAAAGATTATAATGTTTGTTCTTATTTAGCAAGACGATTGGGCGTTGTGGAGAAGTTAATAATTCTTGCTCTTTTGAATTGACCTCTGCAATCATTTTTACGGCATCTATACTTCTAGCCATTATTGCGAAGGGTTTTTCTTGCCTAAACTTCATTTTTCTTAAAATGGATAAAGGAGATTCAAGTGTTGTTGACGCAGCAATATGAAAGCCACCGTAACCTTTTATTGCTAAAATTTTTCCTTCAGAAAGCAACTTTCCTGCAGTCCGCATTGGGTCTTGTACTCGCAAAGCGACACCCTTGTTGGTTGTTAAGTACGCTTTGGGTCCGCATATAGGGCATGCAACAGTTTGTGCATGAAATCTCCGGTTTTTTGGATCAACATATTCTTTTTTACAGAAACCACATAATGGAAAATCTTTCATAGCGGTGTTTTCACGGTCATAAGGAAGTTGTTCTATTATAGTAAAACGTGGACCACAATCAGTGCAGGTGATAAAAAAATAGTCAAACCGGGGATTTTTAGGGTCACGAAGTTCTCTGAGGCATTGATTACAGATAGCTACATCTGGAGGAATAATTGAACCCGAGTTCTCCACTTCTTTTAAGCTTTGATAAATAGTAAATTTTGTGTACCCGTTAGTACCTAAAATTTCTGTGCGCCTAATTTGATCAATTTGGGCTAGAGGTGGCTTTTTGGAATTTAAATCGCTCATAAACTTGTCAATATTTTGAGAGCTTCCGTCAAGCAGTACTTCAACACCAGCGTCACCCATGTTACGTACGTATCCTGTGAGATTGTTTTTAACAGCCTCACGATAGATAAAAGGTCGAAATCCAACACCTTGCACAATACCAGTGACTACTATTCTAACACGCAACTAAGCGACACTCTTTAATTATCTTATGCGAGAATTAATATAAAGTGTAACCACATAAAAACTCCATCTAAAAGGAAAAAATCATATTTAGCCTAAAACCCAAATAGAGATTGTTTAATTGAGCTTTTATACTCAATATATCAAAAAAGCGAAAAGTGAAAATAATTGAAAAATACTGATCAATATAAATGTCCAGTAGGTAAACAAGGAAGAAATGTTGCGGCAGCAATGAATAGAGGGCATAAAAACCTCACCACATGGGGTTTAACATTTGTAGATATTTCACCTGAATCAATAATTCTAGATGTAGGTTGTGGGGGAGGCAAAACAATCGCTAGATTAACTAAACTTGCCTCAAAAGGAAAAGTGTTAGGTATAGATCATTCAGCTGAAATGGTCAGGTATTCTGAGAAAGTTAACAAGAAACTGGTTGAAGAAAAAAGAGTACAGATATTTGAAAGGTCTGTGGTAAATACAGGCTTTTCAGACAATTATTTTGATTTAGTTACAGCTTTTGAAACATATTATTTTTGGCCTAATCTGCAATCAGCCTTCGAGGAAATAAAGCGTATATTGAAACCAAAGGGTAAATTCTTAATGACTAACGAAATGATAAAAGACGGAGTTTATGAAGTAAAACACGCTGAAATTATAAAGGAGGCACAATTATGCCTATACCCTATAGGAGACATCAAAAAACTACTAGAAAGTGTCGGCTTTAAGGATGTAAAAGTCTTTACTAAGGAAGGTTCAGCGTGGAACACAGTTTTATCGTATAAACTTGGAGGCAATTAACAAAACTAAGTTGCATTATTTTCAATTGATCTTTAAATTATTTGTCTCCTCAGCTCTAAGTTTTTGTTTTAGAATTTTACCTGCAGAACTTAGGGGCAACTCTTTTCTAAATTCAATTTCGCGGATAGCTTTGTAGGATGCAACTTTATTGTTAATGAAATTCTGGAGTTCCTCTTTTGGTGGGCTAAAACCTTCTTTTAGAACTACAAACGCTTTAGGTACTTCACCAACTATCGGATGTGGTTTTCCAATTACAGCACAAAGCTTTACTGCTGGATGTTCATAAAACAGATCTTCGAGTTCTCGAGGGTAAACACTGTAATCTTTATGTTTGATTAAGTCTTTTTTACGATCAGTAATGTAGAAATACCCTTCGCTGTCCATAAATGCAATATCACCTGTGAGAAGCCAACCGTTCCTAAGCACCAAAGCAGTTTCCTTAGGTTTTTTCCAATACCCATTCATAACCTGTGGACCTTTCACAGTTAACTCGCCAATTTCACCTGGGTTGATTAAAATTTCTCCAGTTTGTAAGTCAACGATTTTTGCTTGTGTATTAGGTAATGGTAAACCAATCGAGCCCACTCGTAGAGGAAATGACTTGTCCACTGGTGTACAGTGAGTAACAGGCGATGCTTCAGACAACCCATAGCCTTCTGCTAAAAAGCCTTGTGTGATTTTCATAAATTGTTTCTGTACTTGAGGGGGTAATGGAGATGCACCAGATATACAAACTCTGATTGAATTAAGTTTGTACATAGTAAGATTTGGGCTACTTAGCAACATTTGGTACATAGTGGGTACACCACAGAAAACCGTGACTTGATTGTTCTGTATTGCCGCAAGAACTTCAATTGGCCTAAATTTTGGCAAAAGTACAATTGTTGCTGCTAAACTAATTGGTACAGTCAAACTGGTAGTCATACCGTATATATGAGAAAGGGGTAACACCGTAAGAAAAACGTCATCAGACGTTGCCTGTATCATTGATGCAAAAGCATATGCATTTGAAACGAGGTTTCTATGAGTTAACATTGCACCTTTACTTGTCCCTGTAGTGCCTCCTGTATACTGTATAGCCGCTAAGTCTTCTTTAGGATTTATTTCAACTTTAAAATCAGTTTCAGAAAGGGTATCCAACAAATTTACAAAGTTGAAATCACCTAAACCGCTGGTTATTGAATGTTCCAAAGAGGTACTATCTTTAATGTTCTGAACAATTGGATAAAGGGTAGCAGAAGTAATAATAGTGGTAGCACCAGAATCGTATAACTGATGTTGAACCTCACGTTCACGGTGCATGGGACTAATTGTAGTTACAACAGCACCAATTTTTAAAGCTCCAAAATAGGCAACTATAAACTGAGGAGTATTAGGGAGGTAAATTGCTACACAATCACTTTTTTTAATGCCTAAGTTTATTAAATATTTGGCGAATTTTTTAGATAAATAGTTTAGCTGTTTATAGGTAATTTTCTGTTCACCATAAACTATTGCATCTTTTTCTGGGTAATTTTTAGCTGAAATTTCAAGGATTTCGCAGAGCGAAATATTTGGATATTTTATACACTTCGGCACTTTTTCAGGCCAATTTTTGAACCAAGCTTCACCAGATATGACCATAATTTAACAGCCTAAGAATAGAGAGGAAAAAGAAGGATTAAAAAGTGGTGCCGGGAGCGGGATTCGAGCCCGCGACTTCTGGCAACAGGCGTTTGGCCCTATTTGTCTCCAGATTATGAGTCTGGCGCCCTAGCCAGGCTAGGCTACCCCGGCAAAAGCCTCCGAGTTGGAAGCATCGTGTCTGTTTAGTCTGAATTCCATCATTTAAACCTTTAAAAAACTACCGTAATTTTTTCCAGCATTTTGTTGCCGTAGATCACATTGAGAGCAGGTGTTAATTGCGCAGAGTAATGTGGCACTTGATTTTTTATTAAAAAAGAATTAATTGACTAAAAAAATAGGATATGTCTTGAGAAAATTTAGAAAGATTATTTATGGTTTTTACCGTTATAGTCTGTCTTAAGAACGTTCATGCCACTGAGAACAGCTTCCATGCTTGCTTTAACTATATCTTCTCGTACACCCATAGCAGTTACGGTTCGATTACCCTTTCGCATGTGAACAACAACTTCAACCATAGCGTCTGTTCCTCCTGTGATGGCTTTAACATTGTATTTTTCAAGTGTTATCGGTTCAGTTTCTGAGATTGCATTTTTAACTGCATTTATTGCGGCGTCAACAGGGCCTACACCCACAGCAGTTCCCCAAACATCCTTACCATTTACTTTTAATCTAACCGAAGCAGTAGATGTAACTTTGTCGCCGCCCACAAAGGTCATTTCTTGAAGTTGTATAGGTTTATCTTGACTTAACCCCATCACAGATTCGGCTATGGCTAGCACATCAGCGTCCATCACTATTTTGCCTTTGTCACCTAATTCTTTTATGCGTTTGTATATTTCTTTAAACTGTGCTTCAGTGGGATTCAAACCCATACTGGATAAGTCCGCACGTACTGCGTGTGAACCAGAATGTTTTCCATGAGATATACGTCGTACACAACCAACGAGTTCAGGCGATAGTGGCTCATAGGTTAGAGGATTAGATAACATCCCTTGAGTGTGTATACCTGATTCATGAGTAAACGCGTTTTCTCCTACAACGGCTTTATTGGGTTGAACATATATGCCTGTTAAACGAGAAACTAGTTGGGAAGTACTGTAGAGCAACTCAGTTTTTATGTTTAAATCTAATTTGTAGAGTGATTTTAATGCAACAACTATTTCCTCTAACGAAGCGTTTCCAGCGCGTTCACCTAAACCGTTTATGGTAGCGTGTACTTCTTCAGCGCCAGCACCCAAAGCTGCAACAGTACTAGCAACTGCCATACCAAAATCATTGTGGCAATGTACACCAACTGGCACTTTTATTTTTTCTTTAAGTTTAGAGAAGAACTCTGCGGAACGTTCAGGAGTTAAGATGCCTACTGTATCACAGGGGATAACCCGATCTACACCAGCGTCAACTGCAGTTAAGAATACTTGGGTCAGATAGTCAAAGTCTGAACGGGTTGCATCTTCAGCTAATAATTCAACTTTTAGACCGTGTGACTTAGCGTATGTAACGCATTCTTCGGTTGTTTTGAGGATTTGTTCACGAGTCTTACGAAGTTTACATTCTATATGTAAATTAGATGTAGGTATAATCATGTTCACGGTTGAAGCGCCACTCTTTAATACTGCATCCACGTCAGCTTTTGTTCCTCTAGCCGCACTAGAAACGTCTGCCCGTAAACCTTGTTTAGCTATTAATTTAACTGATTCTAGTTCTCCTTCAGAAACGGCTGCAAAGCCAGCTTCAATGTAGTCCACGCCAAGTTCGTCTAGCCGCTGAGCTATACGTAATTTATGTTCTGGTACAAGTGATACTCCGGGTGTTTGTTCACCATCACGCAGGGTGGTATCTAAAAATTTTACAGATTTAGGGAAACGGTTGAATAAAGCAATACCCCATTTAAATCACATCTGCTTTCAAGGCGTCAACCTTAAATATAAAATTATTGGTGACATAGCAGATGTGAGGAATATTAAATTGAGAAGTGATGAAATTAAAAAAGGAACAGAGAAAGCACCCCACAGATCATTACTAAAATCTTTAGGTTTACAAGACGATGACATGACTAAACCATTCATTGGTGTAGCAAACAGTTACACAAACATTGTACCAGGACACATTCATCTTCGTACAATTGGTGAAGCTGTAAAAGAAGGCATTCTGTCAGCAGGCGGAATACCTTTTGAATTCAACACCATTGCAGTGTGTGACGGCATAGCGATGGGACATGTTGGCATGCGATATTCTTTACCTTCAAGAGAAATAATCGCTGATTCTGTTGAAATAATGCTACAAGCACATAGCCTAGACGGGTTAGTCATGGTTTCAGACTGTGACAAGATTACACCAGGCATGCTTATGGCCGCAGCAAGAGTAAACATACCGTCAATCATGGTCACAGGCGGCCCGATGAAAGCAGGCTATTTAGATGGTAAAAAGGTAAGCTACGCAAACCTTCCTGAGGCACTTGGTCAATTTACTGCTGGAAAAATAAACGAAAAAGAGCTGAATATGCTAGAAAATGCTGCGTGCCCAAGCTGCGGATCATGTAGTGGAATGTTTACGGCAAATACCATGGCGTGTATGACCGAAGCCTTAGGTTTATCATTACCTTACTGTGCAACTTCTCTTGCTACAAGCGCTTTTAAACTTAGGATAGCTAGAGCAACAGGTAAACAAATTGTAAAATTGGTAAAAGAGGACATTAAACCCTCTTTAATCTTGACTAAAGAAGCCTTTGAGAACGCAATTACAGTAGATATGGCACTCGGAGGTTCAACTAATACTATCCTACATTTGACTGCCATAGCTAAAGAAGCCGGAATAACGTTACCACTTTCAGCGTTTGACGAAATAGGCAAAAAAGTTCCTCATCTCTGCAGTATGATTCCCAGCGGAATCTACGCTATGGAAGATTTAGATGTAGCAGGCGGAATACCTGCAGTTATGAGTGAATTGAAAAGTATGCTTAACTTAAATATGCTCACTGTAACAGGGAAGAATATTGGAGAAAACATCAAAGAAGCCAAAGTCTTAGACCGCGCAGTAATCCATCGTTTAGAAGATCCTGTTCATAAAGAGGGAGGAATCGCAATTTTAACAGGTAACCTTGCACCTAAAGGTGCAGTGATTAAAACTGCAGGTGTTGCAGATAGTATGTTAAAACATACTGGTCCAGCAAAAGTGTACGATTCAGAAAAAGAAGCCATTACTGCAATACGCAATAAAGAAGTCAAAGCAGGAGACGTTGTTGTAATAAGATATGAAGGCCCGCGAGGTGGACCGGGAATGCCTGAGATGCTTTTTCCAACCGCAGCTATTGCAGGTATGGGTCTAAGTGAGAGTGTAGCTTTAATCACTGATGGCAGATTTTCTGGCGCCACAAGAGGAGGTAGTATTGGACATGTTGCTCCTGAAGCGTTTGATGGCGGGCCAATCGCGGTCATCAAAAACGGAGATGTAATAACCATTGATATTCAAAACCGTAATTTAAAAGTCGAGTTATCTGATGAAGAACTCAAGCAGCGTTTATCAACTTGGAAACCAAGATTACCCAAAATTACTAAGGGGATTCTTTCGAGATACAACCCTACACCAACAGATTAGAAGACAATAAAAAATAGGCAACCAAGAAAAACCCATTGACCCGTAGGGGTCAGTTTTTTCACTATTAAACTTTTTTTGAAGGTATATTTTAAAGAGTAATAAAATTAAGAAGCCCTGATGAATTCCTCTATAGTTACACTTGTTTTTGGCATAGTAAATGTATGGGAATTTTTGTTGGAGACCATATTTTAGTAAATAAACCTTGACAAAAACACTTTTATTTACATAACGAAGCGGCTTATATGACATGGAATCTGAGCGTTTAGACAAAATTAATCGCATTAACTATAGCATAAACAACCCAATAGTTAACAGTGCAGAACAACTTTCCACTTTAATAAATAAAAACCAGGAGTACTACCCAATATCCATTAAAAAACACACACTTGATAATTTGATTAGTAAAGACGCAGAGTCTAAAAATTGAGTTGGAATATAATGAATGCGAAATTAAAATTTTTACTGATAATCGCCATTTTAATAATAGTAAGTTTAACGCTCATCTATACACACCAACAGATGACCAGAGAAAACAGCACAGTAGAAGACGAATTTTATTTTGGAGTTTCCTTTGGTGGACTTGAACCATTAGAAGCTAAAATCTTGATAGACAGAACCAAAAACTACACGAATCTTTTCTTGATAAACTCTCATGACTTAACAACAAACGAGACAGCTTTAAATGAAGTATGCGATTATGCAGCGGATGCAGATTTGAAATTTATTGTCTATTTTGATTTGATTTCCAGAGAAACCTATCCATGGCACCAGACATGGCTAGATACAGCACATGAACGCTGGGGAGATAAGTTCTTAGGCATTCACCTCAGGGATGAACCAGGAGGAAAACAAATTGATGGACAAGAACCAATCCAAAACGCCACTGACTATAGTGATGCAGCAAACCAGTTCATCAATAACATAGCTTTATCCAATAGCATGATAGACATAAAAAACAAAGGTATCTTAACTTTTACTTCTGATTATGCTCTTTACTGGTGGGATTACCTTGCTGGGTATGACACTGTCTTCGTTGAGTTAGGTTGGAATCTCGATTCAACTCAACAAATAGCACTTTGTAGGGGTGCTGCAAATATTCAAAACAAAGACTGGGGTACTATAATCGTCTGGAAGTATTATGAACCACCCTATTTAGCAAACGCCCAAGAGATATACGGTGACATGGTTTTAGCGTATAAGTCAGGAGCAAAATATATTGTAGTATTTAACTATCCTATTTACCCTGAAAATAATCCATACGGAATATTATCAGATGAACATTTAGAAGCCATGGAAAATTTCTGGAACTATACAAACAGAAATCCAAGAACTAATAGTGAAAAAACAGTTGTTGAAGCCGCTTTAGTTTTACCTAAAGATTACGGATGGGGTATGAGACGAAACGAATATATAACTAACGATCGAATTTGGGGACTCTGGCCTGAAGACGAGAAAGCACCAATAATTATGGATAACACAAAAAAATTGTTAAATCATTATGGTTCAAATCTCGACATAATTTATAATGACGAAAATTTCAATTTTTCAAGTAAGTATACAAAAATATATTATTGGAACAATAGTTCAACTTGAACAAGAAAAAATAGCACTAAAACAAAGAAATGACGTTAAAAAGTGCTAATTTTTTTGTAAAAGCAAAAACTAATTTATCATTACTCTAGAAAACTGGCGTAGACTATCCATACTAGGCAAATCCGCGAAGAATAACATAAAATAAGAAACACCCAGATCCAAATAAACCTGTAGCTCTTCCATGCATGTTTCAGGTGTTGCAGTTAATGTATATTTTTTAAAATCTTCCAGGGTAACACCTCCTGGTTTGAAAATTGATATTTTTTTATTGAGTTCAATCTGATTATGGGCAAGCAAAAGTTGACCTGCTGGCCAACAGGATTTCTCGATTTTAGCATAATTTCTACCTACTTTTTCGCATTTCTTTTTTAAAGACAAAAGTTTATCTGCATACATATTTTTTGAAGGTAAAAAACCCCAATCGAATCTATCTGCATATTTTGCAGTTACTTCTAACATTTTTTCTCCGACCCCCCCAACAGTAATCGGTGGATACGGTTTCTGGATGGGTTTAGGCGCGCATACCGCATCTTTGATAGTGTGGTGTTTGCCATTATAACTTGCTTTTTCTTTTGTCCATAATGCAGTCATTACAGATAGAGCTTCATCTAAACGTTCCGTCCTAGTGCTTAATTCGGGAAAACCAAAACCATATGCAATATGCTCTTGTTTTTGAATTCCTGCACCTATACCAAATTCTAACCGACCGTTTGATAAAACATCTAGTGTAGCAGCTGTTTTAGCGAGTAAACCCGGGTTGTGATGTTGGTTGCAGGTAACCATTGTCCCTAACCGTATCTTACTGGTTAAATTGGACAAAGCAGAAAGAACAGTCCAGGACTCAAAAATTGTGCACTCATTATACATCAAGTGATCATCAAGCCATATTGAATGGTAACCGAGCTTTTCAGATTCTAAAGCAATATCTTGAATTATTTTGTATTGCTGACTTGGCGAGTTATCTTTGTTTTGATAAGCGTAGAACGGCAGAAAAACGCCGAATTTTATTTTGCCCAATCAGACCCAACCGCTGAAACGTTATTATATTTATAATAATTGTATGACGGTAATAGCTTTAGTGTATCAATAGAGTTTATAAAAATGCAGGATGATATGAAAAATTGCGTAGATTGCCCAGATAAGTAATTATAATTCAAAAACTGTATTTGCAGAACAAATAGGGATTCGCAAAATGCCGTCAGATTCTTCCTCTATTGACATATTCGGGCTATTGTCAAAAGATAGTAGCATAAAAACGGAAGATGAGGAAAAAAAGAAAAGACGACAAGAACTTCTAGAGCCTACAGGCGTCAAAGAATTTTTCAAAGAAGGAAAAATCAGCATAAACAAATTCACTTGTATAGGAGGGCAATGCAAACTATGCATTGAAGTTTGCCCAACGAATGCGTTGTACTGGGGTTCTGGCGAAGTCGGCATAATTGATGATTTATGCGTTTACTGTGGAGCCTGTGTAGTACACTGTATGGTTGATGACTGCATAAAAGTAGAAAGAATACGAGAAGACGGCACCAACGAACAATTCAGTAAATTAAAAGATGTTGTGGTAACTCAAGACAAAGACAATGGAAAAAAACGGTTTGAACGAGTTAAATCAAACGCAGTACTCTTGAGACGTATCTGCAAAATTGATAATAACAAAATAGTCGAAAGAAAAACAATTTGTTGACCTTTAAATAGAAAAAAGGAAGAGAGCAAAATATTTTAAATATGGAATCAAGAAAAACTGAAAATCTCCAGTAGTCATTTAATTTTTATATGAAATATAATTCAAAATAAACAGATAATAATTCGATTAAAGACAATAACCGATAAATAACGCGAAAAATAATTTGTAGACTACCTTATATCAATAACAGTATTAAAGTCAACATGAACTTCAATACAATCAGTTTTAGTGGGCTTTACATGAGCATTAATCAATAGCACTTGTGCACTATCTCTCAATTTTTTTTCCAATTCATCTACTTTTTCGTTCCAAACAACCACATTCACTTCGCCTGAGTCATCTCTAATAACAACTCTCATCACTATACCATCTTCAGCATCATTTCGATGGAAAATAGATTTGCTTAAAACAGCTTTAACAACACCTAAAAGATGCACATTTCCTTCAACTAACTTGAGAGAGCCAATTTTTGTAACGTACTGCTCAATCGAGGGGTAATCACCAATTTTAGATTCAGGCTGAAGTTCAATCTGACTTTTATTACTTAAATGAAGTTCAATTTTCCCATATCGATCTTCACGAGTATAGCCGTGAAGTAACTTTACTACTTTTCCAACCTCTAGTTGACAATTCTCTACTAATGCAGTGTGTTCATTCCACAAAACAACCCTCAAAAGCCCATCATTATCTGCAACAATGAGGGATGCAAGTTTACCCGTTTTTTCTTCACCTTTGAAGATTTTTACTGGATAAACAGCAAAAACACGCCCTTCAAAATTAACGTCATATAAACCAGCGAAAAGACGACTTGAGGAAAGAACCCCCGTATTTTTAAACAGACTCTGTTTTACATTAACTCCAAATTTAGCTGCAACCAATCTGAGAAGTGTTTCATCAGATAGTAAACCACCAGTTTTATCACGTTCAGTCTGCAGCATTTCTAAGATTTGTGTTTTGTTTAAATTTGGGTTTTTTTCTTGAATTTCGTCAATTAAATTTTGAGTGGTCATTTGGAGCCGACACGATAAAGAGGCTTTGTAGCTTTTAATTTTTGTCATAAAAAATGGTTTTGAGCTATGCATATTAAAAATGGGCAGTCTACTTTTTTATATGAGACGTTTAAGGCAATGATAGATTTAGCAACTCTCAGTATAATAGTAACAGTTTTGATTATAGCCGGCTTAATCATAAGTTATGTAATGCTTCGATTTAATAGGCACACCAAAGAAAATAGAAGTGAAGAGAGAGGAGGGGCCATTATTATGATTGGTCCCATTCCAATAATATTTGGCACTGATAAAAAGGCGATTAAGGAGGTTATTGTACTTGCCTTAATATTTTCAGTAATTATGTTTGTGGTTTTTGTAGTGTATTACCGGTTTTTGAGGTGAAAATAAGTTGTTAAGCTATAGTGAGGGTGAAGGTATCGCCACCAAAAAGGCACAGAACATAGTTTTGTTGGGTATAATATTGATATGTTTTGGGTTCATTATATTAGTTATAGCATCTATATTTTCAGGTGGAGAAGGCAGCGTCACAGGAATAATTTTAATAGGTCCAATCCCAATTTTTTTAGGAGCAAATTCTAACTTAAACGCAGTAATATTGATTAGCATATTTATTTTTCTAGTAGGTATAACTATTTTTGTACTCCTTAATATAGGGGCAAGTAAAGTTTATTGACTACGTATTTTGTTTATTCAGGCTTTGCTTCTTCATCTCGGCCATAATAAGTATACAGAAAAATCAAAGCTAGAGCTACAAATGTTGAACCCATTAGGATATACTGTAGTATTATGAAATATTCACTTAAGCCCATTGTGGTCCCTCTTGAGTTTACTCTATTCTTGTAACTCTTCATATTTAAACTTAGACTAACAGCTAAATCTCAAATATAACAAAATTAGCTTTTTTCAAGTCTAAAACTGTAGCATAAGGGTAGTATTTTATTTTTTAAATTAGGAATAAAAAACAGGAATATGTGAAAAGGTATGGATAAAATATCGAAGAGCATAATTTTGCAGTTTCTAGTCGAAATAGCCTAATCAGAATAGGGTGAAATTAAAAATCGAAAATACAAGAAAAGTTAAAAGCATATTTTAAAGCAAAAAATTGTGTTTTTGGTTAAAGCTTAGCTTTTTTCCATTCATTCATAAGCATATTATAACTATCGTCTTTTTCTTCAATTGCTTCAAACCAACCTAGATTCTGCGCCATAATCTGGGTTAGCAGATGATAACACATGTGTACTTTTTTGTCTAAAACTCTAAAGTAAAAATCATTGCAACTACAAAATTCAGCTTCGGGCATTATCAGATAATCTCGTTCTCTACCTACAACTATCCAGACTATTCTGCCAGATGGCTTAAAAACATATTTCTTAACTCTGCCTTCAGTTAACGCGTCAAGTGCTTTTGTGAATCGTTGTCCAAAGTGCTCGTACAGTTTTGTAAGGTCATCTCCGGAAAGTTTACCTGCTGCCTTGGCACTCCTACAAACAGAATTTAAAACATCGATTTCTGAGTTGGCGGTCATGATTACACGAGCTAATAGAAAATTTTTGAACTTAAAAGGAGCTATATTTTAGCTTATGTTAATTGGGTCACCTCTAGATTTAGGGGTAGCCTCTTTTGGCAACACAACCTCAAGGACGCCATTTTTATATGTTGAAGTTGCCTCTTTAACACGTACTTTTACGGGTAATTCAACTTCTTTGTAGTACTTGTATTGAGGTGTATCGACTGAGATTTCTAATGAATCCTCGGTTCCATGCAGTTTAATGTCAGTTTTTTCCACACCTGGAAGCTCAACTACTACTCTAACTTCACCGTTAGTTTCAACTATATCTACAAGAGGTTCTCTTTCGCCCCTAACTTGGGGTGTACCTTTATCACCCTTTTTTATATTGCCGAATTCTCTAATCTCAGGTTTTCCATCAGAACCAATTTTCATAGTGTAACCGTGCACAAATGGCCCAAGTTCCTTAACAGTACTACCGTCAGGTAGTTTGCGTTCCTTTACGTACTCCTTGGGCACTCTCTCGGCAAATTGCTTTAACTCGTCATCCATCATCCGATCCATTTCTCTAAACATATTGTCTATTTCACCAAAAAACGGGTCTTTGGAGGTACTACGACGTTTTCGGAGCCAGTCATTAAACTCATCTTTTGAAGACAATTAACTCACCTACTTATTTAGTGAGCTTTTCAATCCAATAAATTTATTGTTAAAGAAGATTATGATAGTAGTAATATCGTATTATTTCACAAAGGAAGAAATAGATGGGAAAACCCACTAAAAATTAAGTAAAAAAATTGTTTTTTATTACTTGAATAACGTAAGATTTCAATTTCACCACAATCTTTTTATTTTATCCATTATGTACTCTTTAAAGTACGTGGAGTAAAGAGGAAAGAAAAATGAGGGATCGTCACCTCCATAGCTGGGATCGTCGGGTACAATTATTTTAATATCCATAGCTTAACCTCTAATACAGCCACAAAATTTCTAAAGAAAATTTTTTTGAAGAAAAAAATAGACTACATGATAAAAGGAGACTATGTTTGAATATGACACAAATGTCTGGTGCAGAAGCACTCTTAGAATCTCTTGAACGACAAAAAGTTGACACAGTATTTGGAATACTAGGTGGAGCCATTTTACCAGTATATGATGCGCTTTGCGGTAATAAAAAAATTCGACACATACTAGCTAGACATGAACAGTGTGCAGCCCATGCAGCTGAAGGTTATGCACGCGCGAGTGGTAAAGCAGGTGTATGTATGGCAACCAGCGGTCCTGGAGCGACAAACTTGGTCACTGGTATAGCTAATGCCTATATGGACTCCTCACCCATAATTGCGCTAACAGGACAGGTTCCATCTTCAGGTGCCAATACCAGTTATATGATAGGAAAAGACGCTTTCCAAGAAGCGGATATTATAGGCATAGTTACTGCAGTAACCAAATACAGCTATCAACCTAGGTCTATTCCTGAAATTCCATCTATAGTAAACAACGCTTTTTACATAGCCACCACAGGTAGACCCGGACCAGTGTTAATTGATTTACCCAAGAACATACAATCCGAAATTGCAGATGTTGAATTCACTAATAAAATCAGTTTAAGAGGGTATAAGTTATCAACTGAACCTAATCAAACAAGAATCAGTGAAGCAGCAAACTTGCTAGCTAAAGCTGAAAGACCAATTATTTTAGCAGGAGGTGGAGTGATAACAGCAGGAGCATCAGATGAACTGATTCAGATGTCAGATTTACTTATGGCTCCTGTCGCAACCACATTCATGGGTAAAGGATCGTTCCCTGAGAATCATCCATTGTCACTTGGAAGTATAGGTATGCATGGGAATCCAGCAGCTAACAAATTAATTGGAGAATCAGATGTATTATTAGCTGTTGGCACACGATTCTCTGATCGCGCTACAGCCAACTTGGATAGTTTTGCACCTAATGCCAAGAAGATACACATAGAAATTGATAATGCTGAAATTAACAAAAATATAGAAATAGATATACCAATAGTTGCGGACGCAAAGAAGGCACTTAAAATGCTACTTATAGCGACATCAAAGAAATTACAAAAAGCAGAGGGCACAATGTGGAATAAAATGGTAAAAGAAGCAAAAGAACAGCTGAGTCCACTTCTTAAAGAAAGACCTAAAGATGTTATCCCAAAGAATTTGCTAATAACATTACGGAAACTATTACCGGCAAGTGCAATTATCACCACAGAAGTTGGTCAAAACCAGATGTGGTCAGCTCTTTACTTTAAAGCTTTACAACCTCGTACATTCATCAGTTCAGGAGGACTTGGAACTATGGGATTTGGTTTTCCCGCTGCAATAGGAGCAAAAGTAGCTTGCCCAGAAAGACAGGTAGTTGACATTGCTGGAGACGGCAGTTTCATAATGACTGAGCAGGAACTAGCTTGTAGCGTTGCAGAAAACATTCCAGTCACTGTAATAGTACTCAATAACTCTGTCTTAGGCATGGTAGCCCAGTGGCAGCGAACGCTCTATAAACGTAGATATATGGCAGTAAACTTGGGGAAAACCCCAGACTTTGTTAAGCTAGCAGAAGCATATGGCGCACAAGGACTGAGAATTAACAGCATAGAAGAATTTGAGAAGGCAATCAAAACAGCAACTACCGGCAACATTACAACTGTAATAGATGTACCAATTAGTTCTGAAAACGATGTTGTCCCGTTTGTGCCTCCAGGCTGCGGTCTGCCTCAACAGAGGGGGGATTATTAATGGAAACTGGAAAAACTAAAGTCATATCAGTATTAGTAGAAAACAAACCAGGTGTTCTACATACGATATCAAACCTGTTTAGACGAAGAAACTTCAACATTGAAAGCATAACTGTTGGACCAACTGAACAAGCAGACATTGCAAGAATGACTATAACAGTAAATGAGGATGAAAAAACAATTGATCAAATTGTGAAACAAGTAGCAAAACAGATTGATGTGTTAAGAGTCGGCGAATTAGAAGAAGGCAATTTTGTTATGCGTGAACTTTCGCTGATAAAAGTTAAAGTTGAAAGTTCGAAAGAGAGGTCAGACATAATAAACTTTGCAGAAGTATTCCGAGGTAGAATAATAGATGTTTCAACAGATAGCCTAATCATTGAAATTACAGGAACACCCGATAAAATCGACGCATTCCTAAACCTAATGAAGAATTTTGGCATAATAGAATTAGCAAGAACGGGCATAACAGCCCTGTCAAGAGGCGTTAAATCGATAAGAATCGACGGATAAACCGTTCTGCTCAAGCGGAAATACTTAATTGCCTGTTCTTTAGAATTTGGCATTATCCTCGGTTAATCGGATTAATTTAAGGAAAAGAGAACAACAATGAATATAACAGAAAAAATCTTGGCTAAAGCTTCAGGAAAGCAAGCCGTTTGCCCAGGAGAAATAGTTGACGCAAACGTTGACGTTATCATGGTGCATGACTTAACTGGACCTTTAACAGTTGAAGCCTTCAATAAAATAGGCACCCAGAAGGTGTGGGATAACAAAAAAGTAGTCATAATACTGGATCATCAAGTTCCAGCAGAATCAGTAAAGGCAGCTGAACTGCATAAAACAATGAGACAATTCGCCAAAGAACAAAAAATACAAATCTATGATGTAGGAAAAGGTGGAATATGTCATCAAGTAATGCCTGAAAAAGGACATGTAATACCAGGGTCAGTAATAGTCGGCGCAGATTCGCACACATGTACTTATGGAGCATTTGGAGCCTTTGCGACAGGTATAGGTTCAACAGAAGCAGCAGCAGTGTTTGCTACAGGTAGAATCTGGTTCAAGGTACCACCAACCATAAAAATTAATGTAGAGGGAAAATTCCAAAAGTTAATAGCACCAAAAGATTTGATTCTAAACATAATAGATAAAGTGAAAGTTGACGGTGCAATATACAAAAGCATTGAGTTCACTGGTTCAACAATCAGAAAAATGAGCGTAGCAGGCAGAATGACGTTATGTAATATGGCTGTTGAGATGGGCGCTAAAAATGGTATAATAACTCCAGATGAAACAACCAGAGAATTCTTAGAAGGCAGAGTAAAATCTATTCCAGATTTTAAAAAATTACAGAGTGGAAATGACGCTGAATACGAACGCACAGTTGAAGTTGATGTTTCGGAACTGGAACCACAAGTTGCATGCCCTGCCTCTGTAGACAACGTAAAACCTGTTTCAGAAATTGGAGATGTACCAATCGATCAAGCATTCATCGGATCATGCACTAACGGTAGATTAGAAGATTTAAGAGAAGCGGCTAAAATCCTAAAAGGTAAACATGTAAAAGACAATGTACGTGCATTGATAATTCCGGCATCTCAAGAAGTCTATCTAAAAGCCATGCAAGAAGGATTATTGGAAATCTTTACTGATGCAGGAGCGATTGTATGTGGTTCTGCATGTGGACCATGCTTAGGCGGTCATATTGGCCTTTTAGCAGCAGGAGAAACATGTATTTCGACATCAAACCGGAATTTCATAGGTAGAATGGGCAGCACCCAAGCTAATGTCTATTTAGCTTCCCCGGCTACAGTAGCTGCTTCAGCAGTTACAGGTAAAATTACCAGCCCATTGTTACTGGAGGTAAAAGAATGAACAGCGAAATCAAAGCTAAAGCCATAAAATTCGGAAATAACATTGACACAGATGTAATCTTGCCAGGAAAATACCTAATTCTGGTTGACCCATATGAACTAGGAAAACATGCACTGGAAAGTCTAGATGCTGACTTTGTAAATAAAGCCAAAGACGGCGTTATTTTAATCGGTGGAAAGAATTTTGGTTGTGGATCAAGCCGAGAACAGGCACCTTTAGCTCTAAAATACTCAGGCGTAAAATGCGTAATCGCTGAATCATTTGCTCGAATATTCTTCCGCAACTCAATTAACATCGGTTTACCTGTAATTGAATGCAAAGGCATATCAGACGCGGTTGAATCTGGCGACGAAATAGATGTAAACTTTGAAGCCGGCAAGATAGAGAATAAATCTAACGGCAAAAAATTCCAAGTTGAGAAACTACCTCCGTTCATCTTAGAAATCTTTGGTGACGGCGGATTAATTGAGAATTTACTAAGGAGAATGAATAAGAAATGACTGAATACAAAATATCTTTAATCCCAGGTGATGGCATCGGACCAGAATTATCCGACGCTACAAAAATAGTATTAGATGCAATCAAGAAAAAATTTGATATAAAACTAAAAATAATTGAGACTGAAGCGGGAGACTGTGCTCTAGCCAGTAGAGGCGTTGCATTACCTGAAGATACTGTAGAAATAATCAAGAATTCTCACGCCTGCATGAAAGGTCCAGTTGGTGAATCAGCAGCCGATGTCATAGTAAAACTGAGAGTGATGTTTGATCTATACGCCAACTTGCGTCCACTAAAAGCATATCCAGCTGTACCAGTTGCGCGTCCTGATATTGACATGTTCTTCGTCCGCGAAAACACAGAGGACGTTTATAAAGGAATAGAATGCAAAATTGATGATGGCACAGCATTATGTCTAAGAATAATTACGCGGAAAAACTCTGAAAGAATAGCCAAAAAAGCATTTGAGATAGCACGCCTACGCAATGGCAAAAAGAAAGTTACAGCTATCCACAAAGCAAACGTAATGCGTGTGACTGACGGTTTATTTGCAAGCGTATGCAGAGAAGTAGCTAAACAATACCCAGACATAGCATTCAATGAATTATACGTTGACGCAGCATCAATGCGCTTAATTAAAGAACCACAAGTCTTTGATGTACTATGCACCTGTAATATGTTCGGAGATATACTCTCTGACGAAGCAGCACAATTAATAGGAGGATTAGGCATGGCCCCAGGCGCAAACATAGGCGACAACTTTGCACTCTTTGAACCTATCCATGGCTCCGCACCGAACAGAGCAGGAAAACACACAGCCAACCCCATCTCCATGATTCTCTCCGCAAAAATGATGTTAGACTGGTTAGGTGAAAAATATAACGATAAGAAATGCTTACAAGCAGGCGCAGCTATAGAAAAAGGTGTTATTTACGCTTTGGAGAACAAACAAACTGTTCCAGACTGTGGCGGCAACACCACGACCTTGGGAATGGCAGAAGCCATTGCCACAGCCCTAACAGTGAAAACTGGTTGAAGGGTATGACAAATAAAAACCAAAAAACAATCCAAATTTTTGACACAACACTAAGAGACGGGGAACAAACCCCCGGAGTTTCTTTAACAACCGACGATAAAATTGAAATCGCAAATCAACTAAGCAAACTAGGTGTAGACATAATAGAGGCGGGATTTCCAAGTTCTTCTGAAGGCGAAAGAAAAGTTGTAAAAGACATAGCTAAACTGGGCTTAACATCTAAAATTTGTGCATTATCAAGAGCTACAAAAAAAGATATTGATGCAGCATTAGACTGTAACGTAGATTTAATCCACGTATTCATCCCCACTTCAGAAGTACAAATGAAATATGCAGTTAATTTAACACCTGAACAAGTAATGAAGTCTGCAGTTGAATCCATTGAATATGTGAAAGATCATGGTGTTAAATGTGAGTTTTCACCAATGGATGCTACACGTTCAGAGATAGGGTTTCTAAAAAAAATCTGTATGGCAGCACAAAACTCAGGAGCTAACAGCATAAATATACCTGACACGGTAGGCATTATGATACCAAAAACTACTGCTAAGCTAATTGAGGATATAAAATCAGTCGTAACTGTACCTATAAGCATCCACTGTCACGATGATTTTGGAATGGCAGTAGCAAACAGTCTTGCAGCTGTAGAAGCAGGAGCATCACAGATACATGTTTCAGTAAATGGGTTAGGTGAACGCGCAGGAAACGCCTCACTAGAAGAGGCAGTTACTGCATTACATGTAATTTACAAATATAAAACAAACATCAACACACGCTTACTCTACAGCACCTCGCGCATGGTATCATCATTAACAGGAATCTCTGTGCAAGTCAACAAAGCCATAGTAGGAGAAAACGCGTTTTCCCATGAATCAGGAATACATACACGTGGAGTAACTGAGAAGCCTTTAACTTTTGAACCTATAAGCCCCGAACTAGTGGGAAGAACAAGAAAATTGGTAGCAGGCAAGTTAGCTGGAACACGAGGGATAAAAGCTGAACTGGAAGAAATTGGTATTCACCCAAATGAAACACAGTTATCAGAAATTGTGAAACGTGTCAAAGAACTAGGCGACAAAGGTAAAACAGTTACAGATGCTGATTTAATAGCTTTAACTTCCGCAGTAATGGGAGAAGTTATTGGAGAAGAAAAAATTGTCGATTTATGCGATATGGCAGTTGTGACTGGAATTAAAGTAATCCCAACAGCTTCAGTCCGTTTAACGCTTGACGGAAAAGAGCACATAGCTGCAGAAACTGGAGTAGGACCAGTAGATGCTGTTCTAAAAGCAATTCAGAAACTAACTAGTAACTTGGAAAAAATCAGATTAAGCGAGTATCGACTTGAAGCTATAACAGGCGGGTCCAACGCAGTAGCAGAGGTAATAATAAAAGTTGAAGATGAAAAAGGTAATATTTTCTCAGCTCGTGCAGCAAGAGAAGATATAGTGATGGCTAGCGTTGAAGCGATGATAAACGGTATAAACAAGTGCTTACTAAAGAATCGTAAGGGAATTAAAAAGTGAAAACCGTAGCCTTTCAAGGCGAACCAGGCGCATACAGCGAAAGGGCTGTTTACCAGTTCTTTGATTCAACAATCAAATCACAACCATGCAAAGACTTCAGAGAAGTCTTTGAAAGTGTAAATAAGCAAAAAGTTACAGCAGGTGTTGTACCAGTAGAAAATTCGATTGAGGGTAGCGTTAACCAGAATTATGATTTATTTTTTGATTATAACCTCAAAGTTCGAGGGGAAGTAATTGTTAGAATAGAACACTGCTTAATAGTGAATCCTAACACAAATATAGATCAAATTCAGGCGGTTTACTCTCACCCGCAAGCATTGGCTCAATGCCATAAATATCTTGAAAATCAAAGATGGGAAATAATACCAACTTACGATACAGCAGGCAGTGTTAAAATCATTAAAGAACAAAAAAAATTAAACGCTGCAGCTATAGCGAGTGAAAGAGCAGCACAGATTTATGGAATGCAAATTCTATCTCGAAATATAGCAGATAACAAAGAAAACTATACTAGGTTCTTTGTAATTGACCATGAAGACGCAAAATTTACTGGGACAGATAAAACTAGCATCATCTTTTCAGCAAAACATGAACCAGGGTCTCTTTATAAGGCGTTAGGCGAGTTCGCAGGACGTAACATTAACCTAACTAAAATTGAGTCTAGACCCACCAAAAAAACTGCGTGGGAATATAATTTCTACTTAGACTTTGAAGGACATAGAACAGAACAAAAATGCAAAGAGGCATTACTTGCGCTGGAAAAACATTCAATGTTTGTCAAAGTTTTAGGCTCATATCCTAAAGCGGCATAACCACTATTCTTCAGTAGACTCCAACATTTTATACATAATTTCATATGATTTGGAATAATCATCATCAACTTCAATTAGTTTAGTTTTAAGACGATTCATTCTAGAAATTATCGCTTCTGAATCTTTTTTCTTAATCAAATGTAACCATTCTTGGGCGTTTTTAATAAAAGACTCTTCAAGGTTACCCAAATCACTAAGTTTTGTTTGTACATTCGCATAGAGGTCAGGAGTTTCTTGCGCAGTTGCTTCTGCCAATGTAAATAACATACGGTAAGTTGTACCTGCCAGCTTTTTTGATTCAAGAAAAGATGGACGAGATAGTAATGTTTCACAAGCAACTAAACCAATAAAATGCGGTAATCCCAAAATAAGAGACATTAATTCATCATGTTTCTGAGGAGACATAATAAAAACATGTGCGCCCTCTTTCTCAAGCCAATTTTTAAACTCTTCCGCATAAGCTGCTTCCCGGGGATTTGTAGGTGTAAGTACATATGCCTTATGCTTAACCCCTGTACTACCTGGACCGAAAACAGGATGCGTACCTAACACTAATGCATCTTTAAGATACTGATGCATCACGTTTACTGGATATTCTTTAATTGAACAAATGTCCATTATCACTTGGTCTTTGTGAATCGCTGAACTTATCTTTTTAACAATTTCTTCAAAAGAACTAATCGATACACAAATTAGCACACGATCTGCGCCTTTTACGGCAGCTGGAAAATTGGCTATTTCAATATCTAACTCTGTTTTTAAAATCTCAAGTTTCGTATGATTTCTATCTGCGATAACCACTGTATCGCCTTTGCTTTTACAGTATTTCGCGAACCAAACACCCATTTTTCCAGCGCCAAGAATGGCGGTTCTCATTTAACTGCCTCACATATTTTATCGATGCCAACTTCAATTTGGTCATCTGGAGCTGTTAAAGAAATACGGAAGTGCTCAGGGTATTCACCAAAAGAATTCCCCGGAGCCACAGCCACACCTTTATCAAGAAGGTCTAAGGTAAACTGATCAGAAACTAAGCCTTCAAGTTTTGGAAAAACATAGAATGGGGCATCAGGCTTAGTAAATTTGAAACCAGCAGCTTCGAGTTTTGTACTTGCCAAATCAGCGCGTTGCTTGTATTTAGCTTTTATATCAGAAGCTATTTTTGAACGTAATTCTAAACCTTTTAGTGCGGCGTCTTGTATAAAGACAGGCACGTTATTGAATGTTATCTGGTTTATTTTAGTAACTTTGTCTACGAACATTTTGTTGGCTATTATGTAACCGATACGCCAACCAGTCATTGTAAATGTTTTAGAGAAACCGTTAGAGAGAATATGATCAGAATCACTACCATAATCTAAGATGCTTTTAGTTTCATTGAAAGCAATTGCGCCATATACTTCGTCAGAAAGAATTGTAATTTTCTTCTCATTAGCCAATTTGACTATACCATCTAAAGTTTTTGCATCCATTGATTTACTTGTTGGATTATTTGGATTATTGAGAATAATCATTTTAGTATCTTTATCTATCAGGTTCTCTAGTTCATTTAAGTCAACTTTCCAGCCGTCTTCCATCTCAGTACGTAAAAGTTTAGTTTTTGCACCTATATTTTTAGCTATTAAATCATAAGCAGTCCAATAAGGTGTTGGAATAATGACGTTTCCACCATTCTTTAACATTAAAAATAATGTAACAAATATTGACCATTTAGAACCGGGAGTGATAACCACATTTTCTGGTTTAACTCCACGCAACTCTGCAATTTTCTTTCGCAGACTTAGTTCCCCATAAGAAGAAGAATATTTTGTTTTCCCTGCTTTCATAGAAGCGTAAGCTGCCTCCACTATCTCAGGAGGCGTAGCCATATCAGGATCACCTATATTCAATCTGATTATTTTTTTTCCTTCGCTTTCAAGTTTAAGAGCTTTCTCATTTATCTCATAAAGCATCAGTTTAACTCTCCGTTAAGAGTCTTCATACCTGAACACTACTGCACATATTAACTATTTCGCGGTAAACCGCTTGAATTTCATCTGAATCAAGACCTAAAAGTACAGCTTTTTCTTTTATACGTTGATAAACCTCATTTTCTCGAGCTAAGTTACGAATTGGGATGCCGTATTTCTTCTTAGCTTCGCCAATTTCTCTACACACCTTGGCTCTCTCACATAACGAACTAATAATTTTATCGTCAATTTCATCTATTTTTTTCCTTAATTGCTCAATTTCATCCATTCTTAGTGCCTCTAAAGAACCTTAGGCACTCGACCTAAACGTATAAGGTGGTCAATTAAGGTTATGGCAACAACCGCCTCAATTGCGGGCACTGCTTTAGGTACAACACAAGGATCATGTCTACCTTTTATCGTTATTACTGTGTTCTGCATCTTTGAAAGGTCAACAGTTTTTTGTTCCTTAGCAATCGAAGGAGTTGGTTTGATAGCAACACGGATCACAATGGGCAATCCAGTAGATAAACCACCGATTACGCCACCCGCGTTTTCTGTTTCAGTTACAATCTTTCCACTTCCAATAATGAAGGCATCATTATTCTCTGACCCTTTAAGTTCAGCTGATTTAAAGCCCGTACCAAATTCAACACCTTTCACTGCTGGAACACAGAATAAAGCCTTAGCTAAGTCTGCGTCTAATGAATCAAACAATGGGTCTCCTACACCTGCGGGCATATTGATTACGATACATTCAATTATTCCGCCGAGACTGTCACCTGCTTGCTTGGCTGCTATTATAGCTTTTTCCATAAGTTCTGAACTAGAAAAATCAGGGCATCTTGTAGAAGTGGCATAGCGATTTTTATGAATTTCTGGGATGCTTAATTTTTTATCTAATTTTAATTGACCAATAGAAGTGGTATATGCTAAAACATCGATTTTATGTTTATTTAAAAGTTTTTTAGCTACTACACCGGCCATTATAAGTGCAACAGTCACTCTTCCGGAAAAGCGTCCACCACCACGGTAATCATTAAATCCACCGTACCTCAATCGAGCTGGATAATCAGAGTGACTAGGTCTGGGCGTGTTTTTTATTGCTTCATAATCACTTGAATTAGTGTCTTTGTTCTCAACTATCAAAGCAATTGGCGCACCAGTAGTATAGCCGTTAAAGACTCCGCTGAGAATCTTTGCTACGTCCTTTTCTGCTCTTGGAGAGACAATTTTTGGTTCAGCAGGGATTCTATTATCAAGTTCTTCTTGAAAATCAATTTCAGCGAGGGGTAGACCTGCTGGGCAACCATCTATAACTAAGCCTATAACTGGACCGTGACTTTCACCAAAAGTTGTGACTGTAAAAGATTTGCCTAAAGAGTTACTTACCAACTATTTCAGCTCCTAATTGTTTTAGATGAGTGTAAAACTGTGGATAAGACTTTCTAATGCATTCTGCATTTTGAATTGTTGTTTTGCCTTCAGCTAATAATGCCGCAACCGTACAAGCCATTGCAATTCTATGGTCATTATGCGGGTCAATAATTGCCCCGTGTAAAGGTTTTTCACCGATAACAGTCAAACCATCGTTAGTTACTTCAATATTAGCGCCCATCTTCCGAAACTCTTCATACAAAGCTTGTAACCTATCAGACTCCTTTAATCGAAGCCTACCAGCACCATAAATTCTTGATGTACCTGTAGCGTAACAGGCTAAAACAGTGATTACTGGAACGAGATCAGGAATATTTTTTACGTTGATATCAATTGGAGACAAATTTTTAACAGACCCCGAAATCTTAACACAATCATTGCCAACTATAACATCGACACCTACTTTCTTCAGTATTTCTAAAATCGCTTTGTCACCCTGCACAGATCCAGTATTAAGATTGTGTATTGTAACGTTGGACTTGGTGATTGCTGCTGCCGCTAAAAGGAAAGCGGCTGAAGAAAAGTCTCCAGGAACAACATCATCTACAGGAGAATACTTCTGTTTAGAGGGAATAATTATTTTATTGCGGTCAATATTCACCGAAATTTTGTGTTTATTGAGAACAGATTCAGTCATATTAACATAGACTGACGACTCTAAAGGTGAGGTAATGTTGATTTCTGTATCATTTTTTGCCATTGGACATGCAAAAAGAAGCCCAGAGATGAATTGTGAACTTATGTCACCAGCAATGTTTGTTTTGCCACCAACAATTCCACCACCTTCCACGTAAATAGAGCCTAAATCAGCTTGCTCACTTGTGGTTGCAGCAGTACCTAACTGTTTTAGGCTTTCAATTAATGGTTCAACTGGTCGCCTTTTAAATGAACCGTGAAAAAGCAATGTTGAAGGCCCAAGAGCAAGAGCGGCAATTGGTATCATAAAACGCAATGTTGCACCTGATTCGCCACAATCAATTGGTTTTTCTGCAGAGTTTAACTGACCAGTTCCAGTTATTAACCAGTAGCCATCTTGAGATTTATATTCTGCGCCTAAAGCAGTTACTGCCCGCAGCGTTGCCTCGGTATCTTCAGAAAAAAGAGGATTAAAAACTTTAGATTGACCACCCGACAAAGCAGCTGCAATTACCATACGTTGAGTGTAAGACTTAGACGATGGAGCAAAAACTTCACCATTTAATGCATCAGCTTTACTAATTACCACAGTTACCATGTGCTATAACACCTTAGCTTTTTCACTGTTAAAGTGTGCAGTAATAATTTCACCTTCATATTTTTGGAGAGATGCGCGCACTTTATCGACATAATAATTTGAAGTTACAACTGCCACAGCAGGGCCTTTACCACATAATCCAGCCGCTACGGCACCAGCAGCTAATGCATCAATAGCTATTTTACTGTTCATATTCGATGCTGCAGAATAAACTAAACCGTTAAGTGTTAATGCATCCCATAAATTACCTTTCAAAGCTAACTCGAAAGCTAATTCTACTAATGGCTTAACGGTTTTGAGTCTTTCAACATCTGAGTTTATTGTGTATTCTTTTTGGTGTGGCACATGAAACATGACCAGTAAATCATCAGGTAATTTTTGCTGTCTGATAATTTTCTGATTTAGGTTATCAGTTATTACTGCTCCACCGAAGAATGAAGCACATGCATCGTCAAAAGCTCCGGTAACAGTCACCTTAGCTTTGAAAGCTGCTTCAACACCAATCCTGATGATTTCCAAGTCGTCTAACTTCTTGCCTAACGCTGCAACTGTTGATAGTGCAGTCGCATTCGCAGCTACGCTACTACTTTTTAAGCCTCTAGCAGCAGGTATGTTTGATTCAGTTTTGACTCTTGCACCGAAACAGTTCGCTAAACCAAACTTGTTTAGTACTATTTGAACAGTTTTTTCCACTAGCAACGTGCTTTCTTTTGGGTCAGAAACTATATTTACTGTAATAACATTCGGCTCGTTAGTTAACTCCACTTCAGCTTTTGTCCATAGATTAACACCAAACGCAGCGCCCTTCCCCAATGCAATAGCATTAACAACAGTTGCTGCACCATAAGCTAAAGCTGTAGCTTTTCCACTCAAATATTACACTTTCCTTAAGTGACTTAGAGCTGCTTTTTTCATTACTTGAATAGGTGCTGACTTACCAGTCCAGATTTCAAAAGATGCAGCACCCTGATAGATTAGCATTTCAATACCACCTATCACAACTGCACCCATTGATTTGGCATCCTTTATCAAACGTGTTTCTATTGGATTATAAACTATATCCATGACTGATAAATCACGTCGTAATAGTTTAATTGGGACTGGACTTTCTTGAGGTTTAGGTTTCATACCTACTGATGTAGCGTTAATTAAAATGTCAGAGTCTTGAAGGTTTCTTTGAATATCGCTTATCGAAAGTGAACCTGCAACCACTTTCTTGCCAACTGTTTTTTCTAACAACTTGGCTAAATTATGGGATGATTTGACTGTTCGATTTAGCACTACTAACTCATCGGCTTCCTTAGCAAGGGTGTAAGCTACTGCTCTTGCAGCTCCGCCAGCACCAAGTAAAAGAACTTTTCTTCCTTTAGGTTCAACACCATTTTCCTTCAAAGCTCTTAGTGCACCAACACCATCAGTGTTGAAACCGAAAAGCAAATTTTCTTTATTCAAAACCGTGTTGACTGATTTGATGATTTGGGCAGATAAATCAATTCTATCTAAAAAATCAATAATTCTGGTCTTGTGAGGCATAGTTACGTTTAAGCCACGTATGTTGAGGGCACGGGCACCATTTACTGCATCTTCTAAACCAGAAGTTTTTACTTTGTAGGCTAAAAAAACGAAGTTGAGATCAACAGCCTCAAAAGCAGCATTTTGTATTATTGGGCTCAAAGAATGATTTATCGGGTCACCGATAACTCCACAAGCCCTAGTTTTCCCTGTAATAATCATTATTGTATCCCCAACATATTGTATACTGTTTGCATTTCTCTAATACTCATTTGCCCGTTTGCAGTTTCACTACCAGAGTCAAGAGAAGCAAAAGTGAAAAAGCCGCCAAGAGCAGGTGAGAGAACCCTTGAGATTTTTCCGTGTTTACCCATGCAGAAACAGACTATCTTAGCTTTGATTGAAGCAAAAGAGACAAAACTAAGAACAGACAAATTATCTTCGATTTCATTTGCGGTAAGAATAATTTTGCAAATATTAGCGCCAATATTAATCTGTTCGTCTAAGATTTTCTCCATTTTTGAAACAGGCAAAACTTGATGGAAGTTGTGGTAAGAAACAATTGACTTAACGTGGAAATCTTTCAATGTTTTCACTGTTTCATCCCGTAATGGACTCATAAAATCTATATCAACATATGAGAAATCATTTTTTGCTGCAGCGAACAGAATACGCTGTCGATCAATTTCTGAACCTGAGAAAAACCCGTTTTCGCTTTGTAATTTGTTTGTAGCTATTAAAGGAATCTTTGTGCTTTTTACAAGTTCAGACAGGTTAATTGCTTCTTTTAGAAGGTCAAAACGGACTTCTATAAAGTCTGCTTTTGAATTCTCTGCTTTCTCAATTAAATCTAATGCTTCAATCAGGTTCCTTGGGAGAATCGAAACGCAGATTCTCGGAGTCACTTTTCAATCACCGTTTCTTCGGATACATTTATTCCGAAGTGTCGTCCTCCCTTTGCAGCTAGATAAACTATGACTTCATCGTTAGGTTGTAGTTCTGTTACTGGCTTTGACGATGTTGAAGTAACTACACGGATTGTTTCTGCATTTTGAAGAATTGTCTTCATTGTTTTTCCTTCCACTTGGGCTTCGAGAAGGACCAGAGGACGAATTTCAATTTTTATTCTTCCGACGTTAGCTTTGCGTGTTTTACCTTCACGATTTACAATGATAACTTCGTCGCCTGCCTTTAGTTCAGAGAGATAACGAGTAGTTTGTAGTGTAGCTAAAGTGTACATTGATAAAGAACCTGCGTTTACTCTGAAAGGTCTAGAAGCTACGTAGGGGTTTTCGTTGACCTCTGCTTCAATTAAAAAAAGCCCAGCACTTTGGCTACCCACTAGCATTCCTTCACCTGTCTGCATCATATCACAGGTATCAACACATACTCTAGCGCCAGTGCTAATTGGTTTTATACAGGTGATTTTTGCAGTTTTCATTTCAAGTTTCAATGCCTCAGGTTTTACTATTGATACTGTTTTCAGAATTTCGTCTGAATAAGAAGTTTTTAATAATACACCATCAGTTCCCAGTTCAAGTGTTTCTATTGCTATTTTTGCTTCCTCAGAAGTTTCTACTTCAGCAATAAGTTTACTTTTACCCTTTGTTCTGGCGATGAGATTTTCTAAAGGAATGATTCGCCAATTTGCACAGCTTATTACTAAATATCTAGCGCCTTTGTCGGCAATTTTAACAGTTAAATTCTCGGTTTCTTTGTCAATGATAGAAATTTTTACTACTTTATTTTTCAAATCCTGTTGAAGAATTCCATCATCTTTTCCAGATAAAACATTGAGTGCCTCATCGCTTTTTATTAAACGCAGAATGCCCCCTTGAAGAATTGCATCACCATATTGCTTTACAAGAGGAAGCAAATCGTCTTTTCTATAGTTTTTATCTAGTTCTACCCAAAGTTCCTTCAACTTTTTTCACCAATAATTTTAATCGCTTTTTCTACCGAAGCGTTTTCATGAACAATTGCTGATAGTGCTTTTGTTATTCTAGTTGGGTTTTCGAATTGGAATACATTTCGTCCAATTGAGAGACCAGCTGCTCCTGCTACCAGAGCATCAGACGTTGTTTGTAGTACTTCCTGAGGTGATTTACATTTCGGTCCGCCTGCGATTACGATAGGCACAGGGCAGCTTTCAATTACACCTTTAAAGGTGTCAATGTCACCTGTATAGTTGGTTTTAATAATATCTGCGCCTAATTCTGCGCCAACTCGAGCTGCATGAGCAACTACAGTTGCATCATGTTCGCTTTGAATTTTTGGACCCCGGGGATACATCATAGCCAAAAGTGGAATGCCAAAAATGTCACATTCTTCAGAAACTCGCCCGAGATGCTTCAACATTTTATCTTCGTATTGCGCACCCACGTTAACGTGTACTGATACTGCGTCTGCACCTATACGAACTGCCTCTTGGACACTACACACTTGAACTTTCTCGTCTACGTTGGGACTAAGATTAGACATACCGGAGAGCATTACAATTAAACCTGCGCGATCCACATCAATAGTTTTAGCTATTCCTTTATGAACAAGGATAGCGTCAACATTGCCCGCTGTAAGTTGATTAGTAATTATTTGCATATTAGTTATTCCATGAATCGGACCTATGGTTACGCCATGATCCATAGGGACAATCACTGTACGATGATCTTTTTGCATGATTCTTTTAAGTCTGCGCGTTTTACCTACGTTCATGTTTACTTCATCCTCAATTTGTCTTGAGCGCGTTTTTAATTAACTTTAACGCTGTCTCTTTATAGTTCCAATCTACAAAAAGCAGAATACTTGAAGTAATCGTAAGAATACCTGAAATGTTTATGCCGTTTACACATAAATCTTCGCTGATTCTGCCTATTATACCATGGGTTTCTTCTAGTCCAACACCGCTAGTTTTGATAAAGACCAAATCTTTCTTGACTGCCATCGCAATTGTTTCTTTATTGTTTATTGTGATTTTATGAAGTTCATCTACTAAAGGTTCAAGGTTTCTCTCCTGAGAAACATAAAGGATTATGGAGTTTGTATTCATAGACATACCTAAGAGCAAAGAATATTGTTTGACTGCTTCCACCATATCGGTAATGACGTGAGGATTCACAGACAATCCATCACCAATAACAGTGATTTCAGCAACTGGTGTGGGAAAAGCTATTTCGGCATCGAGTTCTGTGGTTAATACACCTTTAATTATTGTACCTTCTTTGCTTAAATCGCCTAAAGCATGGTTCATGACTTTAACATCAATATTTTTAGGTTTATATTTTAGAGCTTTACTGTGTATAAATTTTGCACCTGAATCTGCAAGTCCAATAAGTGTGTTAACATTAATCTCTGGTAGACGAACTGATGAATTAACGATTTTAGGGTCACCTGACATAATTCCGTCTGCGTCTGTAACAAGCACCACTTGATTAGCATTCAAAGCTTGTGCAATCAGGAAAGCTGTAGTGTCGCTACCACCTCGACCGAGGGTAGTAATTTTACCGGCATTTGTTTTACCCACAAAACCAGCTATCACGGGTACAGTTCCTTTATCGACGAGGGGTAAAATATAGTCTTTAATTTTCTTCTCACATTCTTTAAGCAGAGGATTTGCGTTTTGGAATGAATCATCAGTTATGATGGGCCAATTACAATCAAGAGGATCAAAGTAGCAAGAAGATACACCGTTATTCTTAAGAGCGGCTGAGAATATTCGCACACTAGTCCTCTCACCCATTGATAGTATATCATCGAGGTCTTTTTTCTCTAGTTTACCATTAGATGTACTTCTCGCTGTCGACATCAAAACATCGGTTGTTTTACCCATAGCTGAGACGACAACAGCGATTTTTGTGCCTTTTTTATATTCATCCACCACTGCCATAACTGCCTTGAGGAGCTTTTCATGATCAGCTAGACTAGAGCCACCGAATTTAACCACAATTTTTTTGTCAGATATATGTCCTACCATTGTTTTACACCCTTGCTTTGCCCAGAACTTTTCTCAAAAAATTGTTTAGCTCTGGGCTTAAGTAAAATAATAGAAAGAGTAAAAGACGTAGCCGAAGCTATTGAACGGTATTGCATTGACATCACTTTTTGTTTGTACATTGGACATTGCTTCGAGCCTGCCCAATCAGTCAGGGCTTAAAAAATATAAGCATTTCGGAAACGCGTTGATAATTTAACAGTTAATCGCCAAATGGCATAAAAAATGTTAAAGGGATTTTTATAAAAATGAGGGACTACTTGAAAAACTATGAACTGTTTTTCTGAAGGCTACCTTTTAGACGGCATCAACTATTGAATCTTGCAAACCTATTAGATTGTACAAAAAGTAGTGATTAACTATAAGAGACCTAAATAGATGCAAAAAAGCATCTGACTGGGCACACAAAAGATATGAAAAAAAGGTAAATTACACTGAAGATAGCTAAATACAAGAACCGAGTATTTTTGTCATACTCTGGATAAAGGTAAGGAAGGTAATTTGCGAAGGCTGGATAAACTATGTTAGTGTGCAACAATAAAAAGAGTTTTAGCCTTTCTTGCCAGAGAGGTTAATAGCAACTATTTCTTTAGTTGAAAAAAGAATTCATTAAGCTGTCGTCAGAAGACCATAAAATTGTTTATTTCAGAAGCGTTATTTTCTGCACAATCAAATACGCGTTTATTGGAAGACAGAAATTAGCTGATCTTTATAATCTCGGGAATTTTTCCCCAAGTTCCAACCTGTCCCTTATAAAGAATCAAAACCCCTTCTACACCTTCTACTGATTTACCCTTATTTAGTCCATTAGTGATACCAACCTGCGGATTATCGTCTTTCACCAGATTACACACCGCAGTAGCGACTGAATCGGCTAATGCAGCGTTTTTACAGAAAACAGTAGCTGCTTCGGCATTTCCAAAACTGAAAGCATGACTAAACCTTCCGGAGCTAGTCGCCACCGCAATTGGAAATTCAGTAAGCCTAAAACCAAACTTTTTTGATAAAGGCTCATCGCCAGCAATCATTGCAACATCTATTGGCTGATTTGAAATCGCCATTATTTCCCCACCGTTTTCCACTACTGCAACTTGACAGCCTTCGGTTTTCATTGCTTCAACAGCTAAATCAGCTATAGCTCCTGCTACTGCCGCCATTGGTCCAACTTGAGCTTTTTGTGATGCTTCAGCCATCAACTTTGCTACAAGAGGTTTTTCAGGTGTTAAAATAGGTGTGAGTGAATGTAAGAAAGCAGGATTGAATCTAACATATATTTCAAGTTCTTGGCGGGATTTTTTAATAGATTCTATAGCAGCATGTACTGCTTTTTGGCTATCAGAAATAATGGTACATTGAGTATCTTTTAAGGCAAAACTTTCTTTGAACAGTTTATCTGTCAAATTTTCTTTACCTTACTGTTTAATGCGTGGTTACCGCCGTTGGGTTTTATTGATTTTATTGCCCTAACGGGGCAAGCGTCTACACATATACTACATGTACTGCCCACACATTTCTCTTTATCAAACTGCACGGTATAATCGTTATCAATACTGATTGCTTCTACTGGACATAGTGCAACGCAAGCACCACAACTGAAACATTTTTCGCTATCTACATCAATTAGTTTTGGTACTGTTACAAGTACTCCACGTTTGCGAAAGGCTTCAACAATTTTATCTAGTGATTCATCGGGGATTTCAGCTATTATTTCTCCGCCTTTTGAGTTTATATGTGCTGATAAAATTGCAGCAGGAACTTTATGCTCTATGAGCACTTCGGTAGCTATTGGTTCAGAAACCTGCTTTTCATTGAAACGAATTAGTATCCTTTTCATGTACTTTTACCGTCCTAGAAGTCTTGATACGTCTTCGGAAGTAACTATACCAAGAACTTTCTTTTCAATATCAATAACCGGTAAAGCAGATATGTTATGTTGAGCCATGCGTTTGGAAGCTATTTCTAGAGGTTCGTCAGGTTTAGCAGTAATTACGTTGTGGGATTCTATGTCGGATAGCGCTGTTTTACCTTCTGCCATTGCACGGGTTATATCCCAGGATGTAACAATTCCCAGAAGTTTACCTACCTCATCAATAACTACAATATGATTAACTGATTTTGTTACTATACGTTCTGCGATGGCTCTTATTTCTTCATCTTCTGTACAGGTAACTGCAGGATGCATAACACTTACAACAAAAGGAATTTCTTCTGTTTGACGCATTGGCTTAAAGGTAGCAGTAGTGGGTAACCTTTCTACAGGTGAGGTTAAAGTGAATAATCCTTCTGCTATCCACGATTTTAAAGTCTGCGAAACTTTCTTGGCCATCTTTATACTTGAAAGTGAGCTTACTCTAACCTTTTTGCCTTTTATTGTTATTAAGCCAGATTTCAACTCTTCATAGCTTACTTTTCCGAATTTAGGGCGGTCTCTTCTGGGCACACTATAATCCACTATGTTTGTAAATATGTCTCTATCACGAATGGCTGTCTTCTTAGCCAACCCCTCGTTAAGGATGGGTATAGGTATACCTAAACCCACATAGAGTGAAGTTCCATATTTGGTAAAGGAGGCGCCCCGTAGGAATTCGGGAGACATTTTCTTTGCGTCACCCTTCACCATTAATGTTCCATCAAGGTTCTGGGGGCTATGTTGAGTGCCCTCACCGATTATATAACCTGGACCTCCACCCAGAAATATTCTTGTTCCAATACCTATAGTTTCATAGTCTGGATCATTCATAAGAGGGTTTAATTCTCCTGCCCCTGAAAAAGTAGCGTTTCGAAGGTGAGGCAGAAGCTTATTCATGTAAGTGTAAATAATTTCATCACTACTGTTAACAGCACAGTTATAACGTTGATAACAGTTTCTAAAATTCAGAAGTTGAAATTGGTTAATATCATCTTTTGTGAAAGTGGTTTTAATTGATGTGCGAGGATAACAATCAGTTCCATTTGCCATTGCCCTGAACTCTACTTCTTTGCCTGCTACTAAATCGTGAATCACATGACCTCCCCCGTATTCATATGGCTGTTTTTTACACATGTTGGTAGCGCCAATGAACAAATCTACAGCTGCACCGGGATGACAAACTTCTACTCCGTTGATCCACGCTTGGTCAATCTTAATTGGAGGGTCAGAGTGCCCAATGTTAATTATTGCACCAGAAGAACACATTGCACCAAAAGTACCTGTTGTAACAACATCTACTTCTTTGAATGCAACTTCGACTCCGCTACTTTCAACTAGTTTTTTCATTTCCTCGGCAGTGAGAACCTGAACGTCACCACTCCGGATTTTTTGATTAATTTCTTCTATTGTTCGTGTTCTGCCTTGGTTAGACAAAGTGGCCTTACCCTTAATGCCAATCGAAAAGGTGACGGGAGGATATATTATTTACGCAAATAAAAAGAGAACAAACATTGATGTATAAAAAATAGGTTAGTTGACTGTAAGTTTATTCAATTTTATACGAGGTAAATATGTTAAAGAGTTAACCGCAATAGGTGTAAGTTCAGTTGTAAAAAGGATATAAGACGAAAAGTTAACAGATCCGAAGTCACCAATGTCTCCAGGATAAATCAGCCATATATTCGTTAAGTGAACGAATATCGTTGCCATTTTGAGCTTTTGTTTTAAGTACCTCGACTAGGGCCTCGGCAAGTTGTATGTTAGTGATTACAGGTATGTTGAATTCTACTGCTTGGCGACGAATTACATAGCCGTCGGTAATAATATCAGCTATGTTTGAACGTTTTTTGGCTATAGGCACATTTATAACCAAATCGATTTTGCGTTCTTGGAGATAGTCAAGAATATTTGGAGTGACTTGTGGAGATCTAACTTTATGGAGTACAATTGCGGCTAAACCATTGGCGTTAAGTACCTTTGCAGTGTTCATTGTAGCATATATTTTGAAACCCATATCAACAAGAGCTTTAGCTATCGACACGATACGGGTTTTTCGCTCTTCATCTCCGCCTATACTTATTAAAACTGAACCACCGTTGGGTGGAATATTAAATTCAGCTGCCTGCAATGCTTTGAAGAAAGCATCTGAAAAATTCTTGCCTAAACAAGCTACCTCACCAGTGCTAAGCATTTCTACGCCTAAAACTGGGTCAGCTCCACTTAGACGCATAAAACTGAATTGAGGAACCTTGACACCAACATGTGGTGCAACTGTCATCGGTGAGAGATTTAAGCAGTTGATTTTTCTACCCAGCATCGCTAGAGTAGCTAACTCGATCAGGTTTATACCACGTATTTTGCTTACGAATGGCATAGAACGAGATGCTCTTAAATTACATTCGATTACGTTAACTACGTCATCCTTAACAAGATATTGTATGTTGTAAGGTCCATGAATTTTAAGTGCTTTAACTATGCTAAGTGTTATTGCTTCAATATTTTTTTGAACTTCGAGCTTTAATGCTTGAGGTGGAATCACCATTGTTGCATCTCCGCTGTGTACACCGGCATTTTCCACGTGTTCCATTATTGCTCCGATGAAAACATTTTCGCCGTCAGAAACGCCGTCAACTTCAACTTCTTTTGCACGGGTGATGAATTTACTTATGACCACAGGGTGATCACGACTTACTCTGGCCGCTAGATTCAAGAAATTTTCCAAAGCGGATTCATTGTATGCTACACGCATAGCTGACCCTGAAAGTACATAACTTGGCCTAATAATTACTGGATACCCGATTTTTTGCGCAAAATGTTTAGCTTCCTCTATAGATTGGAGTTTGCTCCATTTAGGTTGAGAAATCCCAAGTTGATCAAGAAGGGCACTGAATTTTGAGCGGTCTTCTGCCAAATCCACATCTTTGGCTGAGGTACCCAAAATATTTACTCCTGCTTCAGAGAGTACCATAGATAAGTTATTGGGGATTTGACCGCCAACGCTGGTAACAACACCAAATGGTGTTTCTTTGTCATAAATATCTAAAATGCGTTCGGTAGTTAATTCTTCGAAATATAGTTTATCAGAAACATCGTAGTCTGTAGAGACAGTTTCAGGGTTATAATTGACCATTATAGCTTCTTTTATACCATATTTTTTAAGTGCCCAGATTGTATTAACGCCACACCAGTCAAATTCTACACTTGAACCGATTCGAAATACACCTGCACCTAAAACGATTACCTTACTGGGTGTTTTATTAAATTCTATGTCATCTTCATCTCCACCGTAAGTCATGTAGAGATAATTGGTTTTTGCAGGCCATTCAGCTGCTAAAGTATCAATTTGTTTGACCACAGGAATAAGGTTAAATTTCTTACGGAATGAACGTATTGTCATTTCATCTGTTTTTTGACAGAAAGCGATTTGCTCATCAGAAAAACCTAGACGTTTAGCTTCATGTATAATATCTGCGGCATTATCGTCGGAGAGTTTAAGTTTACACAGTTGGGTTTCCATATCCACTATATTCTTAATCTTGTTTAGGAAAAATGGGTCAACACCACTTAAACGGTAAATTTCCATTATGGGTATACCAATTTTTATGGATTTAACAAGTTTGTAAAGTCTCTCATCAGTTGGGAATGCAATCGCACGACGTAGTTGTTCTTCTGATTCGGATTCGTAGTCGTCTTGGTTACAAACTATACCGATCTTACCAATATCCAGCATACGCACTGCTTTTTGTAGTGCTTCTTCAAAACAGCGTCCGATTGCCATGACTTCGCCAACTGAACGCATTTGAGGGCCGACGTGGCGGTCTGCGTTCTTGAATTTTTGCAGGTCCCAACGAGGGATTTTAACAGTTATGTAATCTAGTGCTGGTTCGAAGCATGCGGTAGTGACTTCAGTTACTTTGTTTATGAGTTCTGGTAAAGTGTAGCCTATGGCTAATTTGGTTGCTATATAAGCAAGAGGGTAACCAGTTACTTTGCTAGCTAGTGCGGAGCTACGGGACATTCTTGAATTGACTTCTATGACGCGGCATTCCTCAGATTTAGTGTTGAGTGCCCATTGAATGTTACATTCTCCAACTATACCAAGACTACGGATAGCATTTATTGATATTGAACGTATAAGATGATATTCACGGTTAGTCATAGTTTGAGAGGGAGCAACTACTATACTGTCACCAGTGTGAACACCCATAGGATCAAAATTTTCCATATTACATATTGTTATGCAATTGTCATCATAGTCACGCATTACTTCGTATTCAACTTCTTTCCAATGGCCCACATATTCTTCAACAAGGATTTGGCTAATACGGCTCTGAGCTATACCACGGGTCGCTATTTCTGTAAGTTCATTTAAGTTATGAGCTATGCCAGACCCCTTACCGCCTAAAGTATAAGCTACACGAACAATAACGGGGTAACCAATTTCCTCAGCTATTTGTAAAGCTTCGTTTACACTAGTAGCGGATTTGCTCTTTAGAGGTGGAACACCTGCTTTGAGCATAGCTTGACGGAACCGTTCACGGTCCCCAGTATCTTCTATAGCTTGAACAGGTGTACCTAAAACTTTAACACCATATTTTTTTAAAATACCTTGTTTTTCAAGCTCTATACCACAGTTAAGTGCAGTTTGACCGCCGAACCCTAATAGGATTCCATCGGGATTTTCTCTTTTTATTACTTTTTCAACAAATTCAGGGGTTATGGGTAGCAGATATACCCTACCTGATAATCGAGGATCAGTTTGTATAGTGGCTACATTTGGATTGATTAAAACGGTTTTTATACCTTCTTCATTTAGAGCTTTTAGGCATTGACTACCAGAGTAATCGAATTCTGCGGCTTCACCAATTTTAATGGCGCCACTTCCCAGAACTAGTACTTTCTGTATCCAATCTAACTTGGGCATTTTAGTGAACCTCTAAATTTTTAGCAAAAACATCAAACAATAATTCGGTATCATAAGGCCCAGGTGAAGCTTCAGGATGCCATTGCACAGCAAAAACAGGTTTGTTCTTGTGACGAATACCTTCTGTGGTTTTATCGTTTGGGTTTATGAACCAAGGCTCAAGCTGGGTCGCCTTAAGAGATTCCATGTTTATAGCGTAACCATGATTTTGTGTTGTAATATAACAACGTCTATTGATTAAATCAAGCGCTGGCTGATTTTGTGCACGGTGACCGAATTTAAGTTTGTATGTGTCTGCGCCCATAGCCAAAGCGATAATTTGAGCGCCTAGGCAAATGCCCATAACAGGCAATTTTTCACATAATTCTCTTATTGTTGCTACTGTTTGAATACATTTCTTTGGGTCACCTGGACCATTACTGAGCAAAATGCCATCAGGATTATAAAATAAAACATCATTTGCTGAAGTATCATAGGGTACGCGAACAACGTTTATTCCTCGTTTAAGCAGATTTCGTATAATACTATACTTTACTCCACAATCAATTAGCACAACTGTTTTTCTCCCGTTAACATTATAGGTTACTGGATTTTTTGTTGTAACTTTCGCCACCAAATCAGTCAGGTTAGGATCAGCGATAGTCTTACAGTTCTCAAGCAAAACATCAAAGTTAGGGTCGTCGTTTTTTTCAAAAACCTGCAGTAAACCAAGCATAACTCCACGGTTTCTAAGTTTCTTAGTTAATCTACGTGTATCTAAACCATAAATTCCAGGTATCCCCTCTCCAGATAACCACTCATTTAGTGTACTTGAAGATGCCCAATGATATGGTTCATGGCATAAGTCATAAATTACTAAACCATTGACTTGAATTTTATCAGACTCAAAATATAAAGGTAAATCTAAATCGAGAACTTTTGATGGAACACCATAATTGCCTACCAGAGGATAGGTTAAGCTTAAGATTTGACCCTTGTATGATGGATCAGTTAAAGCTTCTGGGTAACCAACCATCTGGGTTGAAAAGACTACTTCTCCCGAAGTTTTTCCAGTGGCACCAAAGCCGTTACCTAGAAATAGTGTTCCGTCTTCTAGAACCAGAACTGCTTTTTTATTGCCGGTGGAATTAAAGTTTAGTATTGAAACCCTCCACCTAATTTTGATTAGTACTCTTAAATGTTACCCATTTATTTCATATACCAAAAAAGGAATCGTTTATCATCAGCATAAAACAAAAAAAGAGAGCATAATCAAAAATATTAGAAGATTGGGGCGGATTAGCTTATTTGTAGGTTTATGTTATTTCGCAATGCATTAGCTAGACTATCAACTAATTCTAAATTCGTGAAAACTGGAACACCCAATTCAACAGCTTTTCTACGAATAAGGTAACCGTCTGTAATCGCCTGTGCCACAATTCGATTTGGATGAGGTATATTGAATACAAAATTAATTTTCCGCTCAGCCAAAAGGTCGAGAGCATTAGGTTTCTTTCCTTCACTTATTTTATAAACTTTCTCGCACACAATACCATTTGCGGTTAATGCGTCAGCTGTGTGGCCAGTAGCAAGTATCCTGTAACCATTGTGCATAATTTTTTTGGCAGTCTCAACAGCTTTTTCTTTTTCGCCGCCCACGCTTATAAGTATAGAATCGCCTGGTTTGGGTATTTTTGTACCACCAGCTATCATAGCTTTCAACAGAGCTTCCTCAAAACTTCTACCGAAGCAAGCAACTTCTCCAGTTGAAACCATTTCTACTCCAGTGATGGGGTCTGCACCCTCAAGACGCATAAAAGAGAACTGTGGATATTTAACTCCAAATTTTTCAACTACCGCTTCTCCATCTTCGATTTTCTCGCCTAACATTGCGTTTGCAGCTATATCCATGAGGTTTTTACCTATTGCTTTGGAAACAAAAGGCATGCTTCTAGAAGCTCTGAGGTTACATTCTATGACGAATACATCACGGTTTTTTACTAAATATTGAATGTTGAAAGGACCTTTGATACATAGATCTCTTGCTATTTTCCTAGTTATTCTGCGTATCTTCTCTTTAGTTATCTCATCTATTGTCATAGCAGGTAAAGACATTGTGGCGTCTCCGGAGTGTACACCAGCATTCTCTACATGTTCGATTATTGCACCTACAAAGACGTTTTCTCCATCGCAGACTCCGTCAACTTCAACTTCTCGAGCGTTTAACATGAACTTTGAAATCACTACTGGGTGTTCTTTTGAGACATCAGTTGCCTTTTTAAGGTAGTCTTCAAGTTGTGTTTCGTCATATGCAACACTCATTGCAGACCCTGATAAAACGTAAGAAGGCCTAATTAGTACTGGATAACCAATTCTACTGGCGAAAACTTTAGATTTTTCTAAACTTTCTAGTTTACTCCATTTGGGTTGCTCTATTTCCAAGTCATCTAGTAAATCACTAAATTTAGATCGATCTTCTGCACGGTCAATGTCTTTTGCAGTAGTTCCTAAAAGTTTTATTCCGTTTGCATCAAGTTTAAGTGCTAAATTGTTGGGTATTTGACCGCCTACACTAACTACTACACTAGGATGATTTTCTTTTTCCACAATGTCTAGTACACGCTCTAATGTTAACTCTTCAAAATATAGTTTATCTAAAACGTCAAAGTCAGTTGATACTGTTTCTGGGTTACAGTTTATCATAACTACTTCTTTAATTCCTCTTTCCTTCAAAGCCCAAGTAGTGTTAACACAACACCAATCAAATTCTACACTAGAACCAATACGATAACAACCTGACCCTAATACGATTGCTTTGTTTGATTCAGAGAAATTTACTTCATCAGTTTTATCACTGTTGTAGGTACAATAGAGATAGTTTGCTTTTTCAGACCACCGTTTTGCTGTTTGAATTTGTTTAACTGCAGGTTTAATGTTGAATATTGAACGGAGTTCTCTAATTGTATCTTCATTCTTTCCGAAAAGTTCTCCAATTTTTTTGTCTGAGAACCCGAGAAGCTTTGCTTTCTTGAGACTTTCTTGAGTTAAGCCTGTCGCAGCTAATTCTTTTTCATATTCAACTATTTTTTTTATGCTCTCAAGAAAGAGGGGCACTATTCCAGTTAATCTATTCACTTCTTCAATAGCTATTCCTTTTCGTATGGCTTCAACCACATAAAAAAGACGCTCATCTGTGGGATGTTTTAACTCGTTTTTAATAATGTTCAAGTCAGTCTCATTGAGTTGATTGGTCAACTCTCTACCGTTACCAATCATTCTTACTGCTTTCTGCAAGGCTTCCTCAAAAGTCTTACCGATAGACATGACCTCTCCGACAGATTTCATTTGTGTACCTAAACGACGGTTGAGGTTTCTGAATTTCTGGAAGTCCCATCTGGGCATTTTTACTACTATGTAATCAACAACAGGTTCCAAGATACCTGCAGGTTTCCCAGTGAGTTTATTGACTATTTCAGGTAATCTATAACCTAAAGCCATTTTTGCTGTGACATATGCAATAGGATAACCAGTTGCCTTAGAAGCTAAAGCAGAACTCCTTGATAATCTTGAATTGACTTCTATTACTTTGTATTCGCCTGTAACTGGGTGAACTGCATATTGAATGTTACATTCTCCAACTAGACCAAGAGCTTTCAATACAGCAAAACTAGTAGATTTCAATTTTTGGAATTCTTCATCACTCACGGTTTGAGAGGGGGCAACTACTATACTGTCACCAGTATGAACACCCATAGGATCAAAATTTTCCATACTGCAAACAATCATGCAGTTATCATCTAAATCTCTCAAAACTTCATATTCTATTTCTTTCCATTTTCCAACATATTCTTCAACCAAAACCTGAGAGATTCTACTATGAACCAAACCAATCGAAGCAACACGCCGCAACTGTTCCTCATTAAATGCAGCACCAGTTCCTTGGCCACCTAGAGTGTAGGCTACCCTGACCATTACTGGATAACCTATTTCGTTTGCTGCTCGAACAGCTTCTTCTATAGAATTCGCCTTTTTACTTTTTGGGATGGGTACACCAGCGTTGATCATTGTTTTTCGGAAAAGGTCTCTATCATCAGCTTTTTCTATCGCCTCAACGCTTGTACCTAAAACTTTGACGTTATACTTTTCTAGAATGCCTTTCTCTGCTAGTTCGGTCCCACAGTTCAAAGCTGTTTGACCTCCGAAACCAAGTAAAATCCCATCTGGGCGCTCTTTTTCTATTACTTTTTCAGCGAATTCGGGAGTTATCGGTAAGAAGTAAGCTTTATCGCCAACGAATTTTTTATCAGTTTGTATTGTAGCTACGTTAGGGTTTATTAAAACAACTTCGATACCTTCTTCTTTTACGGCTTTAATAGCTTGGGCACCTGAGTAATCAAATTCGCCGGCCTCACCAATTTTGATAGCGCCGCTTCCAAGAATCAGGACTTTTTTAATATTTTCGAATTTCGGCATTTATTTTCTCACTTTTTTATTAAGTCATTTTCTACTGATAACTCTGAGATAGAATAAGTCTCCACAACATCATTGAGTTGTTTAGCTCTATTTTCATAAGTCTCTTTTATTTTGATAATTTCATCTTTTAGCAGCTGTAAAGCCTCAACCTTTTTTGCCAAAGTATTTTTAACTATTACCGGTGATGGCCCACCTTTAACCTGATAGGTTTCAACGAGTTTACGCGGATTACTGCATTCACCTATATCCTCAGTTTTGACAGTTAACTTTAAGCCTACACTTTCATATGCAAGTTTTTCAATAAGCTGAGGTGTTGTATCAGGCAATGTTTTTTTGGAGGCGACCAATTCTTTTACTATTGATCCAGTAATTTTGTGAGCTGTACGAAAGGCAATATGATATTTTCTAACTAACATATTAGCTAATTCAGTAGCACCAACAAAGCCTACAGCTGCCTTATGTTCAACGTTACCTGAAACTTTTAAGTTAGGAATAAGTTTAGTGAAAATATTCAAAGACGCACATAAGTTATTGGTAGCAGCCCAAAGTTTAGGTGTCATTTCTTGAAAATCGAGGTTATAGGTAGAGGGTAAACTTTTAAGGGCAGCAATTACTGCCACATAGTCACCTATTATATAACTTGCTCTAGCGCGTATAACCTCAAGAACTTCAGGATTCTTCTTTTGAGGCATTATGCTACTTGTTGAAGTGAATTCATCAGGCAACTCAATTGTACCAAAATCTGGTGAACTCCAAACAATTAAGTCCTCAGCTAGACGACTTAAATTCACTGCATTCAAAGCTAAATTAGCTAAAGTTTCAACTATGAAATCTCTACTACCAACTGCGTCAATCGAGTTCTCTAGTACATCACTAAAACCTAGAAGTTCAGCAGTCCTACTACGATTTATGGGAAAACTGGTCGTTGCTAATGCACATGCACCAAGAGGGCACAAGTTTACTCGAGAATAAGCATCGCGCATACGTTGCAGATCCCGGTCTAGAGCATCAAAATGGGATAGAAGATAGTGAGCAAAAGTTACAGGCTGAGCTGGTTGAAGATGAGTATATGCTAATATTACTGTATCAACATGTTTTTCAGCTGTTACCAGAAGACTTTCTTGCATCTTTAATATTTCAAACATAATTATTTGAAGTTCTTGACGAAGACGCATTCGGATGGCTGTTGCAACTTGATCATTTCGGCTTTTAGCAACATGCAGGTTCCCACCGATTTCTGGCCCTGTTTTAGCTAAAACAGACTCTTCTAAAGCCATATGAACATCTTCTGCATGAGGGTCAAGATTACTTGCTGACTGGGTTAAAAGCGCTTTGAGAAGTTTTACCCCGTCTTGCCAAGGAATAATTTTTTGCTCCATTAACATAACTACATGTGCTTTGTTAATCGAGATTACAGAATCGGATAGACATAAATCATTTTTTCTTGAAGAGGTAAAAGCGGCAACATCATCTCGAACATCACCCAGTCGTCCACCATGCAGCATTTTTGACGTTTTTTACCCTCCCTCAACTACTTTCTTATGCTATTTTAGGGTTTCTTGCTCGCTTTCTTAAGTGTATTATAAATTCTGGTTTGCATACCCCATAGTTCTATAAACCCTTTTGAGGATGATTGATCAAAAGTTGTCTTGATATTATAGTTCGCCAAGTTTTTATCATAAAGCGACATCGGTGATGAACGACCAATAACTTGGAGACCGCCCTTGTAAAGTTTGAGTTTGACTTCTCCGCTTACTTTTTCCTGTGAACAATTAATAAACGCATCTAAATCATCTTTTAAAGGATCAACCCATAATCCAGCGTACGCTAAGAAAACCCATTGGGCATCAATCTGTTGTTTGAATAAAACTTCATGGCGAGTCATAACCATCTTCTCTAAATCTTTATGGGCTTCTAAAATAACAGTCGCAGCAGGACATTCATAGACCTCACGTGATTTTATTCCCACTAAACGGTCTTCAATATGATCTATACGACCTACACCATGTTTACCTGCTATGCTATTAACTTCTTTAATAAGTAATAGAGGCGCCATTTTCTTGCCGTTGACTTTGACGGGCACACCTGCCTCAAAAGTTATAGTGATTAACTCTGGTTTGTCAGGTGCTTTTTGGGGTGAAACAGTCCAGTCATATGCATCTTCCGGAGGTTCTTGATTTGCATCCTCAAGAAGACCACATTCTATAGCGCGGCCCCAAATGCTAGCATCAATGCTATATTTTTTTGCATCTTCAGAAATCGGGATTCCTTTTGTTTGTGCATAAGCGATTTCTTCTTCACGTGTTAATCCCCAATCACGTATTGGTGCTAGGACCTTTTTGTCAGGAGCAAGAGAACTAAGAGTTATATCAAACCGTACTTGGTCATTTCCTCTTCCTGTACAACCATGAACTAAACCTGTGGCACCTTCCTTTGCTGCGATTTCAACCATTTTTTTGGCGATTAATGGTCTGGATAGACTTGTGCTTATTGGATATTTACCTTCATAAAGAGCATTAGCTTTGATTGCTGGAAAAACATATTCTTTTGCGAATTCTTCTTTGGCGTCAATTGAAAAATGTTTGATAACCCCAAGTTTTTGGGCTTTTTCTTCTGCTGCTTTTAGGTCTTCACCTTGACCAACATCAACTGTTACAGTAATTACTTGCGCATTACATTTCTCTTGGAGGTATTTGATTAATACTGATGTATCTAATCCTCCAGAATAAGCTAACACGAATTTTTCAGACATTTATCTGCTCCCCCATTTTTTGTTTTAAAGTATTCCCTGTACCTTGAGGGCTGTATTTTTAAACGTTGTGACTTTTTTGCCACTTAAGAAGCTTTAAATGTACCATTTGATACATCACACAAACACATGACAATAGCACAGAATGTTCGAAACCATCTACGAAATAAGCCATATTTACTGGAAGCTTTAGAAAAAGGCATCGTAAATCTAAGCGAACTTTCAAGACAGATTCAAAAAGAACTAAAAACAGATAATGCAAGTGCAATTAAAGCTGCTTTGAGACGATATTCTGAGGAACTACAGAAACACAGGCAAAAAAGGGAAGAAAAAGTCCTTCAACTTCTAAAACGCAGCGGAATAGCGATTTATGACCGTAAATCAGTAATTATCACCTCAAAAGAACTTGAATCAAATACAGGAATGAAAGTTGATTTACTAGATAAATTTGTTTATCTCCTTGATAGAAGCGATTTACCTGACCGAATAAATGCATTGGTTAAACACGAAAATTGTACGATGATGGTAATTCATTCTCCAGAGGAATTAGAAGCAACACCAGGTGTCGTAGCATTTTTAGCCACATTACTCGCAGAACAACACAT
>Ga0123335_1000314_pt1 | contig 81016 bp, 73 predicted proteins | sample BiotimSIPDNA_2_FD_89707 | JGI IMG/M metagenome (GOLD analysis project Ga0123335, IMG submission 89707) | Anaerobic biogas reactor microbial communites from Washington, USA - Biogas_R2 time_0 SIP DNA | ecosystem: Engineered > Bioreactor > Anaerobic > Unclassified | place: Washington, USA... | reverse complement strand
TTGCACCCATTCTGCCTCGTCTCACCGGCGGCGACAACAGATTTCTTTCCAGGCCTCACGGTTGGTCGGAAAGAATCTCCAGTCGAACCTTTGCCGTGCCGGCGTTAATCATCCCTATTGCTTTGGCCGCAGCATACGAGAGATCAATAATCCTGTTCTTTACAAAAGGTCCCCTGTCATTGATGCGAACCTCTACCTGTTTGCCGTTTTCAAGGTTGCGGACCCGTACTATGGAGTTGAAGGGAAGGGTGCGATGTGCCGCGGTGAAGGCGGATTTATCGTACTTCTCGCCGCTGGCGGTGCGACGCCCGTGATGGCGATCTCCATACCAGGAAGCGATTCCAATGATTTCGGTTTGGGACGGCATTGGTATCCGGACTCGTTCATTCTTTCCCGCGCAGCCGGAAAGCAGCGGGATCAGAAGGGACATTGCAAGGAACCCGGTCCTTAACCGTTTCATGAGCGCATTCTGCCATACATCCGTACAGGTGTATGTGATTGCCCTCACCAGCGTCTGACGCAGCCGTCTTACTGCACGACCTTCTTTATAGTCTCGCGCAGCTGCGCAGGGGTGAACGGTTTTGGCAGGCAGCCCGAGGCGCCCATTGATGTGATTTCGGCCGAGTATTCTTCCGTGACGCATCCGGTGATCATGATGACGGGGACGGCAGGGTCGAGAGTCTTGACCTGCGCCAGCACATCCGTTCCGCTCATGCCCGGCATCAGGTTATCAAGCAGAATCACGTCAATCTTCCTTTCGCCGTTCTTGAGCAGGGCCAGACCTTCGTCTCCCGTCTCAGCGCACAGAACCGACCAGCCCTGCGCCGAGAGCACGCGCGAACATGCTTTTCTCATGTGTTCGTCGTCATCAATAATTAAAACTGTGATCATTTCGTCAGGAGAAAAGAAAGCCGCGGATTTGCATGAATTCTATGCAGAGAAGATCTCGCATAGCCTGTGCAAATCCGCGGCGGATATGCGTCTGTAATTCTCTTAGGCCTGGGCCTGAGGTCTGGGCAGCAAGCCGGCGGCTTTGGCTATTTCGGGGACTTTCTCTTCCCATTCTATCGCCATGATGTGTACGCCGCGAACTCCGGGGATCTCTTTCAGTTGCTGGATCATCTCCACACAGATCTTTATTCCTTCTTCCGCCTGCATCTCTTTCGGGACTCCTTTGATGCGGTCAATCAGAGAATCCGGCACATCCATTCCCGGAACTGAGGTCTTCATATATCTTGCCATTCCGGCCGACTTGAGCGGGGTCACTCCTGCCAGTATCGCGCAGCGTTCATGGATTCCACGCTCTCTGACCATTTCCATCCATTTCGCGAATTTCTCGACATTATAGATGCACTGTGTCTGGATGAATTCGCACCCTGCGTTTACCTTCTTTCCCAGCCTGATTGCGCGGATTTCGAAAGGATCTGCAAATGGGTTTTCCGCGGCGCCTATGAAGAGTGCAGGTTTCCCCTTCACTTCCTCGCCTCCCAGAAACTTCCCCTCGTCCCTGAGCTGCTTTACCGTGCTTATCAGCTGAATGGAATCGATGTCGTATACGTTCTTGGCTTTCGGATTGTCGCCGAAACTCTGGTGATCACCCGAGAGGCAGAGAATGTTGTTGATCCCCAGTGCCGCAGCCCCCAGGATGTCGCTCTGGATCGCTATGCGGTTGCGGTCACGACATACCATCTGCCATATGGGATCGAATCCCAACTCTTTGAGAATGATGCAGGAGGACAGGGAGCTCATCCGTACTACCGAGGTCTGATTGTCGGTGACATTGACGGCATCCACAACCCCTTTGAGCAGATTCCCTTTCTTGCGGACTACTTCCGGATCCGCACCGCGCGGCGGCCCGCATTCAGACGTCACAACAAAAGCACCCTGTTCCAGGAGACGCTCTATATTAGAATTAGTCTTCACCGTCTCAAATCCTCCATCTCATCGCATGTCTTAAATGCAAGCCAACCTTAGGTTAATCTCAGGTCTTCCCGGACTCGTGTGCGCGGCCCTCCATCCCTCGCGGTAGACCAGTCCTTCGCCGGGATGATCTGTTCATAGTTTTCCAGCTGACCAAGTTCTTTCAACCGATTGATAATCAGCTGCCAGGCACAGTCGGTGTCTTTGTTCACTTCGCACTTCCCGTCGGCAGAGCCGCCGCATGGGCCGTTGAACAGGCTCTTGGCGCAGCGTGCAACAGGGCAGACGCCGCCGGTCAGGTGCAGAATGCACTCGCCGCATCCCTGGCAGCGTTCGGCCCATAGTCCCTGCTCGAGCGTCACTCCCAGAAATGTGGTGTTGATGGCGGGGAGGACTATTTTGTGGGGATACTTCTCGGCGACATACTGGATTCCTGCACCGCAGGCCATCGAAACGACCACTTCATAATCATCGACGAAGGGCTTTATCTGGTCCACATACTCATAGTCGCATTGACGTTCCAGGGTATGTTCCTTGACTTCAATCTCTCCGCCGTCCTTGGCTCTCGACAGCTTCAGCTCTGATGCCAGGACCCCGACTTCCCGTTCTCCTCCGGCCGCGCAGACGGTAATGCATTCTCTGCAACCCAACAGCAGAATCTTCTTATAGGGCTTTACCAATTGCAGGATTTCTTCCAGCGGCTTCCTGTTCCCTACTATCATGAATAACCTCCTCACAATTCACGCAGAAGTGTCTCTGCCGTGAATGATCTATGCTTTGAATGCGTCTGTGCGCTTCTTGATCGGGCTCGGGCCCAGAGTGCGGATCTTTTCAGTCATCTCCTCGGCTATCTGGGCGAATCGCTGTCCCTGCGCCGAACTCAGGTTGTACATTTCAACGCGTTCTGGTTCTATTCCGACCTCTTGCAGCAACTGCTTGACGTAATTGACCCTTTTCCGCGCCCTGAGATTTCCTTTGAGGAAGTGGCACTCTCCTTCGAGGCATCCTGCAACGTAGACTCCGTCCACGCCTGCTTCAAAAGCCTTAAGGATCGTCAGGACATCCACTCGGCCCGTACAGGGAACTTTGACGACTTTGATGTTTGTCGGGTAACTGAGCCTCATCGAACCTGCCAGGTCCGCTGCGGTGTACGCTCAGAACTCGCAACAGAAAGCGACTATTTCGGGCTCAAAGCCTTTGGCTGCGCTTTCCTGTACCATCGGTTGCACTGCTTCCATCCCGTTTCTCCGTTTAGTTGATCTGTGAGACCGTTGATTCCCGGCTTACGCCGCGCCGATCACCAGCGCTTTGGCTTTTTCCCAGAGCTGGAGATCACGGAAGTGCATCAGCTCGATGGCCCGCGCCGGACACTCTGCCGAGCAGCTGCCGCAACCTTTGCACTTTGCCAAATCGATTTCAGCTTCTCCCTTGATGTTGATGACCGGCACTTCATAAGGACATACCCTGACGCAGGTCAGGCAGGCCGCGCATCGCTCGCCATCGACCACTGCCACAACGCCGCCCACGAGCATCTTCTCTTTTGAGAGGATCGTGCACGCGCGTGATGCTGCCGCACTTGCCTGAGAGATAGCTTCGGTAATCAGCTTCGGAGCGTGAGCCCCGCCTGCAAGATAGAGGCCGTCGGAAGGGAAGTCAACCGGCCGCAGCTTCATGTGCGCTTCCAGGAAGAAGCCTTCCAGGTTCCTGGGAAGCTTCATCACTGAGGCGACCTGTTCGTTTTCCCTCGGGAGCGTCGCCGCCGAGAGTACCACGAAATCCGGAGTTACATCGATCTTCTCCTTGATAACCTTATCCAGATACGAGACCGCCAGCTTTTCCCCATTCTTTCTGACTTCAGGTTTTTCTTCAGGCTCATACCTTACGAAGAGGACGCCCTGTTCACGTGCCTTGGCATAATATGGTTCGGCAAGTCCGTACGTCCGTACGTCGCGGTAAAGGACCGTGACCTCAGTGCCGGGATTCAGCTCCTTGATTTTCAACGCATTCTTGACGGCGGTCGCGCAACAGGTTCTGCTGCAGTTGGGACGGTCCTTGTCGCGCGAGCCGACGCACTGGATCATCACGATGTGTTTTGCGCCGGCGATGTCGCCCGGTTTATTGACTATCCGATCCTCGAGGTCGAGCTGTGTCAGGATGCGCGGATCTTCGCCGTAGGAATACTCGGTCGGCTTCCATTCGTAGGCGCCCGTTGCAAGAATCGCCACGCCATGCTGGATCTTCTGATACTCCCCGTCAGGTCCCACCTTAACTCCGGTGGTGAAGTTCCCCTTTGATCCCGTGAAATCGACGACCGAGGCATTCATGATGACGTGAATCAGAGGATGGTTTGTGACCTTGCTGATCAGGCTGTCGCGCAGCGCCGGAACACTCCTGCCGTCGAGAGTGTAATGCAGATTCCAGAGATTGCCTCCCAGCCTGTCCTCTTTTTCGAGCAGGAAAACTTCGTATCCCTGTTCTGCAATTTTGAGCGCCGACGTCATGCCGGCCACGCCGCCGCCGATGACAAGGGCTTTGTGTTCGACCGGCAGCCCGACCTCGTCCAGCGGCTTGATCAGCCGTGCATTTGCCACCGCCATCCGGACAAGATCTCTTGCCTTCTCCGTGGCCTCGTCCTTCTGCTTCATGTGAACCCAGGAACACTGGTCGCGTATGTTGGCCATCTCAAACAGATACTTGTTCAATCCGGCCTGTCTGACGGTCTCCCTGAACATCGGCTCGTGAGTCCTGGGAGAGCATGAGGCGACGATGACGCGATTCAGATTATGTTCCTTGATCGCGTCCTTGATCTTCGCCTGCGTGTCCTGGGAGCAGGTGTAGAGATTGTCTTCGACATGGACAACATTGTCGAGCGTCCTCGCATACTCCCGCACCGCGGGGACATTGACGACTCCGCCGATATTGATCCCGCAGTTGCAGACAAAGACTCCGATCCGGGTCTCTTCCGCGGAAACGTCGACCTCCGGCGGATACTCCTTCTTCGCGACCATGGTTCCGCGAACCATCGACAGCGGCGCCGTCGCATCGGCCACCGCACCGCTCGCCTGCGCCACGGTTTCGGGGATGTCTTTCGGACCCTGGTACGCGCCGCAGACATAGATGCCGGGTCTTGATGTCGAATGTGGCTCGAAGGTGTCCGTGCTTGCGAAACCGTATTTGTCGACTTCAACCCCAAGCCGTCTTACCATCTCGACGGTGTCCTTCGACGGGGTCAGTCCGACCGAAAGGACAACCAGTTCGAATTCCTCTTCGACGACGTTTCCTGTTTCATCAATGTAGGTAATGAGGAGGTTCTTGGTCTGGAAATCCTCCCTCACTCGCGACACCATGCACTTGACGTATCTGACGTCGGATTCGGATTTCGCCCGCTCGTAGTAGGTCTCGAAGTTCTTGCCATAGGCCCGGATGTCCATATAGAAGATCGTGGGCTCGATGGCGTTGTCGTGTTCCTTTGCGATGATTGCTTCCTTGGTCGCATACATGCAGCAGACTGAGGAGCAGTACTCGTTGCCGCAGGAGGAGTCGCGGCTCCCGACGCACTGGATGAAGGCGATTTTCCGCGGATGCTTTCCGTCCGAAAGCCTCTGGACGACTCCAGCGAAGGGTCCGCTGGCGCTCAGGATACGTTCGAACTCGAGGCTGGTGACTACGTTTTCGTATTCCCCGTAGCCGAATTCCGGCCGGATGCTCCCCTCCATCGCTTCGAATCCCGGGGTAAGGATCACGGCTCCAACGTTGAGGTCCATCACCTCGTCACGATCATTGTGGTTGATCGCGCCGGCTCGGCAGGCATACACGCACTGCAGGCATTCGGAACAGATGCCGCATTCGAGGCACCGTTTTGCCGCTTCCACCACCTGGTCTTCGGTCAGCGCACCTTCGACTTCATCGAAGTCGCGTTTTCGTGTCTCTGCATCGCGCTTTTGTGGTTCGACACGCGGTGACGGCGAAGCTTTTTCAAGAAGCGCCGTCTTCAGTTCCGGATCGATCGTGGCTTCGGGCAGCCTCTCGACGACTTCGACTTTGGGAGGCCACACTCTGGTGGATTCCTCATCTTTCAGGAATGTTTCGATGGCACGTGCCGCTTTGTGCCCTGCGTCTATCGCATCCACGACAAAAGTCGTTCCGGTGACGGCGTCTCCGCCGGCGAAAACACCTGGAACGCTGGTCGCAAGCGTAGTCTGATCTACCGCTATGGTGCGCCCGCGTACTGTGTCGACCTTGTCATTGAGAAGCGTCAGGTCGGGCCGCTGTCCGACCGCGAAAATCACGATATCGCAGGGGATGACCGTTTCCGTTCCCGGAAGCTCGTCGAAGTCGGGTCCGCCGTCGACGAAGCCGCGGAAGTCGACATTCGCGGTGCGCACTCCTGTGACATCGCCATTGCGGCTGGTGATTTCCTTGAAGGTTCTGCCTGCCAGTACTTCTATCCCTTCTTCACTGGCGTCCCGGACTTCCCAATCGTGCGCCGGCATCTTGTCTTTGCTTTCGAGGCAGGACATTCCCACCCAGCTCGCGCCTAGCCTGACAGCGGACATTGCCGCGTCAATCGCGACGTTACCGCCGCCCAGGACGAGCACGCGCTTGTCCTTGATGATTGACGGCTTGTTTGAAGCCTCGCGCAGGCTGACTTCACGCAGAAAGTCTGTTGCAAGATAAACATCCTGCAGATCGTTTCCCGGGATGGGGAGCTTGATGCCGGTGTGAGCGCCTGTCGCAACAAAAACGGCATTGTACTCGCTCAGCAATCCGGTGGCATCCTCCACCCTGTGATTCAGCTTCAGTTCAACGCCCCTGGAAACGATTTCGTCGACTTCCTTCTGGAGCAGTTCGTAAGGCATGCGGTATTCCGGTATGCCCACCCGCATCATCCCGCCCGCGGCCGGGAGAGCTTCAAAGACCGTAACTGCGTAGTTCTTGTTGATCAGGTCACTGGCAGCCGTCAGTCCTGCCGGCCCGGCTCCTATGATCGCCACCTTCTTCCCAACGCCGCTCGTGTCGGGGGGGATCTGGATGCCTGATGCATAGGCCTTGCTGACTTCTTCCGGGTGCGCAAAAGCCCAGTCGGTCACGAAGCGCTTCAAATGCATAATGTTGACCGCTTCATGCCCGTCATGACCCCTGGTGCATGCATCCTCGCAACGGTGATTGCAGACACGTCCGCAGACCGAAGGGAATGGATTGTCTTCTTTGATCGTGCGGTAGGCGTCGGCGAATCTGCGTTCCCGAATCAGGGCAACATACCCCATGGCCCGCTGCTCAATAGGGCACGCGTTGCGGCAGGGGGCCTCGCCGCGCTTCTCGATTGCGAATGCGTTCGGTATGGCTTGGGGGTACTTCTTGTAGATTGCTTTGCGGTCGGAGATTAGAGCGTTGAATTCGTTGGGACGTGTGATGGGACAGACCGTCGCGCAGTCACCGCATCCCGTGCATTTCGCCAGGTCGACGAACCGTGCGCGTTTCCGGATCGTGACGTGGAAATTCCCGGGTTCCCCGGAAATCCCCTCAACATCGGTGGCGGTCAGGATATTAATGTTCAGGTTCCCGCCTGCTTCCACGAGTTTCGGGGAGATCACGCACATGGAGCAATCATTTGTCGGGAAGGTCTTGTCGAGCTGAGCCATTACGCCGCCAATCGCAGGCGAGGATTCCACCATGTAGACGTAGTAGCCCGATTCAGCCAAATCGAGGGACGCCTGGATACCGGCTATCCCACCGCCCACAACCATTACGGCTCCAACTTTATCAGCCATTGTTCCTCGCAATCTTTCTCAACGGTTCGTTTCCCGCTGCAATCGGAAACGAAACCTCCATCACATCAAACCCCTGGCACTCAACATCTGAACCGGATCCTTGAAATGGCGTCTGAACCATTTCTTTATGTCCTTATGTCCCATTGCCAGCCCCATCAGTTCCGTGTAGTACAGAATCGGGAGATCGATACCGCCGAGATCTTTCTCCACATCCTCCTGACGAGTGTCCAGATTCATTTGGCACATCGAACAGCCGACGACGATACAGTCTGCACCTGTCTCTTTCGCTCTCGAGAGAATCTTGCCGATCAGTTTCTTGAACAGATCGATGCGGGTAACCATGAGGCTTGCACCGCAGCAGTCGGTCTTATACGACCACTGGAGCGGTTCCGCGCCCAGTGATCTTATCAGCCGGTCCATATGCTGCGGGTTTTCGTAATCTTTCACCCCGGTCAGTTTCGGCGGGCGCACCGGAAGGCATCCGTAGTAGCAGACCGCTTTGAGTCCGGATAACGGTTTAACACTTCTCTTCTTTACTTGCTCGAGAATCGCAGGTTCAGAGAGATAATCCAGGGCAAATCTGATTGCCACATCACCTTTGTAAGGAAAGCTCACTTTCCTGGAATGCTCCTTTACCTCGACTTCGGCTGCCTTGAAACGGCTGTAACAGCTGGCGCAGGGGACCAGGAGATCCCGGTTGCTCCTTTCGGCTATGGCGAGATTCCTGGCCGGAAGCTCAACCGCCAGTTTTTCGTCGATACAGTGGGCCGATGTAGCACCACAGCAGGACCAGTCGTCCAGTTCGTGGATCTTTATGTCGAGAAGGTCCAAAACGCCCCTGATGGACTCATCGAACTCTCTGGACGTGCCGTGAAGAGAGCAGCCGGGGAAATAGGAGAACTCCTTCATTTCACCTCTCCTTTTCCCGGCTCATTGAAGAGCCTTCTCAATTCCTTTCCGCCGTTGAAGGTCGGGATTATTCCGATCTTCCCTCTGAGAAACAGCTTAAGCGACCATCCCATCATCCCGAATAGACCTCCGGTCTTCATCTTGTACAGTCCAAAACCCGGTTCCCACGTCCGGCCGGTCAGCTTGATGAGCCCAAGGAAAAACTGGTGAAACATCGAAATGTCCTTTTCACCTGATGCAACGCCGGATTGAAGCGACATACTCCTCAGGGTGTCCATCACTTTGAGGATGTCAATGTTGTTGGGACAACGGGCGCTGCAGGTATGGCAGGAGGCGCACAGCCATATCGTCTTGGAGGACAGAACCTTCTCCCGATGTCCGTACTGTACGTGCCGGAAGATCTGATTCGGAAGGATATCCATCGCAAAATTCAAAGGACAACCCGCAGAACACTTCTGGCACTGGAAACAGTTCTGTATTCTCTCTCCGCTTTTCTGAACGACTTCAGACAGCAGGGAAGTACTCGTTTTGATTGCCTGATCCCTAACATCCATCGTTAACTCCAGTCTTGTCTGAGAGGATCTTCGAGGACAGCGCCGAGGGTCTCTTGGGGACGCGCGAAACAAACCACAATTGCCTGCCACAACTCTAAGAAGCTCGGTATTTCCTAAAGCTCCTACTGCCTGCTTGCATCCAAACTGGACGATACTAATACTACCAAACTATTTTTATATCGAAAGGGTGCATAATGGCAAGCGATTTCAACAACGGGAGCACCCCTGGGACAGAGGCTGTTAAATCGCTGGTGTGATGTCAGATACGGTCGGCCTTGTCACACCATTGCGCCGGACGCCCGATTTTCCCTCCTTATCTGCCGGAACAGAGACATAAGTTTGATTAATCCGTCGCCGAGGCGGACCGGAGTCGCACGGAAAGAACAACAATTTGGTCTTCTGGTGCAGAGTATCTGATACAATTACCTCCCCTTTTGGGCAGAAAGGACGAGGGCAAGGTCGGGTGTAAGGCTGCTCCTCAAGAGCTCACTCTTAACTATTTCCCCAAATCTTAGAAATGATGCAGGTTAGTCCGTTATGAGAAGAGAAGATGTACGAAATATCGCAATTATAGCCCATGTCGACCACGGAAAGACGACGCTGGTGGACGCCATGCTCAGGCAAAGCGGCACGTTTCGGGACAATGAACGGGTGACCGAACGGGTGATGGACAGCCTCGACCTCGAAAGAGAACGGGGAATCACCATCATGGCGAAGAACACGGCGATCTATTACAGGTCCGTTAAGATCAATATAGTCGATACTCCGGGGCACTCGGATTTCGGTGGAGAAGTGGAGCGCGTTCTGAAGATGGTGGACGGAGTCATGCTCCTTGTGGATGCATCAGAAGGCCCACTTCCTCAGACCCGCTTTGTTCTGAGAAAGGCGCTTGAAGAGAAGCTTCCCGCAATAGTGGTGGTAAACAAGATCGACCGCTCAGACGCCAGGCCGCAGGAAGTCGTCAATGAGATTTATGATCTGTTTATTGACCTGGACGCCGGCGAGGAACAAATCGATTTTCCGATCCTGTTCGCCATAAGCAGACAGGGAATTGCGAAACGTACCCTCAATGATGAATCCGAGGATCTGCGTCCCCTTTTTGATCAGATTCTCGAGACGATTCCCGCGCCGGTTCCTATTCTAAAAGATAAGCTGCAGTTTCTGGTGACTACCCTTGACTACAACGATTACGTGGGCCGGATAGCGATCGGACGGATCTTCTCGGGCAAAGTATCAGTAGGAGACAATGTTTCGGTCTGGAAGCTGGACGGGATGATAGAGAAGACCCGCATTACGAAGCTCTTCACCTTCGAAGGGCTGAAGCAGAAGCCGATTTCCGAAGCTGGCGCCGGCGACATCATAGCGGTGGCCGGCATAGAAGGGATTTACATCGGTGAGACCATTGCCGATGCTGAAGGTCCGGTGCCGCTCCCGAAGATACAGGTGGATGAGCCGACCATCTCGATGGTCTTCCAGGCCAATACGTCACCGATGTCCGGGCGGGAAGGGAAGTACGTTACCTCTCGGCATCTTCGGGCACGCCTGCAGAAGGAGACGCTTGCCAACGTCGCCATAAAAGTATCTGACACAGACGAAATGGACAGCTTCAAGGTTTCGGGGCGTGGCGAGCTCCAGTTGGCAATCCTGATCGAGATGATGCGTCGGGAGGAATATGAGATGCAGGTTTCCAAGCCTCAGGTGATTACACGCATCAACGACGGATGCGTCATGGAGCCGATCGAGCAGGTTGTAATTGACTGTCCCGCTCATTTCGTTGGTGTCGTTACCGAAGCGCTGGGCCGTCGCAAGGGGCAGATGACAAGGATGGTTGATCATGGCGCCGGGCGGGTCAGAATGGATTTCGAGGTGCCCTCCCGGGGACTCATCGGCTTTCGTTCGGAGTTCCTGACCGATACCAAGGGGACAGGACTGCTCAACTCGACGTTCCTCCGATGGGGTCCCTGGTATGGAGAGATTGCAAACCGGCTGACCGGAGCCCTTGTTGCCGACCGGGCCGGGAAGGCCACCGGCTATGCGCTTTACAACCTTCAGGAACGTGGAGAGCTTTTCGTCCGTCCCGGGACTGAAGTCTATGAAGGGATGATCGTCGGAGAGAACGCCCGCAACGTCGATCTGGATGTTAATGTTACGAAAGAAAAGAAGCTCACGAACATGCGTGCGTCTACGGCCGACGAGGCCATACGGCTCGTCCCCTTCCGTGACCTCTCGCTTGAGCAGGCGCTGGAGTTCATTAACGATGATGAGCTCGTAGAAGTGACTCCGAAATCCATACGGCTGCGCAAGAAGACTCTTCCGGCAAATCGCAGGTAGAGACAGCAAGTGCAAAAAAAGCAGATCGGAATTCCGGAACTCGAACGTATACTAGCGATGTTTCCTGTCAGGCTAATTCGAGCGAAAACGAGGAGGATCTGTGGAATCCGAGACAATGAATGAACCTATTTCTGACCTGGAAGAACCGCAACCGAAAAGATTCCTCAGCCGATGGGGAGGGATCTACTTCTCTCCAAAGGAGACTTTTCAGGAGATCGGGCAGGCGCCGCGGGTTCTTGTTCCGATTACCGCGTTGTTGGTTGTAGGCCTGCTGGTTTTCATAACTCTCTACTCAATACTCGATACGGAGTCGATGGCGGCCAATCAGTTCGATCAGATGGTCGCAAAGGGACAGATGACCCCCGAACAGGTGGAGAGGATGGCGCCCGTGGCTTCGGTCATGATCAATGTGCAGATCTTTTTCGTTTTTGTTCTGGGCAATGTGTTCTATGGGCTGCTCATCGCGGGTTTCGTAAAGCTGTTCAGCGCCATCGTGGGAGCCCGGAACAGATTCAAGGCGGTTTTTTCCATCACTCTCTTTTCCCTCCTGGCAGCCAATGTGGTACATCACACCCTCCTGCTGATGGTTGTCTACCTCAAAGGATCCTCGGACATGGATCTCATGAGTCTGGTGTATGCCGTCAGCTCGAACCTCAACGGGCTGCTTTCGAGCTTCCTTGAGCCGGAAGTCCTGCCGAAGTACCTTATGAGTCTCTTCCGTTACGTCGACATCTTTGCAATCTGGATCATCTCGCTGATCTCTATTGGTTCTGCTGCGGTTTCGAAGAAGCTGAAGACATCTACGGCCGCTATGTGGCTTGGAGGCGCTTATGCGATGATGGCTCTGATAGGATCCGCCTTTGGAGCCTGATCTAATACTGGCGGCCGAAGTCCAAATCCGGTATGGTTTCCCGTTACCAACAGCAAGAATAGAGGACAGGAGAACATGGCGGATAATGCATTTGATGAACTGAAATGGCGGGGGCTTGTATACGACGCTACTGAGAGCGTCCCCGACCTGCTGGCCCAGGCGCCCGTGACGGTCTACAACGGATTTGATGCAACTGCCGACAGTCTGCATGTGGGCCACCTCGTGCCGTTGATGGCACTCGCTCGTCTCCAGCGTTTCGGGCATATTCCGATTGCGGTGGCGGGCGGCGGGACGTCGATGATAGGAGACCCGAGCGGCAGAACCGCCGAGCGTCAGTTGCTGTCGCGCGAGGCCATCGAAGCCAATCTCACAATCATAAAGCAGCAGCTTGCGCATTTTCTGGACTTCGACTCACGATCGAATCCCGCCCGCCTGGTCAACAATGCCGATTGGCTCCTTTCACTCAAATTGGTCGACTTTCTGCGCGACGTGGGCAAGCATTTTACGGTCAACTACATGATCAGCAAAGAATCCGTCAAGATGCGCCTGCAACGCGAAGACGGCATATCTTTCACCGAATTCAGTTACATGTTGCTGCAGTCGTACGATTTTCTTTACCTTTTTGACCACATGAATTGCACGCTCCAGACCGGAGGAAGCGACCAGTGGGGCAACATCACCGCCGGCGTCGAGCTGATCCGGCGGATGAGAGGCAAACCGGCGGGCGCGCTCGTTTATCCCCTGATTACAAAAGCCGACGGTACGAAATTCGGCAAAACGGCTTCCGGTTCGGTATGGCTTTCCGCAACGCGTACGTCGCCGTACAGGTTCTACCAGTTCTGGCTCAATACCGATGATCGCGATATGGTCAATTATCTGAAGTTCTTCACTTGGCTGAAAGAAGAAGAGATTCGTGAGCTGGAACAGGCGTTGGCCGAAAAGCCAGAGCAGCGCGAAGCCCAGCGCCGCCTCGCACGTGAAATGACACGCACGGTGCACGATCAGACCGCACTCGACAAGGCAGAACAGGCGTCGCAGGTCCTGTTTGGTGCCGAGATTTCGGGTCTTTCTGCTGCGGAGGTGTCCGATATCTTCGCCGATGTGCCGTCTACTGAGCTTGCCGCGACGAGACTGCAGGCGGAGGGGTGTCCGGTAGCGGACCTACTGATCGAGTGCGGCGTATTCCCTTCAAAAGCTGAAGCGCGTCGCGCAATCGAAGCCGGTGGAGTCTATCTCAACAACCGGCGTATCAGCGACTCCACCGCGCGAATTGGAATTGCCGATCTCATCGATGATCAGTTCCTGGTCTTGCGTCGCGGACGCAAGAACTACTTCCTGATAAAAGTCGCAAACTGAGAAGGTTCCCGTCTCCCGCTTTTTCGCGGAAGACGGGAACTTTCTGCTCTACTTGGCTTCAGAGGTGACGATTGTTGCAGACTCGATATAGTCGAGCTTCGGGAAGTTCTTCTCCAGATAGGCGTTCCCCTGTTGCTGAATAAGGTGCTGTGCCGGACCGTTCCCGCTTGGCGCTCCTTCCCCGTAGCCGCTGTATATGGAATCGACCACGTCCATTCCTTTTACGACCTTGCCAAAAGGAGAAAAACCCTGGCTGTCCAGACCGGCATTGTTTCGGTAGTTGATGAACAGCTGCGTCGTCCGGGTGTTCGGCCCCGCCATCGCGTAGGTAATGTATCCCCTGTTATTTGACTGTTTGACCGGATCATCCTTGATTCGGGCCTGGCTCCACACGGCATTGAGCTTGGGATCGCCGTTGATGCCGAACTGCACCATGAAGTTGTCAATCACGCGGAAAAACCGGCAGTTGTTGTAGTAGCCGTTCTTGACCAGGTTGTAGAACCGGTCCGCTCCATTAGGCGCCCAGGCGCGTGTAACCTCGACGAGGAACTCTCCCTTTGAGGTCTCGAATTTGGCCTGGAATTTGTCAGGCGCCGTTTCGTTCAACTGAGCAGGATTCATTAGCTTCTCCATATTGGGTTTAGTCTGTGGGCCGGCAGCGGATCCGAGCGCAACTGCACACAACGCGACAGCAATCGTACCGAGAGTCATTGCCTTTAAACGCATCTGGTCTTCTCCTTTTTTCTGAAAGAATTGCTAGTTTCTGTTCCCTTTCGCCAAAACTCAAGAGAAATGCGTTATTTGCCCTGCTGTTCCGCCTCAGGGGAGGGTTACAAGAAGGATATCAGGATAGCAGATCAAACGTACATCGCATACGTTGGGTGTCACCGGCGCCCGATCCGCAAAGCCGGAGCTGGTGCGAGCTATTCTCGACAGGCCGAACAGATACCGAACAGATAGACTTCATGCCTCTCAGTAAGAAATCCGGGAGGAGTTCCGATCCGCTCATTCAACCCGCATCCGGATATTTCGAATATGCGATCGCACGATCTGCACTGGAAATGGTGATGGTGTCCCTTGCCCGCGCGTTCGTATACAGGGCCGACTCCGGGCGCATCGATCTTCTTCAACCAGCCATCTTCAACCAGGAGTTTCAGGTTGCGATAAACGGTCGCCTGGTTCAACGATCGTACGGTTTTGCGGCCGGCCTGCAGTATTTCCTCCACCCCCAAGGGCCTGTCCGTCTTTCCGAATATCTCCTGGATCGCGTGCCGCTGATTCGTCATCCTTTTCATCTGTGCCATCCCAATAGACGTCTTTCATTATTGCTTACCGCGCCTTAGCTCGCAATAAGATGTTGACAATCAAGGTTGTATGTGAAAAATGCAAATGCATTTGCAACAGGGGGTCGCGCGAGTGCAGAGTTATATGGAGGTTGTATCGAGGGTTGTTCTGGCATTCGTCCTTGCCCTGGCGGGCGGTGCGATCAGTGCTGTTGCCGCCATATCGCACCGGCGTTTGTGCGACATGATCAGTTTCGCCGCAGGAACGCTCCTGGGCGTCACGCTCTTTTCCCTCCTGCCTGAGATCTCGCAAAATCTGGCCGTTCCGCACGTGCTGATCGGGCTTGGATCAGGCTATCTGGTCTTTATGCTCATCAGTCGCTACGTCTTTCATGTCTGTCCGGCATGTGCCGCGAGCCACTTTGACGAAGCGACTACCCACCGGTTCAATGAGATCGCGTCGGCTATGATCATCGCGCTCGGTCTGCACAGTACTCTGGACGGCATCGCGGTTGTCCTGGGGGAAGGACCGAAAATGGCCTCAGGTTTTGAACTCTCCCTGCTCGTTGCCATCTGTGTGCACAAGGTGCCGGAGGGGTTGGCATTGTGCGCCCTTCTGCTGGCGGCCGGCCTCCCGAGAGGCACTGCCCTGCTTTGGGTGGCCGCAGTAGAATCGACTACGCTCCTCGGCGGAGCCATCGGAATCTGGATTGCGCCCCAGGGGATCTGGCTGGACATGATCCTGGCCCACGTCGGCGGGGGATTTGTATTTCTCGCAATTCACGCTGTCTTCGGCGAACTCTCAAGACACAATTCAAAACGCGTTTACGCGAGCTTCAGTGCCGGCATCCTTCTCATCGGCGCCCTGGATCTGGTACTGCATCATTATCTCCGGTAAGGGCGGAATGACAGTTCCTGCTGTCCTTGCGGTTGATCGCTCCGTTTGCCCTGAGTATGATTAACGTCACTAAACTTCCAGCCATCAGCATATTTGACATTTATTCTGACAGGAGGAGCACAATGCGGACGAAGGTTCTCGCCATAGCCGTTTTACTGTTGTTGCCTGCGATCGCCACCGCCCAGGGCGGCGGAAAGAGCACGTGCGACCGAGCGTGCCTGGAGAGATATATCGATCAGTACCTTGACGCAATGCTGGCTCACCAGGTGAGCGGCAAGCTTTTTGCAAAGAACTGCAGGTTTACGGAAAACGGAGTGGAGTTGCCGCTCGGAAACGAGGGGCTCTGGGCGAGCATGGTTGGGAAAGGGACGTACAAGTTCTACGTTCCTGATGTGGAGACGCAGCAGGTGGCTTTCATCGGGACGGCTCGTGAAGAATCTGAGAAACCCGGTGAAGGGACTCCTGTCGCTCTCGCGATACGGCTGAAAATAAGAGAGGGTCTTATTACCGAGGCTGAGCAGCTGGTGATCCGGGGAACCGGCGGAATGTCCGGCGGAGGCTCGATGCCGAGTGCAGCCGTAAGCATTGAGAAGGGAGGGGCGCCTCACAGGATTTACTCAGAGGTCATTCCGGAAGCAGAACGGCCTTCACGCGAAGAGCTGATCAAGGTCGCCAACATGTATTTCACGGGGATGCAGAAGAACGACGGCAAAGGAGTGTATCCATTCACGGATGACTGCGAGCGGCTTGAGAACGGAATGCAGACGACTAATGTTCCGTTGAAGTCCGGCGAGAAAAAGCCTGATCCCAAGACCTCCACTAGTTACTCTGTCTCGTGGAGCTGCAAGGAGCAGTTTGAATCAGGACTGCTTCATTTCGTGTCCCGTATCAGGGATCGACGTTTTGTGGCGGTGGACAGGGAGCGTGGGCTTGTATTCGCGTTCGGCTTTTTCGACCATAGTGCAGGCCGGACTCGACATTTCAAGGCGCCGGACGGCCGTGAAGTTGTCTCCGGGCCGGTAGAGCCCTGGACTTGGCAGATTGCGGAGATTTTCAAGATCGAGAAAGGCCTGATACGCCGGATCGAAGCCGTACTTCTCCGTTGTCCTTATGGGATGAACTCTGGATGGAGCACCTACGAGCAGGGAATGTCGGATGAGATTCAGATAGTGTATTAGGTGGAGCAGGTTCCCGGCAAGGAGGCGGTCATTGGCCGGGAACCTGAAACATGCGCCGGAAATCACACAGCCACGCAGGCCGCATTTCTCACCCGCGCCGCGGCCTCTTCGCGCAGTTTGAACTTCTGCACCTTGCCGCTTGAGGTCAACGGGTATGATTTGGTGAAGAATATGTATTTCGGAATCTTGTACCTTGCGATCTTGCCGCGGCAATAATCCTGGATTTCGCTGGCTTCCAGGTTGCTGCCTTCCTTCAGCTGAACGAAGGCAGCCGCCTCCTCTCCGTATTTCTCACTTGGTACGGCAACTATCTGGACGTCCTTGATATTCGGGATCTCCCGCAGAAAGTCCTCCACTTCTTTTGGATAAATGTTTTCGCCGCCCCGAATAATCACATCCTTCAGTCGTCCCGTGATCCTGATGTATCCTTCCTCATCTTCGATCGCCTGATCTCCGGTCCTCAGCCAGCCATCGGGGCTGATTGTCTCGGCTGTCTCCTGCGGCATTTTGTAGTATCCCTTCATCGTGTTGTAGCCGCGCGAACAGAGTTCTCCCTGCTTGCCTGGGGGGAGAGTCTGCCCCGACTCCGGATCGATGATCTTTACTTCCACTCCCTCGAACGGTTTTCCTACCGTCGAGACGCGCACATGGATAGGATCATCCGTCCTGGTTTGCGTGATACCGGGGGATGCTTCGGTCAGCCCGTACACTATCGTGATTTCACTGCAGTGCATTTTTTCCATCACCTGCCGCATCACCGGCTCAGGGCAGGGAGAGCCTGCCATGATTCCGGTCCGGAGAGATGACATGTCGAACATGTTGAACATGGGATGGGTCAATTCTGCTATGAACATTGTCGGAACCCCGTAGACGGCGGTGCACCGTTCCTTCTGCACGACGGCAAGGACCATCAGGGGATCAAAGGTCTCGAGCGGCACCAATGTCGCTTCGTGCGTAAGAACGGCCATGACCCCGAGGGTGATGCCGAAGCAGTGAAAGAGCGGGACAGGGAGGCAGAGACGATCCTCGTCGGTGAAGCGCTGGCGTTCCCCAATGGAAAAACCGTTGTTGATTATGCCGTAGTGGGTGAGCATCACTCCTTTGGGAAAACCCGTGGTTCCTGAAGTGTACTGCATGTTCACCGTGTCGTGGGGGCTCAGGTTGTTCTTGATCCTGGCGAACGAGTCTTCGTCGATCATGTCCGACAGCTCCATAACCTCCGTCAGGCTGTACATCCCACGGTGACGGTGAGGTCCCATATAGATGACACTCTTCAGATTTGGAAACCGCGCACTCCGGAGCGAACCCTTCGGTGTGGTTTTCAGCTCCGGGACGAGCTCGTACAGGGCTCGAACGTAATCGTTGTCGCGATAGGCGTCTATGAGAAACAACGCCTTCATATCAGACTGCCTGACGACGTACTCCAGTTCGGACGGTCTGTAGCTCGTGTTTACGGGTATCAGGATCGCGCCTATGCGCGCAGAGGCAAAGAAGACCGTCAGCCAGTCCGGCACGTTCGTCGCCCAAATTCCGACGTGATCCCCTTTCCCTATGTCAAGCGCGAGCATCCCCTTTGCCAGGGTATCGACCCGATGGTTGAATTCGCTATAGGAATATCTCAGATCCCTGTCCGAATAAATGATTGCGGGACGATCAGGATGTCTCCGTGCGGTCCGCTCGAGCAAATCACCAACTGTGCACTGAAGAGATTCTCTCACTTCTCCCCCCCTTACGTATGAGATTTGCTATGTTGCCCTCGCGACAGGCCATCACGCAAGCACCTTTTTTCTCTTATTTGCATCCTGATCAGACGGCGGATTTCCGGAACGACGGGGATATAATGGTCGAATGAAACGGTCGGGATTCGCTGATCTCCCACTCCATGGAGGACGGGTGCCATCTTGGCTTTCAGACCGAATGGTCAGATTGGGAAGCGCCATTGTGGAAGCCATACTGCTTCATTACGGGCACTCTGAGCTCCTTTCAAGGCTTGCGGATCCTTTCTGGTTCCAGGCGCTCGGGTCGGTAATGGGCATGGACTGGCATTCGTCCGGGATCACCACCTCCGTCATGGGGGCGCTCAAGCGTGGACTGTCGTCAAAAAGTGACGAGCTTGGCCTCTACATATGCGGCGGCCGCGGACGGCACTCGCGGAACACCCCTGGAGAATTGAGAGCCGTTGCTGAGCGCACATCGCTGGACGGTGACGAACTGGTTCGAACCAGCCGACTGACCGCCAGGATTGACAACAACGCTATCGCGGACGGTTTCCAGATCTACCTGCACACTGTGGTTCTGAGCGCCCGGGGAGAATGGGCAGTCATCCAGCAGGGGATGAACCAGCAGACAGCCATGGCGCGCCGTTATCACTGGCATTCCGCTTCTGTGCGTGACTTCGTTTCCGAACCCCATACTGCAATCGTCGGCGATCACCAGGGTACGATTATCAATCTCGTGGACTCCGATGCAAAAGAGGCGCGGGATGCAATGCTGCACCTTTCGAGGGAGAATCCGGATAATACTCTGGCTGAAGTACGGAAACTTGTCGTTCCGCGTCGCCACGAAGTACGTGCACAGGACGTGGATCTGAAGCGCCTCGGATCGGTGCTGGCCCTGGCGTACGAGCGCGACCTGCGTGATTTCGCATCGCTTCTGCTCGTTGAGAATCTGGGACCGCGAACGTTGCAGTCTTTGGCACTCATCGCAGAAGTCGTACATGGCGCTCCGACACGGTTTTCGGATCCGGCCAGGTTCTCGTTTTCTCTGGGAGGAAAAGACCGGCATCCGTTTCCAGTGCCGATCAAGACGTATGACGAGTCGATCTCGGTTCTGCGCACATCGCTGGACGCGGCAAGAGTTGACGGCAGGGAGAAACTTGACGGATTTCGCAGGCTGGAACGGTTTGCCAGGCAGATCGAAAATTCTTTTGAACCGCGCGCCGATTTTGATGCCACTATTGCACACGAATTCAAAATTTCTCGGGGGCTTGGAGGGAGAAGCGTCATCGATGACATGAAGAAGCGGCGCAGACGTCCGCGTTCACCGCAACTGTCGTTGTTCGATAGATAATTTCAGTGCCCGGATTGCAGATGGATCTGTGGCCCTACCGTCGGAGGAGAAAGATGAGAATTCTGGGAATCGTAGGGAGTCCAAGGAGAAACGGCAACACCGAGATTCTTATGCATGAAGCTTTGAAACCGGCTACCGATTCGGGGTGTGAGACTGAGATGTTCTTCCTTTCCGAGAGAGAGGTGGCCCCCTGCGACGCCTGCGGCATTTGCTTCAAAACGGGATCATGCGTCGTAAAGGACGATATGCAGGAGTTGTACGGAATGATGGCACGGGCGGACGGCATCATCATAGGAAGCCCCGTCTATTTCGGTAGCGTGAGCTCGCAGGCCAAGGCCGTCATGGACCGGACCTTTGCGCTTTTGGCGAAACGCTCTTTGCAGGACAAAGTCGCCGGTGCTCTTGTGGTTACACGGAGGGTGGGCGCGATACAGGCCCGATCTCTGATTTACTCCTTCTGTATCGCTCACGGCATGATGGTGGCGGGTGGAGCCATAGGCTACGGACGGGAGCCGGGAGATGTACTCGAAGGAGTGGGCGGCGGCATAAACATGTCGGCAGTAGACGAAGCGCGGCTGCTCGGCAAGAATGTGGTGCGGCTGGCCGGTCGCCTGTCCGGTGACGCCTCATCTTGATATTGATGGGTCCCCTATTTCAATGAGTTTGAGGGGCTCCATCCGCCGTCGACACAAAGAACTTCGCCCGTTATATAACTCGCATCGTCTGATGCCAGAAACAGGGCAGCCTGAGCGATTTCTTCCGGTTCCGCAAGCCGGCCGAGAGGAACCATGTCGGAAATCCCTCTTTCGATTGCCGGATCTTTCCAGAATTGTAAATTGAAGTCGGTCTTGACTATGCCGGGCGCTATCGCGTTGACCCTCACCCTGCACGAAGCAAGTTCCAGGGCGAACTGCCGTGTCATCATTATTATTCCCGCCTTTGACACCGGATAGGCGCCGGCCCCCGCGCCAGGCATCAGGCCGACCCGGGAAGAGATGTTGATGATGCTTCCCTTCTTCTGCCTGATCATAATCTCGGCTGCAGCCTGGCAGCAGAGGTAAGTCCCCTTGAGATTCGTGTCAATCACCCTGTCCCAGTTTTCTTCGCTGCATTCGACCAAAGTCTCGCCTGGGATCCAGACTCCCGCGCAGTTGGCGAGAATATCTATTCTGCCAAACATGTCGTTGGTCTCCTGGATCATCTTCGCAACTTCTTTCCGATTGGAAACGTCGATCTGAAATGCGAGCGCATGGGATCCGAGTTTTTCGAGCTCTTCGGCTGTCTGATCAAGAAGCCCGTCCGCGGCCTTGTCACAAATCGTGACATTCGCCCCGGCGGCCGCAAATGCGCGGGCTATTGCCCTGCCGATTCCGCGCCTCCCGCCGGTTACGATCGCTGATCTGCCTGCCAGGATGTTGTCTTTCATACTATCTCCGCTCCTCTGCCGGCAGCCTGCATTCGAAACTGGCGGCGTCGTTTGTGCTGCCCACCCCCTTGTAGCCGGCGACCTGCGGATACGGACAGAGCGGGCGCGTCATATCCACTCTGGCGCTGCTGTCGGTCCGGAAAACCATTATCTTGTCCGGAGCTTCTCCTGCTTCCCGCCACCGTTCCATCGCCGCCATGAATCCTGCCTGGTCCGGTCCCGTGCCGCCGCTGCAGTGGCCGACGCCGGGCATCATAAAGAGCCGCAGCCAGTCATCCTGCTTCGGACCCATCAATTTGAGCACGTTCGAGTAATAGTTGATCGTGTTCTCAGGGGCAATTCCGAAGTCGTCCCAGCCATGATACAGAAGCAGTTTTCCACCGCGTGCCTTGAACTTGCTCAAGTCGGGATCGACTGCGTTAATGAATCCGGTTTTTTCGTCGGCTAGTTTCGTGTCGCGGTCGGTCTCAAATGTTCTCCAGTCCCAATCCGGATCCTGATAGGTCAGCTGGAATGTGCCCACCGAAATCGGGGAAGGCTGTTTGCCATGTAGCATGATCCAGCTATGTTCGCTACCGGGTGCCTTTCCGGGAAATATGATCTCCCCCGATTCGAACCTTGTCGGCGCATACACGTTCTTTACCGTTTCGACCTGGGCTGCCGTAAGACAATCGTTCGCATCATCGCCGCGGCAGAGCAGGCGTGTCGGGTCATAGCTGCACTTCTGGGGATCCTGTATCAGTCCGTCCTTTACGCCGTCGTTCCCGTCGCAAGCGGCCAGGACAGCTTTGTTCAGGAGTGCAAGCTTCTCCGCCGGGACCCGCTTTGAATCGTCCTTCAGTACAGGGACGGTGATGGCCATGTCTGAAGCGTGAAGATGACTGTGGAAGTTTGCGGGAGCCCCCGCGATGATTCCGTCAAAATCCTCAGGATAACGTTGCGCTTCCATCAGCCCCTGTCTGCCTCCCGTCGAGCAGCCATTCCAGTATGAATACGCCGGCTTCTGTCCATAGAAGGCGGTGATGATCGCCTTGGAAGTCACGGTCATTTCATGGACTGCGCGGTACGCGTAATCGACCACTTTTTCAGGATGTCCTATGCCGAAGAGCGCGTTTCCTCCCTTATGTCCCGTGTCGGTCGAAGCGGTGGCATATCCTTCCCGCAGTGCCAAGGCCATTGCGGGGAAGCTTATCGCGCCGGCCCAACCTCCGTTCCCGACAGCCTGGAATTTGCCGTTCCAGGTTTCGGTCGGCAGCCATACCTCGATTTCAATGTGAGAATCGGGCGATGGTGTCAAGGTCGCAGCTACCCGGCAATGAGCGGGTAATTGCATCTGGGCTTGTGATGGACCGTTCTGTGGAGTTCCTGCGGTGGGTTTGTACGGGCCGGAGGGAATTGACTCGACCGCCGCAATGTTTACGGCGGGAAGTGAAAGGTTATTCAGATCCTCACATTGAAGTGCCGTGGTCAGAGCAAGGAGTAACGCGAATTGGCTGATCATGGTGTGATCTCCCGTGTGTCCAAGACAGGACGACGTCAGTCAAGGCCTACAGATTCTGTTTGTCAAAAGCGTTGTCTTGTAGATTATAATCGCTTCCCGCAAATGACACCCTCCTGAATCTCCAGGAGAAGAGGTCATCATATATTCCGGATGGGAGCTTACTATGGGTATATCGCGTCGTTGGTTGAGTGCAGCAACGGTGTTGATGTTATTGGTAACCGGCATCTTCGCTCAGGATCAACAGGAGTATCAGCCGCAGGTAGGACAGCCCGGCAAAGATGTCGTATGGGTGCCGACTCAGCAGGACCTTGTCGACCGCATGCTGAAGATGGCGAAGGTAACGCCGCAGGATTTTGTCATAGATCTGGGTTCGGGCGATGGCCGGACCGTTATCACTGCGGCTAAACTCGGAGCTAAGGCACTCGGCATCGAATACAACCACGACATGGTGGAGTTGTCGAAAAAGAATGCCGCCAGCGCAGGGGTGAACGGAAAAGCAGAGTTCATTGAAGCGGATCTCTTCCAGAGCGATTTTTCCAAGGCCAGCGTTATTACAATGTTCCTCCTTCCGGATATCAATCTCAGGCTGCGGCCCAGACTTCTCGACTTGAAGCCTGGGACTAGAATCGTCTCCAACAGCTTCGACATGGGGGAATGGGAAGCGGATGATACCATCAGGAGTGACGAGTCCTGTACTACATGGTGCACCGCCTACCTCTGGATAGTTCCGGCGAAAGTCGAAGGGAAGTGGCGTCTTCCTGACGGGGAGCTTACGCTGAAACAGGAGTTTCAGAAAATCAGCGGAACCCTGGTTTCGGGGAACAAGAGCATTCCTGTTGCCGGGACATTGAAGGGCGAGCAGATCTCGTTCACAGCAGGAGACGCCGAATATACGGGACAGGTCAACGGCGATAGAATCTCGGGCACGATGAAATCGGAAGCATCCAGCACATCCTGGCATGCGGAGAAGTAACGACCTCCGGCAGCCTTCAACTGCGGCTGAATTCGTCCACCAGCTCATCGCAGGTTCGCACGATATCGTCGATCTCGTCCGGCGTAATATCGTCCAGGTGAACGCCGGCAATGACGCAGGCACGGCGTTTAAGGCGTTTGCACAGCTTATATGCCGCCTCACGTGCAATCACGTCATCGCTGTGCCCGGGGCTTGTAATTACCGAAGTGGAGGCACGACCCTCCTCCACGCTGTACTCGGCCACTGCTACTGCTCCAAGGTGCCCCTGCTCATTGAAGATGCAGACGATCAGGTCGTTTCCGATGGTCTGAGTCGAAAGACTCACTTTCATCCGTCCGGCGCCTTTGGTGAACAGCATCACGTTGTTTCGGTACCCCATCGTGCAAACAGGTTATGTTCTATGCCGAAAAGATCGAGCGCTTTGCCGACCGAATGGTCGACTATCTCCTGAAGTGACTGCGGCCGGTAATAGAAGGCGGGGACGGGCGGCATCACAGTTGCCCCCATTTCGGTGACGGCCACCATGTTCCTGAGGTGCCCCAGGTGAAGAGGCGTCTCTCTTACGACCAGAACCAGATGGCGACGCTCCTTGAGCGTGACATCCGCGGCGCGGGTCAGGAGTGTGTCGGCGTATGAATGTGCAAGCCCCGCGAGCGTCTTCATGCTGCAGGGTGCGACAATCATGCCATCGTGTTTGAAGGAGCCGCTGGCAAGCGGCGCAGTCAGGTCATCAATACTATAGGAGTGATCAGCCAGGGATCTGACTTCCTCCGTACTCAGTCCGGTTTCAATCTCGATGGTTTGAATCCCGGCGGTTGAGGTAATCAGGTGTGTCTCGATTCCGCTCATTTCCGAGAGCACCTGAAGAATCCGCACACCATAGACAGCTCCGGTGGCTCCGGTAATTCCCACGACTAATCTCAAAATTGCCTTCTCCCAAGGGTTATCAACCATTTTGTACTATACTGCAGATTCTTAGCGGGAGTGAAGCAGGTTTGCAATGGATTACGCGTACAGATACGTCGGCCAATCGAGTGTCTACCTGAATGTGACCAACAGATGCACCAATCGCTGTTCTTTTTGCGTGCGGTATAAGACTGACGGACTTGGTGGGGCTGTACTATGGGGGATGGAAGAACCGGATCTGCAAATGCTGCAGGAATCGGTTCTGCGGCTGAGTCATCTGGCCGACGTTCGGGAGTTCATATGGTGCGGTTTCGGGGAGCCGACATTCCGGCTCGAACTCATTAGAGAAGCCGCCCCCTGGTTACGAAGTTACGGAGCTAGGATACGACTCAACACGAATGGCCACGCCTGCCTCATCCATGGCAGGGATGTCATTCCTGAACTTGCGGAGAGTGTGGATGAGGTCTCGGTATCGTTGAACGCGCCCGGCTGCAGCCGCTACGTTGAGGTTTGCCGGCCCGACAGCGAAGGTGCTGTTGGTAACGAGAAACTGTACTGGAAGGCGATGCTGGATTTTCTCAGGCGTGCGCCGTACTGGTTCAAATCAGCACAGGCAAGCGTCGTGAGGTATGCTTTAGCAGAGGAAGAGATAGAGCTTTCAAGATCGCTCGCTCGGTCACTTGGGATACATCATCTCAGAGTGCGATGAAGAACCGCGAAGCTGGAGTACAAAGGTGAGGAAGGTATGGAAGTACAGGAGCTTTCGAAGGTTATTTCCGCGGGCGCCGGACCAATAATCGGAATTTCAGCTTGCGGACTCCTCTGTCTGGCGTTCTACAACCGGCTGACCGCCGTGGTGAACCGGCTGCGGGCATTTCAGCGCGAACGGTTGAAGGCGCAGGAGGAAATCGGCCATCAGCGCTCAAGCGTGCAGCCTGATCAGGTAGCCCTGACAATGTACCAGGAGATGCTGGAGGCCCTTCAGGTCCAGACCGGTCACGTGCTGCGCCGTGCAAGGCTGCTTAGACGCGCGCTCTCCTCACTGCTGTTGACGATCGCGTCGTTTTCGGTCTGTTCGCTTGCGATCGGTCTGAGTGTCCTTTGGCCTGGACTGATTTATCTTGCTGTGCCGTTCTTTGTGGCAGGGCTGGTTCTGCTGATGCTGGGAGTCATTTTCGCAATGATGGAGATGTATCGGGCACTGGCTCCCGTCGAACTGGAAAGCCGTTTCGTCACTGAAATCGTGGAAACGCTCGATCGCCTGACCGGATAAGACGTCCGGCTCTCCACAATCTAATCCATCCGTTATCGGAACCTTCCATCACGCGGGCATTAGAAGTTTTATTGATTAGTGTTTCATAAGTAAGACAATTGTGTTGACAAATAGGACAACACTTGCGCGATACTGATGACGTCAATAGAGGGGGATCGGGTCGGGATTTCGAGAGAGACCCCATCCAATCGTCAACGTGAATACAAAGCGGAGGATGAAACAGTGATCAAGAGAGGCGTCATAGCAGCGTTGCGCGGATTCACCGTGCTGGCTGCACTCATGATCGGAGCCACTTCCGTTCTCTCGGCGAACGAGCAAGGAACGAACGGCGACGGTAAATCTCAGCGTCCCAATATTCTGCTTATTATCGGAGACGATATCGGTATCGACGCGACAAGTAACATGTATCCGGGGCTGATTGATGATCTTGTGAAAAAATACGGGCCGTCGGGGCACAATCATCCCCGTTACCGGGAAATTGACGGCCGCCCGGCATCGACCCCCACGCTTGACTCCCTCTCTAGGGCGGGCATGAGGTTCACGCAGGCCTGGACGCAGCCGTTTTGCTCTCCCACGCGGACGTCGATTCTCACCGGGCTCTATTCGGCCAAGACGGGGGTGCTGGATTATACGAACTGGCTGTCACAAAACCACCGCTCCTTCGTTCGGGATCTGAAGGAAAAGGGAGGTTACAGCACTGCGCTGTTCGGCAAGTATCACATGGCCGGTTTGGGCGAATACCCCGGAATGAAGCCCAAAGAAGCCGGATTCGATCTATTTATGGGCAATCTTCACGGCGGTGTCGCGACATATTGGCAATGGGACTATCATATCCAGGACAGCACGGATGCATCTGACAAGTGGCGCGCGGAAAAAGCACCTGTCAGAACGCTTCCGGGTGTTGCGCCAACCACATATGCGCCGGTAGTGAATGCCGCCGACACCATCAAATGGATTACCGAGCAGGAATCGAAGAATCCGGACAAGCCATGGTTTGTCTGGCTCGCGTTCAACCTGTCGCATATCACCGGTAATCAGAAGCCGAATCCGATGATAGTGCCGAACATTGACACGATGGACGAGGTGTCAATCAAGGAAATGAAAGCCTGTGGCGGTACGTTCGGCTCGGCTATCGTCGGATCCTGCTCTTCCGAGGCGCTCATGCGGGCCATGACGAATTCAATGGATACCATAATCGGCAAAGTGCTCGACGTGGTCGACAAACTCGATAAGAACACCTATGTCATGTATCTTGGTGACAATGGGACCTGGATGTTCGGTCCGCAGCGAGAGTTCATCGACAACATGTACATCACCAAACGGGAGCGCAGCAAGGGAACTGTTTATGAAAGCGGTGTGAGGGTCTCGATGGCTGTCCGCGGACCGGGAATCAAGGCGGGATCCCGGAGTGACGAACCGATTCATTGTGTGGATCTATTCTCCACAATCCTGGAACTGGCAGGGCTCGAGGTGCCCAAATCGGTTCCCAACCGGACCGGCGACGGTACCGTCGCTCTCGACGCAGTGTCATTTGCTCCCATCCTCTTCAAGGGCGCCAGCGGCCTGCGTGATCGCGACAAAGGATATCTGCTGGCCGAAACCATCAACCCCGTGAAGAACAATATGCGGCAGGTCGCTGCGCGGAATGCAGTCTACAAGCTCATATGCAATGAAAACGCTGAACCTGCGAGCTGCACATTCTACAACTTGCATGACGACCCGCTGGAAGAATATCCTCTTGCCAAACCTGACAGTTGCAGCGACTACAAGAACGGGACGTTGACCACAACTGATCCGCGCTGGCACTACTGCTATCTGCAGGAGGTTATCGCCGAGCAGTCGTTCCTCGCACAGCCGCAGTTGAAAAGAAAACAACCCGCCCGAAAGTTCCCTTTGAGGAAGCAGTGAAGTTTCAAACGCAGGGGCGGCCGGTTTGACTGACTGTCCCTGCGAATGAGTAGGGGTTGGATTCAAAAAAGGACCTGGTTGTTGAGAGTTGTCAATACACATAGTGGAACTGAGATCGCCACGCTCAGGCTGCCGACGCGCAGTGAGCACTACATCACGGTCCACTCGATGGGTGCTTCACGGGACGTGCTTCGATGCGTTGCGGCAAAAGAGAATGCCTTCATTCTCAGCCAGTCTGTTTTTGCCGGGAATGATCTCTCTTTCGACTCCGTCGGCAGGAATGTCGACTGGCCGCTGATGTGGCTTCGGAGCACTGCACGTACAAACGGTGTTTCCTCGAGTCAGGCTGTAGCGATATCCGGAACCGTCCCTGTGCCGGTTCTTTCCGATGGACGTCATATAGGATTCATCTATGAAGACAACCATGCCCGCTATTGCCGTTTACACGGGCTGGTTCCGAGCGATCTGAGTTCCGCGCGTGGCGAGCAAGCCCAGTCAGTCTTTGAAACCGCAGCCGCCGTTCTGGCGCGCAGCGGCTTCAGATTCACGGATACCGTGCGCACGTGGATCTATCTTGACCATCTGCTGGAGTGGTATGACGAGTTCAATGCTGTTCGCACCTCCTTTTTCGAAAAGGTCGGCGTATTGGATCATATGATTCCCGCCAGCACGGGAGTCGGTACCGGCAATCAGTCTGGTGCGGCCATCACGATGGCAGTTCTTGCAGTTCAGCCGAAGAGCCCTGAATGCACGGTTCAGACCGTCTCTTCGCCTCTTCAGAATTCCGCCCTGGAGTACCGGAGTGCTTTCAGCCGTGCCATTGAAATCTCAAGTCCTACGCATCGCAATCTGATTATCTCCGGGACCGCAAGCATTGGGCTCGATGGGAGTACTGTTCATCGTGATGATCCGGAAAAACAGATCAGGCTGACGATGAAGACTGTTGAAGCCATTCTCGAATCGCGGCAGATGAAGTGGAATGACCTCTGCCGTGGGATAGCTTACTTCAAAGATATGGCTTATTTTCCCATTTTCAGACGAATTCTAACCGAACTCAACATTCCGCGTTTTCCCATAGAAGCGACATGTGCTGACATATGCCGCCAGAATCTCTTGTTCGAAATTGAAGTTGATGCCGCGCGAACCCGTTTTTCACAAGAACAGTACAGTTAGACCCGCCCAAACATAATCAGCTGGCGAAAATTAAAGGCATCCCAAGATGAAAACTGTCTAAAAACCGAGACAATAGTCTTGACATAGCAGACAATGCTGCTTGATACTCTCGCCATGTCGAGTGTTCCCCTATTGAATCCAGGTTGATCGCATTACCAAAGGGGTTGACGAAATGGGTTATCAACGGATGTGCCGAAAGGAGGCTTGCGATGCTATGTAATCAACTCTTCCCGATCCTCTTACTGGACGCTTTGCGCCCAGTGAGAGGATCGACAGTCCCAGTTATTGCGAAAGTCTTATGGAAAACCAAATCTGCTGCCGGGATACTGTTGCTCTTTCTGATCTGTTCCGTTCAGGCATTCAGTCAGTCAAGTAACGCCAGTTTGAGCGGAATCGTCATGGACGAAACAGGAGGAGTCATGCCGGGCGTTTCGGTGACGGCGACAAATACCGCTACCGGAATCGTAGATACAGTGATAAGCAACAGTGCCGGCGTCTACAATTTCCCGAGCCTGCTGCCCGGCGTTTACAAAGTCAGCGCCGAACAACCCGGATTTCAGACAAAGACATTCACGGAGGTAAAACTCGGGAATGCCGCTCAGGTACAGCTGAATTTCGAATTGCAGATCGCAGGCCTGTCAACAGCCGTGGAAGTCAGTGTCGCTGCCGAGAGCCTGTTGCTGGAATCGAGTTCATCCACAGGTGATGTGCTCGCCGAAAACGTTGTGCAGGAGTTGCCGCAGGTAAACAGTGATGCACTGGACCTGATCAGGGTCATGTCAGGGTACATTCCGACTGACGGAAACCCCGTCACGGGTGCCGAGAATACCACCATCGGCGGCGTCAGCGTAGGCAATCTCAATCTGCAACGCGACGGCGTCAGCATTAGCGACGTACGGACTCGGTCCGGCGTCCATTCGCCCACGCGGATCAATCCTGACATGGTCGGTGAGTTCCGCATGATTCTTTCTCCAGTCGACGCCGAAATGGGGCGTGGGAATGCCCAAATTCAGGTGCTGACCAAATCCGGAACAAACGCATTTCACGGCAGCGCCGTCTGGGATGTTCAGAATTCCGCGTTAGACTCCAATCAATGGGAGAACAACCGCAGCGCAATTGTTCCTCCCTGGCGAAATCTACATCAATACACGTTGAGTCTCGGCGGGCCGATTATAAAGAACAAGACGTTTTTCTTCGTATTGTGGAACGGCCAGATAGCCCGTGTCCGTGACAGCGTAAATCCGCTGGTGTTAACCCCTTGCGCGAGAAAAGGCATTTTCCGGTACTACGACAACTGGAACAACGGCCGTTACGCGCAGGTTACCAACGTTGCAGGCAACACGCCCATAACCGCGGTCGTGGATTTTGCGGGCAATCCGGTGGCACCGGCAACTAATCCAGACGGTACTGAGCATAACGGAATTCTCCGCTATGCCAGTGTGTTCGGGCCTCTGGTGAGAACGCCGCAAACACCTGACTGCTCCGATTTCAACCCCGCAACCGACGTCGCACCGAATGCAGCATGGGATCCTTATCGTATTGGGATGGATTCTACCGGGTTTATCGAACAGTTTCTCGCCCTCATGCCTCCAGCGACCAGCTACGAGTCTATCGGCGACGGTCTCAATACAGCCGGCGGGCGCTGGACACGGGGGGTGCGCGGCGCCGACAACAATCTGGGAATCGGCGAGGATAACCAGAGAAAGCAGATCAACCTGAAGATAGATCACGTCTTCAATTCCAAACACAGGATAGGGGGATCCTGGAGTTTTGAACAGGGTTGGGCCGACAACAACTACGCTGTCTGGCCGAACGGCTGGGGCGGGCGGACCGAGCGACAACCCCAAGTTCTGACGGTCAATTTCACATCAACCCTGTCACCAACTCTTCTCAACGAAGCACGATTCGGAATGTCGCGAACAGGAACGAATGGGTTCTTTCCGCTTGAGAATCCTGAAACACGTCAGGAGTTGCTTCAGCAGCTACCTGAGCTCAATGGCCTTCCGGTCGTGGTGAGTCCCGGGACTGGAGGAGCTGCCTTCACAGTCGCATCGAGCAATTTCTTTGGCGGCCGTGGCGGCCTCCTCGGATGGACCAACCGGGATATCAGTCCGAGATGGACTTACGCAGATACTCTGACCTGGACCAAGGGCAAACATGTGTTCAAAACCGGGGCAGAAGTGCGGCTCAACAGATCGAAGGCTGCGGTATACGGTACAAACTGGGGAATGAACGTGACCCCCTATGCTGTAGGTGGCAATGCGCAGGGGCTTGCCGTGCAGGGAATCAACGGCACGAACATGCCAGGACTTGCCGGTACCGCGACTGCTGGAAACCAGTTGCTGATGGCGAACCTTCTGACTTTTCTTTCGGGTTCCATTGGTTCAGTCAGTCAGCTGTATTTCCTCAACTCTGCTGATGACGTGACCTCGTGGAATGATCCCCTGACCGAGAAGGAGAAGATTCGCGATCTGCACAAGAATGAGTTTGCCGCATTCTTCAAAGACGACTGGAAGGTGCACGAGAACCTGACGCTCAACCTCGGCCTCCGGTACGAGTACTATGGCGTTCCCTTTCTGAAATCGGGTCTTACTGCAGGGCTCAAGGGGGGAGGCAATGCAATGTTTGGAATTTCGGGGAGAAGCTTGGAAGAAGCTTTTTGGAACCCCGGAGTCCGAGCTGATCTGACGGAGTTGGTTTTTATCGGTCCGGACTCGCCCAATCCAGACCAGAGGATCTATTCTCGCGACTTGAACAATTTTGGTCCCGCGGTCGGCTTTTCCTGGCAGGTGCCATGGTTCGGAAAGGGGAAAACGACCTTGCGTGGCGGATATCAGATAAGCTATACGGGAGGAGACCAGGCAGGGACAATCGAAACCATAATCGGAAACCCTCCCGGAAGCACGAACTCTATCACATACAGGCCTAACAACACCTACCTTGATTTGGCCAGTCTTTCGAGTGTGATTCCGGTGCCCCCAACCGCCGATCCGATGACTCCGGTTCCGGTTACCGACAGGACACAAAATCTCTCCGTATACGACCCGAACTTCGTCAGCCCATATATCCAGAACCTGACGCTGGCGCTGACTCGAAATGTCGGATCCAAGCTGACCGTCGATGTGCGCTATATCGGTACATTAACACGGAAGAATGTCAGCACTCAGAATATCAATCTGCCGAACTTTCTGACAAACGGGCTGCTTGAAGCGTTCGATGCCGCTCGGATGGGCGATGACGCGAATCCTGCAACTCAGTTGCTTGACCAGATCTTTGCTCCTGTGAGGGGCGCCAGAAGCGGTGCGGAGTTTCTGCGGACGTCTGCTCGGTTTTCCGGAGGCGTACAGCTTCGACAGATGCTGGCCAACGGGAACTACTCGGGGCTTGCTACCGCTCTCAGCGATTGGGCGAATCCTAATGCCGGTGCAGGGGTTACTGAAAACGGCTGGTTGCTCAGAACCGCAGGATTACCGGAAAACTTCGTTGTCACGAATCCGCAGTTCAACGCCGTCAACGTTCGCACCAATGGAGGTTCGGCCAATTATCACTCGATGCAAGTGCAGGTCACGCTCAGGCCAGTTTCGGGCGTCAGTTTCCGGTCCTCTTACACCTTGAGCAAGAATCTGGGCAACCCGGGGAGCACCCCCACTGATCCGCGGAATCGAGCGTGGGATTACACTGTACTGGGAAGCGATCGCCGGCACGTATTTACGTCCTACGGAACTTTCGATCTCCCGGTAGGGCCAAACCGGCTGTTCTTCAATCGGGCATCCGGGACGTTGGCGCGAATCCTTGAGGGTTGGCAGGCCAGCTGGATCGTAAACGTCAGGAGTGGCAGCCCGGCAAACGTCACAGCTCAGAGTACTCTTTACGGTACCGGTGTGCCGGATCAGGTCGGTCCCTTCCCCTTTGATCAGATCGGGGTTTACTGGGAGCCCGGGGCCTATGAGGGCAACTACTTCGGCAACTATTTTCAATATGTCGATGATCCTCAGTGCTCTATGGTCTCCGCCGAACTCGCCAACTTCTGCACCCTTCAGGCAGTTGCGGATCCTGAGGGCAACATCATTCTTCAGAATCCCATGCCGGGAACTCTGGGGTCTTTCGGACAGAACAGATTCTACGGTCCAGGGGCTTGGGGCGCGGATATGGCTCTCACGAAATCGATCAAAATCGGTGAATCGAAGAGTTTCCAAATACGCGTAGATGCGACGAACATATTCAATCATCCGCAGCCGGCGGGAAGTGTGGGGACGGCGAGCACACGTATTTCTTTCGCCAATCCACCAGTCCTGAACATAAATGGGAGAAATCCGTTCGGCCATCTGGGCTCTAAAGTTGGAAGGCGTGAGTTCCAATTGCGTGCCCGATTCAGCTTCTAGACTCTTGAGGGTCTCATGCGTCGCGCGTGAGGCCCTCGTTGATCCGGAGTGAAGGCTTGCCGGGAAGATGATTGTCCCTGGCATCTTCCTAGCCGCGCCGCCGTTCCGTTTGGACCGGGATGGCGGCTCAAAGCCGGTGTGCCGCTGCTCCCGTAATAGTCAATTTATTCATGCAGGCATCAGAACCGCAGGATAAGATGGAATTCTGTTTTGAAAAGCACAGTTCAATCTCGATAACGAATCAAATACAGGATCAGATAAAGATCGCCGTATCCATGGGCATACTGCGCGAAGGTGACGTCCTTCCGTCGATTCGCGATGTCGAGAAACAAACCGGCATAAATCGGAACCAGATACACAAAGCCTACCTAGCGCTAAGGCGCTCAGGGCTGCTGACGCTGATTCGGGGAAAAGGGACGGTTGTTGCCACAGCTACGGCTTCTCCTGGGATGATGCACCGAAACTGCGTGAAGCTGGCGAACGAGATCGTCGTAAAATCCCGTAGCTGGGGCATGGCCCCGACAGCTTTTGCGAGATTTCTGAATCAGCATGCCCAGGAAAATGAGCGTCAAGATCCCTTTCTCATTTTCGTTGATACTCACGAAGAAGCAGCCGCTGAAATGGCCGATGAAATCTCCCGCCTATGGCAGGTTCCCGTCACCGGGATTTCCTGCAACCAGGTGGAGGGTACGCTAAAACGAAGTTCTGCGAAAAGGAAGCTTCTCGTCAGCCAGTTCTTATATGAGAAGGTCCAGTCTCTGGCCTCCAGGAAGAAGGCGGAAGTCATTGCCGTGACGGTTCGATTCTCTGAGCAGACAACCGCGATGCTCGATAAGATTGAAGCAGGTTCTTCTGTCGTGTACATACATGTACCACAACCCGGTCACAGGGTTCGATTCATCACTGCTCACCTCTGCAGGTTTATGGAACCACGAGGTATAGTCGTTTCTTCGTCTCCCGTACATGATATGGAGAGCATCAGAAAGCTGGTGAACAGTTCGGAGTACGACTGGTACCTGATTGGTCCAGCGGTCAGAGGAGATGTACCGGTCGATATCCGATTGCATTCCCGCGTTCTGCAGATACAACCTCAGATCGATCCGGCTTCATTGGAGGTCGCGCGGGTTAAGGCTGGCGTGATCATTTGAGTGGAGACAAACGATCACGCCTTGACACGCAGTCGTCTTACAGCTTCTCAACCATAGCGTAGAACGCTCCGCATAGGTTTGCGCCGTCGGCATCGGCGAACCAACCCTGCAGTCTGTTCTTGCCCTGCTGTAATTCCACGGTAAAGACCACACCGAGTTCTTCCGGCTTCGTCGACACCTGTTGGGCCTTGCCATTGACTTCCAGAACCGCCTTATGTGCAGGGATGAGCCTGAATTTGTGCGTTAGAGGCCTTCCCGTGATCGTAACTCGAGGTCCTTCCGACCCTATCGGCTTATTTGTATGGAAAGGCCAGCGACGAAGTTCGATCCGGTACTTGCCCGCTGTTTCCGCCTGAGCAGTCCAGCAGCCGCCACGCGGACCGCCAACCGCCTGTGAAACGAAATTGATGTTGTCGCAATCGACTTCCCACCAATCTATGCTGGTCAACAATACCGGATTCGCATTTTTCGAGCCAACGATTACAGGAATCGGCTCGTTGAGCGCGGGATCCAGTTTAGCCCACCACTCGTCATAGAAAGCTTTCATGTGTTTGACTATTTCAGGGTGTTGCGCAGACACGTCGTTCTTCTCACTGCGATCGTTGGCGATATCGTACAGCTCGGATCCCTTCTGAAGCCGCCATTGATTCCAGATGACTGCGCAATCGTATTTCTCGGCACGTTTCCGAAGTGCGTATTGAACAACGAACATGCGATCCTTGATCTTCTTCTTGTTCATGAGAGGAACCAGACTGATTCCGTCAAAGACGGCTCTTTGGGACGACAGATTGCAGAGGTCCAGCAATGTCGGGAGCAGGTCCTGTACCTGTGTCGGCGTAGCTACCTCAAAAGCGTCGAATCCGCCATTAGGCCAGCGAATGAAGCAAGGTACCCTGTGGCCGCCCTCATAATGTGATGCTTTGGAATCGCGTAACCCAGCGTTGAAGACGCGCTGTCCAACGGTGCCGCCGTTGTCCGAAAGAAACACAAGAATAGTATCTTTGTACAATCCGCTTTTCTTGAGCCATTGATCCAGCCGTCCAATATTATCGTCCAGATTGGCGATCATCGCAAAGAAGGCGGCCGGACCGGGACCGGTTTTGTCCTTATACAGATCCGCGTATTCTTGAGGCGGCCACAGCGGCATGTGAGGTACGTTGGTTGGCAGGTACACAAAGAACGGTTTGTCTTTCTGTTTGTCCATCCACGCGATCGCTTCCTGGAACCAGAGATCGGTGCAGTAGACGGAAGCCCGTTTCTCCTCGGTGCCGTCAAGGTACCGCGGTGCGGAGTAGTCATTGTCAAATTCGATTTCGGACTGCAACCCCCAGCCTTTGAACCACACGCACTTGTCAAACCCTCTGTCCATGGGACGATCGGGATAGGTGTGGCCGAGGTGCCATTTTCCGAACAGACCGGTCGCGTAACCGTTCTGCCGGAACAGATCGGCCATTGTGGGCACGTCCCTGCGCATGATAGTGCGTCCGGCAGTCACGGCACAGGCCTGATTATGCAGAGCATCAAGTCCTGTCATCAACTGGCCGCGCGTGGGAGTACAGACAGGAGTGACGTGGAAATCGGTGAAGCGGACGCTCTCCGACCCGAGTCTGTCGATATTGGGGGTCTTTAAGATCGGGTTCCCTGTGCATGACAGATCTCCGTATCCCTGGTCATCGGTAAGGATGACGATTACGTTGGGTTTTTTGGGGGAGGCTGCACCGGTATACAATGACGCAGTGCTCAGGGCGGCTGCGCTGAAAGCTGCTTGTTTCAGAAACCTTCGCCTTTTCATAATAATCCTCTCTTCGCGAGCTCGTTGATAAGTCACACGTGAAAACACGGGTGCGTCACCGAAGCCTTTGATGCCTGACGCGTTCTCGCTCCGATCGACCGGAGCGAGAACGCCCATAAGTGCAGAATGCTGCAAGGATAGGGAATATGAGCGCGGCAGTCAAGACAAATGTCTTAGTATAAAGACACATTTGCGCGTCGCGATCCTCCGTGGGAACTTTACCGGTACCTGCACTGGTGTTGTCAGATGGGCGGCGCGAATTCCGAAAGAGGCTGTGAAGCGACCTTCCAACCGTCGTTACTTCCTCAGGGCGCGGCGGAGAATTTTCCCCTGGGGAGTCTTGGGGAGGTCGGCGACGATATTGACAGTCTTAGGAACTTTGTAGTGCGCCAGCCTTTGTTTGCAGAACGCGATAAGGTCACGTTCATCTGCAGTCGTACCCGGTTTGAGGGTTACAAATGCGGTGACTGCTTCACCGTATTCGTCGTGAGGCAGTCCCACGATCCCACACTCGTTAACGGCCTGATGCTGATGCAGAAGATCCTCTACCTCTTTCGGATAGACGTTCTCGCCTCCCGTTATGATGATGTCCTTGATACGGTCGACGATGTAGAGATAGCCGTCTTCATCGAAGACTCCGACGTCGCCCGAGTGCAGCCATCCGCCTCGGAGCGCAGTTACAGTCTCGTCCGGCTGCCCGAAGTAGCCCTTCATGATATTGGGGCCCCTGATGATGATTTCCCCCTGCTCTCCCGGTGCAAGCTGGTTATCGGCGGCGTCGACTACTCTGACTTCCACGATTCCTGCAGGCATGCCTATTGAGCCGATCTTGTGGCGAAACAGGTGGTTGAACGTCACACATGATGCCGCTTCCGTCATACCGTAGGCTTCATGGATCAGGATGCCGAACGCGTCGATCCATCTGCGCACGATTTCAGCCGGCATGCTCGTTCCCCCGGAAAAAACATAGCGCAGACTCTTGAGATGCTTCCTCGATTCGGGATTATTCAGGAAGCGGATGAAAATCGTCGGGACTGCGTAGAACCTGGTCACCTCATACTCGGTGACGGCGGCAACAACCTTGTCCATGTCGAATCCGGAAAACAGGACGAGTGTGGCGCAGGAAGAGAAATACGTGTGCATGATATGGCATTGAGCAAAAACGTGGTTGAGCGGCATGAAGCACACTCCCACGTCTTCGGGGGTTATGCGTTCATGATATGCAACGTTCTGCGCACTGTAGAGCAGATTCCTGTGCGTCAGCATTGCGCCTTTTGGGGAACCGGTTGTTCCGCCCGTATACAGAATTGCAGCTGTATCATCGCCCGTTGTGCGCACCACGGGCAGGATTCCCCTGCAGGCTTCTCCGCGAAGGATTGACTGGAGCTCGCGCTCACTTTCGATGGAAATGACTTGCCGCACCTGCGGAATCGTCATGGGTGGAGGGATTTGCGGAACAAGGGACTCGGTTGTGATAACGACTGAAGAACGCGAATCGTTGATGACCTGTTTGGCTTCGTCCTTCTTGTAGGCTGCTGGAACACAGACCGAGACGGCTCCCAGTCGTGCGGACGCATAGTACAACAGTATCCACTCGGGCCGGTTTGCCATAAAAAGTGCGACCCGATCTCCCTGTTGCACTCCCGAGCGGGCAAGGTAGATGACCAGGTTGTCTATGAGGCTATTCATCTGCCCGTAGGTGTAGCTTTCGTTTTCAAAAATCAGTGCTGTTTTTTCTGCATAGTGGAGCACGGCCCTCGAAAAGGAATCGGCAACGTTCATGGCACTCTCCTTGAAGAAGCGCGGTTTCGCTGCTACCGCCTGCTTCGCGGATTATACAGTAAGTCAATCCGTTGCCGATGCCTGCTCTACCGCCTTATCCCGGAAAGATGATTCGGAACTCACTTCCGCTTTCGGGGGTACTCGATATGCTCAGTCGTCCGCCTGCGCGGTCGACGAGCCGCTTCACGATCGCCAGGCCCAGGCCGTTACCTTCGATTCCCTTGGTTTCTCCCCTTTTTTCCCGGAAGAATTCTTCGCCCAGCCGAGCGAGGTTCTCGGGCTTTATTCCGATACCGGTGTCGCGCACCGCGATTTCTAATCCATCCGCCGAACGCAGCGCCCTGACTGTGACATCGCCGCCAGGACGGTTGTATTTGACCGCGTTGCCTACCAGGTTTGTCAGAATGGTCCGCAGATCATCGGCCGAAATCGCGCACGGCGGAAGGTCCTGCGCCGCGTCGACGTTGATGTTCACCCGTACTGTTGCGGCGCGGTCGCGCCACAGCTCCGCCACTTCGGTGAGGATCGGACTGATGTTCAAAGGGGCCGCAGGCGTCTGGACAGCCCCATCGTGTTCGATACGTGACAGTGAAAGAAGGTCTGAGATGAGTTCGCTCAGACCGTCGATACGTTCATCGGCCCTGGCGAGAAACTGCATATAGGGTTCGAGAGTATCGCCCAGGCTCTTGTCCCGCATTACTTCAATTATCGATTTGACCGCCCCGAGCGGAGCCCTCAGCTCATGCACCAGCGTCCGGGTGAACCTGGCCTTCTCGAGCGCGAGCCGTTTCACCGCCGTGATATCTACAGCGGTAATGATGCGTCCGAGCAGTCCGCCGGCGTCATCGTAGAACCCGCTCACTGTGACAAACAGGCGCTTTGGTGGTGCATCGGCTTCGAAGACGGCAGGAACCGGGTTTCCCTTGTCGAATGCGGCCAGTGCAGGTGAGAGAACTCCTTCAGACAGAACAGAGGATTCCTGGCTACCGAGAAGTCTGCGCGCTTCGATTCCGAGGATCTCTGCCATCGAGCGATTCGCCAGGACAATCTCCCCTTCTCGATTGACTACGAGCACGCCGTCGCGCAGGCTGGCAACAAGGGAATGAGTCTGACTCTTTTCCGATGCCAGCTGGCGGAGGTTTGCCGCGTGAGCTGCCCGAAGACGTTCGGCTTCATCGCGCAGTTTCTTGTGCCCCAGAAGCGTGTTTACCGCGGCTATCATGTCGTCAGGAGAGAACGGCTTGGGGAGAAAGAAATCGATTCCCTGCCGGGTTGCGAGAATCGCCGTTTCGATGTTGGCGTACGCAGTGATCATGCACGTCATTACCCCCGGGGACTTCTGTCGCAACGACTGCAGCAGCGTGAGTCCGTCGACATCGGGCAAGCGGTAATCGATCAAGGCAATATCGTACGGCCTCTGGGAGACAAGTTCCTGCGCGACCTGTCCACAGTCCGCAGAGTCAACTGTATGGCCCTCGAGAGCGAGGATCTCGCACACGCCTGAACGAATGCCGGATTCGTCATCTACAACGAGGATACGCGCGGCCATCACGTCACCTCTCCCCCGGTGTGCACCCGGAGTGCTGAAGTCGTCGCTCAACAAGCGTGAGGAGCCGGTGTGCGCTCACCGGCTTGTCCACAAAATCGTCCAGACGAGACCAGCTTTTGAGGGAATCTCGTTCCTGTGCAAATCGCGCTCCGGTTTCGGAAGCCACCCCGGAAAGCATCACGAGGGGAATGTCGCGCAGTCATTCGTCCCGACGGACGCGGCGTGCCAGAGTAAATCCCGAATCCGAATGTTCCATCATCAGGTCGATGAAAATCATGTCGGGAGATTCGCGTTCAAGTATGCTGAGCGCTGAATCGCTTCCATCCGCCGTGAGAACCTCAAACCCGCGCGCACCGAAAAATGCGGTCTGGGCAGCCAGAAATGCAGGGTCGTCATCAATAAACAAAAGCTTCTTTTTCCGGTCGTTCATTATGTCATGCTCCTTATCTGGCGGGCCTGGCTGACGGGCAGCTCTATAAAGAAAGTTGCACCGCAACCCGGGGTCGATTCGAACCATATGGAACCGTGATGCATTTTGACAATGCCGTACGTTATGGCCAGACCCAGCCCGGTACCCCGGCCTATGTTTTTTGTCGTGAAGAAGGGCTGGAAGACGCGATCGTGATCTTCCGGCGGAATGCCGCAGCCGTTGTCGCGTACGGCCAGCCGGACACGATCCCGTTCTTCAGAATACGACAGCGATACTTCCACGCTTCCTCCCTCTTCGCCCAGCGCCTCGATTCCGTTCTGCACGAGGTTTACCAGGACCTGCGTCATCTGGTCTCGATCGATGTCGGCATCTATTGCCTCGGCTTTCGCTTCAACGAAACTGAGTTGAATCTTCTTTTCAGCGAGCGCTTCCGCATCGAATGATTTGCCAATCACTTCGGCGGTGAACTCATTCAATCGGCACCGGGAGAAATGCATGCGGTTCTGACGGGCGAAGTTCAGAAGCCCCGCCACGATCCGCTTGCAGCGCTGTGTCTCTCTCTGGATCAGACCGATGTCGTTGGAAAGGGAAGCGCCGCTTCCGAGTTTCCGTTCGATGAGGCCTGAATACAGCAGAATGGTGCCGAGCGGATTATTGAGTTCATGGGCTATCCCGGCAGCGAGTTGGCGGAGCGACGCAAGTTTTTCGGTGCACACCAGCTGTCGGTGGATTTCGCGCAGGTCTCTCCACGGCACATGGAGTTCGTGGCAGACTCGTTCGCCTGCTCGATCAGAAAGGGCAGGCACATCGCTTCTTCGGCAAGGCCATTGACGACGGCAGCCGCCTTGGCCCGGCAGGTGGGATATCCGCATGCGCCGCAGTTGAGTTCATCCTCTGCCGAAAAGTTATTCGTACGGGCGAGGACGTTGCGGATCTGTTCCTCGCTTGGTTCAACAAGCCGCCGATCCTCGGCGGTGAAGCTTCGGAGAAGCGCATCGTGTGTCTCACTCTCAACGGCGGCAGCGGCCCTTCGTGGCAGCCGTGACACATCAACGCTTTGACGAGGCGCGGCCTGATTCCTCCCTGCTCGAGGTCCGTGAGGATTTCTTCAGTTTCTGTCCGGCCGGTCGCCACTATGAAACGGTCGTCGAGTGGATCGGATTCGAGGCCGGCGCTGAGCAGCAGGCCTCCTATCAACGGAAAGGCTTTGCCGGTGCCGGCGCGCGGAGGATCCGGTTCCGAAGAAGCCGCCTGGCTAGGATCGATGCCACGTTGTGCAAACACACGCCTCAGTTCGGCAAACGTCAGCGCCTCGTCGACAACACGCGGCAGTAACGGGTCGCGAGCCTCTACTTTCTTCGCGATGCAGGGTCCGATGAAGACGCAGTTCAGATCGTCTCCATGCAGTTCGCGGAGTTCGAGTGCTGCCGCGATCATGGGTGAAACGATTGGAGCCAGACGGGGAAGCAGTGCCGGATGGTATTTCCGGATGCGTTCGACGATTGCGGGACATGCCGTCGCGATCCATGATCCATCAGGATCATTGCGCAACAGCTCTTCATATGCCGTTGCCACCAGATCGGCGCCCCGCGCCACCTCTACAACATAGCGGAACCCGAGCGTCCGCAGCGCCCGTTACCACCGAAGCCTGCCCGTCCACGATCCTGATTGCCTTGACAGGGCAGGACCGTACGCAGGTATAGCAGCGTCGGCAGTTCTGTTTGATTGTCTCGATTGCGGCAAACATAGGACGCTTCCTTTCCGACGCTAGCGCGTATCGCGGCAGTGATACTGCCGGTGGAGCAACCTGTGACTCTCCTTGCTTCCAGGAGTTACCAACAGCTCCTCATACAACCGGACCACTGCCGGATTTTCGTGTGAGGCGTGCAGTCTCGCCCGCTTGTCGGCATCGTGGATTTTCACACGGCGGGCTTGCAGCGCTCGTTCCGAAACCGTGCGCGGCTGGCCACCGCCGCCGATACAGCCCCCCGGACAACTCATGACTTCCACGAAATCCAGGGCAGTCTTTCCGGCTTCGACCTGATCAAGGAGTGATTGCGCCGCACCAAGCCCGCTGACAATTCCGCAGTGAAGCTCGCGTCCGCCGATTGTGACGCTGAATGTACGCAACCTCTCATCGCTGCGCAGAGGAGAGAGAACAGTCGGGCTGAACTGGCCCGAATCGCCGACCATATGAGCCGCAGTCCTGAGCGCTGCCTCAAGCACTCCGCCGCTTCCCCCGAACAGCCGACCCGCTCCGCTCGCTTCGGCGAACGGTTCGTCGAGGCTGGCTTGTATCGGAGAATCGGCTGAGAGCGTGATGCCGAAATTTTCCAGTAGCCGGGTGAGCTCGCGGGTGGTAAGGACTGCGTCGAGATCACCGATTTCGACCGCTTCATGCTTCTTAGCCGTGCAGGGCATTATTGCCACCGAAAAGATTCGGAGGGAGGCATTCTCCGGACGCATCTTGATCAGTGTCGCCGCCATCTGCTGTGGCGTCTTGCAGGTCGACAGATTAGGAATGAATTCCGGTCTGTGGAGTTCGACGAACCGCACCCAGGCCGGCGAGCAGGCCGCTGCCGCGGACATGGCAGGCCGTGCCGCGGCAGATTTCGATGACATGCTCACCCAGTGGGACGAGCCGGAACTGGTTGTAGAAAGTGGCGACGCGAATCCCGGCGATCGCCTCGCCCGTGATGTACCCGTACTCTTTTTGGGTCGCTTGAAGCAGCGGAATCAGACTTGCTGGTGACAACTCGCCCTGTGCTTCAATCAATTCTGCTATCGTCTGCATACAAATCCTCCTGCCGAAACGAAATCAGGCCAGCACCCTTTCAACCACTTCACCTATGTGTGCAAGTGAGGCAGGTTTCTTGATCTCCTCCACCGCAGGCCAGTCCCGGCCCATGACGAATTCAAAGGAGCTGGATTTTTCCTTCAGGTGATCGGTCCAGCCGGAAAGGATCACGATCGGAATATCCCAGTAAGTCTTGTCGTTTTTCAGTTTGTAGGCCAGGTTGAACCCGTCGGCGTCGTTCTCCATCATGATGTCGAGCAGAATGAGATCCGGCCGGCTCGCTGGATTTCATCCATTCCTTCGGCACCGCTGTGAGCCGTCCGGACTGCATAGCCACGTGCCTCGAAGTACGCCTTCACCGCATTGGTAAGGTCTCTGTCGTCGTCGATAACCAGGATGTCCTTCGTTGTCATAATCCACTCCTTCTGAGGACCAGCGGCAGCTGCCGGTCAGTTACTCTGTACACTGTGAACCAATACACAGAAACACGCAAAGAATTTTTGTCACATGGTCGTTCGTCCCTTCTCGTAACCGTAGGCGGGCTTGGCCGGCCTGTTCTTTGCCAGGAAGGAGAGTTTTTCGAGCTTCGCCGATATGTCTTCCATCTCAATGTGGATTCCAGGCGGCACGTCCATAATCGCCGGCACGAAGCTCAGGATCGACTTTACGCCGGCGGCCGCAAGACGGTCGACCACCCCCTGAATCCCCTGCGGGCGGCAGGCGAGAATGGCGATCTCTACCGGCTGGTCGCGCAGCACCGTCTCCGCTTCCCTGATATCGAAACAGCGTCGTCCGGCAATGACACGGCCAATCTTTGCCGGATCATTGTCAAAGACCACCCTCAGCGAGAATCCGCGCTCTTCGAATCCCCGGTAAGAGAGCAGTGTGCGTCCCAGATTCCCCACCCCGACAAGTGCAACCGGCTGAATGTTTGACGTGCCAAGTAGTTCAGACAGGGTCGTGATAAGGCGTTGGACGTTGTATCCACGGGAGATATTGCCGAACGACCCGAAGGCGGACAGATCGCGCCGGAGCTGAGCGGGGGTTACGTCGACGTACTCGGCAAGCTGGTGCGAATACACATACTGGATCCCTTTGGCATGCAGATCCTCCAGGACGCGCCGATACGTCGAGAGCCGCTCGATCGTCTGCAGTGCAACCGGTTTCCCTCCGAATTGTGCGCGATCGAGTTGCTTTTGGATCGACTTCATTCGTTCCAATCTCCTTACGACTGCTATTGTGTACACAGTCACAAACCGTGTCAACAAAGTAAGTCTTTCAATTTTTTTCTCACCGCGTCATATTTGAAACCTTCACGCCTGCTTCCCTATCGTAATAATGCTAATCGATGAAGGGAGAATATGATGAGACTCCTCAAAATCTGCTGTATAGTGATGTTGCTTCTGCTGCCGGCAGACGCGCAGAGCCGAGATAAGCGCCTTATCCTCAAAGATGGATCCTATGAGACGATCACTGAATACAGCATCCAGGGGGATCGGGTGCGCTACTTCAGTTCGGAACGTAACAGCTGGGAAGAACTCCCTTCTTCGATGATCGACTGGGAAGCGACCGACAAGTATGCGCAGCAGGCTTTGCGGCAGGCCGCACAGCGCAGGGAAAAGGCTTTGCAGCACGCGAGGGCGACGCGAGCTGAAGAGGAAGCGCGCGCCCCAGTGCTGGCCGCCGGGGTTCAGCTGCCATCTTCAGGTGGGACGTTTCTCCTGGATACGTTCCAGGACATTCCCGTTCTGATCCGTATGGCACAGAACGGAGCAGATCTGAAGAAGAACACCGGAAGCAACATCTTAAGGGGGGTTATCAATCCCATAGCCGGTCCACGCCAGACCGTTGAATTGGAAGGGCTTCATGCGGAGGTGCAGTCCCGCAGTCTCTCCCCTTCGATCTACTTCTCGGTCGATCCGGCTGATCCCGAAGCGGAGTACAACTCTACAAACGCCGCAGACCATCTACGGATTGTGCGGTGCGAGGAAAAGAAGGGAAATCGCGTGGTTCTGACCGTTGACATCGCCATTTACGGAAAGGTGCGGAACCGGATGGAAGGCATCGAAGTCGACGTGGAGCCGGTTTCGGATTACTGGGTGAAGATCACTCCCAGACAGGAGCTCGCACCGGGAGAATATGCGCTGGTCGAAATCGATGCAAACGGAGCGGCCAACCAGTTTGTTTGGGATTTCGGTGTCAATCCGGATGCTCCTCCCAATCCCTCCGCTGTCCGTCCCGATGAAGAGAGACAGGAGCCGGTGCTCATTCAAAAACCGAAGAAGAAATCCTGATGCGAAAGGGGACTGCGGTGGATAGCGGGGCCGAGATAAGTCCAGAAGAGGTCCGGTTTGACTTTGTGAGGGCTTCAGGACCAGGCGGCCAGAACGTCAACAAGGTGGCAACCGCCGTCCAGCTTCGCTTCAATGCCCGTAACTCCAGGTCGATCAGTCCGGAAGTTGCTGAACGCCTCATACGGCTGGCAGGAAAACGGGCAAACTCATCGGGCGAGATAATCATCGAAGCCAAACGTTATCGCACCCAGCAGCGCAACAGAGAAGACGCCATGGATAGGCTTCTCCGACTGATCAGGCAGGCGAGCGTCTCTCCCACCCCGAGGCGAAGGTCCCGCCCGACTCTGGCGTCAAAACTCAAACGGATGCAGGAGAAGAAACGACGCTCGGAAATCAAGAAGGCCAGAAGCCGGACATCAACGGATGAATGAAGGATTCAAAGGAGATGGGTGCGCTACGCCGGCAGGTACTTTTCGAATCGATTCTGCTTATCGACCAGTATGATCGTAGGTTCCAGTGGTTCTGAGGTGAGCTCGAATCCCATTATGATCACTTCTTCACCGGGTCGAATCAGGAGGGCTGCTGCTCCGTTCATGCGGATCTCTCCCGAGCCGCGTTCACCCGCAATCACATATGTTTCGAGCCGTGCTCCTGTCGTGTTGCTCACGACAAGGACTTTTTCTCCGTGCCAGAACCCAACCTTTTCGACCAAATTACGATCGATCGTGATGCTGCCGATGTAATTGACGTTGGCTTCCGTAACCGTTGCCTTATGAATTTTTGACCGCAGTACCCAGCGCATAAGCCTCATCCAGGGAATCATCATTCAACCCGTTCCACAGGATACAATCCAATGAACCGGTCCACACTCATACCTGAGGCAAAAAATGATAAACTCTTTCAGGAGATCGCGCAATGGAAACCAAGGCTTCAGGAAAAGATATCATTGTCGCCGTTCTCGACAACATGCGTCAGTCGGGCGAGCCGCTGCTTTACAGAACGCTGGTTCCGAGTTACTTCGATGTATACCTTCACCGAAGCGATTACGAGAGGCTGTCGGGCATTTTCAGCATGATACGCGACGAGTGCGTCAAAGCGCTGGATCAGGAGTTGGCAGCCCTCAACAGGAAGGGGCTGACGGTGCTGTCAGGGCTGGCGTCAAAGCCCCCGTACGTAAACGCCGAGAAGAACTGGTCAGTCAAGTTTCACATCGATGAAGACAACGAACTGGCTCCCGGAGAAATTTTGATAGACTCGCGTCTCGTGCTCCCCGCGGCAATTGAATACGGGGTGGGAACCAGAACCCAGAGATCGGAGACGCTTCGCTCGGACGGTGAGACCGGGAAGTTCAGCAAATCTCAGGAGCTGAAAGAAGAAAAACAGGCGGTTCTCGCCAGGCTGTCGTACAAGGACAGCGAAGGAAACGTGTGCGGATACGAGATGACAGCGCCAGAGATCTCCGTCGGACGTGGAGGTAGAAATGAGTTTTGCGATCTTGAGTTGGACGGTCCAGCCGACATCTCGCGCCGGCATTTCTATCTCCGGCAGGACCCGCAGACGGGAGAATTCTTCATCCAGGACGTAAGCAGGTTTGGCACTTCCGTCGGCGGAACGAAGCTTCCTCCGAAGGAGTGGGTGCGGCTTCCATCCAAGACTACTCTTGTGCTGGCGGATGCGGTGACAATGGAGTTTGAACAGCTATGACATTTCTCTACTGGGCGCGCTATGGGTTTCTTTTATTGATGGCGCTGGCGGTTGTGCTTTTGGCATATGCCCATTTGAAAAACCTCCGTTTGAGATAACCACCGTGCAGAAGACTGAAAACGCTGTTGTTTGGACCGCCTGGGGCGAAACCGATCGCGGAAGAAAGCGAGACAATAACGAGGACCGTCTACTGTTCGAGGCTGATCGCGGCATCTTCGGCGTCGTGGACGGGATGGGTGGGGAGGCTGCCGGTGAAGTGGCCGCGCAGCAGGCCGTCGATTTCATCAGAGCGAGACTGAGCCAGGGCACCGGAACGGTCGCCCGGAGGCTGAGGGAAGCGATAGCCGGCGCAAACAACGAGATCTTCTCTCTCTCGGAACAAAATCCCGAATGGCGCGGGATGGCATGCGTTCTCACGATTGCCGTGATCGAAGATGGGGTTCTGCATGTCGGACACGTCGGGGATTCACGCCTTTACGCGATCCGAAACGGCGAGATACGAAAGATCACCTCGGATCATTCTCCTGTGGGACAGAAGGAGGATGCAGGAGAACTGACGGAATCCGAGGCGATGACGCACCCCCGACGCAACGAAGTCTTCCGCGATGTCGGATCGCAGCCCCATAAACCGGACGACGCCGATTTCATCCAGTATCTGCAGGTGCCTTTCGCTCGCGATGCCGCGTTCCTTCTATGTTCAGACGGGCTTAGCGACATGCTTTCGTCAAGGGAAATCATGGAGGTCGTTGCCGATGGTGCCGGCAATCCGCGGGAGAGTGCGAGTCGTCTGATCGAACAGGCGAACAGCGCCGGAGGTGCGGATAACATATCCGTCATCGTGATCGAGGGAGACGCATTCGCGTTGTCTGCGAGAAAGAAGAGGGTCCCTTTGCCGTCTTCTCGTCTGGCCGGGCGTTGGGCTTTCCTGATGTACGGCCTTGTTCTCGGAGTTTTCGCGGGTTATCTGTGGCAGCGCTCGCTCGGTGGCGGAACTGAACCGCCGTCGGAACCTTTAATCCGGAAGCCTGTCGTGCTGAAAGTCGATCCGGAGAGCCACTATCCGACAATAGCGAGCGCGCTTGCAGCAGCCCTTCCAGGCGACCGCATCGAACTCGCAGACGGCCGGTATGAAGAGTTCATCAGACTTAAGGAAGGGATAGAAATCGCCGCCCGTACTCCCGGCAGAGCCATACTGCGGGTGGCCCGCGCGTTCCCGGACGTGGAAGCGGCGATATCGGGGTATGGAATCAGTGGGGCGAGGATTTCAGGAATCATGATAGATGCAGAACCGGCCGCTGGATTACCGTTCGGGATAAGAATTCATGATTCTGATGTGGAAATCTCCAATGTTGAGATTTCCGGGGCTGTGAATGGAGGCATTCTGTTCGACGGCAAATCGACCGGCTACGTGGGGGCGAGTTACATTCACCAGAATGCAGGTCCGGGACTGGTGATCTCCGGGTCTTCGAGACTGTGTGTCACCGGCAATCTGCTGTATGCCAACGGGAGAACGGGCATCCGGAAACTTCCCGGCATGTACATTACCGGCGATTCGGAACCGGAGGTGAAGCGCAACGTCTTTTCCGGAAACGGCGCTGAACCGATACGGATTCAGCGGCCCGAGCTCAGCGACAGGATGAATGACAATCTTTTTCTGAACTCTGCAACACGGAAACCGGTTTTGGTAGAGAAGGGCGCACGTTAGAGAGCGAAATTGAGGGGTCTCAGCCGGGAAATATGAAGAGCCTGATTCAGACTGTTGGCGATTACCAGATCATCGAGAAACTGGGCCGGGGAGGAATGGCAGACGTCTATCTTGCGGTTAACCGCAAGAATGGCCGGCGCATAGCTCTGAAACTCGTGGAACGTGGAGAAGTTCCAGATGTGCAGGAAGTGATGACGGCTGAAAGGCTCGGAGCACAACTTCAGCAGAGAATAGGGCGCACCGATCCCAGGGTTCCGCAGATCCATGCATTCGGCGACATGGACGGCTACTTTTTCATCGAGATGGAATTCGTAGAAGGGACGGACCTGTCTGTACTGATAGGGAACGGTCTGAGCCCGGAAGAGGCGGCCAGAATCGCGTCCGAAGTGTGCAGCATTCTTTGCACCACACACACGATGTCGCTCACCATAGATGGGCGCGAGTTGTGCGGTATCGTCCATGGTGACATAAAGCCGAAGAATATCCGGATAGAGAGCGGCGGCCGAGTACGGGTGCTCGATTTTGGAATCGCAAAGGGATTGTCGATCACCCGCAGGCTGACAAGCAGTGTGTTTGCGAGCATCGCGTATTCGTCGCCGGAGAGGCTTGAAACGGGTTCCATCGATGCAATGTCGGATCTATGGGCTGTGGGCGTTGTCCTCTACGAAATGGTCGAGGCACGGCTCCCCTATGACGCTCCCAGCACAGAGCGGTTAGAAAAGATCATCAGGGCGAGAACCGCACCGCGTCCTTTGCGGAAGTCCTGTCCGATAGCATTGCAGGAAATCATTCATAAGGCATTGGAAGCGTCGCCGAAGAACCGGTATCGTGTTGCTGCCCAGATGGAGTCGGATCTGCGGGCATTTCTGGCCGGCAGAGAAACAATTGCATCCCGGGAAAAGGAGCAGACCAGAAGGACGATCTCCCCAGTTGAAACCCAACGTACGATTGATGCGCCTCGGCCAGCGGTGTGGAAATTCCGAGTTCCGTTCTTGCCCGCCCTCAGGAATCTTCGCCTTCCCGGTGCAAGGAAAATGCTTCTCGTCGGCAGTCTGGTTTTTCTCGCCGTCGCCTGTGTCTGGGAAGGTGCTGTGGACAGAACCGCTGTCCGACTGAAACCGGATATTCTGTCGGGCCGCGTGGATCCGGACACGGCATGGAGCAGGTACGAAGAAATCAAAAGCCGGAGTCCGCTGGGGATTGCACCATACATAGTGCGCGCTCCGCTGCAGGAGCTGCTTCAGCGGAGTTGTGAGCGGATCGTCAATGAATACCGCAGCAGTGACAGTTCCCGGATAAGGGAGCGGCACTGGATGCAGTGCCGGCGGTACATGACCCGCTCAGTGCGGCTTGATCCCTCGGACCGGAAATCGGCAGCTATGCTCGAATACGCCAACGGCCACATCCTCCGGATCAATCGGAAGAACCTCGATGCAATAGCGGCTTTTCAGAATGCAGCCTCGTTGCAGCCGAAGTGGCCTGATCCTTATCTTGGGATGGCCCGCACGTATGTCTATAATCTCGAGGACATGGATCGGGGTACCCAAGCTCTGGATCGTGCAGAGGAACTGGGATACAGATTTGGCAGGAGAGAGATGGCAATGATGGCCGAGGCCCACAAGACACGAGGGGTTAAGGCCCTGGAAAATGCTGATGTCGTTCAGGGGAGTGACCAGGAAGAAGAGTTTCTGAAGAAGGCAAAACGGGAGTTCGATGATGCTCTTGAAATCTACCTTGAGATATCTCCCTGGGGAAACAGCTCAAGCCAGGCCGCCGCTGTTCAGGACCTGCTGGCCGAGGCGGAACAGAGGTTGAACGAGATCAGAACGCCGAATCCTATTCTCCCGTGGAACTGGTTCAGGTAAGGGACTGCAGGTTTTGAGATGAGCATAACTCGCAGCACTGCTGCAAGCCGGGGACGTTTTGAAACAAGGACCGGGCGAAAGCTGGAACTGCGGCTGCTGGCTGCCGTCTCGGCGGTTGTACTTGCCGGGATCGGGCTGCTAGTCATGGCTCAGACCCAGACATGGAAAGAGGCTCCGGTCCGGCCCCTGAACCTCAGCAGCGCAATATCGCCTGCGGAGTTGGAGCGCGTTCTTAATCTCTTTGAACACCCCGGAGACAGGAAATTCGCTGCCCAAAAGATTGTGGCGTATCTGAGGAATCATCACCCGGAGAGTGTCGGCGACCTGAGGGTGGTGAGAATCTCGCTTCAAGATGTCGCCCGGACTCCAGACCTCAAGTCTTTTGCGCAGCGGGCCGGAGCATTCCGTGAGCGCGGATCGGACTACTCGTTCCCCCTTCTGACGTCGGCGCAAATGGCGCAACTGCGTCCTTTCGTTTCCATCCGTACCTCGGGGCACTACTATCAGCTGCTTATCGTCCATGCAGCCTTATTCTTCCTGGCGTTCTTCGTGCTGCATGCCGTATGGCAGACACGGCGTTCTGCCGGCGATCAGTGTCTTCTCCCCATCGCCCTGTTTTTGAGCGGATCCGGTTTTCTCATGATGATCAGGTTGCGCGATCCTTTGCGCGACGCCCTTCTGTTCGGCGATTTTTCGATTGGCGTCATCATCGGATGCATGGTGGCCTTCCTCACCAGTCTTCCTGATTATGAGAGGTCCCCTTTAAGGCGGCTGGCATACGTTCCGCTTCTGCTCAGCTTTGGCTTGTCCGTAATTCTGATTCTATTCGGATCGGGTCCCGGGCTCAGCGATGCACGGATCAACCTGAAGCTTGGGCCGATTCAGTTCCAGCCGGTAGAACTGATAAAGCTGCTGCTGATTTTCTTTCTGGCCGCTTTCTTTGCCGATCGCTGGGAGTTTCTGCGGAGGCTGCGCCAGTCGCCGAGGACACTTCCTGGGCCGCTGCGCAGTATTCAGCTCCCGATGCTGCGCTACAGCGCTCCGCTTCTGATCGCAATAGCGATTGCGATCTCTTTCTTCTTCCTTGAGAAGGACCTGGGCCCCGCTCTCATCGTGTCCGTTCTTTTCCTTTTCCTGTATGCCGTCGCGCGTTCGAAGCCCACCGGAGCCGTGGCTGCATGCATCGCCCTTGTGGCTGCCGTGGGGATCGGGTACGGACTGAATGTCCCTCGCACAGTCACAGACCGCCTGTCAATGTGGCTGTCGCCATGGGACAACTTTGTCCTCTCCGGCGGCGATCATCTTGCTCAATCGCTTTGGAGCTTTTCCGCCGGCGGCCTGTCAGGCTCCGGACTCGGAATGGGTGATCCTGCCTCCGTTCCTGCAGCTCATACGGATCTCGTTCTCGCAGCCATAGGTGAAGAACTTGGTTTCGTCGGTCTGTTGTGCGTCGGGGTCGCGTATGTTCTCTTAATCCATCGGGCTTTCCGGATTTCAGTTTCGAGCCGCGGAGCATATTCAGTTTTCCTCGGCACTGCCGCCGCACTCGTCATCGCACTCCAGGTGATCTTCATTGCCGCCGGAATCCTCGGGGTTCTTCCGCTGTCGGGAGTGGTAACTCCGTTCCTCAACTACGGAAAATCCTCGGCTGTCTCGAATTTTGCTCTTCTCGGAATTCTGGCGTCACTGTCGAGGGATTCGATGGGAAACGTGGGCGAATCCTTCGCACGACAGCTGCGTTGGGTAAAAAGAATTCTGGCGGCAGCGGCCCTCGTAATTTTTGTGCAGGCCGCCCGGGTCCAGGTGTTCCAGGGTGATTTCTTTCTGGGACGTGGCGCGCTCGTAACACAGGCTGACGGCCACCGGCGCTACACTTACAGTCCGCGCGTGCTCGAAGCCGCACAGAGCATCCCGAGGGGAACTATTTATGACCGCAATGGAATACCGTTGGCATCGGATTCAGCGGAGCTGCTCCGCTCGTATCGCGCACATTATGCCAGGATGGGAGTCGATCTGGAGGATGTACTTCGTCGTGGCGGAAGTAGATTCTATCCGTTCGGCGCCCTGACATTCCATCTGCTGGGTGATGCACGCAGCCGTCTCAACTGGGGCGCCTCCAACAGTTCTTATGTGGAGAGAGAGCTGAACTCTGTTCTGCAGGGATATGACAGTCGTGATGTCGTTGCCCGCGTAAAGGATCGTCCGAACGGGCCCGAGCATCTCGCGCTGCGGCGGGACCTGAGAGAGCTTGTTCCGCTGGTGCGATACAGGTACAGGCCGGACAAGAAGGCTGTCCGTGACATCCTTGATCGAAACCGCGACGTCCATATCTCGGTCGACATCCGGCTTCAGGCCAAGGTCGCCGCCATCATGGATCAACGCATAACTGCTTCGGGAACAAAGCATGGGGCGGCGGTCGTACTCGATCCGGAGACGGGCGACCTGCTCGCCTCGGTAAGCCATCCATGGAGAGATGTTGCCAGGGCGCAAGAGATTATTGGACGTTCAGAAACGATACCGGACAACAGGCAGTTGATCGAGAGCCTCCTTGACAGGGCAAGGTTCGGATTGTATCCACCGGGATCTTCATTCAAACTCGTGACTTCGATTGCGGCATATGCTTCGCGCCCTGATGCGCACGAAGTCAGGTATGAATGCAGGCGTCTGCCGGACGGCCGCGTCGGCAATTATGTGAGAGGCTGGGGAAGGCCAATTCGCGACGACATCCTGGACCGGCATCCGCACGGGAGCGTGGACATGGAACGGGGATTAGTCCTGTCGTGCAATGCCTATTTTGCGCAGCTTGGGAAATTCGCCGTCGGGGCACAGCGGTTGCTGGATGCCGCCGCCCGTTTCGGTATCCGGGTCGCAGTCCCGAATACGGTGAAGCAGCTTAACGATGCTCTCCCGCAGGCGTCATACGGCCAGGGGCAGGTTGTTGCCTCGCCGCTTCAGATGGCGCGTGTTGCCGCAGCAATAGGCAATGGCGGGAGCATTCTGCCAGTGAGAATCGACCTCCGATCAGCGGTGCCTGCTCCGGATTCCTGCCTTACATCTCAACAGGCCGCAATTCTGTCAAGGCATCTGCGGCGGGCGGTGACAGAAGGAACCGGAACAGCCGCCGCAGGATCGTCCGTTCCAGTTGCCGGAAAGACAGGCACGGCTGAAGTGCGCAATCAACCGGCACATGCATGGTTTGTGGGATTCGCGCCGTACGGTTCACTGAAGAAGATAGCGTTCGCGATCCTGATGGAAAACGCGCGCTATGGCGGACGTGCGGCCGCGCCCGCCGCAGCCGAAATCGCTGATGCTGCCGCAGCCCTTGGGCTGTTTCGGCAGAGCAGGAGCTGGTGATGGGATTCTGGAATAAGCTTTTGAAAACCGAACAGAGCATCCGCCGACGTATCGAGAATGCATTCGGCTACGGCACGGCAGATACGCCCCTGGAGCTTCGCCGGGAAATCATTGAACAGATTGAATCCAGGATAGCCATAGACGCAGCCGGAAACCTGTTCCCGTATGCGACAGTCACGATTCAGCTGTATCCCCGGACGGAAGCCCAGCGTGATGTGTTCGAAACGGCGTTCCTGCGCGATGCGTCGTTGAAGGAGGAGGTGATTGAAAAGCTGAAGGAGTCTGATGCGAACTATCCCGAAAATCTGGAGATTACCGTTGATGTGAAACATCCTGCCACCGCACCGGAGTCGTCGGCTCCTTTCCAGATCACTTTTGTGAAACCGGAGCCGCCGCGAGAGCGCGAGGTGCCCGAAGTGAAGCTGATCATTACCAAGGGGGCGGCCGACCATCCTGTGTACCTCATGAAGAAAGAGCGTATCCTGATAGGCCGGCTGGCCGAGGTGCTGGATCGTGAGGGCCGGATGGTGCGGCGCAACGATGTGGCGTTTCTGGATAATCGGGATGAAATCAACTCCACTGTCGGACGTGCGCATGCCAGAATCTGGTATGACTTTGAAAAACCGGAATTTCGGATTGTGGATGAGGTCAGCCGCTACGGTACACAGATCCTGCGGGGCGGAAGGTCCTTGGAAGTTCCCGGCGGGAATCCTCGGGGCATCCGTCTCTGTTCGGGCGACGATATCTATCTTGGTCAGGCCTGTATAAGATTTGAACAGGTGATGTAGACGAGTGCATTATTTTTTGTGAAACAGATCCGGCCTACGACAGTATTAATAAGTGTCCCTCGAATTTGCGCCCATATCGGAGGGGCAGAAATCCTGGATCATCCGGGCACTGCCCCTCACTCTCACGAAATCCTTAGTTATCCCGGTCGCTAAACACCCTGAAAATGCAACAACTTGAAGCGAGACTCATCTCTATATTATATGCGCAACATTTTCAGGAAGGTTGGTATGCGACTAAGTATCAAAACGCTTCTGTGGGTTCCGTTCGCGGTTTTGCTGATCGGACTGCCCCTGAGGGCCGAATCTGAACCGCCGAAGGAGTACGGTGCGACCGCCCTGGGCTCCAGGGTGGCGCAACTGATAGCGGACCGCGATCGCGACTGGGGACGCTGGGACCGTGACCGCGATTGGGACCGCCGCGGGTGGCGCCGTGACCGCGACTGGGATGATCGTCGGGACCGACACCGCAGGTACCGCAACTACGACAGGAGATACTACTATCCCGACTACTACAGGTATCAGTACAGGTACCAGTATCCATATCGCTACAACTACAGATATTATCCAAATCCCTATGGCCGCTACTATCCGTACAATTACAACTACAACTCTTATTATCCTCAGGGCGGTTTCGGCATTCTCGGAGGACTCCTGCGGCTCTTCTAATTAAACCAGGAATCGGGACAGGCATCGAGGTCTCGGCACTTCGTGCTTGTCCCTTTTCCTTCTTCAACCGGCTGTACCAGGCGGGAGGAATAATTCCCCAAGGGCGGTCTTCAACCCAGGAACGGGTTTTTGCACACGCCGGGCCGGGGCGGCTAAGTACCCGGTTCGCAATCTGTTGGCAACTCACGTATAATATGGAACTGATCTTGCTAGGACGAACCTGCCTGGACGAAGATTCGGGCCCGAGAGCGCGTTTGTCGGTTGTATGCGGTGCGCCCGAGGCAGCGAGATCAGCGTTCTTGCTGCCGCTTTTCCCCCTATCACCATCTGCCGGGCCGTTTTGATTCCAGGATCAGACTACGTCCTTTCAACCAAGTGAAAGGAACAGTATATCGGAGGGTTTGATGAAGAAGAAGGAGAAGGATCTTGCCAGAGAGCTGATGTTGAAAAGGCTGCTGGATGATAAGAAGAAGGAACTTCTCCGGCGGCTGTATCAGGATGCGGTGTTCGAAAAACTGGGGAGGAATTACAAGACAGAGTTCGAGAGAGGTATGGACACCGCGGATTGGTCGGTTGTCGATGGAATCCAGTCCCTGGGGTTGAAACTTGTGGACATTCGCCAGGATGAACTTATCAAGATGAACGAAGCCCAACGCAAGCTGGAAGAAGGAAGTTACGGAATCTGTGAGGAGTGCGGAGAGGAGATAGGCGAGCAGCGGTTGCGTGCCATGGTGTACGCAATTCACTGCCTGCAATGCGCCACCGAGAACGAGCAGCGTCGCAAGCAGGGGATCTGAACCGCACCAGGATTCACCACACAAAAACAGCCACAAGATCGACGAACTTGTGGCTGTTTTTGTGTGGTGCAGCGCTTCTCGAGTTTATCCCGGGAGAGTCCCCGAAACTGACACATTCCAGAAAGGGACCATGTTAAGGGCCCGGTAGGTGCGCTCAATGGATTCGCGTGTCCCCCAGTCGCTCCAGCGTACGTCTCCGATTTCAAACGCGATCAGGTGCTGAGGTATTTGGGTCAGGACCCTGGTGGACAGATTCCAGGAATCGACGTCCTGGTAAAGCAATTCTCCTTTTTCAGGGTGCTCTTTCAATTCAGCCAGCTTCTCGACCTCCTCCGGAACCAGATCGCAAAGCAGTTCCAGCATGCGTGAGAGCCTGAACACCATGACAAACGTATTCCACAATCCGCCCCTGGCAATGATGTCACTGGCGCCCAACAGGCTGGGCTTTTCCATGAACGTCTCCACATGATAGGCCTTTTCAAAAGCATCCAGCGGATTTGCAGGGAGGATGTAGCCATACCCGGTTTCGGGACGATCCGGAGCAATGCCCAGAATGGCTATCTTCTCCGGCATGTGAGATATGGTGTTTACCGCGCGCAGGACGTGCGCAATAAAGGCGCGGTCGTCATCTACGTAGTGATCGGTTGGAAATACCGCCACAATAGAATCCGCCGAGTGCGTCCGCAAAAGATTCAACAGGGCGAAAACCATTCCCGGTCCGGTATCCCTGTTCTGAGGCTGCACGAAAATGTTGGATTCCTGGACCATCCGCAGCTGTTCCCGGGCCACCGCGAGATGATCCTGGTTTACCACGACACTGATACGCTCCTGAGGCGCGAACAGGCAGGCTCTTGAAAACGTAGCCTCCAACAACGAACAGCCGTGCAATAAACGGCAGTACTGCTTTGGAATCGGAATCCCCGCGATCTGACGTGTCAGCTCCTGCAAGCGCATCCCGTCTCCTCCCGCCAGCAACAGTGCCACTCGGTTGACCGGGGTGTCGGTTGATGGGTGCGTAGAGTTCTCATGCCTTATGATGCGCGGAACCAATTTCAACATCACTACAAATCCTTTCGAAGGCTAAGTTAAAGTTAATATGACTACACCGATACCCTTCGATTCAATGCGCAATACTACGTAATTCTTCGTTGGTGAAACTGCTCAGCACCCGGCTCGGTTGCCCGGCACCCTCTACTGTCGGTGGAGGGGCCGGCTACGTCGGCAGGCACATGAGCGCAATTGACAAAGGTCCCCAACGGTTCGTATAGTGATTTGCAACTACTCCCCGGGCGGGTTCCTGCTCAAAAAAGGAAGTGACTTCCGTGAAATTGATCGTCGCAATAATCCGGCCTCATAGACTTCAGGAAGTAAAGGAAGCTCTTTCCGATACAGGGGTGGCCGGCCTGACTGTTACGGATGTTCGAGGTGCCGGCAGGCAGAAGGGCCAGGTGGAGCGCTATCGTGGTTCCGAGTACAGCATAGATCTTCTTGCCAAATCCAAAATCGAAGTGGCTGTCGCAGATGAGCAGTGTGAGACAACCGTGGAAGCGATCCGCAAGGCAGCTCATACCGGCGAGATCGGTGATGGAAAAGTCTTCATCCTGCCTCTTGAGGATTCAATGAGAATCCGGACAGGTGAGAGGGGCGAAGACTCACTTTGAAAGAACCAGGCCAAGACAAAGGCGGCTAGGGTGGACCGTCCGGCAGCATCCCTTTACGCCAGGCGGATTCGAGGAGATCGATGCCGCGGGAGTAGTTCTGCACGCCGTCCTGAATCCCCTGAACCTTCAGATATCTGTCATAGAGCAGAAAGGTCAGTTTTCCGAACCAATCGATTCGGTACCGGTGATACACATCTCGGGCTTCTTCGAGATCCCGCTTCGCCTGCGGGGGTAATACTTCAAATGCAGCTTTGAACTCATCTCCCTTGAGGCGTCCGATCAGGTCCATATATGCGCTCAGAGCGCAGGCATAGCGGGCAAACCTGTCATCAGCCAGCAGTCCCGCCACATGGCCGATAAACGTCGCCTCGTCCTCCGCGCAGAAACCTGCTATGTGGCCCAGTTCGTGCGCGGCCGTAGAAACGAACGTCGCATCGGGCAAAGCGCTGTCGACCAGCGGTTCGAGAGTGAACGGGACGCATATGCCCGATGTGCCGCTCAAAAGCAGGGTTCCGCGCGGTACTGCTTTGACCTGCGCCGGAAGTGAAATCGGGCTGCCGTCCCACTCTTCTACGGTCCGACGCATCGCCGCCGACACGGCCGCGATGGCGTTTCCGGAATCACGACGGCCCGCCGGCGTCTCATTCAGGACAACGGTTTCGAGAAGGTACTCCCTAAAGCTCGCTTCTTCGGTTGTCCAGTCAGCCCCGTCTCCGAGGCCGAGCCGATCTGCTGCCGGAATTCGCTGGTATCCTGCGCCCCAGAAAACGAGGAACCACCCCAGCAGAAACGGAAGTGCCAGGTAGGTGTTCCTGATCAGCCGCAGGAAGGTCGATCCGCGACGAGTGAGATTGTCGGATTTGCTGAAGGCGACTCTGTATCTGATCCAGCGGATGAGAACTGCGGTCGCAGCTGCGGAAATGAGACCAAGAGCCGCAGGAAACTGAAGAGATTGGGTCACTGGCGTGGTCAGGCTGAGCACCCATCGGTACCAACCGCGGCTGAAGAGGGTCTCGATTGCAGCCTCGGGGGGAGGGAAGAAAAGAAAGACGGTGCAGAGCACCCAAAGCAACGTCGCAATCTGAAATTTTACTGACTTGATCATGTTCACAGGCAACGGTAATGATAGTGAAACACGGCCCTCTCGCCAAGTCCGCTGCGTCACGTGAGAGAAGACCGAGGAAGGATTGGCATCGGGGCGAGCTGCGGTGGTATGATGCTCGGTTTGCAGATGGTGACAGGATATGTCTGATGTGGTTGCCGACTACGGGGTCGTTCTCTTCTATACAAGTTCAGCCGCGATCCGGGCCGAGAAGATACTGCTCAAAGACGGAATCCCGGTTAAGCTGATCCCTACTCCTAGAGAGCTTTCAAGCGACTGCGGAGTGGCGCTGCGGTTTTCATGGTGCCACGAAATGAGGGCACGCGAACTGCTTGCATCGGCGTGCGTCGAGATAGCATCAATCCATATGATGAACTGATCTCTTCGGACGCTTCAAATTCGCCAAGACCACCGGGCGGTCAGGAGCCTTGGCCGGCCTGCAGATCAGAGAAAAGGGGACAGCGCACGGTCGAGTGCGCCCAGTGAATAGGTAATGGCCACACCATAATTGGTGATCGGCACGCCCGCTTCCCGGCAGCGCCATATGCGGGAAATGACCTCCCGGCGGTTCAGCATGCAGGAGCCGCAATGAATGACGAGCCGATATGGGCTTAAGTCTTTGGGAAAATCGTGCCCCTGCATGTGCACAAACTCCGGTTCGACCCCTGTATAATTGCGCACCCAGCGAGGGATCTTCACCCGGCCGATATCTTCGCCTATCGGGTGATGGGTGCACGCCTCAAGGACGAGAACCCGGTCTCCCGCCTTAAGCCCATCGATCGCTCTGACTCCGTTTACGAATTCCCTCAGGTCGCCTCTGAGCCGTGCAAAGAGGATTGAGAAGGATGTCAACGGCACGTCCTCAGGCGTATCTTCGGCGACTTTTCTGAATGCCTGAGAGTCCGTGACGACGAGTGCCGGAGGGCACTTCAGCCGATCGAGAGCCTTGCTCAACTCGCGTTCCTTCACGACCATGCAGTAGGAATCATGATCGAGCACGTCGCGTATTGACTGCACCTGGGGCAGAATCAAGCGCCCGCGTGGCGCCTCCAGATCGATCGGGACCACCATGACGACCAGTTCCCCTGGAGGGACGAGATCGCCGACGACAGGGGGCGAGTCGATGAATCCCTCCGGTGCGGCGCGGATAAGGGCTTCCCGCAGGTCCGGAATTCCCAGCCCGTTGTTTGCCGCAGCGTGCACTATCTGTACCTTGCGCTTCCGCAGGTCAGAAAGGAGGTCGGGATGGGGCCTGGATAGATCGTCTTTGTTGAACACGACGATGACGGGGATTTTGCGGGCGGAGAGTTCTGAGAGGATCCCTTCTTCAAATTCGCCCCAGTGTCCCTCTGCAGCGACGAGTATGCCGAGATCGGTCCGTTCGAAAACCTGTCTCGTTCGTTCCGCACGCATCTCACCGAGCGCGCCTACATCATCAATGCCTGCCGTGTCGATGAACAGGACGGGACCGAGCGGCAGAAGTTCCATCGGCTTTTCCACCGGATCTGTTGTAGTACCCGGCGTATCGGAGACAATTGAGACCTGCTGCCGCGTCAGTGCGTTGAGAAGGGACGATTTGCCCACGTTGCGACGTCCGAACAGACCTATATGCAGCCTCATTCCTTTCGGTGTTTCTTTCACACTTCCTTCTCCACAGTGCCTTGGCCGCGCCAACGACTAAAAGTAAAGATCGCGGTCGTCGGTTTCGTCGATTCTCTGCAGCCTTTTCTTCAGTTCAGCCTTAACCGGCCCTTCTTCGAGTTTGGCCAGTTCCTCCTGGATCCGTTGTTTGCCGGCAAGGCGCGTTTCTTCTGAGGCGTAGTCGACGAGGTATTCATTCAGAGTCGTGAGTGCATTAGGCGTGCAGTAGCGTTTAATGAAACCCGGGATGGCGAACTCCATGAAGTGTTCGCCGGTTCGTCCCAGGCGGTAGCATGCCGTGCAGAAACTCGGGACATATCCGTCATTGAGCAATTCACGCATAACCGTATCAAGGGGCCGTGTGTCGCCGAGTTCAAACTGCTCACGATCGAGGACCTGGGCGCCTTTCTCCGTATAGCCGCCGATGTCGATCCTGCTTCCGGCATCTATCTGGGAGACCCCGAAACTCATCAGTTCACGACGAAGCGAGGCGTTCTCCCTGGCGGTGAGGATGAGGCCGGTGTAGGGCACCGCGAGCCGCAGAATCGCGATAACGCGCTTGAAATCATCATCGCTCACTGAACCGAGGCCGGGGAATTCAGTGCCGCAGGCGGGCCTGAGACGCGGGAAGCTGATCGTATGGGGACCGACGCCGTATCTTTCGCGGAGATGGACGGCATGGGCTACCAGCCCGAGCACTTCAAAGCGCCAGTCGTACAATCCGAAGAGTACACCGATTCCGACGTCATCGCAGCCTCCTTCCATTGCACGGCTTAGACCGTCGAGGCGGTAGAGGTAATTTCCCTTACGGGAATGCGGCGAATGTACCCGCCGGTACGTTTCATGGTGATAGGTTTCCTGAAAAATCTGGTAGGTGCCGATCCCTGCGGATTTTACGATACGGTATCCTTCGATATCCATCGGCGCCGCATTGATGTTGACGCGGCGGATCTCGCCGTGCCCCTGGCGGACGCTGTAGACGATACGCGCCTGTTCGGCGATGAACTCCGCATCGTAGCGCGGGTGTTCTCCGAAAACGAGGATCGACCGTTTGTGGCCTGCCGTTTCCATCGCCAGCACCTGCTGACGCAATTCCGCTTCGGTCAGGGTGCGGCGCAGTGCCACCACGTTGCTTCGCCGGAATCCGCAGTACGAACAGTCGTTTACGCAATCATTGCCGATGTAGAGCGGTGCAAAGAGCACGATACGGTTGCCGTAAACGGTCTCTTTCAGTGTTCTGGCTGCCCCGAATATCTCCCCGAGCAGTTCCGGTTCGTCGGAACGGAGGAGAATCGCCGTTTCCTCGACGCTGAGCGGCTGCTTGGCGAGACTTTTGGCTACGATGTCTCTGACTGCGGCGCGGTCAGAGACGGGGCCGGTGAGAAGATGCGTCAGATACGCGTCATCGATGAAGTCAACGGCGCCCCGGCTTGTTTCCATTTTCGGCAATCCTGCCATACTAAACCTCTCTTTTTCCCGGACTAGTGTTCAGACAATCATGCAGCGTCACAGTGAACGTGCTGCCCGCATCCGGCTGGCTTTCTACGCTTATGCTCCCACGATATAAGGTTACCAGTTTCTTCAATGTAGACAGTCCCAGTCCGCTTCCAAGAATGTGACGCGTCTTTTCGTTGCGTATTCGCGTGAAATCGTTGAACAGGCGCTGGCATTCCTCCTGGGTCATGCCGATTCCGGTGTCGTCGACCTGAATGCGAACATCGTCTCCGGATACGTCTGCCGTCACTGTCACTTTTCCGTTGTCGCGGTTGTATTTGACCGCATTCGAAACGAGATTGTTGAAGATCATCTCGATTTCCGTGCGGTCGCCTTCCAGGACTAGATCGGCAGGGACTCGCAGGTCAATCCTGATACCTCGCCGCTCGGCTTCGGCCTTCATGTTTTCGACCGACTGCCGTGCTGCTTCCGCAACGTTGACCGAAACGATATTCCTCTGTCTCTGCCCTGACTCTATTGCGGTCAGATCGAGCAGATCGGAGATGAGTTTTCGCATGCCCTCGATCCGGATCAGGCACCGGTCGAGCATCCGGTCGTAGTTCTCGAGATTCTCGCCGGCTGAGCGCTCCCTTATCATCTGCAGGTATCCTTCGATCGCTGCAATGGGTGCTTTCATCTCATGCGCCAGCACAGAGGTGAACTGAAAGCGCACCTGACGTTTCTCGTCTGCAAGCCTGCGCGCCTGGCGCTGAAGGATGAGGTGGCGCGCGGCCTTTCGCACCGCTCCCCGAAGTTCTTCCGGGGTGAACGGTTTCGCCAGAAAATCGTAAGCCCCACGGCGCGTCGCCGTGACGGCCGTGTCCAGCGAGGCGTAAGCGGTAATCATGATAGTCAGTAGATCCAGTGAACGCTTCCCAAGGCTGTCGAGAATGTCGAGCCCGGTCATATCCGGCAGTTTGTGATCCAGAAGCAATATGTCGGTATGACCGGATTCGAGCATCTCCTCCAGTTCCTTGCCTGTTGCTGCGGTCCTGATCTCAAACCGGACGTCTCCATTGACGTCCGGCAGACTCAGGGTTACATCGCGAAGAGCGCGTTCTGCCCCCCGCCGCATTCCGTATTCATCATCCACGATGAGGATGTTAAGAGTTTCCACTTTTAGCCTTTCGCCGTCTGAGACTTCCTGGTCAAGAGTGCTTCTGCCTCATCCGCGAGAACCCGCGGATTGACCGGCTTTTCGAGGAACTTGCTCACCGGGAGCCAGGTTTCGTCGGGCTCGAACGTGTATCCGAGCTGCATCTCCTTTCGGATTCCGGTCAGCATGATCATAGGCATCTCCGGCGACATCTCGTGCAGCCGGCGCGCGAGTTCGAAACCCACCGTCTTGTCTTCCATCATCACGTCGACAATGGCCAGATCGATTGGACCGGCTTTGGCGACTTCTGTCGCCTCGGCTGCGGAAAAGGCTACCTGAACCTCGTGTCCGCGCTGTGTGAGCACGGATTTGTTCATCTCAATCAGATCCTGATCGTCGTCAATCAGTAGTATTTTGGACATATGCTCTCCTGTATGGTCTATTCATCCAGGGCTTTCCTTGGAAGTTTGACCGTGAATGTAGTTCCGGTTCTACCTGCCGCCGGATCATTGTTCGATACAACTGTGATGTCACCTCTGTGCATCTTGACGATTCCGTATGTAACAGCCAGACCGAGCCCGGTTCCTTTCCCGATCTGTTTGGTGGTAAAGAATGGTTCAAAGATTTTTCCCAGATTCTCTTTCGAGATTCCCCTCCCGGTATCCCTGATCGAAAACCAAACCTGGTTCGCGTCCCCTTCAATCGCGATGGAAATCGTCCCCCCTTCAGGCATGGCGTCGCAGGCATTGCTGAAGAGGTTTGCGATCACCTGGTTGATCTGGTCCGGATCAAGGTCCGTTCTCGGATTTTCGATCCTGGGTTGAATGTCAATCGTGACTCCTGCTGGGAAGGGGTAGGATTTGACTGCATGTTGTATCAGCGAGCAGATGTCTACGTTCCGAAACACTGCCTTGTTCTGGCGTGCGAAGTGCAGCAGCCGGACCACGATCTTCTTACAGCGGTCTGCCTGCTCGACAATCATATCGAGATCCTCACGCCACTCGGGGAATTTCTCCGCCTGCTCTAGAAGTATGTGCGAGTGCATAAGAACGATCCCGAGAGGGTTGTTGACTTCGTGCGCCACACCTGCCGCAAGCTGGCCCATGCTGGCGAGACGTTCCGAGTGCATCAGCGCCTCCTGGGTACTTATGAGCTGCTGATGCGAAAGCGCAAGTTCTTCGTTGGTTTCGCGCAGCTTCTCGATCGTGTAGGGCAGGCACATCTCGGTTTCTGCCAGCCTGCGGTGAATCGCGATTGCATGCTGAACGCAGGAATCGTAACCGCAGGCGCCGCAATTGAGCTCGTCCTCCGGCTTGTGCTTTCCCATCCGGGCGAGAATAGAAGTGATCTCTTCGCTCGAAGGCTGTGGGACGCGCTGGTCAAAACCCCGAAAACTGCGCGACAGATCCACGTCTGAGAAACCCGCGATGTCCCGTTCCCACTGCTCTTTCCGGAACGTGGTCCAGTGTTGGCGCACATAGCGGCTGACAAGGCTGCGGCGTCGGAACAACGTAGCTTCCGTCGTCATGCCGGCGCCCATTATGCATCCGTTGCAGCAGAGGATTTCAAGCAGGCGCGCATCGAGGCTGTTTGAGTCTGCGGCCTGGATCGCCTCGACAAAATTGGTACGGCCGTCGGTTGCGATCACCTCGCCGTCCATCAGGTCTTCCTCGATCCGTGCCGCCTGCAGCAACCCTCTGCTGATGGGGAACAGTCCTCCAGGGCCGCTCCAGGGCGGATCGAAATCCGAGGGAATGGTCGTCTCGGGCCGGATGTCTGCTTCACTGAGCATCCGACGCAATTCTGAGAAGGTGAGAACGGCTGCTACCTCTCCGTTCAGGTCATCACTGGCGGCTTCTCCTTTTTTCGCAATACAGGGGCCGATAAAAACGATCCTTATATCGGGGCCGTACAGGATGCGGAGCACGCGCGCTGCAGCGACCATAGGGGAGACCACCGGAGCGAGGCGCGGAACAAGATCGGGGTAGTACCGCTCGACATACCCGACCAGGGCAGGGCAGGTCGTCGCGATATAGCTGCAATTGCCGTTTTCATCTAGTAGGGAGTGATAGCGGCGCGCGACGAGGTCGGCCGCAAAGCCGACCTCGTGCACATAGCTGAAGCCCAGTTCTTTGATCATCCCCACCACACTCTCGTAGCCGCATTCTGCAAACTCGGCGGGGAAACTGGGGGCGATGAGGGCGGCGGTGGGTCCCCTCTCCTGGAGGAGGCGGGCCACCTCGCGTGTGCCGTCAAGTACCTTTTTCGCTCCCTGACTGCACACGCGCGCGCAGTTGCCACATCCTATGCATCGTTCCGGAATTACGCGGGCTTGGCCATCGGAGATCCCGATCGCTTTTGCCGGGCATTCACGCACACATGTGTAACATACCCGGCACCGCTCCTTTATCGTCTGCACAAAACAGGCAACCTGCATATGAGCCCTCCGGCTGCATCACAACCACAAACTCCGCTAAACGTGACCAAGGCGAAATCCCGATTCACGGCGATTGTGGCTGTCTTCGTTGCCGCCGCGGGATTGCTCAGGAGTGACTTGAACCGTTCTCAGGTTCCTCCTGCAGCATACGCCGCACTTCAGCTTTCAACTGTTCCGGCCGGACAGGCTTATCCAGGATCTTATCCACTTTCGTCCAGGACTGCGCTTCCGGGAGCTGGGTCGCAAACGAAACTCCCGTTGCCCCCGTCACGGCAGTGAGCATGATCACCGGAGTATCCGGGTACAGCTTCTTGATCTGGTAGCTGAGTATAAAGCCGGAATCTTTTTCTTCCATCATTAAGTCGAGAATGGCCAAATCTGCTTTGGTCTTGAGGATGGCTTCCTCTGCTGCCGCATGACTGTCGGCAGATACCACCTGATAACCTGCGTTCTCCAGTATCGTGGTGAGTTGTTCGAGGAGATCGAGATCGTCGTCCACTACCAATATTGTCTTCTTTTTCACTTGGTTAAGCTCCCTTGCTCATTTCACGCGTACGACCGGCCGGCCGCCGGCGGGATCCAGTCAGAGGCGATGGATACGATCCACCACCGAACCGGCTTCAATTCGTGGCCGGCCGATCGAACTTCTCTATCCCACAACCACTACAGAACCTCCCTGCGGTTGTAATGGGTATGGAGCAGGTTGTGACTCATTTCGCCGAGCGGCTTGCCGAGGAACTCGTCATACAGCCGCGCTACCCACGAATTCTTGTGACTGACACGCAGTTGTTCGTTCTGGTCAATCTTGTACAGCGCTTGCATGCGGGATCGGGCCGCGTTGACGTTTCCGCCGATCGGCTGGCCGCCGCCGTTGATGCATCCGCCAGGGCAGGTCATCACTTCGATGAACTGGATGTCCTTCCGTCCCGCCTGAATCTCATCAAGGAGTTTGCGGGCATTTCCGAGTCCCGACACGACAGCCGCGCCGACTTCAAGATCTCCTATTTTGGTCCGGATCTCCTTCGCGCCCTTCATGCCACGCAGGGGCTGAATCTCCAGCTTGGTCAATTCCTCTCCGGTGAGAAGGTAGTGGGCCGTTCGGACTGCTGCTTCCATAACTCCGCCGCTGGCACCGAAGATCTTGCCGGCCGAGGAGCGTTCGCCGAACGGAGTATCCGCCGATTCGGGAGGCAGGACCATCAAATCGACACCGAAGGTGCGCAGCAGCTGTCCCAGTTCCCGTGTCGTAAGGACGTAGTCCACGTCGGGGATATGGTTCGGCGCCATCTCGGGCCGGCCGCATTCGAACTTCTTGGCCGTGCACGGCATGATGGAAACGCTGACGATCTTGGCTGGATCAAGCGACTCGCGTTTTGCGAAGTAGCTCTTTATGACAGCGCCCATCATCTGCTGCGGGCTCTTGCACGTCGACAGATTCGGAATGAAATCCGGATAGAACTGCTCGACGAATTTGATCCATCCCGGAGAGCAGCTCGTAAACATCGGGAGAGCTCCGCCCTGCTGGATCCTCTGCGCGAGTTCGGAAGCTTCTTCCATGATCGTCAGATCGGCGGTGAACGAGGTGTCGAATACTCGTTTGAAGCCGAGACGCCTGAGCGCCGCGACCATCTTGCCGTCGACATCCTGACCCGGTTCGATCCCGAATTCCTCCGCGAGACTCACCGAAACCGCGGGTGCGTGCTGCACAACCACCGTCTTGTCCGGATCGGAGAGGGCCGCGATGACTTCATCCAGATAAGAGCGCTCGGTGAGGGCACCCGTGGGGCAGTTGACTATGCACTGGCCGCAGTTGATGCAGCTTGATACATTGAGCCCCTGGTCAAAGGCGGTGCCGATGTATGCCTTGCATCCGCGGTTCACGAAATCAATCGCCCCGACCGCCTGGATTTCTTCACAGACGCGGACGCAGCGTCCGCACAGGATGCACTTGTCGGGATCTCTTACGATTGGGCCGGCGACGTCACGCTCTGCCTCGTTCCGTTTGCCGCGATAGAGCCGCTGCCTGATCCCGAGCGCCTGGGACAGATTCTGCAGATCGCATTTCCCGCTCCGGGCGCAGTAGAGACAGTCATCCGGGTGATTGCTGAGAAGCAATTCAACAATTGTCCTGCGTGCATCCAGCACTTTCGGACTTCTGGTGAGGATCTTCATGCCGGGCGCTACCGGGTATGAACACGCTGTGACAAAGTTGGGCGCTCCTTCCAGTTCCACGACACACATCCTGCAGGCGCCGCTCGGCAGTAATCCTTCCAGATGACACAGGGTGGGTACGTGAATCCCTTCCCTTTTCAGAGCCGAAAGGATAGTTTCTCCTTCCTTGGCTTCAATGGTCCGACCATCAACTTTCATTTCGATCATGTGTCATCACCTCGATTGCGGTTGTGTGAAGTCCAGATCACAGCGCGCACAACGCCGCGCTTCCGTCAGGACCTGCTGTTCGGTCGGGCACAACTCGACCTCTTTGAAACATGCTTTCCGCTGTGCGACCGGAAGCAGCGGTGCCTCGATCCGGATCGTTTCTCCGCTTTCTTCTTCGGCTCCAGCCACAGGTTCGACGTAGACTGAAGGGAGCTTGACTTTCGACAGAAGCTTCATCACTTTGCCCGTTACGTAGTGGTCGATCATGACTGCTGCCTTCTTACCGGCGGCAATCGACTCAATGACGGTGTTCGGTCCGGTCACGACATCGCCTCCCGCAAATACTCCTTCGCGGCTGGTCAGGAAGGATTCGGGATTGACCGTGATCCCTCCCCACGACGCGCGGCCGATTCCATCCGTTCCGACATTCTCGGGCTCTTCGCTGATGGCAACGATCAGGGTGTCGAGCGGGACGTCGTACTCAGATCCCTTCACCGCAACCGGACGGCGACGGCCGGAAGCGTCCGGGGTGCCGAGTGTATTGCGGATGAGCCGAATGCCTGTGAGCCGCCCGTTTTCGCTGTGAACCGCTACCGGTGCGACCAGTTCCTGGATCACGACACCTTCTTCGAGGCCGGCTTCGATCTCTTCTTTGTATGCCGGCATGCTGTCCTGCGTGCGTCTGTAGAAGATTGTGACACTTTCCACTCCGGGCTGCCTGATTGCGACGCGTGCCGCGTCCAAGGCGGAGTTTCCGCCTCCCACGACCCCAATGCGCCCTTTCGCGAGCGGTTGGTTTTCGAGGTTGTGTGCCTTCAGGAACCTGATGCCCGGCATCACTCCCTCGACGTCTTCACCAGGAACCTCGAGCTTCTTGCTTGCATGGGATCCGGTTGCGATGAATACCGCACGATAGCCGTCCTTCAGAAGGCTGTCGACGGTAAAATCGCGTCCGAGGCTTTCTCCGCAGCGGAGCTGGATGTTTTCGTTAAGCAGACTTGAGATTTCCCGGTTGAGGACTCCTCTCGGCAACCTATATTCCGGGATGGCTGCCGTGAGCATTCCTCCAGCCCGTTTTTCGCGCTCGAAGAGCGTGACCTTGTGGCCGAGGAGCGAGAGCGAATTGGCCGCCGTCAGTCCTGCCGGCCCAGCTCCGATCACAGCGATTTTGGCTGCGTCGCTGCGCTGCGGAATCACGACGGGCCTTTCCGGCGGCATTACCGTGTCGACTACGAAGCGCTTCAACGTACGAATCGCGATGGGCTGACCACCAGTGGCTCCAGCTCTGCATACCTGTTCGCAGGGATGATTGCATACCCGCGCACATGCCGAGGGGAACGGGTTGGCTTCCCTGATGACCTTGTAGGCATCCGTGTAGTCGCCGTGGGCGATGTGGGCCACATAGCGCCATACTTCCGTTCCGACAGGGCAGCCGTTCTGGCAGGGAGCCCCAACCAGTTCTTTGCAGGAACCCGCGGGACAGCGCCGTTCGAAGATGTGGGCTTCGTATTCGTCCCTGAACCACTGCAGCGTGCTGAGCACCGGGTTCGGCGCAGACTGGCCGAGCCCGCAGAGACTGGTCGATTTGATCGTTTCCGCCAGTTTCTGCAGGTGCATGATCCCCTGCATGCGAAGCAGTGCATCGAGATCGTCATCTTCCTTGTGGCGTGGACGGCAGGCTGCCTCCAGGATCTCCAGCATGCGCCGGGTGCCTTCACGACAGGGGATGCACTTTCCGCAGCTTTCATTCTGGATGAATTCCATGAAGTACTTGGCGAAATCGACCATGCACGTCGATTCGTCGACAACCACCAGACCGCCGGAACCCATGATGGTACCGAATTTCTTAAGCTCTTCGTAGTCGGTGGGAAGATCCAGATGAGCTTCAGGAACACAGCCGCCCGACGGTCCTCCGATCTGAACGGCCTTGCAGTTCTTATTGTTGGGAATTCCTCCGCCGATTTCGTACACCACCTGGCGCAGTGTGGTTCCCATCGGAACTTCCACAAGCCCTGTGCGGTTGACCATTCCGGAAAGCGCAAAGACCTTGGTTCCCTTGCTCCCCTTGGTCCCCATTGCGGCGTACCAGCCGGACCCCTGATCGAGAATCACCGGAAGGTTTGAAAGTGTCTCGACGTTGTTGATGATGGTCGGCTTGCCGAACAACCCCTCGACCGCCGGGAATGGAGGCCGTGGACGCGGCATCCCTCGTTTCCCTTCAATCGAATGGATCAACGCAGTCTCCTCGCCGCATACAAATGCGCCGGCACCCATCTTCAGCTTGATGGAGAAATCAACTCCGCTGTTGAGGATGTTGTAGCCGAGAAGGCCACACGCCTTGGCCTGCTCAAATGCCTGGGTGAGGCGTTCGATGGCCAGCGGATACTCTGCCCGGATATATATGTAGGCTTTGGTGGCTCCGATTGCATAGCCGGCTATCAACATGCCTTCAATCAGCCGGTGAGGGTCGCTTTCGCAGACGGCTCTGTCCATGAATGCGCCGGGATCTCCTTCATCGGCATTGCAGATCAAATACTTCTGATCTCCTTCGGCATCGCGGGCGAACTTCCATTTTCTTCCAGTGGGGAATCCGCCGCCGCCCCTTCCGCGTAGTCCGCTCTCATCGACCAGGTCGCAGACTTGGTCCGGCGTCATGGTACGCAGGACCTTGGCTGCGGCAGAGTAGCCGCCGTGCGCGATGTATTCCGCGATGTTGGTGGGGTCGATGATGCCGCTGGCAGCAAGAACAACCCTGACCTGCGGCGCCAGGAACGGATGAGCATCGAGATAAGGGATGCTGTCCCATTGTGCCGCTTGCTTGGTACGATACTGGCCAAGCACGAGGTCGGCGGGGATCTGGTTGTTGCTGATCACGGCTTCGATAAGTCCGGCCGCTTTCTCTGCAGGTACGGGGCCGAAGCTGACCCTGGTACGGGAAGGGAGCTGGATGTCCACAATCGGTTCGTACGAACACATGCCGTTGCATCCAACTTCAACGATGCTGGCATCGATCTTCTTTTCTGCGACGTACGCCTTGACTGCGTCCAGGGTTTTGCCTGCGCCTGCGCCAAGGCCGCAGGTCCCGGCGCCGACGAAAATAACCGGTTTTGAAACCGTGTCGCGTCGCAATTCGGCCAGGAGTCTGTCGGTGAACTCTTTGCCTTGGGCTGCGGCACTGACAAATGGTTCCGCCTTGAGTTCGGCCAGCAGCTCTTCGGAGACTCCGTTGAAGTTGATCCAGCACTGGCCGGTTTTCGGTTTCTTTGTGTTCTCAGTGTTATTGGCCATTCTTGGACTCCGTTTCCCTGCATTCCTGTATGATTTGAACCAGCTTCTGAGGCGTCACCTTGGCGTAGAACTCGCCGTTGACATTCATGACCGGTGATAAACCGCAAGCACCCATGCATGCAACAGTCTCAAGGCTAAAGAGACGATCCCGCGATGTCTGGCCCGGTTTCAGTTTGAGCATCTTCTGGGCCATTTCCAGTACCCGGTTGGATCCCTTGACGTGGCACGCCGTTCCGCGGCAGAGCGTGAAGTGATACTTGCCTTTGGGCTGGAATCGGAACTGGTTGTAAAAGGTCGCTACACCATAAAGTTTGGTGGCCGGGAGCTTAAGATGTTTGCTGATACGGATCACTGCCTCGCGCGACAGGTATCCTTCTGTTTCCTGAACTTCCTGAAGAATGGGGATGAGGGCATCCCTCCCCGCGCGGGGGTGCTTCTGCAGAATGGTGTCCACAGCGTTCATGAATTGACTCTCCTTATTATCCAACAGCACTTGATCCGGCCTGCTGGCGGCGCGCGAAATAGGCCACCTTGTCCATAGCCATTGCCAGATCTATATCTTCTACATACACATCAGGCGGCACATGAAGCGGAGCACGGGCAAAGTTCAGTATCCCGCGAATCCCTGCGCCCACGAATACGTCGGCCACAAACTGGGCTTCTTTGTCGGGAACGGCGATGATGCCAACCGAGATATCCATTTCCCGAATGACGGTCTCCGCTTTTTCAATCGAATAGCACTGACATCCTTGGATAAGGCGATCGTACTTTTCCGGATTAGCTTCGAACGAAGCCACGATCCTCAGCGTCGGCCTACGGCCGCTGAAGAACTTCAATAAGGCTCGCCCTATATTGCCGACTCCTGCGATTGCGACTCTCTGTTCAGAGGCGGGGAAAAGAAAGGCTTCGATATGCTTCCGAAGCAATTGGACGTTGTAGCCATGAGCGGGCGTGCCTGCATAACCCAAAACCATCAGATCCCGCCGAACCTGAGCCGGCGTGAGTCGTGATTTTGCAGCCAGGACATGGGAATAGACGTGTGTCTGGTCCGCCGGGATATCCCTCAAAGTCCGCCAGTAAAGCGTCAATCTTCCAACTGTTTTAGGAGGAACTGTCTTCAAGTCCATAGCCTCTGTGAAAACAGTAGCATTGTGAATTGTTTCACGGAGAAAAGCAAGGAAAAAGTACGTACTTCGGTAATTATTTATGAGGGGGAAATACGGAGAGTGAGTGTGTATTTCATAATCGCGGCTTATAACAGGCACAATTGAAGTTGGACGTCAGTACGGGTTCTTGAGGCTGCCATTATGATAAAGCACCTGACCGGTCACGAGCGATGAATCCTCGCAAGCCAGAAAAAGATAGCTCGGTGCGGTCGTCTCCGGCTCCAAATTGACCAAAGCGTCCGGTTCAGCCGTTTCGGGCGCCACGGCATTGACTCGAATCCCCTTTGATGAAAGCTCGCGCGCCAGGGTCTTCGTGAAGTTCGTAACTGCCAGTCTCGCTGCCAGATAGTTTACCATTCGAGGCGATTGCCGCGGCTCAAAAGGAATCGTATTCACGATGACGCTCCCATGAGTGAGGTAGAACAACGCTGATTGCGTCATGATTACGGTCGAAAGGAGTCCCTGTCCGAAGGGCTCATGCTGCAGTTCTGCGTCTTCGGGCGCTGAATGGACACTGTTGACCAGTATGTCGAGGCCTCCGTGTTTCTGGAATGTGCGTTCGACGGCGTCTATACAGAAACAGGTGTCGGCCTGATCCCCTTCCAGTAGCAGGCAGGTTTTCTCATGATCTTGCAGGAATTTCCTGGTTTCTGCCTTTCCGGGCGCCTCTCTGCTGCATGCAACCGTAATGCCCGCACCTTCGCGTGCGAACAGATCCGCGACCGCCCGCCCCAGATTGCTTTCCCCGCCTGTGATCAAAGCTACCCTGCCCGAAAGCCTTCCTGCTCTTCCACCACGTTTCCTTTGCTTCCTGTTGTCCATCCGTCCGAATGCCCTCAATAAATCACGAGAATCCATAGAAGCATGCAAAAGAAGTGCCACGACTTGAGTCCATTTCTCCTCATCTGCATCGCCTCAAATGAGCTGATTCAGGATCCAAGTGCCACAGAATTACAAAAAATTACTTTTTCGGAGAAATAAATCGGTGATATAGTGTATCCACTCTCTAGCCATTGGAGTAAAAGAGGGAAGGGAATCGGCAGAGTAAACAACTCTGGGCGACTCCGGTTCCTTTCCCCTGATAACCCACTCCGCCTCTCTTTGCCGCCGGCAATTCCTCATGGTTGAAGAATGGATCCGGGGATACAATGTCTCACCCGGGTAAGAGCCGGGAAAGGAGGGCTATGTGAGACAGATACCACTGCGATTTCAGGAATTCACAAAGACTTATTCCAAAGTTGCGGCCGCTTACGAACAGCTTGCCGGGGAGTGTCACAGACTGGGTCCCTTAAATGAACGGGAGCGCGCTCTGGTAAAACTGGGGATTGCTGCAGGGTCCAATATGGAGGGTTCTGTTCATTCCCAGGTTCGCAAGGGGCTCGACATTGGAATGCAGCACGATGAAATCCGGCATGCCATAATCCTATCGATGACAGCCATTGGATTCCCTAAGATGATGGCCGCGCTGACCTGGGCCGAAGACATCCTGACTGATCCATCAAAATAGAATGAGCGAACGCTCAATGCCTAAGGGGGGAGTTCCGTCTCAGCCGATGCGGTTGCGGATCCTCCCAGGGGCCGGCTTTCCGACAGCATGTGGCTGTCCAAACTAAAAGGATGCAGCGAAGGTGCAGCCTGAGGCGGTTTCACGGTCCCTTTCCACCCGAATCACCGTCGCCTGGACTACTTCAACGGGAGCCTGAGCCGGGTTACTCCCGGCCAGCGCGAACCGAATCCGCACTGAAAGGCTTTCGCCTTTCCTCATTATGCGTGGGGCGCGGGCGCACAGTCCCCCCGCTCCTATATTCTCTGCAATCGTTTCGAACCGGTAAAAGCTGCCGTCTTCCTCCGAACCTCTTATGCTCACGGTTATAGGATCGTATATCCTCGGCTTGTTCCTTCGCTCCAGGTCCGCATACGTCGACATGTCAAGCCCCTCTCTGACTGATTCATCTGGTGAACAGGCGCATCCTGAATTGCCGGTTCTGGATATCTGCCTTCTTTCTGATGATCTGGCTGTTTGGCATCGCCGGCACAGGAGCCGTCAACCCGATCTGGAGTCTCGTATTCGTTTCTGACAGCACATTGGCGGGGTAAGGCTGCTGCGCATTCAAGTTGGCAATCGTGAATCCGCTGAGCTGCGCGTTGGCAATTATGTCGAGTCCAGACAGGATTCGTCGCTCCCCGGCATTGATACCGGTCATCACCGAGCCATACGTGATCTCAAGGGCATCGAAATGCGAGACAATTCCGAAGTTGTTGTACGAAATCGGTATTTCTGCTCCCGAGAAAGGGAGACGCCTGGAAATGATCAGAAGCCCTCTGGCGCACTGGTTTGTGAACGACAGATTCGCAGTGCTCATTCCGAGCGCGTGCCCAATTTCGTGGAGCGCGACTGAAAACAGATCCAGGTTTGCCGCTGCTTCGTCGGTGGGTGTCCTGAAAATCCGGGCCACGTTCATGAGACCGCCGCCCAAATCCTGATATTCATCCGTCCTTCCCCGGTATTCCTCATTGGTATAGGGGGTTGGATCGAGGTAAAACCGTGTGGAACCGCTGTTGTCGAAGATAATCAGTCCGGAAACCTCACGGTTCGGTGAGTAGCCCTGGGTCAGGAGTGTGTGAGTGCCGGCGTCGGTCGAAGGTCCCCAGCCATAATATATGGTGAGGGTCACCGGATCCGCATATGCCGCTTCCCACATATGGGCTGCAGCCCTGACGATGTCGTTCAGATTTCCTCCGCCAACCGCATTCGATGGGCCCCTCCCTCCGATGAAATGAGTCTCGATCGTCACCGCGGAGGCGCCGGATGCCATTGCCAACAGAAGCATCACTGCCAGACAGGGGATCAACTTGCGGGTGTCCATAATCTATCTCCTGGTGAATGCTGATTGATGAAGGAGAAATGTACGCGATTGCGGAGCGGCGTACATCGTTGGCACAGACCAAAATGGATAGGCTCTATATGCCATTTTGCGACCCGGTCCCGATGGCCCAAATTGCCCATCCCTGGTGGCAGTTTTCTGTCAGTTTTTGCCTCGGGTCCCTAAGGCCAGGGTTCCATTCCGCCGATCTGTAAAGGCGAGATACCAGATATGCCAAATGAGATGATTGCAGTCGATACGGAGCGGGTTCGGGTTGCCGTCTTTGAAGAGCATGAGCTTTACCGGGCGGGACTCTGCCTCCTCCTTGCAGAACGGTCGAACCTTGAACTCGTTGGACACGCCTCCACATGGCCGGAGGCCGTGGCTCTGGTTCATCGTGAGCAGCCCGACATTTTTCTTCACACGATGGGCGAAGGCGAGAGTGCCAGGATCGAACTGCTGCCCGAAATCCTGGCGGCGTCCGACCGGACGAGGATTCTGGCGCTGACCGCTTCAAACGATCCGGAACTGCACCGGCAGGTGATAAGGTCGGGAGCCGCCGGTGTGCTGTCCAAGGACAAGCCTCCGACTATGCTGATCAAAGCCATTGAATGTGTCAATGCCGGGGAGGCATGGCTCGACAGATCCACCACTGCCACTCTGCTGCGCGAGCTCTCCAGAGGTAAGAACACCGATCAGACGCCCGATCAGATCAAGATCGCATCCCTCAGTCAACGGGAACGCGACGTCATCAAACTCGTGGGACACGGGCTGAAAAATCAGCAGATAGCCGAGCGGCTCTTTATCAGCACCGTCACCGTGCATCATCATCTCACTTCCATCTATTCGAAACTGGAAGTCACCGACAGGCTCGAACTGCTGATTTACGCTTATCGCCACGGTCTGGCCGAAATACCTCGCTAGATCCGGCACAATCCCCTTGATTATCATTTCCATGACGGCGACTATTTGCCTTTTTTTGTTGTATTCGGTAATCATAGATAAGTCTTTGCAGTAGACCGAACCACGAAAGGCCGATCGATGAGGACAGTCATGTTGTTCAGAAAATCTCCCGACTTTGCTCTCGTTCTCTTTTTGATACTTATATCCGGCGCTCTTTCTGTAACTCCGGCGCAGCAGAAGAAGAGCATCATTCTGGCAACGACCACGAGCACCGAGGACTCGGGACTCCTCGATGTTCTTATCCCGGTTTTCGAAAGAAGCTCCGGTTACATCGTCAAGACGATATCGGTTGGTTCCGGACAAGCGCTGAAAATGGGAGAGAAGGGAGAGGCCGACGTCCTGCTCTCTCACTCTCCCGATGCCGAAAGAAGACTCGTCGAGCGCGGCTTTGCCATCAATCGCAGGGTAGTGATGCACAACGATTTCGTCATCGTCGGACCGTCGGCTGATCCCGCGGGAATCAGGAATTCGGGATCCGCCGCCGAGGCATTCAGCAGCATCGCCCGACAGAAGGCGCTCTTTTATTCGCGCAGCGACAGTTCGGGTACCCATGCCCTGGAGATGAAGCTGTGGCAATCCGCCGGAGTGAATCCGGAAGGTGAACCATGGTACCGTCAGACTGGACTCGGAATGGGACAGACGCTGAATGTCACGGCCGAAAAGAAAGGTTATACTCTCTCGGACCGGGGAACGTACCTGTCGCTGAAAAGAACTCTTGGGCTCGATACCCTGTTTGAAGGCGATCCCCAGCTGTTGAATATCTATCACGTGATGGAGGTGAATCCTGCCCGGTGGCCCGGCGTGAACCACACGGGGGCGAAGGCATTCGCAGACTTCATGGTTTCGAAGGAAGCTCAGAAAATTATCAGGACTTTCGGAGTCGAGAAGTTCGGTTCCGCTCTTTTCTTCCCCGACGCGGGAAGAAAAGACATGGAGAGATTCTAGATGGATCTTATTGCAGAAGGACTCCGGAAGGCCTTCGAGCTTATTGTTTCGATGGACCGCGAAGTGCTCGGCATCACCTGGCTTTCACTCAAGGTTTCCGGCATTGCCACTCTGATAAGCGTGGGCATAGGGATCTCGCTCGGAATGATCATCGCGCTGACATCGTTTCCCGGAAAAAAGATCGTCATCAGTGCGATCAACACGGGAATGGGACTTCCTCCCGTAGTGGTCGGGCTGTTCGTAACCGTATTTCTCTGGCGCAATGGTCCTTTCGGGTTCCTCGATCTGCTCTACACACCCTCGGCGATGATCATAGCTCAGGTGATAATCGCCACCCCTATCGTCATGGGGCTGTCTGTGGCTGCGCTGCAGAATCTGCCTCCAAAGCTGAGGCTGCAGATACTCTCGCTCGGCGCCACCCGCTGGCAGATGGTCTGGATCATGATCCGTGAAGCCCGGCTTCCTTTCATGGCTGCGGTCATGGCTGGTTTCGGCGGGGTCATCTCTGAAATAGGCGCCTCCATCATGGTTGGCGGCAATATAAGAGGATACTCGAGAGTTCTTACAACCGCGACAGTGATGGAGACCGGAAGAGGCAATTTCGACGTAGCGTTCGCCCTCTCGATTATCCTTCTCCTGCTGGTATTTTCCGTAAATTACCTGTTCACTATGATCCAACAGCGGGAGCGGCCACGGTGAGCGTTCCTGAAGTCCTGTTGGCGGCCGAGGATATCAGGGTTGAACTCGGAGGAGTAGCGGTTCTCGAACTGCCGTCATTTGCTCTCCACGAAAGCGAGGTCCTGTCGGTCGTCGGCCCCAACGGCAGTGGAAAATCGACTCTCCTTCTAACGCTCGCATGTTTACTGAGGCCGTCGGCAGGCCATATATCCTACCGCGGAAATGTGCTTGTATCCCACGATGCAGTTTTCCGGTTCCGTAGGAGGATTTCGATGGTCTTTCAGGAGCCGCTGCTTTTCGATACAACTGTCTACAAGAATGTTGCCTCAGGCCTCAGGATCAGAGGACTCTCCAGAAACGAAACCAGGGATCGTGTTGCGAAGTATCTCAAGTGCTTCCACTGTGAGCATCTCGCACAACGCTCCGCCAGAAAGCTCTCTGGAGGCGAATCCCAGCGAATAAGTCTTGCGCGGGCGTTTGCGGTCGAACCGGAGATCCTTCTGCTCGATGAGCCTTTCTCCGCTCTCGATCCGCCCACCCGGCATTCTCTCATGCACGACCTCGAAGCAATGGTCAGGGAGACCAAAACAACTACAATCATGGTGACCCACCTCGAATCCGAAGCCTTGAGCATGTCGAGCCGCATACTTGTTCTCAACGAAGGGAGAGTAGTTCAGACCGGTACCCCCTCACAGGTAATGAGCCGCCCTTCAAATCAGTTCGTGGCCAGATTCGTCGGCATGGAGAACATCCTGGAAGGGAGAGTCATAAGCAGGGAGCGAGACGGCTTGAGTGTTGCGGTCTCCGGACGAGTGCTGCATTCCGCGGGAGACGCTCAGCCGGACGAAATCATCGAATGCTGTATCCGGCCGGAAAACGTGACGATCGACAATCCTGATGCAGCCGGGGCGGGAAACACAAACAGGTTTTCCGGAACGGTCACGCACATTTATTCGAGCGGACCATTCGTCAAGGTGAGCCTTGACTGCGGATTCCATTTGACCGCGCTTGTGACCCGCGAGGCGTTTTCTGATTTGAGACTCTCGGAAGGAACGCAGGTGTCGGCTTCGTTCAGACCTTCTTCCGTCCACGTGATCCGGAGATCGAAAGCAGAGCTTGAACGGCTCAAATCCTGAAGTATCCCGCGATATAACTGAGTGCCAGCCCAAGGACCATGAGACCCAACAAGGTTTTAATGATCCGCGGTGGAACGAATCTCTGAAGACGAGCCCCGCAATACACTCCCAGAATGCCTCCAAGTCCGAAGAGAATCCCCAGAGGCCAGTCCGGCAGCGTAGAAACACCTGCCGAGGCTGGAATGACGCTGTAAAAGAAAACCCCTGCGATTGAAGTGAGAAAAGTTCCCAGAAGTGCGGCACCCGCAACCGTGTAGACCGGGAGGGAAAAGAATGAGACGCACAAGGGTGCTATTATCGAGCCGCCCCCTATCCCGTACGTACCCCCGATGACTCCAACGACAAACGCCATCGTGAACATCGCGGGAACTCCGAACGAAAACCTCCGGCCGCAAAATTCGTACTCGACCGATTTTGACGAGTACGAAAGGGTTTTCACTCTGGCTTTGAGTGGAATGCATGTGAACCGCGAGTTTTGAGTCTTGTCCAATGGGCGTTTCGCGAACGCGTCGAGCAGCAGGCGCGAACCCACGTACAGGAGGACGCACCCCGCAAAAAGCCGGAATGCGGCAGGGTCGGGGAGAAAGCGGACCCTGAGGAAATAGCCGAAAAAGACTCCGGGGAGAGTGCCGGCGCTTATGACCCAGGCCAGGGGCCAGGACATTCTCCCCTCCCGGATATAACGGTATACGCCGCTGGGAACCGCAAGAATATTGTAGACGAAGTTGGTGGCACTGACTGACGGAGTCGTGAAATGCAGACAGCTGACTTGAAACGGCAAAAGCAGAAATGCGCCCGACACTCCGCCCATCGATGCCAGAAAAGAGACCGCAAAAGCCACAAGAGGAGGGAGAAATACCCAGGTTTCGACCCCGGACACCGGGAACCCGACGCGCAGATCCACCATGTCAGTAACTGTTGCCGTAGTGGTCCGGCAACTGATCGGCGGTGAATCCGGCTGAACCTGCTTCCGGATCCTCAGGAAGCATCGTTACGTTCCAGGCCTCGTACTCCGCTTCAAGCTTCTTATAGACGTCCGGCAGCTTGTTCTTCAGGTTTGCTCTTTCGAGCGGGTCGTCCACGAGATTGAAGAGAAAGGTATTTTCTCTGATCTTGAGCCACTTCATGTCACCGTCGCGGACTGCCCTCTGTCCGTTGAATTTGTAACGCCAGAAGAGCTTGCGCGGCACGGAAGCGCTTTTTCCGGTGAGCATCGGAGCAAGGCTGATACCGTCGGGCGGATAAGCGGGATCGGGACGGGTGCCTGCTATTTCGAGAAGAGTGGGCGTCCAGTCCATCGAGATTGCCACCTGATCCGAAACAGTTCCGGCAGCGATACGTCCCGGCCATCTGACCAGCGCAGGAACTCGCAGTCCACCCTCCAGCAGCTCCGTCTTCAGGCCGGTGAAAGGCCACCTGTCGGAGAAACGTTCTCCTCCGTTGTCTCCGGTGAAGATCACCACGGTGTTTTTCGCAATCCCGGCAGTATCCAGCGCCTTCAAGACCCGCCCCACTTGATAGTCCAGACGCTGGACCATCTGCGCATACGTTTTCAGTGAGCCTCCGTCGAGATGGTAGATCGACGTGAGGGTGCGCGAGACTTCCTCATCTTCAGGTCCCTCCCACGGCCAGTGCGGGGCATTGAAATGAAGACTTATGAGAAACGGCTTCTTTTCCTTCGCGTACCGTGTTATGGCCTTTACCGCCTGATCGCCGAGAAGGTCGGTCATGTATCCCGGCTGATTGATCCTCTGGTCATCCTGCCAGAGGTCGACCTGCACCTCTTCTCCTATTCCCGGCTTGTGTGTGAAGT